>Ga0335077_10005790_pt1 | contig 15204 bp, 14 predicted proteins | sample Lox_Sample_31_FD_207151 | JGI IMG/M metagenome (GOLD analysis project Ga0335077, IMG submission 207151) | Soil microbial communities from Loxahatchee National Wildlife Refuge, Florida, United States - Lox_Sample_3.1 | ecosystem: Environmental > Terrestrial > Soil > Wetlands | place: USA... | reverse complement strand
TCGTGTTCGCGCTGCCCGACTCGCTGAGCGCGCTCGCCGGGCAGGGCGGCCTCCGCCTGGAGAGCTACCTGCTCACCGAGCAGTCGCTGGCCGCGGCCAGGTCCCGGCTGGCTCCCGGCGGCACGTTCGCGATGTACAACTACTACGCGCCGTTCCTGTTCAACCGGTACGCCACCACGCTCCAGGACGTCTACCACCGGGCCCCCTGCGCCGAAGTGGGGCCGCCGCTGGGCGGCCGCCGTCTCTCCGTGCTCACCATCCGCGCGGCCGGGCCGGTGCCGAACTGCGCGACCTACTGGCACGGCACCGCGGTCGCCCCGGCCACCGACGACCATCCGTTCCCGTACCTGCCGACCGCGTCGCTCCCCGGCGCCTACCTGCTGATGCTGGGCCTGATCCTGGCCGGGGCCGCGCTGCTGGTCCGGCTCGGCGGCGGCCGGTTCCGGCCGATGGGCTCCTACCTGGACCTCGCGTTCATGGGCGCGGCGTTCCTGCTGCTGGAGACCAAGAACATCGTGCAGTTCGCGCTGCTGTTCGGCGCCACCTGGTTCGTCAACGCCCTGGTCTTCGCGGGTGTGCTGGTCGCGGTGTACCTGGCGGTCGAGACCGCGAGATGGGTGCGGCTGCCCCGGCCGGCCGTGCTGTATGCCGCCCTCATCGCGGCGCTCGCCCTGGCCTGGCTGGTGCCGCAGGAGTCGCTGCTGGAACTGTCCATGGTGCCGCGCTTCCTGGCCGCCAGCGCGCTGGCGTTCGCCCCGATCTACCTCGCGAACCTCGTCTTCGCCCAGCGGTTCTCCGACGTGGAGACCTCGAACACGGCGTTCGCGGCCAACCTGCTCGGCGCCATGGTCGGTGGCACGCTCGAGTACATCGCCCTCATCACCGGCTACCGGTTCCTGCTGATCGTGGTCGGCGTGCTGTACGGGTGTGCCTTTGTCATCGGCCGACGGCTCCAGCGGGCCTGACCGCGGGGCGCGGGCACGAGGATCGCCCGGCCGGTCAGCGGCCGCCGCCGGTGAGCCCGAACAGGCGGGCGGCGTTGCCCCAGCAGACCGCGCGCAGCCACGGCTCGCCCAGGCCCAGCCGGACCAGGCCGGCGATCTGCTCGGCGTAGGCGTAGGGGATGTTCGGGAAGTCGCTGCCGAGCAGGACCTTCCCGGCCAGGCCCAGGGCCTGCAGCCGCGGCAGCGCCCGCGCCGGGAACGGGGTGAGCCGCTCGAAGAACGGCGTGAACGCCATGGTGGTGTCCAGTGCCACCCGCTCGTACCTCTCGGCGAGGTCCAGGAACGGTTCATAGTCCGGGGCGCCCAGGTGCGCCACGATCGCGGTCAGCTGCGGGTGGCGGGCGAGCAGCGCCGCGAACGGCTCGGGGCCGGTATGGGCCGTGGCCACCGGCGCGTGCCCGGCGTGCACCACCACCGGCACGCCCGCCTCGGCCAGCAGCCCCCAGACCGGCGACAGCCCGGGCTCGTCCGGCGGGAAGCCGCCCACCTGCAGGTGCACCTTGAAAACGCGGGCGCCGCCGTCGAGCGCCGCCTGGACGTAGCCGGTGACGCCGGGCTCGGGGTAGAACGTCGCCGAGGGCAGGCAGCCCGGGGTGGCGCGGGCGAATTCCAGCGTCCACGCGTTGAGGTCGGCGGCCATGCCGGGGCGGTGCGCGTAGGCCAGGGCGCTGAACGCCCGGACGCCGAGCGCGCGCAGGTGCGCGACGCGCTGCTCGTCAGGCCAGCGGTAGCGGATGGGCCAGGTGGTACCGACCAGCGGACCGGCCGCGTCGAAGTACTGCCAGACGCGGCGCAGCAGCCGGGGCGGCAGAAAATGCACGTGGACGTCGGCCAGCCCGGGCACGTCCAGCGCCCGGCAGAAGGCTGGCACATCCGCATCATGGCCCGGTGGCCGCACGATGCTCATCAGGAAATTGAACCGTACCAGTGGCAACGGCCGTCGATGCCCCGCCCCTGTCAGCGACGCACGATACCGCTTCCCGTCCCAGCCCTAGTGATGGACGTGACCACCGTTGGCGTTGACGGCGTAGCCGGTGATCCACCCGGCCTCCTCAAGAACGGAGAAGCCGAAGAGGTGATGGCACCAGATGCCACAGCCCTTCCGGCAATCCGCCCGTGCGCCTGGAAATGCGATCAGCTCTGCCACCCGGATGGCATTACCGCTCCACGGAAATCCGGGTGCCTGCAGGAAACGGAGAGGGCCAGCAAGCCGGCCGGCTAAGGTAAAGGATGGGTAAAAACTACTGATAAGCGTGCCCGGCAAGGCTAGCGTCCGGTACCGGAGGGCGGGACTCCATCCATAGAACGGACTGTTTGCTCGGGTTCGACACCAGGTAACTGTCTCTCCTCTGAATGAGTAGCCTTCATGGGGTGCTCACGACGAGGAACCCAGCTAACCGGGAGGCGTCATGAGCATCGCGGAGTACTGTCATGGCTAACGGGCCGGGCAAGGTGCTGGCCGACGGCGAGACCCAGGTCCAGCGTTATCTGCAGGCCGACGGCTTCAACCAGGACGAGATCGAGGAGGCCCTCGATCTTGCCGCCGAGACAACACCCGAGGCCGTCATCGTGGGTACCCGGCCGGACGCCCTCTACTTCGAATTTGGCGACTACCGGATCGAAGAAGGCGGCGCGTACCTGGACGAAGGCGTAGACCAGTACGATCGCTGATCCGGCGGGGGCCACACGGCGCTCGTGATCACGAACCGGGGGCCGCGCCCCGCAGCCCGGCATGGCCACAAGCCCCGGCGTCTTTAGTCTGCGCAGGCCGGGCCTGGCGTGTTCGGGCGGCCAGCGGTGGCGGTCGCGCAGACGCACGTAGGGCCAGCAGATTGTGTCAAACAGCAGCTCGGCCGCTTCGGCGGATCACCGCCGGGCGGCGTGAGCGACCCATCTACGGTGCCGTCCTCGAACAAGGCCGCGGCCAGCGCCTCGCGCGAGGCGCTCAGCTAGGGCGGTCACCCAGGACAGCCCGGCCGCCTCGGCGACCGCCTCCACGGTCAGGTTCTGCCAGCCGACATCCTCCAGCACGCGGGCCGCGGCGGCGATCGGCCGGGCGTCAGCGACCCCACTGCCCCGCCGACCGTGCGATGCCTTTGCCCACATCCACGGACGTTCAGATGCACACCAACGTGTCCCCCGGAAATACGAGTACGATGAACCGCAGATTGAGATCAGATGTTTCTGCAGGGCTGCTAAAGGAAAAGAGGACGCCGGGAAGCGAGGCTATGTGAGCAGCGCTTCGCAATTCAAGCGATCCTGTACGGGGATGCCGGGAGGCTCCTGGCACGATGACATCCGGGAACTGTGGTGTACATAGGGAATTTCGCTACTGGACCTGCTAGTGGAATGGATGACCATGGAACCAGAAGTTGCTGGAGTAATTCGCATTTTCAACAGCCTGGCCACGAAGCAGCAAGACGAGGCGATTCAAGCGCTAAGAGAATACTTCAATACTGACTCACGGAGAAGGCAGCGGCTCATCAACGACAGCCAGCCGAGCCGCGTGGCCAAGAGAGTGAACCTTGGCCCGGTCAACGGCGTTTGCCCCTACTGCGGACGGTAGCGTGAACGAGCATCGTCGGCGCCTTGCTCATTTGTGTGGCGGCGATGCTGATGAACCGGCGGGACAGGCGTTCCGGTGGGCAGCCACCGCGGCGGCTCAGCGCGGACGGTCCGGGCTCCTGGTGCCTGCCACCGGCCGACCCGGATGGGCAGTTCCGCCCGCCGATCCTGGTCACCGGCGTGCCGCCGAAGCAGCACGAAGGCATCGTTCCTGGCCGCCGTTGCCGGGTTCGCGGTCACTGCGCCGGTGGCGCTCTCGCGGCCGGTATGACTCTGGCCAGCGGGTGACTGCGGCCCAGGGCCGGCCGGGCATCAGCAAAGCTGGAGACTGAGGGTGAGCCGCGGCTGACAGCGACCGTGACAGCAACAGCAGCAGCAGCCTGGCAGAGAACGATGATCACTTACCCGGGCAGTCGTCGGAAAGCGCACACAACCGGTGATCAGGCATGACATGGTCTAGGTAGCAGCGCAGCCCATGAGCGGGGCCGACGTCGCGGCGACGGGTGGGCCGACCGGGATCCGCTGGCTCAACCTGGCCGGGTCGGCGAGTTGATGCCCGCCTTCATAAGCCAGTCCGTGACTACCCGCGGAGGGTGTTATGACCAAGAAGAAGAAGAACTGGCTCATCGCGTCCCTGGCGGTATTCATGCTCGCGGTGGGGATCGTCATTGCCATAGCAACCAGCACGTCTTACGTCTTTGTTGGCGTCGTGGTGCTGTTCGGCCTGTTCACGACCTACTTCGTGGGACAGTTTGACAAGCCGGGTGGCGACACGGGCGGTGACATCTGAGTCAGGTGGCTCACATAGCTCACATGACGTGAGCGACATGCACGCAGCGAGGCCTCTGTGCCCTTGGGGGCTGTGACACGCGCGCGTCGCCGCAGCCCATGGTGAGCACGATATTTGCGGCCTGCACCCCTTGTCATCGGTCAGTGGCCTGGGGAACTCGGGGGAGATCGGAGACCACCCGGTCATGGTCCCCTCGTTGAGGTACCAGCTGTGCTCGAATTCGTAGCGGATGAGACCTAAGGACGGGGCCCGCGCCACGTTCCGGTATGGAGCCGCTACCCTCCGTGGAGTGACGCGGGCCGCTCATCCGCCCCGAGCCGCGGGCGAGATCGGCGGCCGACCGGTACGGCTCGACCTCACGGCGCACGCTGGAGAGAACGCTGTGGCCAGCGAGAGTCGCTTGCCGATCCCGCCCGGAGCTGATGGCCGACCCGGGCCGAGCACGGGGGCAACCTGATCCGGATCACATACGATCTGACGTTACGCCCGCCAGGCTGCCGATTCCTGCCCTTTTAGGTGCCCTTTTACCGCCCATTCCAGATAGCAGGGCAGTTGAGGGGCAGCAGGCCAGATTGTTGTTTGTTGAGGACCAACCATGCCGGGCGTTATCAGAAGACCGACCAGAACACGATCCGAACTCTTGCGGCGCTGTGGGGCCTCTGAATAAACCCCGGTCTGTCTCCGACAGGGTACTAAAGGCGGATCAGTCTGGCGTCCGCGTCATCAGAACTGCCCTGCGCTGGCGGGGGGCAGGCCCAGGTCATGGCGGATGCGTCCCACCTGGGTCTCGACGGCGGCGGTGGTGGCCTGGTCAGCGCTGCCGAACGACCGCAGCTGCCGGAGCGAGGTCGACTGCGCCTGCAGGCTGATCAGCTCGATCCGCTTCTTGTCGGCCCTGATGAGCGCATCGGCGGCGGTATCGGCTGCGCCCGGGAAGGTGACCTCGGCGAGCTGGTCATCGAACGAGGCCTCCGTTTTGGCCTCCTTCGTCAGGTCCGACCTGGCCGCGGCGAGATCGCCGCGCTGATCGCGGGTGTAGCCGGTCACCTCGGTCGTGAGGGCCCGGTCGGCGGGGGCCGCCAGGGCCGTGTAGTCGCCGGTGATCCTGGCCGATGAGCCCGAATAGTAAACCAGCCCAGCCACCACCAGCACGATGACAATCACCACCGACAGCGCTGCTAGCGCAGCGAATCCAGACCCAGCCGACCGTGCCCGGCCGTGCCTGGCATCAACCTCGCTTACCAAGGCCGGCCTCCCGCCAGTTCGGGCCTGGTAGCTCGAGGGCCGCCCGAATGTGAAAATGCCGACATGGGCCCAGGCCAGCCAGTGCCGCCCGGGGACATGTCAGCCGCCGTCCCAGTCCGCGCCCTGGTCCAGGTAGGCGCCTCCCTCTTCGATCCGGTAGTCGCCGTACTCGAAGTAGAGGGCATCGGGCCGGGTGCCCACGATGACATACGCCGGTGTTGTTTCCGCGGCGAGATCGAGGGTCTCCTCGATCTCGTCCTTGGTGAAGCCTTCCGCCTGCAGGTAACGCTGGACCTGGGTCTCCCCATCGGCCAGTACCTTGCCCGGCCCGTTAGCCATGACAATGCTCCATAATGCTCATGACGCCTCCGGTCAGCTTGGGTTGCTCACCCTGGAGATCGCCGGACCCGGTGAACTGGCCCCTTTCACCGATGCCCACCAGGGTGGGTGGTGACGGCACGTTCCGCACAACCCTGGTGCGCCGCCGCAGAATACGAAGCAACTACAGGGTTATATCTGCCTCCGGGCCAGTCCGGCATCGCGCGCATGGATACGGTCTACGCTCACGAACGCTAGCGGCAAGAATCTAGCCTCACCAGATCCGCATATGACGTGATTTTAGCCTTATATTGCCTCAGCGTCATCCTTGCTTTGCTGTATCCCCAGCTCTTGGTCAGGCTAGCGCGCACCCGGCGGACCGCCCCAGCAGCCTGACCGCGGCCGCCGGGCCGAACCGGCAACACCTGGCGCGGAACCCCCTGGCAGCCCACGGCTAGGCTGGCGGCCGTGGAATACCGTGCGCTGGGAAGTTCGGGCCTGAGGATTTCCGTGCTGACGATGGGCACGATGACGTTCGGCGGGACCGGGCAGTTCGCGAAGGTCGGGTCGACCGACGTGGCGGAGGCCCGCCGCCAGGTGGACATGTGCCTGGAGGCAGGCGTCAACCTGATCGACACTGCCGACGTGTACTCGGCCGGCCGGTCCGAGGAGATCGTCGGCGAGGTCCTGCGGGGCCGCCGGGACCAGGTCCTCGTCGCCACCAAGGTGCGCATGCCGATGGGGCCGGGGCCGAACGACGCCGGCCTGTCCCGGCACCACATCGTGTCCGGCTGCGAGGCCAGCCTGCGCCGCCTGGGCACCGGCCACATCGACCTGTACCAGGTGCACGAGTGGGACGGCCTCACCCCGCTCGAGGAGACCCTGGCGGCGCTCGACCTGCTGGTCCGCTCGGGCAAGGTCCGCTACGTGGGGGCATCCAACTACGCCGCGTGGCAGCTGATGAAGGCGCTGGGCACCGCCGGGCGCGCGGGCCTGCCCCGGTTCGTCAGCCAGCAGATCTACTACTCGCTGCAGGCCCGCGAGGCCGAGTATGAGCTGATCCCGCTCGCCATCGACCAGGGCCTGGGGGTGCTGGTCTGGAGCCCGCTCGCGGGTGGCCTGCTGTCCGGCAAGTACCGGCGGGGCGAGCCGGGCCCGGCCGGCTCGCGCCACCTCACCGACTGGGGTGAGCCGCCGGTGTACGACACCGACGCCCTGTACGGCACGATCGAGGTGCTGGCCGCGATCGCCGCGCAGCGCGGCGTCTCGCCCGCCCAGGTCGCGCTCGCCTGGACCCTCGGCAGGCCGGCGGTCACCTCGGTGGTGATCGGCGCGCGGACCACCGGCCAGCTGGCGGACAACCTGGCGGCCGCCGGGCTGACCCTCACCGCGGCGGAGCGGGACCAGCTGGACAAGGTGAGCGCCCCGCCGCTCATCTACCCCTACTGGCACCAGGCGAAGACCGCCCGGGACCGGCTCTCCCCCGCCGACCTGTCCCTGCTCGGCCCGTACCTGTAGCCCGGCAGGCAGGCGGCCGCGCCGGCCGCGCCGGGCTCAGGAATCGTCGGGGAACGCTAAATCCCGCCCGGCGGCCGCCATACCTGCCCGGCGTGCCCGGTCCGGCTGCCCCCCGGGCAGGTCGACGGTGACGGTCAGGCCGCCCCCGGGGGTGTCCGACAAGGTGGCCGAGCCGCCGTTGGACGTCACCAGCCGGTGCACGATGGCCAGGCCCAGGCCGGCCCCCGGCGGGCTGGTGCTGGCGAAGCGGCGGAACGCGGCGTCCTGCTGCGGCCGGCCCATCCCCGGCCCGTCGTCGGCGATGGTGACCCTGGCTCCCTCGGCGGTGGCGGCGGCGCTGACCGTGACGTGGCCGCCGGACGGGACCGCGTCCAGCGCGTTGGCCAGCAAGTTGTCGAGGATCTGCTCCAGGTGGCCGTCCCCCAGGCTGGCCCTGACCGGGCCCGGGCACGCGGTCGTGAGCTCGACGCCGCGCTCCTCGGCGACCGGGCCCCAGGCCGCGGCCCGGTCACCGATCACCCGGTCCACGGCGACCTCGACCCGCGTGGCCACCACGTTCTCCGCCCGCGCGACCGCCAGCAGGCCGTCCACCAGCCGGGACAGCCGGGCGATCTCGCCTTGCGCGGCGGCCAGCTCGGCGGCGGTGACGTGGTCAGCGTCCTGGGTGAGCAGGTCCAGCCGCAGCCGGAGCGCGGCGAGCGGGGTACGGAGCTGGTGGGAGACGTCGGCCATCATGGCCTGGTGGCCGTGGACCAGGGCCTCGAGCCGCCCCGCCATGGTGTTGAACGTGAGCGCGAGGCGCCGCACCTCGGGCGGCCCGTGCCCGGTCGGGGAACGGGTGTCCAGCGCGCCGCCGCCGAGCTTCTGCGCCGCCGCGTCCAGGTCGGACAGCGGCCTCCCCACCCACCGCGCGAGCGCGACGGCGGCGATGCCCGCCGCCAGCAGGCCTACCGCCGCCACCCCGATCAGCCACGTCCAGAGCATGCGCAGGCGGTTGTCGAGCTCCCCGGTCGGGCGGGCGAGCACCAGCGCCCCGGCCGGGAAGCCGCCCACGGTGCCGTCCACGCTCAGCGTGACCCGCAGCTCGCCGGCCCCCGTGGAGACGGCCATGCCGCCGTCCTCGCCCAGGACGTGGGTGACGGTACGCGGCGGGACGGGAACGCTCTCCTGCCTCGCGCCCCCGAAGCGCCCGACGACACGGGCGGCCGCGTTGAAGACCCACACCTCGTCGCTGGGCGCGCGCGTCTGCACGAAGGACGCCGTCATGACCGGGCGGGACCTGGGAGAGCTGAGGGCCGGCTCGGCCGCCGAGGCCAGCGTCTGCGCGGACATGATCGTTTCCATCCGGAACGAGTCCTGCTCACGCCCGGCCATGAGCAGCCCGAGCGGCGCCACCGCCGTCACCAGCAAGGCGCTGACCAGCAGCAGCATGGTGAGCACGATCCGGCGGGCCATCACGGGCCACCGAGGCGGAAGCCCTTGCCGTAGGCGGCTTCGATCAGCCCCGGCACGCCGAGCTTGCGGCGGAGCGCGGCCACATGCACGTCCAGCACCTTGGTCGGCCCGTACCGGTGGGCGTCCCAGGCTCGCTCCAGGATCTCCTGCCGGCTGACCACCCGGCCCGGGTCGACGGCCAGGCATTCCAGGATGTCGAACTCCTTGGGGGTGAGCGCCACCTCGCGCCCGGCCACGGTCACCTTCCGGGCGCGCACGTCCACCACCAGCGTGCCATGCTTGAGCACGCCGCCGCCGGGGTGGACCCGCCGCAGCACGGCCCGGATCCTCGCCAGCAGCTCAGCTAGGCCGAACGGCTTGACCAGGTAGTCGTCCGCCCCGGCGTCCAGGGCCAGCACCCGTTCCGGCTCCTCACCCCGGGCGGTCACCACGATGATCGCCAGCCCGGACCGCTGGCTCAGCTGGCGGCACACGTCGACGCCGTCGCCGTCCGGCAGGCCCAGGTCCAGCAGGACCACGTCGGAATCGGCCCGGTCCAGGGCCTCCCGGCCGGTGGTGACGTGATCGACGGTGTACCCACTGCGGCTCAGCCCCCGCACCAGCTGCGTCGCGATCCCCGGGTCGTCCTCCACGACCAGCACGCTGGTGCCGCCCGCGCCGTGCGGGGCGGCGTGGCCGGGGGGACGGGCCGACGATGTCATGCCACCACGGTAGGCCCCGGTGGCATTTTCCGCTCCGGACCGGGCGATGAGCAGCGCCTGGCCTGAGTACGGTGGGAGGGGCGGGCGTGGCAGGCCGGCGGGCCGGCCGACAAGCGATGGGGGCTCCGGCTCGATGATCGTGCTCGTGGCGGGTATCGCCGGCAGCGGCAAGTCGACGATCGGCTCCCTGCTGGCCAATGAGCTGGGCTGGGAGTTCGAGGACGGCGACGATCTGCACTCGGCCGGCAACATCGCCAAGATGAAGGCCGGCCACCCGCTCACCGACGAGGACCGCCGGCCCTGGCTGGGCGCCGTGGCCGCGTGGATCGACCAGCGGGCCGCGGCGGGCCGCTCCGGCGTCATCGCGTGCTCGGCGCTGAAGCGCTCCTACCGCGACCACCTCCTCGATGGGCGCCCGGAGCTGCGGATGGTCTTCCTGGAGGTGATCAGCCGCGACATCCTGGCCGGCCGGCTGAAGGGTCGGCACGGCCATTTCTTCCGCCCGGAGATGCTCGACAGCCAGCTGGCGGCGGTCGAGCCGCCCGTTCCCGCCGAACGGGTGATCGTGGTTGATGACGATATCCCGCCCGCCGACGTCGTGCGGGAGATCATCCAGCGGCTGGGGCTTGAGCGCCGTTCGTAGGCCGTCGGCCTGCCGCGTGATGCGATAGGTCCCCCCAGGCGCGCCCGGGCCGCGTACCGTGGGGGCAGCCCGGGAGCGGAGACGGCGCCATGAAGCTGAAGCTCGACCTGCACGACATCTACAACCGCGGGCAGGACATCGACCGGGCCCTGCGGGCGATCATCGATGAGGCCGTGGCGAAGAAGGCCCCGCTGGTTGAGATCATCCCGGGCAAGGGCTCGGGGCAGCTCAAGAAGCGGGTGCTCAGGTTCCTGGAGCAGAAAGAGATCAGGGCCCTCTACCATCGCGTCGAGAAGGATTCCAAGAACTTCGGCCGGCTCTTCGTCCATTTCCGGTGGTGACAGGCCGGGCGGCACCGGGACCCGCTGATGGCGTGACCGGCGCCGCGGGTGCCAAGATTGCCCCATGCAATTCCTGATCCGTCTCGCCATCTCGGCTGCCGCGCTGGCGGTGGCGACGGTGCTGCTGCCCGGCATCGAGCTGACCACCGGGTCGACGACCTCGAAGGTGCTGACGCTGATAGCGGTGGCGCTGATCTTCGGGGTGATCAACGCCTTTCTCAAGCCGATCATCAAGACGATCGGGTGCCTGTTCTACCTGCTGACGCTCGGGCTGGTGGCGCTGGTCGTGAACGCCCTGCTGCTGTGGCTGGCCAGCGTGGTGGCCGGCTGGCTGAAGCTGCCGTTCCACATCACCGGGTTCTGGCCCGCCTTCCTGGGGGCGATCATCATCAGCGTGGTGACCTGGCTGCTGAGCGTCGTGATCCCGGACGGAAGCAGGAACGTCGCCCGGTGACCGCGCCCGCGTGACCGCCCCGGCGCCCGGCCGCCGGCCCGCGGCATGCGGCCGACGGAGGCCGGGCGGGCCAACGGTGCCGGGGCCTGTTCCGGCCGACTGGTCACGAGGGCAGGAGCAGCAGCTTCCCCGTCGTGCGCCGCGCGGCGAGGTCGTCGTGGGCGCGGGCGGCGTCGGCGAGCGGGTAGGTGCCGCCGATCCGGACCGAGAGCCGGCCTTCCCTGATCCAGGTGAACAGGTCACCGGCCCGCCACACCAGCTCCTCCCGGCTGGCGATGTAGTGGATCATCGTGGGGCGGGTGATGAACAGTGAGCCGGCCCCGGCCAGGCGCTGGAGCTCGAACGGGGGCACCGGCCCGCTGGACCCGCCGTACAGGACCATCATGCCGCGGGGGCGGACCGCGGCCAGGCTGGCGTCGAAGGTGGCCCGGCCGACCCCGTCGTAGACCGCGGCCGCCCCGGTCCCCCCGGTGACCTCCCGCACCACCGTGCCGAACTCGCCGTAGCCGGTGACGTGGTCGGCCCCGGCCTGCCGGGCCAGGTCGGCCTTGGCCGGGCTGGAGGTGGTCGCGACGACGACGCCGCCGCGCATCTTGACCATCTGGGTGAGCAGGAGGCCGACGCCGCCGGCCGCCGCGTGCACCACCACCGTGTCGCCGGGGGCTACCGGGTAGGTGCTGTGGCACAGGTAGTGCGCGGTGATGCCCTGCAGCATGACGGCCGCGGCGACGGTGGTCTCCATCCCGTCGGGGATGCTGACCGCGGAGGCCGCCGGGACAACCGCCTGCTCGGCGTAACATCCCGGCGCGCCGGCCCACGCCACCCGGTCGCCCACGGCGAAGCCCTCGGCGCCCGGCCCGAGCGCGGCCACCGTCCCCGCCCCCTCGGAGCCGGGCACGAACGGCAGGTCGCGGCCGTAGGGCGGGCGGCCTTCCCGCTGGTAGATGTCCATGTAGTTGACCCCGGCGGCGGCCACGTCCACCAGCAGCTGCCCGGGCCCGGGCTGGGGTCCCGCCCGGTCCGCGACGGTCAGGACGTCCGGCCCGCCACACTCGTTCACCACCACCGCGCGCATGCCTCCATCATCGCCCACGCGGAGCATGGATGCCGGGCGCTCCGGGGAGCGGGCGGGGCAAGGACGGCGCCCGCGGCCTCACACCACCGGTGCACGGGCGGCCAGCGGCGGCGCGGCGGCCCGGCCCAGGCTGGCGCGCGCCGCGGCGAGCCGGCCGGCCGCGCCGGGCAGTTCGGCCTCGGGGAGGGTGAACGGCAGCCGCAGGTAGTTCTCGAGGTTTGCGCCGCTGCCGAACCGGGGGCCGGGCACGAGCCGGAGCCGCTGCCGCTCCGCGGCGTGGGCCAGCTCGCTGCTGACCGGCGCGTCCAGCCGGGCCCACAGGGACAGCCCGCCGCGGGGGATGCGAAAGCTCCAGGCGGGCAGCTGCCCGGTGAGCGCGGCGGCGAGGATGTCGCGGCGGCGGGTGAGGGACGCGCGCCGGGCCGGGAGCAGGCCGGCAGCCCGTTCCAGCAGCCAGGCCGCGGCGAGCTGCTCCACCACCGGGCTGGCGAGGTCCGACGGGCCGCGTGCCGCCTGCAGCTGGGCGATCAGGCCGGGATCGGCCCGGACCCACCCGACCCGCAGCCCGGCCCAGAAGGCCTTGCTCATGGAGCCGATCGTGATCACCTGGCCGGCCGGGTCCCAGGCCGCGAGCGGGGCGGGAAGCGCGGGTCCCGGCGCGTCCCCGAGGGCGAGCTCGGCGAAGGTCTCGTCGATGACCAGGCGCGTCCCGGCCGCGGCGGCGGCCGTGGCCAGTGCCGCCCGGTCCCGCGCGCTCATCAGGTGCCCGGCCGGGTTGTGGAAGTCGGGCATGAGGTAGGCGAGCCGGGGCAGGCTCTGGCGCAGCGCGATCACGAGCGCCTCGATGTCCCAGCCTTCCGGCGCCAGCCCCACGGCCACCACCCGGGCGCGCGCCCGGGCCAGGGCGTCCAGAGCGTTCGGGTAGGTCGGGCTCTCCACCAGCACCGGGTCGAGCGGGCTGGCCAGGCACCGCAGCAGGAGATCGAGTGCGTGCTGGGCGCCGCACGTGACGAAGATCTGCCCCGGTGCCGTGGGCAGGCCGCGTTCGGTGTACCGCCGGGCGATCGCCTCGCGCAGCGGCGGCAGGCCGTAGCTGTCGTACCCGTGGCCGTGCAGGTAGGCGGGCAGCAGGTCCAGCGCGGCCGCCATCGCGCCGGGAAGCCCCGCGCACGCCTCGGGTGAGGCCAGCGCCAGATCCAGTGCCCCGGCGTCATCGGGCACGGCCGGGACCCACGAGGCGTGCCGGCGCAGCCGCCCCGGCGGCAGGGCGGTGACGCTGCCGGAGCCCCGGCGGCTGGCCAGATACCCCTCGTCGCGCAGCAGCCCGTAGGCGGCGGCGACCGTGGTCCGGCTCAGCCCGAGCGCGGCGGCGAGCCCGCGCTCGGCCGGGAGGCGCGCCCCGGCGGGCAGCCGCGCGTCCAGCAGCAGCGCCCGGACCGCCGCCGCCAGCTGGGCGTAACGCGGCCCGGGCCGTTCGCCGTGCCAGTCGCCGAGCAGCCGGGCCAGCTGGGCCGCCGGAACACCCGCCATAACCAGTCCACTTGTTGAGAATTGGCTCTTTTCTCATTGCCAATCATGCACAAGTGTGGTTGCTGGCAAGCCAATTGGCAAGGCCGGGAGCTGACAGGTCACGGGAGGAGGGCGGAGTGAAGCTGGGGCGCCTCGCCCGCCTGCTGGTCAGCCCGCCACCGGCGGACCGGCTGGCGCGGCGCCTGGGGCAGCTCCTCGTGGGGCTGGTCCTGTACGGCGCCAGCGACGCGCTGCTGGTGCTCGGCGGGCTCGGCCTCGACCCGTGGGATGTGCTGCACCAGGGCCTGGCCCGCCGGACCGGGATCCCGATCGGGACCTGGACGATCATCGTGGGCGCGGCGGTGCTGCTGCTGTGGATCCCGCTGCGGCAGCGCCCGGGCATCGGCACCGCCTGCAACGTGATCGTCATCGGGACGGTGATCGACCTGGTCCTGGCCGTGGCTCCCGTGCCGCACGCCCTGCCGTTGCGCTGGGCGTCGCTGCTGGCGGGGGTGGCGCTCAACGGTGTGGCCACCGCCTGCTACATCGGGGCCGGGCTGGGGCCCGGGCCACGGGACGGCCTGATGACCGGCATCGCCCGCCGCGGCCACTCGCTGCGCCTGGTGCGCACGTCCATCGAGCTGAGCGTGCTGGCGACGGGGTGGCTGCTCGGCGGGACGGTCGGGATCGGCACCGTGCTGTACGCGATCAGCATCGGCCCCCTCGTCCACCTGCTCCTGCCCCGGCTCACCATCCGCCCCTGCCCGCCCCGGGCCGGGGCGCCGGAGAGGGCGGCCGGGGTTCCGGGCCCGGCGTCCGCAGTTCCCGGCCGGGCGGCCTGACCGCTGGATCCGCGGCCGGATGCCGGGGCTGGCCTGCCCGGCCGGCGCACGGGCGGCGGTTATCCTCATCGGGTGCCTGAGGTGCCGGTCCGCTATCGGTCGGTGGACGAGGACAGCGCGCGGTGGGCCGGCTTCCGGTTCCGCGAGGGTGACATCGTCATCAGCACCCGGTCCAAGAGCGGGACGACGTGGATGCAGATGATCTGTGCCCTGCTGATCTTCCAGACGCCGGACCTGCCTGCGCCGCTGACGGAGCTGTCCCCGTGGCTGGACTGGCTGATCGCCCCGCGGGAGGAGGTCTGGGCCCGGCTTGACGCGCAAGATCACCGCCGGTTCATCAAGACCCACACCCCGCTCGACGGGATTCCCCTCGACGCCCGGGCCACCTACATCGTGGTGGCCCGGCACCCGCTCGACATGGCGGTGTCGCTGTACCACCACAGCGCCAACATCGACCGCGAGCGGATGCGCCAGCTCACCGGGCAGCCCGGCAGCCTCGACACGGCTTCGCCCCGGCCGTCGCAGCGGGACTGGGTTCTCCGCTGGATCGACGAGGTGGTGGACCCGCGCGCCGAGCTCGACTCCCTGCCCGGCGTCATGCTGCACCTGTCCGACGCCTGGGCGCGCCGGGGCCGGCCCGGCGTGGTGCTCGTGCACTATGACGACCTGTCAGCCGATCTGGACGGTGAGATGCGGCGCCTCGCGGGCTTGCTCGGTATCGCCGTGCCCGGCAAGGCCTGGCCC
>Ga0335077_10005789_pt1 | contig 15204 bp, 13 predicted proteins | sample Lox_Sample_31_FD_207151 | JGI IMG/M metagenome (GOLD analysis project Ga0335077, IMG submission 207151) | Soil microbial communities from Loxahatchee National Wildlife Refuge, Florida, United States - Lox_Sample_3.1 | ecosystem: Environmental > Terrestrial > Soil > Wetlands | place: USA... | reverse complement strand
ATCCCGACGACGCCCTTCTTGTGGATGAAGCCCGGCATGATGCCGATCTTGCATTCCTCGGGAGTGATGACCCCGGGGCAGTTCGGTCCGACGAGCCGCGTGGCGGAGCCCGCCAGCAGCGCCTTCACGCTCACCATGTCCTTCACCGGGACGCCTTCGGTGATGCACACCACGAGCTCGACGCCGGCGTCCACAGACTCGAGGATGGAATCGGCCGCGCCGGCCGCGGGCACGTAGATGACGCTGGCCGTCGCGCCCGTCGCCCGCACTGCATCGCGCACGGTATCGAACACCGGCAGCCCGAGATGACTCTGGCCGCCGCGTCCGGGGGTCACCCCGCCGACCACCCGCGTGCCGTAGGCGATCGCCTGCTCGGAATGGAAGGTCCCCTGTTTGCCGGTGAAGCCCTGGCAGATGACCCGGGTACGACGATTGACCAGGATACTCATGCCTTGCCCTTCGCGAGTGCGACCACTTTGCGGGCCGCGTCGGTGAGATCCTCTGCCGGTGTGATCGCGAGTCCGCTCTGCGCGAGCATGCTGCGCGCGGCCTCCGCATTGGTGCCCTCGAGCCGGGCGACGACTGGCACCTTCACCCCGACTTTTCTCACGGCCTTGATCACGCCCTCGGCGATCAGATCGCAGCGGACGATGCCGCCGAAGATGTTGACCAGCACCGCCCGCACCCGCGGGTTGGAGAGAATCAGCTCGAAGGCGGCCGTGACGCGCTCGGCGGTGGCGCCGCCGCCCACGTCGAGAAAGTTCGCCGGAGCGCCGCCATGCAGCTTGATGAGATCCATGGTCGCCATCGCGAGCCCGGCGCCGTTCACCATGCAGGCGATGTCGCCATCGAGGGAGACGTAGTTGAGATCGTGCTCGCTGGCCCGCCGCTCCATCGGGTCTTCCTGGCTCGCATCGCGCAGCTTCGCGAGCTCCGGGTGGCGGAAGAGCGCGTTGGCGTCGACGTCGATCTTGGCATCGAGCGCCAGGAGCGCTCCCTGGCGCGTCACGATCAGCGGATTGATCTCGACCAGGCTCAGGTCCTTCTCGACGTAGAGGCGATAGAGCGCCACGGCGAGCGCCTGAAACGGGGCGATGAGCGCGCTCTCGAGCTTCAGTCCATAGGCGATCTCGCGCACCTGGTAACCCTGCAGGCCCGCCGCCGGGTGCACGTTGACGCTCAGGATCTTCTCCGGCGTCGCGCTTGCTACCTCCTCGATCTCCATGCCGCCCGCGGCGGAGGCGATCAGAGCGACGCGGCCGCGCTCGCGATTGAGCGTCATCGAGAGATAAAGCTCGCGGGCGATGTCGGAGCCGGTCTCGACGTACACGCGCTCGACGGGCAACCCTTCAGGGCCGGTCTGCTTGGTTACGAGACGCTTGCCGAGCATGCCGGCGGCGGCGGCCCGCACTGCCTCGAGGTCGCGCGCGAGCTGGACGCCGCCCGCTTTGCCGCGCCCGCCCGCATGCACCTGCGCCTTCACCACCCACACGCCCCCACCGAGCGCGCTCGCTGCCGCGGCAGCTTCCTCGGGGCTGCCTGCGACTTTACCCGCCGGAACCGGGATTCCGCTGCTGCGGAAGATGTCCTTCGCCTGGTATTCGTGCAAATTCATTGGTGGATCCAGAGCGGGTAAAGCGTCCATTTTCGCGGAATTACCCGGCAGTGGCCAGCTGTGCGATGCGCGTCGCGTCCGGGGCTCTCGCGAAGATGCTAGAGTCCCACGGCCTGTCAACGGCCCAGCGAACGATTCCTCCGCATCAACATGCCGGCCAGCATAGCCGCCCCCGCTGTGACACCGAGCGATCTCGTCTGGCGGGTCATCGGGTTATTGAACCTGTACCGGCTGCTCGTGCCGCTCGCGCTACTGGCGCTGCAGGTGCTGGCAAGCCCCGCCTGGGTCCCGGTGACCGCGCACCCACAGCTGTTCCTCGGCGCCTGCATCGCCTATTTCACCGCGGCCCTGCTCCTCATCATCGCACGCCGGCTCGAGTGGACCAGCCTGCGGATCGTGGCGCTCGTCAACGCCAGCGTCGATGCGCTCGCGATCGCCTTCATTCTCTACGCCGCCGGGGGTGTAGCCAGCGGACTCGGGATCCTCCTGGTGCTGCCGGTATTCGCGCTCGCCGTGCTGGCGGACCGGCGCGATGCGTTCCTGATCGCTTCCGTCGCCGCGCTCGCGGTGCTGGCCCAGCAGGCTCTCTCGGTCCTGACCGACGCGACCCCCGCGACCGACTACGCGACCGCGGGGCTCCTCGGGGCGGTGCTGTTTGCAACCGCGCTTGCCACCTGGCCGATCGCTCACCGCCTGCGCGAGTCGGACGCCCTCGTACGCCGCCGCGAGCTCGATCTCGCGAACCTCGCGCAGCTCTCGCAGTACATCGTGCAGCACCTGCGCGAGAGCATCATCGTGATCGACGCTCAGGACCGCATCCGCCTCATCAACGAGTCGGCGGCGGAGATCCTCGGGGACAAGAGCGCTTTCCCCGATGCCCTCATAGGGGAGGCTTCCCCGCGTCTGACGTTTCTGCTCGAGTCGTGGCGCAAGGGGACCGGCGACTCCGGTTCAGTAGCGCCGGTGGACCCGACCTTCGTGGCGGCCGACGGTGCCCGGGTGATCCGTCCGCATTTCGCCGCGCTCGGCTCGGCGAGTCCGGGCCCGGTGCTCATCTTCCTCGAGGACACCAGCATCCTCGCCGAGAAGGTGCAGCAGTCGAAGCTCGCGGCGCTCGGACGCCTGAGCGCCAGCATCGCCCACGAGATCCGCAACCCCGTGGGTGCCATGAGTCACGCGGGGCAGCTGCTCGCCGAGTCGCCGAGCCTGACGAGCGACGACCGCCGCCTCACCGAGATCATCCGCGCCAACGCCACTCGTGTGAGCGGCATCATCGATAACGTGCAGCGCCTGTCGCGGCGCGAGCCGGCGCGGCTCGAGCGCCTCACGCTCTCCGCCTGGACCGAGGAGTTTCAGGCCGAGTTCTGCGACACCATGCAGCTCCCGCGTGACCGGCTCGAAGTGAGCAGCACGCACGATATCGAGGTGAGCGCGGATCCCGACCAGCTGCGCCAGATCCTGTGGAACCTGTGCGAGAACGCCCTCAAGCACGCGGTGCAGGACGACCCCGCCCGCAGCATCGAGCTACGATACGGGCGAATGGTGCCGAGTACCCGCCGGTTTCTCGAGGTCGCCGATCGCGGCGAGGGAGTGAGACCCGAGATCGCCGAGCGCATGTTCGAGCCCTTCTTCAGCTCGGGGCGGGGTACGGGCCTGGGCCTCTTCCTGGCGCGCGAGCTCGCGCAGGCCAATGGCGCGACGCTGCTCTACGAGCCGCGCGTTGGCGGCGGCAGCGTCTTTCGGCTGGTGTTCGCTGAGCGCCGGCGCTGGGAGAGCGGATGAACGAGACCGCCCCAGGCGCTCGTGCCGCCTCGATGCAGCCGCTCGTGCTCATCGTCGACGACGAGCCCGACCTGCTCGAGCTCGTGACCCTGACGCTCAGCCGTATGAGCTTCAGAACCCGAACGGCGCCCGATCTCGACACGGCGCGTCGCCTGCTCAAGTCCGAGAGCTTCGATCTGTGCCTGACGGACATGCGCCTGCCCGATGGCGACGGGCTCGATCTCGTCGCCTGGATCCAGGAGAACCGCGCCGCGGTGCCGGTGGCCGTGATCACGGCCCACGGCAACGTCGAGTCGGCGGTGCGCGCGCTCAAGCTCGGGGCGTTCGATTTCGTCTCCAAGCCCCTCGACCTCGGCGTGCTGCGCAAGCTGGTCGGCAGCGCGGTGAAGCTCCGCGAGGGAGTGGACCCGCAGACGACCGCCACTCTCAAGGGACCGCGGCTGCTGGGCGCCTCGCCGGTCATGGAGCAGCTGCGCGACATGATCGCGCGCGTCGCGCGCAGCCAGGCACCGGTACACATCTCCGGCGAGTCGGGGACGGGCAAGGAGCTGGTCGCGCGGATGATTCACGAGAGCGGCGCGCGCCGCGACGGGCCCTTCGTCGCGGTGAACTGCGGCGCGATCCCCAGCGAGCTCATGGAGAGCGAGCTCTTCGGGCACAAGCGCGGCAGCTTCACCGGCGCCATCGCCGACAAGAAAGGCCTGGTCCAGAGTGCCGAAGGAGGCACCCTGTTTCTCGATGAGGTGGCGGATCTGCCTCTGCACATGCAGGTCAAGCTCCTGCGCCTGGTGCAGGAGAAGACCGTGCGTCCGGTCGGCGAGGCGCGCGAGGAAAGTGTCGACGTGCGGATTCTGTCCGCCACCCACAAGAATCTTGCGGACCTCGTCGCCCAGGGCCTCTTCCGCGAGGACCTCTACTACCGCATCAACGTCATCGAGCTGCGGGTGCCGGCACTGCGGGAGCGCAGCGCCGACATTCCGGACATCGCCGAGGCGATACTGACGCGCCTCGCACGCCGCGCCGGCACCCCGACACCCCGGATCGCCGAGGACGCTATCAGGGCGCTCGAGGCCTATACCTTCCCCGGCAACGTGCGCGAGCTCGAGAACGTGCTCGAGCGGGCACTCACCCTGAGCACGGGCGGGGAGATCACGGCCGAGCATGTGCGGCTGCGCTCGGCCGCCCGTCCCGCTGGAACGGAGCCCGGCGGCCAGAGCTCAGCGGCTGCGCCGGCCGCCGTGGAAGCCGGCGCGGCCCTCGGGACGCACCTCGAGAGCATCGAGCGCGACGCCATCATCAAGGCGCTGGAGAAGACCCGGTACAACAAGACTGCGGCCGCGAAGCTCCTCGGCATGAGCTTTCGGGCGCTCCGCTACCGGATCAAGAAACTGGGGATCGAGTAGCGCGGCGCCCCGGGGGAGGGTGACGCTGCTCGTCACTTTGTGACACGGCGTAGATCCCCTGGCGTCAGTGTGCGACAGGGCTTACGTCAAACGTCTGGCGCGCGGCCGAGTATCCTTCCAGTGGTATCAATCACTTAGCACTCATGATCGAGCCTGGCACAGGCCTTGCTTCAATCTGGCCGGGCGCCCTTTTTGCGCCACTGAGTTTGTACCCAAAATTTTCAGGAGTCTTCACAAATGAAGTCGTTGCAAAAGGGTTTCACCCTGATCGAGCTGATGATCGTGGTTGCGATCATCGGTATTCTCGCCGCGATCGCGATCCCGGCGTATTCCGACTACACCGCCCGTTCGAAGGTGACGGAAGGTCTGAGCCTCGCCTCGTCGTACAAGACGTCCGTGTCCGAAGCCTTCCAGTCGAACGGCATCCCGGGCGTCGCCGCTTACGTCGCCGGAATTCCTCCTAATACCGGAAATTTCGCCAAGACCAAGTACGTCAACAACATGACGGTGAACGCCGCCAACGGGCAGATCACGGTCAGCTACAACAACGTGACCATCCCGCAGCTCACCGCCAACAGTCAGACGATTCTGCTGACCCCGGAGATTAATTTTAACGCTGGTGGCTACGTCGACCTGACGACTGCGAACGTGTCGGGCAATATCGACTGGGCCTGCACTTCAGTGGGTGTCGGGACCGCGACCGGCCGCGGCTTCACGGGTATTGCGCTTGCCCCGGGCACTCTCACGGCCAAGTACGCCCCGACCGAGTGCAAGTGATCGACCTCTGAGCGTACTCAGAGCAGGAGCCCCGGCCTCGCGCCGGGGCTTCTTTTTTGGGCGGGGAGGTACCGACCCCCGAGAGTGCCCTGGCCCTGTGCCGGGGCTCTTCTTTTTGGGAGTCCGGCGGCCAAGTGTGACGCGGACCCCGCCCTTCGGGACCCTTGTCCCTCAGAATCGGCGGGCATTTGACAATTGCGCCGCAGCGCGCCTCGGGTAAACTGATCGTCCGGCTTATTTTGCTTGCCATAAGCCCATGAATGACAACGCCTCTCTTGCGCTCGGCGCCTCGCGCTCGGGCTTCGGCGGGCTGCCGCAGCGGCTCGTACAGGATGGCGTGGTCGAAGAGGCCGCGATGCTGGAAGCGGTCAATGCCGCCCGCGAGCGCAAGACGAGCGTCGTGACGCAGCTGGTGGCGAGCGGAGCCGCCAATGCGCGTGACATCGCGGTGGCGGCGTCGAGTGAGTTCGGCGTGCCGCTGTTCGACCTCGAGGCGGTGAACGTCGATCTCGAGGCCGTCCGGCTGGTCAGCGACAAGCTGCTCGCCAAGCACCGGGTGCTGCCGCTCTTCCGCCGCGGGAAGCGCCTGTTCCTCGCGGTCGCCGACCCCACCAACCTGCATGCCATCGATGAGGTCAAGTTCCAGACCAGCCTCGGCATCGAGGCCATCGTGGTGGAAGACGACAAGCTGCAGCGCGCCCTCGACAAGGCGCTCGAGCAGGTCGACAACCAGATGCAGTCGCTCACCGACGAGGCCGACGTCGATCTCGAGTCGCTCGAGGTTACCGGCGGCGAGGAAGAGCTCGACGACAAGATCGGGCGCGACGACGTCGAGGACGCGCCGATCGTCCGCTTCGTCAACAAGCTCATGCTGGATGCGATCCGGCGCGGCGCCTCCGATATCCATTTCGAGCCCTTCGAGAAGATCTACCGGGTGCGCTTCCGTATGGACGGAGTTCTCAAGGAGATCGCACAGCCGCCCGTGCAGCTCGCGCCCAAGCTGTCTGCGCGCCTGAAGGTCATGTCGCGGCTCGATATCGCCGAGCGGCGCGTCCCGCAGGACGGCCGCATCAAGATGCGGCTCTCGAAGACCCGCGCCATCGACTTCCGCGTCAGTACCTGCCCGACGCTCTTCGGCGAGAAGATCGTGCTGCGTATTCTCGATCCGGCACAGGCCATGCTCGGGATCGACTCGCTCGGCTATGAGCCGTTCCAGAAGGACCTGTATAACAAGTACCTGGCGAAACCCCAGGGAATGATCCTGGTCACGGGACCGACCGGCAGCGGCAAGACGGTGTCACTCTACACCGGGCTCAATATCCTCAACCGCGAGGACACGAACATCTCGACGGCCGAGGATCCGGCCGAAATCAATCTCCCCGGCGTCAACCAGGTCAACGTCAACGGCAAGGTCGGGCTGACCTTCGCGGCCGCCATGCGCGCCTTCCTCCGCCAGGACCCCGACGTCATCATGGTCGGTGAGATCCGCGACCTCGAAACGGCGGAGATCGCCATCAAGGCGGCGCAGACCGGCCACCTCGTGCTCTCGACGCTGCATACGAACGATGCGCCGCAGACGCTGACGCGCCTGGTCGACATGGGCGTCAAGCCCTACGCGATCGCGACTTCGGTGAGCCTCATCATCGCGCAGCGCCTGGCACGGCGTCTGTGCAACAACTGCAAGCAACCGGTCGAGATTCCGCGGGAAGCGCTTCTGCGGGAGGGCTTCAGCGAGATGGACGTCGCCTCGGGCCTCAAGATCTTTGGTCCCAAGGGTTGCGGAAACTGCACCGACGGCTACAAGGGGCGCGCCGGCATCTACCAGGTGCTGCCCGTGACCGAGGCCATCGCGCGCATCATCCTGGCCGGGGGGAGCGCCGTTGAGATCGGCACCCAGGCGGCAAAGGAAGGGGTGTGGGACCTGCGGCGCGCCGGGCTCGAGAAGGTCAAGAACGGCCTCACCAGCCTCGAAGAAGTCAACAGCGTCACCACCGAATGAGGCACAGCGGGTAAGGACTCATGGCACAGGCAGCTGCAGCAACGGCCACCGTCAGGACCATCAAGCGCGAGGTTTCCTTCGCCTGGGAGGGACGCGACAAGCGCGGCGCGCGCATCAAGGGCAAGAGTCTCGCCCCGGACGAGGCGGCGCTGCGGGCCGACCTGCGCCGCCAGGGCATCGCCCCCTCGCGCATCCGCAAACAGCGCGACCGGATCGGTGGCGGCAAGGTCGACGCCGCCGACATCGCGGTGTTCAGCCGCCAGCTCGCTACCATGCTCGCCGCCGGCATTCCGCTGGTGCAGGCCTTCGAGATCGTCGCCGGCGGCAACGAGAAGGCCTCGATGCGCAAGCTGATTCTCGACATCAAGAGCGACGTCGAGGGCGGCACCTCGCTCCACGAGGCGCTCGGCAAGCATCCGCTCCAATTCGACGACCTGTTCGTCAACCTGGTGGAGGCCGGCGAACAGGCGGGCGCCCTCGAGGCCCTGCTCGACAAGGTAGCCACTTACAAGGAAAAGACCGAGGCGCTGAAGAAGAAGGTGAAGAAGGCCCTCTTCTACCCGGCGGCGGTGCTGGTAGTCGCGCTGATCGTCACCGTGGTGCTGCTGCTGTTCGTAATCCCGCAGTTCGAGGCTCTCTACAAGGGCTTCGGCGCGGACCTGCCCGCCTTCACGCAGATGGTCATCAACCTCTCGCGTTTCGTGCAGCACGACGGGCTGTATCTGGCGATCGCGATCGGCGCCGTAGCGTGGACGTTCTTCTACTTCAAGAAGCGCTCCCGGGCGATGCGGCAGTTTCTCGATCGTCTGGCGTTGAAGATCCCCGTGATCGGACCGATCCTCAACAAGTCCTGCATCGCCCGCTACGCACGCACGCTCTCGACCATGTTCGCCGCCGGCGTGCCGCTGGTCGAGGCGCTCGAGTCGGTGGCCGGCGCTACCGGCAACATCGTCTACGAGACCGCCGTCCTCAGGATGCGCGATGAGGTCGCCACCGGACAGCGCCTGCAGCGCTCGATGGAGGCGACCGGACTCTTCCCCAACATGGTGAACCAGATGATCGCGGTGGGCGAGGAGTCGGGCTCGCTGGACGAGATGTCGGGTAAAGTGGCGACCTTCTACGAGGCCGAGGTGGACAACGCGGTGGATGCGATGTCGAGCCTCATGGAGCCTCTCATCATGCTGGTGCTGGGCGTGCTGGTCGGCGGACTGGTGATCGCCATGTACCTGCCGATCTTCAAGCTCGGCTCGGTGGTCTGACGGACTGCGCGTCGATTCCGGCGAAAGCGCCGCGCCCTGCGCGGCGTTTTCTTTAGGAGACCAAGACCGCCATGTCGGCCATCGAGCTGCTCGCGACCTCTCCTGCGCTCTTCACCGGCACCTGCCTGGTGCTGGGTCTCGCCGTCGGCAGCTTCCTCAACGTCGTCATCTACCGCTTACCCGTCATGCTCGATCGCCAGTGGCGGGCGCAGTGCGCCGAGCTCGCGCACCCTGACCCGCACGCCACGACGGTGGCGGCCGATCCCGGGCAGCGCTTCGATCTGGTCGTGCCGCGCTCCGCCTGTCCCGCCTGCAAGGCGCCGATCACGGCGCTGCAGAACATTCCGCTGATCTCCTGGGTGGTGCTGCGCGGGCGTTGCGCGCGCTGCAAGGCGGCGATCTCCGTCCGTTATCCGCTCGTCGAGCTCCTCACCGGGCTTCTCTCAGCGTGGGTTGGGGCGCGCTTCGGCTTCGGCCTCCCGGCATTCGCGGCACTCCTTCTCACCTGGTTTCTGATCGCCCTCACCTTCATCGATCTCGACCATCAGCTCCTCCCCGACAGCCTGACACTGCCGCTGCTGTGGCTGGGCCTCACGCTCAGCCTTTGGGGACCGCAGGGAGGGGCTCCGGTCCCGGTCGATGTGCGCTCGAGTCTGATCGGCGCTCTGGCCGGTTACCTGAGCCTGTGGAGCGTCTATCATCTGTTCCGCCTGATCACGGGGAAGGAGGGCATGGGGTACGGGGACTTCAAGCTCCTGGCGGCTCTCGGCGCCTGGCTCGGCTGGCAGATGCTCCTGCCCGTGATCCTGATCGCCGCCGTGGTCGGCGCGCTCGGCGGAATCGCCATGCTCGCGATCCGCCGTCAGAGCCGGGCGACACCGATTGCCTTCGGCCCGTTCCTCGCCGCCGCCGGGTGGCTGGTGCTGATGTTCGGCCACGGACTCGTGGGCCGGTATCTCGCCCTGTTCGCCTCGAATCCGTGAGCACGCCCTCGCCGCGGGTCTTCCGGGTCGGGCTCACCGGCGGGATCGCCAGCGGCAAGTCGACGGCGGCGAAGTTCTTCGGTGCGCTCGGCGTTCCGATCCTCGACAGCGACCAGGTCGCGCGCGAGGTGGTCGAGCCCGGCCAGCCGCCGCTCGAGCGATTGGTCGAGCGCTTCGGCCGGGGCATCCTCACCCCCGATGGACATCTCGACCGGCCCGCGCTGCGCGACATCGTGTTCTCCGACCCCAGGGCGCGCGCCGACCTCGAGAATCTGACGCACCCGGCGATCGGCGCCGCGCTCGAGGCGCGCTCGGCAGCTGCCGGCGGCCCCTATCAGATTCTGGTGATCCCGCTGCTCGTCGAGAAGAATCTCACGGCGCACGTGGATCGGGTGCTGGTGGTCGACTGCGACGAGGAGCTGCAGATCCGCCGCCTGCTCGCGCGCGACGGCTCGACGCGCGCCCAGGCGCAGGCGATCCTCGATGCGCAGGTAGCGCGCAGCGCGCGCCTCAAGGCCGCCGATGATGTGATCCGGAACGACGCCGACATGAGCGCCGTGCAGTCGCAGGTCGCAGCTCTCCACGCACGCTATCTCGAGCTCGCCCGGGCTCCGCGCGCCTGAGGACGCGCTTCGGTGCGGCCCGCAAGCCGTTTACGGGCGCGGCGCCCGTCAAGCACAATAGCCCCATGGCTGAACCCGCCTTGTCAGAATCCGGGCCCGCGGCAGTGGCCGCGCCCGAAACCGCGCTGCTCGTGTTCGAGCAGCCGCTGAATGAGCGCATGCGGACCTTCCTGCGCCTCGACTTTCTCTACAACCAGGCCCTCTATCACAACGAGATGGCGAGCCAGTGGGGCAGCCGCTCGGCGGTCGCGAGCCTCATCGACATCCTCGCCATCATGACGCGCGGGGATGTCCGCTCGGAGGTCCTGAAGGAGCTCGAGGGCCACCTCGCCGCGCTCAACGAGTTCCAGTCGAAGCCCGGCGTCGACGCGCAGCGCCTCAAGACGCTCACGTCGAACCTCCTGCGCCTGCGCGCCGACCTCATGGGTGCGGGCCAGGCATTCCTGCAGCCGCTGCGCGACTCGGAGTTCCTGAACTCGGTAAAACACCGCACTGCTATCCCCGGCGGTACCTGCGAGTTCGACCTGCCGGACTACTACTTCTGGCTCTCGCAGCCCGACGAGCTGCGCATGCGAGCCTTCGGCCAGTGGCTCGCGCTGCTGCGGCCGCTGTGCGATGCGATCGCCGAGATCCTGTGGCTCACGCGCCAGAACGGGCGCACGCGCGAAGAGGTCGCCCAGGGCGGCACGTTCAACATCACCTTCGAGCGCGAGCATCCGCTGCAGCTGCTGCGCATCTCGTTGCCTGCATCGGCTGGCCTCTATCCCGAGATCAGCGGCAGCCACTACCGCTGCAACGTACGCTTCCTCTCCTGGAACGGCCTGGCGTCGCGCCCGGTGCAGACCCAGGAGGACGTCAGCTTCACGCTCAGCTGCTGCACCTGAAGCGAGCTGCGCGATGAGTCAGCGAGCGGTCACCTGTCCAACCTGCGGACGCGAGCTCGAATGGGCCGCGGCGCCCTTCCGCCCGTTCTGCAGCGAGCGTTGCCGGCTCATCGACCTCGGCGCGTGGCTCTCGGAGCAACGCGCGATTGCCGGCGAGAGCGCAGCGGCCGATGCGGCGCCCGACGAGCCCGAGCTTCCGGAGCCGCCCGCGCAACCGCCTCGCACATGAGATTCCGGCTCCAGGCGTTCGGTCTGCACCTCTCGGGGAGCGCTACCGCGCTCTCCATCGTTCTGGGCACGTTCTGGCTCGGCTGGTATCGCTGGCCCGGCTGGTATCTCGCGAGCGCGCTGCACGTGGTCGGGCTCGTGGTGATGGTGGACCTCGTGCTCGGTCCCACTCTGACCCTGATCGTGGCCAATCCGCTCAAGCCTCGCGCGGCGCTCGCCCGCGATATCTCGATCATCGTCGCGGTGCAGCTGATCGCCCTCGTCTACGGCGGCGTCACGCTCTGGGGCGGGCGGCCGCTCTACTACACGTTTTCCGTAGACCGCCTAGAATTGGTGCAGGCATCGGACCTGAAGCCGGAGGACATAGCCGTCGCCCGGCGTGAGAATCCGGCACTCGCTCCATGGTGGTACAGCCGGCCGCGATGGATCTGGGCGCCTTTGCCGGAGAACCCCGAGGAAGCCAAGAGGATCGCCATGGGGACAGTAACGGGCGGCGCCGACGTGATTCAGATGCCGCGCTATTTCCGCGCCTGGGAGCAGGGCCTGCCGCAGCTGCGCACCCGGCTGCAGAAGATCGACGATCTGAGCGACTTCAGCCGCGAGGAGAAGCACACGCTGAGGACGCGCGTCCTGCGGCTCGGGCTGCCGCCCGACCAGGCCGACGCCATGGTGCTGTGGGGTGGGAGCCGCCGGGTGCTGGCGGTGTTCGATCTCAAGACCCTCGAGATCCTCGCCCTGCTCAAGGCCGATTGACGCTCGAGGTCTAAGGTGCGCCCGCGGGCGCAGCGCTCGCCGGCCCGGAGCCGGGCGCCGGCACTCCCAGCCACTTCGCGAGAAACGCCCACTGGTCGGCGAAGTCCTCGATCTGCATCCACACCGGTTTGCCGGCGCCGTGTCCGGCGCGGGTCTCGACGCGGATGAGGATCGGATTGGGGCAGCTCTGCGCGGCCTGCAGCGCCGCCGCGAACTTGTAGCTGTGCCAGGGCGCCACCCGATCGTCGTGGTCCGCCGTGGTGATGAGCGTCGGCGGATAGCAGGTGCCCTTCTTCACGTTCTGGTACGGTGAGTAGGCGTACAGGGCGGGGAACTGCTGCGGATTCTCGGCCAGCCCGAAGTCCGACGACCACTGGCGCGCGTTGGCGCTGGCGGTCTGGTAGCGCAGCATGTCGAGCACGCCGACCGCGGGCAATGCCGCCCCGAAGATCTCGGGGTGCTGGGTCAGCACCGCGCCGATCAGGAGCCCCCCGTTGCTGCGTCCGTGGATACCGAGGCGCGCGCTGCGCGTGTAGTGCTCGCGGATCAGATACTGCGCCGCGGCGATGAAGTCGTCGAACACGTGTTGCTTGTTGGCGAGCGTGCCGGCCTTGTGCCAGGCCTCGCCGTACTCTCCGCCGCCGCGCAGGTTCGCCTCCGCGTAGACGCCGCCCATCTCGAGCCACGCCAGCACCTGCGGCCGGTACTGCGGGGTCAGCGAGATGTTGAATCCGCCGTAGCCGTACAGCAGCACCGGCTGATTGCTGTCCCGGACCAGGTCGCGCCGGTGCGTGATGTACATCGGCACGCGCGTGCCGTCCTTGCTGCGGTAGAACACCTGCTCGGTCACATACGGATCGGTCGCGGCGGGGATGCGCGGCGCGCGCCACACGGTCGCCTGGTTCGCACGCACGTCGAGCCGGTAGATCCGGCGCGGCGTCAGGTAGTCGGTGTAGCCGAAGAAGGTCTCGCTCTGCCGTCCCTCGCCGTGGAAACCGTCGATACCGCCCTTGCCGGGCAAGGGCACCTCGCCCACCGGCCGCCCGTCACGCTCAAAGACCCGCGCCACGCCGCGCGCCTCCTCGACATAGCGCGCGATGATCCGGCCACCGACGTAGCTGGCCTCCTCGAGAGTCGTCCTGCCCTCGGGCACTAGGGTGCGCGGCACCGGCGGCGCGGCGCGCGCATCGACCGCGATGACGCGACCGAAAGGGGCATCCTTGGTGGTGCGGAAGTAGAGCTCATCCCCCTGGGCGCCGACGTAGGTGTAGAGCGCATCCCACGCGGTAAAGAGCGGATGCGGCTTCGCGCCGGGTGAGCGCAGGTCGAGGACCTCGACGCCGTTCTTCTCGTAGCCGTCGAACTGGGTGACGACGAGGTAGTTGCCGTCCTCGGTGACGCGGCCGGCGGGAATGCGGTTCGGGTCGTCGGTCACCTGGTACACCAGCCGGTCGTCGTCCTGGGAGGTGCCGAGCTTGTGGAAGTAGACCGCGGGCCGCGCTGCATCGTCCCCGCGACCGTCGGACAGGGTCGGGTAACGGCTGTAGTACACGCCCGAGCCGTCGTGTGCCCAGGACACCCCCCAGAACTTGGTGAAGCGCAGCACGTCCGTGAGGTCGGCCGCATCGCTCACCCGCCTGAAGCGCCAGATCTGCCAGTCCGTTCCCCCATCGGAAGTCGCGTAGGCGACGACCTCGCCCTGCTCGTCGGGGGTGAAGGCCGCGATCGCCACGGTTGCATCGCTACGCACCGAGTTGGGGTCGAACAGCTCGGCTCCCGCCGAGTCGAGGCGCTCGGAGACGTACAGCACGTTCTGGTTCTGCTTGCCGTCGTTGTGCAGGTAGAAATAGCGGGAGCCGCGTTTGACCGGAATCTCGGAGCGCTCGTAGTTCCACAGCTCCGTGAGGCGCTGCTTGAGCCACGCACGCTGCGGCAGCTCTTCGAGCCGCGGCCGTGATACCGCGTTCTCCGCCGCCACCCACTGCTCGACCGCGGGCGAGCCGAGATCCTCGAGCCAGCGGTAGGGGTCCGCAACGCGGGTGCCGAAGTAGTCGTCGCTCGCGCTGATCTGCGCCGTCACCGGATAGACGGGCGCTTGCGCGACCGCCGGCAGGCCGATGACCGAATCGGTCGCGGTGCGCATGGGCTTGCCGCCGGGCCCCGGGCCCCCGGCCGGCTCGCGGTTACCGAATTCAGCGCTCACGCAGGCCGCCAGCAGGGCGGCACCGAGAGTGAGCGCGGCCGCGGTCGCGGCGAACCAGCGGGGACGCATGGACGATGTACTCAGGGAAACTTGATCTTGCCGCCGCCGGCGGGACCTGCCGCGGGACCCAACGGCCCGGCGCCGACTTCGGGAACCACGATGCGCGAGGCGGCCTCGCGCCGCAGCTCCCGCGCCTCGTCGATCGCCTGCTCGAGCGCGACCTTCACTCCGTCCGGGAACTTCTTGAGCGCTTCCTCGAGCGTCTTCGCCTCGATCTCGAACCCGAGGGGCAGGATCCCTGCCGGCGTGAGCAGCTGTGTCTGACCGGAGAACAGTACCGGGCGCGCGGCATCGGGCGAACCGTCCGCCGCGACCGGCGTCAGGCGGCGGATGCTGCCTGCCCGGCGATCGGTGAACACGTCCTCGCGATAGAGGTTCCCGGGATCGAGCTCGACTTCCGGAAGATCGTTCGGCGCAGCCATGTCAATTCCATTGAGTTACAGGAGTTTCAATTGTACCCCCTGCGCCGATTCAGGGAGCCGGCAGCTGCCGCAGGGCCTCGATGAACGGCCGGTCGGCCTCGAGCAGATCCGCATCCCCGAGGTCCGCGGGCGCGACCCAGCGAAGCTGCTGGCCGTCGAGTCCGCGCGGAATTCCGCCGAAGCGCTCGACGATCCATAGCGAGAGCTCGACGC
>Ga0335077_10005788_pt1 | contig 15205 bp, 12 predicted proteins | sample Lox_Sample_31_FD_207151 | JGI IMG/M metagenome (GOLD analysis project Ga0335077, IMG submission 207151) | Soil microbial communities from Loxahatchee National Wildlife Refuge, Florida, United States - Lox_Sample_3.1 | ecosystem: Environmental > Terrestrial > Soil > Wetlands | place: USA... | reverse complement strand
CCAGAAGGCCGCACCGGAGACGCTGGCGGCTGAAGCCACCGCTCTGGTCCCCGATTACACGGCGGCGTTGCAGTCCAACCCCAAGGACTACATTGCCTTCCTCAGGAACTGGTTCCAAGGCGTCACGCCGGAAATCGATTCGGCGGACATCGTGCGCTACAGCTTTGCAGCTCGCGACCAGACAGCCGAACTGGCCGCCGAGCGGGTGATCTCGGGGAGCGAGGCGTTCTGTACCCGCAACGCTGGCAAGATCACGAAGGACCCGCCGGCGCTCACTTGTGCGGCGCCCGACGGTAAGGCGATCGCGCGCCTTTCGGTCCAGGTGTTCGAGTCTTCAGCCCAGCAGCCTGGTACGCTGCAGTTCACCGGCGAATCGGCGGCCTGGATGTCGCGTGTGAGCGAGGCGCAGCTCGCCGACTACCGCCGCGTCATCGCCACGCTGTCGAGTAACGGTATCGGTGGCGGCGTGCTGCTGTCCTCGGGTGATGGCTTCGACGTGGTGCGGTTCGGACGATTGTCGGGACCCGATTTCTATGCCCTGAAGACCCCCAACCACGGGCTGATCTGGCTCGAAGACGTGGTCAGCGTGAAATGGAGCCCCGATGCCATCAGCATTGTCCAGCGCGACGGGGAACGGATAGAGGAAGCCGGGAAAGGCCTCTCGCCTGGTAACACCATCGTGCGGTTGCAGCCGACCGAGGACAATCAGCTCAAGGCCGATCCGCTCACCTACGACCAGCCCTTCCGCTTCGTCTACGTTGACCCCAAGAGCAAGCAGCCGCGTCAGGTGCGCGTGCGCGCCGAGGCACTGGTCCTAGAGGTCACCGTCGCGCGACCGCCCGCGAAGTACCGAGGCGGGCTGATCCAGACACGCTTTGATAAGAGGCAGGCCGAAGCCTTCCGTAGGTCGCTGGTGGACGAAGCGCGCAAGGCAGCCGCTACCACGGGCAAGAGGACCGACAGCCTGAACCTCGACGATGCGAAGCTGCGTGCAGATCTCGACCAGATCGGCCGCGTCGGCCCGTGTGCTCGAACTCAGTCCGAGGACCGCTTGCGCAGCGGAGACATCGCGTACACCGAGTATCTGGCATGCGTCGAGTATCGTCAGGAAGCCGAGACGCTCAAGTCGAACGGCGGCAAGCTGACCCCGGACGAGACCCCTCTGCTGTATCTCGGCCGGGCCGCGCGCGCCCCGTGGTACAACTTCAACGGCGTGCTCCGCTGAAGCTGCCGGCCGGCTGCTCCGAGATGCCCAAGATCGTATTCAGGAACGTCAAGGTCTTCGACGGCACGGGTGCATCGCCCTTCGCCGGACAGGTACTGGTGGACGGCAATCGCATCAAGGCCATCGCGCCCGCGGGCATCGCTCTGAGCGTGGAAGACGCACGCGTGGTCGAGGGTCACGGCGGGACGCTCATGCCGGGCCTAGTCGAATCGCATGCGCACCTGTCCTTCACCGACACGCGGGTCGGCACCGAGCTCGGGAACACCCCTCCCGAGGAGCATACGCTGCGCACCGCGGAGAACGCCCGCACGTTGCTGGAACACGGTTTTACCGGCTGCGTGAGCGCGGCGTCCGCCAAACCGCGTCTGGACGTCGCAGTGCGAGCAGCGATCGACAGCGGGGACATCCCTGGCCCCAGGTTGCTGACCGCCAGCCCCGAGCTGACCGTAACGAGCGGCCTCGGCGATGCGCGCCTGGGCCACATCTACCAGGAGTCCTTCGCGGTGGTACAGGATGGGCCTGACGGATTTCGCCGTTACGCGCGCGCGATGTGCCGCGAGGGCGTGGACACACTCAAGATCAATCCCTCCGGCGACACCCTGTTGCCCCGGGCGCGCTCCGCGCAGACCGTGATGACGGAGGCGGAGGTCGATGCGGTTTGCAGCGTGGCCCGCGCCCATGAGCGCCGTGTCGCCGCACACGCCCGCAGCGCTGAGTCGGTGAAGCTGTGCCTGCGCCATGGTGTGCAGATCATCTACCACGCCAACCTGGCGGACCAAGAGGCGCGCGACCTGCTCGAAGCGCGCAAGGCGACGGTGTTCGTCGCGCCCACCGTGGGCTGGACCGTGGCGATGCTCGAACGTGGTGCCGAGTTCGGGCGGGGAAGCGATCCGGCTGAGAAAGCGGTCCTTCAGCGCGAGCTGGAAGCCACGGTCGAAAACATGCGTGAGCTGAAACGGCGCGGTGTGCGCGTGTTGCCGGGCGGGGACTACGGCTTCGCCTGGAACCCCAATGGTACGAACGCCCGCGACCTCGAGCACTTCGTCAAGCTCCTAGGCTTCTCCCCGACGGAAGCCATCGTGGCGGCCACAAGGCTCGGGGCCGAAATGATGATGCTGGGCGCCGAGTTGGGACAGGTACGCCCGGGCTACCTCGCAGACTTGTTGTTGGTGGACGGCGATCCGCTCGCGGACGTGACGATCCTGCAGGACAAACGCCGCCTGCGGGCAGTCATGAAGGACGGGGTTCTGTACAAAGGGCCGTGATTCGTGGCTCGGCGTCGTTCGTCAAGCATGGGTTCCCAGGACTTTGATGTCCGTCTCCGGCACTCATCCAGGGCTGTCCGCTAGCCTGCGGGCGGCGGCGACGGGATCGGGGCCCGCGGCAGGGCTGGCCGTGGACGTGCGCTGCGCGCGCAAGATCTACCCTAACGGGCTACGCGCGCTCGAGCCCATCGACCTGCAGGTGCGCCGGGGCGATTTTGCGACCCTGCTCGGCCCGTCCGGTTGCGGCAAGAGCACGCTGCTGCGGATGATAGGAGGCCTGAGTTCGCCGACAACGGGCAGCGTAGCCTTGTGGCCCGAGCCTGCGGCTGAAGCGACGGATCCTCGCGAGTCTGGCGACCCAGGCGGTGACCGCCGAGTGCCCAGCGCGGCGGACCGGAAGCTGGGGCTCGCCTTCGTGTTCCAGGCCCCTACGCTGATGCCCTGGGCCAGCGTCGAGCGCAACGTGCGGCTTCCGCTCGATTTGGCCGGCCACGAGGAGCGCGCGCCGGACAAAGTCGCCGCCGCGTTGGACATGGTCGCCCTGCGAGAATTTGCCGGAGTCTACCCGCGGGAATTGTCGGGCGGGATGCAGATGCGCGTATCCATCGCCCGGGCGTTGGTCACCGAACCGCGCCTGCTGCTGATGGACGAACCATTTGGCGCGCTGGATGAGATCACCCGCAACCGCCTCGATCGAGAAATCCGCGACCTGTGGGCGCGGCGCTCGCTCACTGTCGTGTTCGTCACGCACAGCATCTACGAAGCGGTGTTCCTGTCCACGCGCGTGCTGGTGATGTCGTCCCGGCCCGGGCGCATTGTGGGAGAGCTCGAGATCGGCGAACCACATCCGCGCACCGATGCATTTAGAGTGTCGGAGCGCTTCGCCCGCTCGTGCAAGCAGCTGTCCGACCTGCTCGCGAGCGCCAGCGCCGATGCCGTCGGCGCTCGCACGGAGGCTGTATGAGCAGCCGCGCGGCGCGCTGGCTCGCTCCCGCGGCGGTGGGCGTGGCCGTCTTGCTGTTGTGGGAAGGGCTCGTGCAGGCCTTCCATGTGCCCTTCTACCTCGTGCCTTCGCCGGTTCTGGTGCTCACGACTCTGGTGCACGACGCGGCACTGCTGTTCAGCGCGCTGCTGGTGACCCTGCGGATCACTGCGTTGGCTCTGCTGCTGGCGGTAGCGCTAGGGGTGAGCATCGCCTTTGTGTTCGTTCAAAGCCGCGCGGTCGAGGTGAGCCTGTTCCCGTACGCAGTCCTGGTTCAGGTGACGCCCATCGTGGCGATCGCCCCGCTCATCATCATCTGGGTCAAGGACCCCTTGGCCGCGCTGGTGGTCTGCGCCACCATCGTGGCCATCTTCCCCATCATCTCCAACACCACGCTGGGGCTGCGCAGCGTCGACCCGGGCTTAGCCGATCTGTTCCGACTCTATGGCGCGCGCCGCTGGCAAGTGCTGATCCGGCTGCGCATCCCCAGCGCTTTGCCTTACTTCTTCGCCGGCCTTAGAGTATCGGGCGGGCTCGCGTTGATCGGCGCAGTGGTGGCAGAGTTCGTGGCCGGCACCGGGGGCACGGCTTCGGGTCTGGCTTATCAGATCCTGCAGGCCGGGCTCCAGCTCAACATTCCGCGGTTGTTCGCGGCGCTGCTGCTGATCATGCTGGCGGGCGTGGCGATCTTTTTGCTCGTCTCGCTGGCTGCCCATTTTGCGCTCCGGCACTGGCACGAGAGCGAGCTTGCGCTCGAACGTTGATGCATTGAACTAACGCGATGTTCTTCGCGTCGTCGCGGTAAATCGGGGTTGCTTGGGGAGGAAAACATGAGCGGCAGAGCTTACAAGCGGTTGCTGGTGGCGTCGGCGATCGCGCTGGTGTCCGGCTGGGCAGCGGCGCAGCAGCCGACCAAATTGGTCTTTTACACCAACTGGTATGCGGAGGCAGAGCATGGCGGCTTCTATCAGGCCGTCGCCGAGGGCACCTACGCGCGGCACGGACTCGATGTCGAGGTCAAGATGGGAGGCCCTCAGATCAACGTCATGCAGTTGCTGCTAGCGGGGCAAGCCGATTTGATCATGGGCTACGACCTCCAGACCATCAAAGCGATCGAGCAGGGGCTTCCAGTGATCACCGTGGCCGCCACATTCCAGAAGGATCCGGCGGTGCTGATCGCGCACCCCGGCGTAGCAACCCTAGCGGAGCTCAAAAGCCGCACGCTGCTCATCGGCCAGGCGAGCGAGACGACGTTCTGGCCTTGGTTGAAGGCCAAATACGGCTTTACCGACGCGCAGAAGCGCCCCTACGCGTTCAGCGTGCAGCAGTTCCTCGTCGACCAGAACGTTGCGCAGCAGGGTTATCTCACGTCGGAGCCCTACACCATCGAGAAGGCCGGCATCAAGCCGACGGTATTCCTGCTTGCGGACAGCGGCTACCCGCCCTACGCCGAGACCATCGTAGTGACAACGCAGACGTTGCAGGACAAGCCCGACATCATCCTGCGGTTTGTGCAGGCTTCGGCAGAGGGATGGAGGAGCTACTTGAAGAACCCTGCGCCCGGCAACGCGCTGATCAACAAGGCGAACCCGGAGATGTCCTCGGAATTGCTCGCCTATGGCGTAGCCAAGATGAAGGCGTACGGGCTGGTCACCGGCGGCGACGCCAGGACGCTCGGTATTCTCGCCATGACGGACGTCCGCTGGAAGCAGACCTTCGATTTCATGGTCAGCGCCGGGCTGACTCGACCGGCGGTGGATTATCGAAAGGCGTATACGCTCCAGTTTGTGAAGGAGATCAAGGTGCTGCCTTGACTTGTCCGATTCGGAACGAGCCGGCAGAGTGGCGTAGAGGCGCGGCTACTCGACTACGCGCTGCAACGCACCGATCGCCAGCTCGATGGTGGCTTGTCGCAGTCCCCCGCCCTTTCTATACTCGCGGGGAAACCAGGATTGAATAACATACCCATAAACAGGAGGAAGACCGATGGGCGGTATTGCGACCGAATCCATTCGGGCCGCTGCCTTGGTCGGGCACGCTGGCTGCGGCAAGACACTGCTCACGGAAACGCTGCTGCACAAGGCCGGAGCGATCCCCGCGACCGGCACGATCGAGCGTGGCACGACCGTTTGCGACTTCGATGCGCTGGAGAAACAGCACCAGCACTCGCTCTATGCGACGCCGGTCCACTTCGAGCACGATGGCGCGCGCATCCACTTGATCGACACACCGGGCCTGCCGGATTTCGTCGGGCAGGCTATCAGCAGCCTGCAAGCGGTCGATACGGTCATCGTGGTGGTGAACGCGCAGACCGGCATCGAGCTCGCCACCACGCGCATGATGAACTGGGCCGCCAAGCGCGCCCTGTGCCGCATGGTCGTGGTGAACAAGATCGACGCTCCCGACCTGGACCTCGCCGGGCTTATGAACCGGATCCAGGACGCTTTCGGAAAGGAATGCCTGCCGATCAATCTGCCGGCGGCCGGCGGGTCGCGGGTGGTGGACTGCTTCTTCAACCCCGCCGGCGATTCGGACTTCTCCTCGGTAGCCGCGGCGCACAGTGCGATCATCGACCAGGTGGTGGAGGTGGACGAGAATCTGATGGCGGTCTACCTCGAGAAGGGTGAGGTGGCGCCCGACGAGTTGCACGCTCCGTTCGAGAAGGCGCTGCGCGACGGGCACCTCGTACCGATCTGCTTTACCTCTGCGCGCACGGGTGCGGGTGTGGCCGAGCTGCTGGACATCTGCGTGAAGCTGTTGCCCAATCCGCTGGAGGGCAACCCGCGGCCCTTCCTGAAGGGCGAGGGACAACAGGCCGAGGAGTTCCATGCTCAGCCGGACCCCGCTCAGCACGTCATCGCCCATGTCTTCAAGGTCAGCGTCGATCCGTTTGTGGGCAAGCTGGGCGTGTTCAAGGTGCACCAGGGCACGGTCAAGCGCGACCAGCAGCTGTTCGTCGCCGACTCGCGCAAACCGTTCAAGGTGAACCAACTCTACCTCCTGCGTGGCAAGGACCACATCGCCACCGACGCCTGCGTGCCCGGAGACATCGGCGCGCTGGCCAAGGTCGAGGAGATCGGCTTCGACAGCGTGCTGCACGACTCGCACGACGAGGACCACATCCACATCCGGCCCCTGGAGCTGCCCGCGCCCATCTATGGCGTCGCCATCGAGGCGATCAAGCGCGGCGACGAGCAGCGCCTGTGGGAGATCCTGCAGAAGCTCGCCTCGGAAGATCCCTGTCTCCAGGTCGAGCGCGTCGCCACCACCAACGAAACAGTGGTGCGCGGGCTGGGAGAACAGCAGGTACGCTGCATGCTGGAGCGCATGGGCAACCAGTACAAGCTGGAGGTGACCACCCACCCGCCGCGCATTGCGTATCGCGAGACCATCACCGCGCCGGCGGAAGGTCACAACCGACACAAGAAACAGACCGGCGGCGCCGGGCAATTCGGCGAGGTGTACCTGCGCATCGAGCCGCTGCCGCGCGGCAGCGGTTTCCAGTTCGTGGATGAAGTCAAGGGCGGGGCCATTCCCGGACAATACATCCCCGCCGTCGAGAAGGGGGTGTTGATGGTATTAGAGCACGGTGCGATCGCCGGCTATCCGCTGCAGGACGTCAAGGTGGTGGTGTACGACGGCAAAAGCCATCCGGTGGACTCGAAAGAGGTCGCATTCGTGGCCGCCGGCCGCAAGGCCTTTCTCGACGCAATCAACAAGGCGCGCCCCATCGTCCTCGAGCCCATCGTCAACATCCACGTGAGCGTGCCGGAGAACTGCATCGGTGACATCGCAGGCGATCTCTCATCCAAGCGCGGCCAGGTCAGCGGGACGCAGCCTCTCGGCGGCGGTCTCGTAAGCATCGCGGGTCAAGTACCGCTGTCCGAGCTGAACGGCTACCAGTCGCGACTCAGATCCCTCACCGGGGGCCAAGGTTCGTTCAGCATGGAGCTGTCTCACTATGAGGCCGTGCCCCCGCCGATTCAGCAGCAGCTCGCGTCGCAGCACAAGGTGCATCCAGAGGATTAGGCTCGAGCCCCGACAAGTCCCAGTGGGTTGATGTGCTGCCCCACAGGTGTCATTGAATTGGGGGCGCTGCAGAACCTAGCCCGGATATTTCATGAAGACGCCCCCGGACATGACGCATGCGCTGATGCGTAAGCGATGCAGCCGATCCGAGCCGGGTACGCTTTGTACCAGCGGGCTACTCGGGCGCTGGCGGGCGCTTTCCGGCCATTTGCGCCATGCCCGTCTTGCCAATAGGCTTGGGCTTTGGCTGCGACGGTCGAGCCGCAACTGGCCGCAAACCGGCTCGCTGTGCCGCCCGGCCCACGGCGAGGGGGTATCTTTTGGGGCGGGGACGGGCGGCGGCGGGCTGCTCCCGCAAACGGCCGCAAGCGGTAACGTGTCGCAGCCCGACCCCGAGTCCCTCATGAAATATCCGGGCTAGGCGTCACGCGCCTGGTTTGAGCCCATGGTGATGATGAAGTCCCCCGTCGTACTCGTCGCCTTTGCGCTCCTCTTGCTGTGCGCGCCTGGAGCACGCGCGTTCCCCGAGCTGGGCCAACCGGCGCCGCAGCTCAGAGGAACGCTGTTCTCCGGGGCTGCTTTCGACCTCGGGCAGATGCGGGGCCAGGTGGTGCTCGTGAACTTCTACTCCAGCTACTGCAAATTCTGCGCATACGAAATCGGCAACCTCGAATCCTTCTACGAAGCGCATCGGGGTGAGGGTTTCGAGGTGATCGCCCTGGGCGTAGACGAGATATCGGATCGCGAGCGCGTGGCGCGGATGCTCGCCATCTACAACCTGCCGGGAGCAATGGCGGATGAGCTGCAGGCGAATGGCTTTGGCCGCCGCTATCCCACGCCTACGGCATTTGTCGTCGATCGAAACGGCGTGCTGCGCTACAGGCAGTGGGGCGCCAAGTCGCCGGGCTTCTACCGCGAGGTCGTCTTGCCGCTGCTGCGCGAAGAGCGTTGAGTCTCGCCGCGGTCAAGGACGATCCGCCGCTGCGAGCAACCGGGCAGCGATAGACTCCCACTCGTCTTCGAGCGACGTCTTGCACGGGGGTGTCCCGGCGTGCCGGTACCAATACCCCGCGTTGGACGGATCGCCTTCCTTGCGGTGCAGGTAGGCGTGCACCCAGGCGGCATCCCGACCCTCCTCGTCCTGAACCATCTGATGGGCGCGGTTCCAATCGCCCTTGGCATCGTGCCACAGCGCGCGCAGTAAGCTGCTCAGGCCGTCTGGCGGGGCAGTACCGCTCAGAGAGGCACGAAAAGCCGCAAGGTCCACGCCCGACATCCCTCGTGCTCGACTGACGCAGCGCCCAGCGCTAGGCCCTCGTCGCGGCGTCGCCGCCGCGGGCCGCAGGCTCGTGGTCCAGATCCAGTTGGCGCCCCGCCTCCACCGCCCGCAGGTGTTCGCGGATCGCCACCAGGGCCTCCACTGCAGAGGCGAAGCGCTCCTCCGGACGCTTGGCCATGAGCTTGTCCAGAAGAGGCTGCAGGCGGTCGAATCGCGGCGGCAGGCGCGGCACAGGCGCGTAGATGTGCTTGTTCAGCAGTGTGGGCGCGTCCTCGCCCGCGTAGGGCCGCTCCGCGGTCAGCATCTCGTAGAGCAGCACGCCGAGGCTGTAGAGGTCGCAACGCTGGTCCACCTTCTTGCCTAGGGCCTGCTCCGGGCTGAGGTAGAGCGGCGTCCCCAGACCCTCCCCCTGCCGGGTGCGTTCGAAGCTCGAGGCGAGGTTCTTGGCAATGCCGAAGTCAGCCAGCACCAGAGTACCATCCTCACGCAGCATCAGGTTGTCGGGCTTGAGATCGCGGTGGACGATGCCATGTCCGTGGATCGCCACCAACGCCTCGGCGACTTGGTGCAGGTAAGCCAGCGCCAGCGCCGCAGGCAGAGGTTCGCTCATACGCTGGCGCAGGTCGCCGCCTGGAAAGTACTCCATCACGATGTACGCGTGGGTTTCGGTTTGGCCATGACCGTAGATCGTGGCCACGTTCCGATGGCGGTACTGAGAGATGATGTCGTGCTCCTGCACGAAGCGTTGCAACAGGTCGAAGCCGCCCTCGTTGATGTTGAGCACCTTGAGCACGCGCACCGCCCCGGTGGGCTCGTATTCCGCCAGGAAAGCGCGCGACACCCCGCCCTGCCCCAGCCGCCGCACCAGCCGATAGCCGGGGACCTTGATCGGCGCGTCGGACGGGCGTAGCGGCGTGAAGTCCGCGGTGGTACGCAGCCTGTGCGGCTCGGCCAGCACTTGGTCGCGCACGCGCACGATGATAGAGGCGTTCTTGGCCACCGCCTCTTTGATGGTCTCATAGGTCTGCAGCGCGCGCGTCTCCGCGTCCTGGCGCGGCCGCAAGCCGGTGATTTCGGTGATATCGACCGGCGCGGCGCGCCCGCGAATCAGCAGCGAGCCGCGCTTGCCGGGGATGAAGCGGGGCCCGGCTTGCTCGAGCGTGTCCAGTGTGGTGACCACACTGGCGCCGAGCTTCTTGGTCTGCTCCTCCAGGCGTGAGGCCACGTTGACTGTATCCCCGATGATGGTGGTGTCGATGCCTGCCCCGGTGTTCACTCGCACCACCATCACGTCGCCGGTGTGCACGCCGATACCGACCGCAAATTCGGGCAATCGGCGCTCTGGAAAGCGCCGCGAAAGCCAGCTGTTAAAGCGCTGCGCCATGACGACGTGGAACATGGCAGCACGCAGCGCCCGCTCCGCATGATCGCGCGGGTTGGGCGGGGCCGGCTCGAACATGGCCAGTACCCCATCGCCGAGCAGCTTCACGATCCAGCCCCGTTGGTGGACGATGGGCTCGCACGCGCGCACGAAGTAGGCGCTCAGAACGTCGGCCACCTCGGCCGTGGACAACAGCTCAGCCAGGGTCGAGAAGCCACGGATGTCGGAGAACAGAACCGTGCCGTAACGGGCCTCCTGCGGCGCGCCCTCCGCGGGCAAGGGGTCGGCCACTGCGCGGGCGGTAAGGCCGGCGGTCGACGTCATGGCCGAGGCGGAGCGCGGCGACAGCGCGGCAGAATCGGCGACCGGACTGGGCGCGGGCGACAGGGCCTCGCCAGCGGCGACCGCGCCTGGTGGGTGATGCAGGCGCCCGCCTCGCGGGTCACCGGCGGCGCCAGGTAATCGTCGGCGCGCGGGTCGCGGCCGGGGTATATGGGCTGACGCCGATTCTTCGGGCAGAGGAGGACCACGGGGGTCGCCGCGGTGAGCGGGCCGGCGCGAATGGCCCCGAGGAGCTTGCCCAAGTCCATGCCAGGCTTCCCGGCGCCCGCAAGGATCAGGTCCGGGCGAACCGACGCCGCTAGCCGCAGGCCTGCGATGGCGTCATCTGCCGGGAAGACCTCATAACCGACCGTCTCGAGGTGAAGGCGGACGAAGTCCCGCGATGACACCTCGTTGTTGATAATGAGAATTCGGGCCACTGGACGCCTTGGGGTCATGGTACCCGCACGCTGCCGGAGGGCCGACCATACCTTCGGGTGCACCCGGCCGGCGTGCGCCACCAGACCGAAGATAGGCGAAAAACAGGCTGCAGTCGACCGTTTTGGGGGTTTCGGCGGTTGGGAGCCGAATTGAGACGAAGTGCCGGCCAAGTCCAGCCCATCTTTGGTACGCTGTCACCTGCAACCACTCTCCTAGCGACGAGGCGACAATGGCCGAGAGGCAAGACCAGCGCCTGCCGGAACCGAAGATGGATCCTGCAGGCCTTTACCGCGAAGAGGTCATCACTGACCGCAAGGTAGGTACGATCCGGGTGCTGACCCCGCTCAAAAGCGACGGCTCGCCGGACTCGGGCCGAAAATCCGTGTACGTAGGCGAAGCCCAGATCTACACCACCATGGGCGCGTTGCCCCTGAGCTTCGAGATCGATGCCGGTTCTTTGCCGGAGGCGGTGGTGAAATATGCGCCCGCTGCAAAGCTCGCAGTAGAGCAAGCCGTGCGGGAGCTTGAAGAGATGCGCCGGCAGGCGGCCTCCTCCATCGTGATCCCGAAGGGCGGCCTGGGCGGTCTTCCGCCCGGCGGCTTGGGCGGCGGCGGGAAGATCCAGCTTCCCTAGAAGCTATTTCGAGGTCCCGCGCGCCCATTCGGGCCTATGCGCCAGGCGGGTTAGCCGCTTCGGCTGCACGTTCCGAGTCCACGCAGCCCGTCGCGGAATTCTGCGCCAACTCGGCAAAAGGATCGGCAGCGAGGTCCCTGACGGTCAGGCTTCCTACGGACGCGCTAAGCGCATGCTCCAAGCGTCTCAGGATCTGGTCCACCGGTTCGGAAACGGGAAGCCCAGCGGGATTCAGGAAGCGGTCTTCCCCGGCCGAGCGGACGGCGTCCAGCAGGTGCCGCACCGAGATCGCGCCGAGATCGCGCGCCGGGAGATATCCCGGAGGATCGTCCTTGCTCTCGACCAGTAGTTTCGCTTGTTCCAGGGCATCAAGCACCACGTCAACAGCGTGCATCGGCACACCAAGCCCCTGGGTCAACTGGCGCATGGTCCAAGCCGGGCGTCCGGCCAAGTAGTGCCCGCCGATCAGACTCATGATCACCAGCGCTAGGCGCTCGCGCATGCGGTTGCTCAGGTGCGGCTCTCCGCCCTCCGCGACCACGTATTCGGGATGCTGCTGATAGAACGCGACACTGGCTCCGAACAGCAGGATCAGCCAGCTGAGGTAGAGCCAGATGAGGAACAGGATCAAGATCGCGAAGCTAGAGTAGATGGCCGAATACTGGGTCGAGCTCGCGACGACCAGCGCGAACGCGATTCCGGCGGATTGCCAAAGCACGCCGCCGACGATCGCGCCGACCAGCGCCGGCCGGGGCTCAACGCGCGTATTGGGAATGAACATGTAGATGAACGTGAAGGCGGCGACCACGAGCAGATAAGGCATCAGTCTGCCGAACCCATACGCCAGCACCCCCAGCGGCTCGAGCGCCAGAATGTCGCGTACGATCCCGGCATTCATGGCGGAGGCCGTCATCCCGATGGCGGCGAACAGCAGGATCGGACCGACCAGCAGCACGCTCAGGTAGCGGCTGAAACGCTCGCTCAGGCTGCGCGGTTGCGAGATGTGCCAGATGTGGTTGAACGACTCCTCGATCTTCTGGATGAGCGACACCGCCGTATAGAGCAGCAGCGCAAGGCCAACGGAGCCGAGCACACCCACGTTCATGTTCTGGATAAATTCGATGATCTGGTGGCTGACTTCGTCTCCTTTCTCGCCGAGCGGCGCGAGAAATTTCCTGAGCATCGGCTCAGCCTGGTTGTGGACGCCGAAAGCCTTGAGCACCGAGAAGCTCAATGCCAGAAGCGGAACGATGGACAGCAGGGTGGTGTAGACGAGGCTCATGGCCCGCAGGGTGAGCTGTCCCTGCACCAAGTCGCGCGCGAGCACGATGCTGAGGCGCAGCGCTCGCGTCTCCCATGCCGGAGACGCGCCTGGCCGATTGCGCCAGATCGCCTTCTCGATCCTACTGAGTAGAAGTCCCGGTTCCCAGCCCACTGCCTCATGCCCTCCGGGTGGATGAAACGGCAGCTCGCGCCAGCTGATGACGTTCTCCGGCTGAATCCAGCGCGCGGTGGGTCGCGATTCGTCTAAAGCCTGCCCGAGGAGAATGCCGCAAGATTGTAAGCGCTGAGCCCGCGGGGGAAAAGGCAGCCGGCGCGCTTCGAACCGCGTTGCGCTGTCGGTGGTCTTCTGCCCGCAACAGTTCCGGAGTGAACCGCATCGACTGATGGGCATGCGGCAGCGGCCGTGCACCGACGCTGGACGGACTCATCGAGGGCCAGAGGGAGCCTGCCACTCCCGCCACCCTCTGAGCAACGGAAAGTAGAGTCCCAGCCGTGTCCGGCGCGACTCGATACGCGCGAGCAACGCCGCGTAGCGTTCGAGTTGCGCGCGGTAACGATCAAGCTCTCTGTCGAGGAACGCGTCGAGCGCGGCGCCCTCGTGCGCGCCGGTCTTGTAGTCCACAATCCAGCGCACGCCGTCCTTATCGACAAACGTACGGTCCAGGGAAACATTCACGAACCCCCCGTCCAGCTCGCTCGTCAGGCGGTACTCGGAACGCGCCTCCCGATGTTCGCGACTCAGTATCCAGCGACCGCGGGGGTCGCGCAGCACGCCGTTCAACGCCTGCTGAACACGCGCGAGCGCCGGCTCCAGCTCGACCGAGGGCACGCCCTGCTGCTTCAGCGCGAGGCGCACAACGGCGTCGATCGCATCCACGCGGCGCTCGTCCCAGGCCTCGAGGCCGTCCTCGGCAATACGCTGCAGGAACAGGTGCACGACAGTGCCTACATGGCGCGCAGTCTGGCCCGCCCAGGAGAACTCGACGGCGGTGTCGTGCGCCTGTTCGTCGCGCGGCACAGCCTGCCAGCGCACGGGCGGAGCTGACGCCGGCGGCTCCCAATCCAGCGCGAGACGGCGCAGCGGGTAGCGCATCGGGTCCGGCACCGCGCGCGCTACGGTGTTTGCCGACGACCCGCGCGCTGTCAGCGTCGCTCGCTCGAAGTCTGCCTGCAACGCAGGCCAGAGCTTGGCCAGCAACGCGTTGCCCGCGGGTCTTCGCACCGCGACTTCGCTCGACCCAGTCTGGTCCACTTCGACCTGAGCCACCAGATGCAGCCGCCTGCGTGCGCGGGTCGCCGCCACGTACAACAACCGCCGGTCCTCATGCTCCTGGCATTGCCTCAACAGACGGGTGACGCTGGCATACACCGGATCGCCTTCGTCACCGCGCGCGGCTATGGCGGCGAGCAGCAGGTCGCTGCGATCACGCCCGCGCGGCCGCTCGATCCAGCGCAACAGCTCCGGATCGTCCGTGCGAGCGCCGTAACCCAACCCGGGCAGGATGACGGTGTCGAACTCCAGCCCTTTGGCCTTGTGGATCGTCATCACCTGCAACGTGTCGGGCGCCGACGCGTCGGGCAGCGCATACAAATTGGCGAGCTCATCCTCCAGGGCACCCAGGTCTTCAAGATCTGCGCCCCGCTCCACCCGCTCGACCAGGTCCAGGTAGACCTGCACGTCGTCCAGGTCGGTGCGCTCCTGCACGGTGGCGGGTCCGCCGAGACGCAGCCACGCGCCCTCGATGCGGCGGCGCAGGCCCCCGCGCGCTCGGTGCTCTACGATTGGCGCGAGCGCTTCCACGGTTCGCGTCAGCCGCGCCTGCCCGTCGGCGCTGAGGCGGCCGATCACATCGGCGTCCGTCATCCGCGTCCATGGCACGCCATCGCGCGCCTCCCCCACGAGGACCTCCAGATCGAGCAGCGCAAGGCCACACCAGGGTGCGCGCAGGACGGACAGCCACGCGGCGCGGTCGGCCGGGTGCAGCAAAGCCCGCGTAAGGGCATGGACGTCCTGCACCGCAGGGCGATGAGCCAGGGTCTCGATGTCGATGGCGCGGTAACGCAGGTTCGCGTCCTTGAGCGCGGGGACGATGTGGCTCAAATGGCCGCGGCTGCGCACGAGAATGGCGATCTGCTGCGTAGCGTCTTCGGCAAGCGTGGAACGCACGAGCTCGACCACGCGCTGTGCCTCGGCCTCGCGCCCTCCGCACACGCCGTGGACCGTCACCGGCTCTCCGGGGTGCGCGGGGTACGCGGCGATCGAGGGCGCAAAAGGCACCGCCCCGCCGGCTAAATCCTCGCGCGCTGGCAGGACCCGCTGAAACACGCGGTTGACCCAGTCCACGATTCCCGACTGCGAGCGGA
>Ga0335077_10005787_pt1 | contig 15205 bp, 10 predicted proteins | sample Lox_Sample_31_FD_207151 | JGI IMG/M metagenome (GOLD analysis project Ga0335077, IMG submission 207151) | Soil microbial communities from Loxahatchee National Wildlife Refuge, Florida, United States - Lox_Sample_3.1 | ecosystem: Environmental > Terrestrial > Soil > Wetlands | place: USA... | reverse complement strand
CCCGATGGCGGCCAGCAGCCCGATCAGCGCTTGATTCGCCTTGAGGGCTTCCGGTGTGAAGCGAGGCAAGGTACTGCGGAAGTCGGTGCTGTCGAACTTCGCATCTTCTCCGATCTTACCGGTGAGGAACCCCTTACCCAGCGGGCTGTAGGGGACCAGGCCAATTCCCAGTTCCTCGATCGTGGGGATCACTTCCTTCTCCGGTGTCCTCGTCCACAGCGAATATTCGCTTTGGAGAGCAGTCACCGGCTGGACGGCATGGGCGCGCCGGATGGTTTGCACGCCGGCCTCGGAAAGGCCGAAGTGCTTCACTTTGCCTTCGTGAATCAGGTCCTTCACCGCACCCGCCACGTCTTCGATCGGCACGTTCGGGTCAACCCGATGCTGATAGAGCAAGTCGATGGTTTCCACCTTGAGGCGCTGGAGCGAACCCTCCACGGCTTGCTTGATGTGCTCCGGCCGGCTGTTCAGGCCCGGCGGGCCCTTCATCCCGCGTGGATCGAGCTTCGGATTCAGGTCGAAGCCGAATTTAGTGGCGATTACGACCTGTTCGCGGAAGGGAGCCAGACCTTCGCCCACCAGTTCTTCATTCAGAAACGGGCCGTAAACCTCGGCGGTGTCGAAAAAGGTAATCCCGCGCTCCACCGCGGTCCGCAGCAGAGTAATCATCTCCTGCTTGTCCTTGGGCGGACCGTAAGAAAAGCTCATCCCCATGCAGCCGAGTCCGAGAGCCGAGACCTCCAGCCCGCTCTGCCCGAGTTTTCGCTTCTGCATCGTTTCTCCTTTGGAATTGTCTTCCTGTTCTTCAGAATAGGATCCAACACTTTGAAATCGATAACTCAATCCTGCCGATTTATTGCCTATTTCTCTTGCCATTGTTGACCCGCGCACAGACCGCGCAGGTATCCTGGGGAGAGGAGAGCTGACCTTGACCATGAAAAACCGCGTAGAAAAGCTCACTCCGCTGCCGGATCGAGCCGAAGCGTTGCGAGCGGAGCTGGCTCGCAAAATTGCCAGGTTCATGGGCTCTGAAGAGAAACGGGTAACCGACGTTTGCGGCCTGACGCTCGTGCGGCGGACGTCACCGACGGCGCCGTGCTCGGTCACCTACGAACCGAGTGTGACCGTGATCGCGCAGGGGCGAAAGCTCGTGGAGTTGGGGAGCAGCACGTTTCACTACGATGCATCGCGATTCCTCGTGACGGCGGTTGATTTGCCGGTGGTCAGCCGCGTGGTCCAGGCCAGTGAAGCCGCACCCTGCCTGGCGCTCTCGCTCAAGCTCGAAATGCCCGTCGTCCGGGAGGTGCTCAGCCGTGGGGAGATTCAGATGGCCGAGGCGCCGCCGGACTCCCCTGGCATGGCCACCGGCGAGACCACGGTGGAATTCCTGAGCGCATGCTGCCGCCTGCTGGACCTCCTGGACTCTCCGCAAGATGTTCCCTTTCTCAGTGGCTTGATCCAACGCGAGATCATTTACCGCATCCTTCGCAGCGCGGAGGGAGCACGTCTGCGGGCGATCGCCACGCTTGGAGAGCAGAGCCAGCGGACGGCCAAGGCCATCGGCTGGATCCGAACCAACTACGCCAAATCGCTGCGCGTGGAACATCTCGCGGAGATTGCCGGCATGGGTGTTTCCACGCTTCATCATCACTTCCGCGTTTTGACCGCCATGAGTCCTCTCCAATACCAGAAACAGCTTCGACTGCAAGCCGCGCGGGGACGCATGCTGATGGATGGCCTGGACGCCGCCAGCGCCGCTTTTGAAGTCGGATACGAGAGCGCCAGCCAGTTCAGCCGCGAGTATAGCCGCTTCTTTGGCCGGCCGCCGATGCGGGACATTCGCACTCTGCGCTCGCCAGGCAATCCGCCGTTGGAGTCGATCGGCAATCGAGCCCTGCCGGGCCTATGAACCAGCCTCCGCAGGCGCCATGCCGGGCGACGCTCAACATCTACCCGTGACGATGTGGCGCGGGCACTCCTGCCTGCCGTCCCGACTCATCGGGACGCTTGTAGGACGTCCCCAGGTTCGCTGGCCGCAAGTGGTCTTCGAGGCTGTATCTCGCCAATGCGCCCGAAAATGCAGACCCTCCCGCTCCATCTTCACTGAAGCAGGTCAGATAACTTGTGAACAAGCCCGCTAACCCCACACCGGCCGGAAGCGTGGTCCAGAGATTCGTCACTGGATAGGGCGGTGCCGGGCTTGAGCGTAAACTCCGCCACAACGCATCCTACCCGCGGCCAAACCCTGTCCCCCACTTGCTAGTGAATCCCGGCGATTGCCCGCTCTTCTCTCGTGACGATGTCCTTCGGAAGCGCCAGATATCCGAGCGCCGCGGCCTGCCTCTGGCCAGGCCCGAGCATCCAGACCAGGAATGTGGCGATCGCATGGCGCTTGTTTTCGTCCGGGATAGAGGTGGGAACCACCAGCCAGGTGAGCGACGCAATCGGGTACGCGCCTTTGCCGGGAGCGTCCACGATCGAGACGTCGAAATTGTCGCGTAGCTCGATCGCGCGGCTGGCAGCGGCGATGCTCTCGAGGCTGGCTTCCACAAACTCGCCATCCCGATTGCGCACTCGCCCATAGCTCAGGTGGTTTTGGAGCGCGTAAATCCACTCCACATACCCGATCGAACCGCCCAGTTCCTTCACGAGCTTGGCCACGCCGTCGTTTCCGGTCGCCGGCCGGCCGGTTGGCCACGCTGGCGCAAGCCTCGAGCCCACCTGGCTCTTCCACCGCGGGCTGACCTTCGAGAGGTAATCCGTCCATGCGTAACTCGTGCCGCTGCCATCCGCCCGATGAACCACCACGATGTTCAGATCGGGAAGGGTGAAGTCGCGATTGCACTGCTTCAAAATCGGGTCGTTCCACTTGGTGATTTTTCCCAGGTATATGCCGGCCAGTGCCTCCGGCGTGAATGCAATCTCATGTGGGAGCCCGGGCAGGTTGACAATCGGAACCACCGCGCCGATCACCGATGGAAACAGCAGATACTTGCTCTCCTGGCCGGGAGTAATCTCGTCGACCGCCTGCGGATTGTCCGAAGCTCCGAAGTCAACCCGTCCCGCCACCAGCTCCCGGATCCCCTCTTCCGACCCGACCGCGCGGTAATTCAGCTCCACATCCGGGTTTTCGCGGCGGTAATTCATGAACCACTTGGCATAGACCGGCTGTGGGAACGTCGCGCCCGCGCCATTCAGAATCGTGGCGGCGTGTGAAGGAATGACGGTCTTAAGCGCCGCTGGTTGCTGCTCCAGGGCCTCACCCAGATGCTTCACGATCCGCTTCGAAAGATCTTTCGCAATGTCTCCGGAACCGATCGCCGGCGTGACCAGGTCTGACCAGAGAGTTACTCCCTGGAGATCCCTCAGTTCCACGGAGAGATACCCCGCATACACCGGCTCTCCGTTCGCAGGCAGCCTTCCGGAGCGTGGATTGAGACTGCGGTATCCTCGAATCCAGATCTCACCGCCGCCACCCAGGATCAAGTCCGCCCTGGACGCGTCGGCCACCAGCGATACCGCGCCCAGTTTTCGGATTTCGCCGGCCAACGCGCTTCGCAACTTCTCCGCGTCTCCTTTGGTGGCGAATGGCTCGACGTAAAGCCGCCGCTTTTCAACGGCCCGCCCAGCCTGCCACGCAAGCACCGGCGAAGCCAGAGCGCCGCAGCACACCGCTGCGAACAGCCATCGCAAGGCTCCAATGTTACGAATCCATGAACATTGGGTGGACCGCGGGTGAATTCTTGACATTGCCCGTTGGTCTGCCCAACGATGGAGGGACGTTGCGATTGCTGGCACTGTTCCTCATTCTTACATCCAAGTTCCTGCCCGCTCAAGAGAGCCCGGCACCGCAGCCTCCGTCGGACGACGAATTGTTGTTTTGGAGCCGCTTCTGGATATCCGCGCAAGCCAACTTCATCCGTCAACAGCATGCCACCTTCGCGGCAGATTACTCCGGGCCGAACAGCTTCCTGCCGGACCGCGAACACGCCACCTCGCGAATCGAGACGTTATATACCGGCTTCCAGATCAGCCGCAGTCTCGAAATCCTCTGTGACGTGGAGAGCGCCGGGGGAGGAGGACTCAGCAACGCGCTCGGCGTTGCCGGCTTCACCAATGTGGATGTGGTCCGAAATCCGACTCTCGGCGAGGCGCCCTATGTCTCCCGAGTGATGCTGCACTACACCATCCCGCTTTCGAAAGAAACCGCCGAGACGACCCGCAACCCGCTCTCGCTGGCCTCCACCGTTCCGGAACGCCGCTTGGAACTACGGTTGGGCAAAATGAGCACCGTGGATTTCTTCGACCTCAACTCCGTTGGCAGCGACAGCCACCTTCAGTTCATGAACTGGGCTCTCGTCAACAACGGCGCGTTCGATTATGCCGCCGATACCCGCGGCTACACCTATGGCCTGGTGATGGAGTATTACGACAGGAACTGGGCCGCGCGATTCGGAGAGATGCTGATGCCTACCGTTGCCAACGGCATTCAGCTCGATTGGAACATCGCCCGCGCGCGCGGCGAGAACTTCGAGTTCGAATATCACCCCGCCTGGATTCCGAAACGTGCCACCGTGGTGCGGGCGCTCGGATTCGTCAATCACGCCAACATGGGCAGCTACCGGGAAGCCATCGATGGCTACTTGTCCGGAAAGGACCCGCTCCCCGATGTCACGCTCTACCGGAAGCAAGGCAACGTCAAGTACGGTTTTGGGCTGAACGCTGAGCAGGAAGTCACTCCCCTGATCCGCGCCTTCGGGCGGTTGGGATGGAACGACGGCGCCAACGAGTCGTATGCCTACACCGAGATCGACCGGACTGCCGAATTTGGCGCCGATCTCCGCGGAAAGCGTTGGCACCGCTCTCAAGATAAGATCGGCGCGGCCTTTGTGGCAAACGCCATCTCGGGCGACCACCGCCGGTACCTGGCTCTCGGCGGCCAGGGCTTCATCCTCGGCGATGGAGGTTTGCGCTACGGTCTCGAGAAGATCTTCGAGACCTACTACACGGCTCACGTGTGGCGCGGCGTCTCGCTCGCCATCGACTATCAGCACGTCACCGACCCGGGCTACAACCGGGACCGCGGCCCGGCATCCGTCGTGAGCTTCCGGGTCCACATCGAAGACGCTATTCCGTTCGGGCAGTTCGGCGGCAGGTGATGGCGGCGCCATTCACAGATCACGGAGCGAGGTGAGCGGATCCACGTGGGACGCCCGCCGTGCCGGAGCCCAGGACGCGACCGCCGTAACAACCAGGAGGAGGAGCGGTACGCCGATATACGCCATCGCGCTGATATGGCCGAAAGCAAAGAACGCCAGGGTAGAACCGACTCCGCGGCAGACGAAAACGGCCAATGCCAATCCCACGGTGACTCCCGCGCCTCCCAGCCGCAATCCTTGCCGCAGCACCATCCAGACTACCGCCCGCCGCTCCGCTCCCAGCGCCATGCGGATGCCGATCTCGGTGGTGCGCCGGCTCACCGCATACGCCACCAGGCCGTACAAGCCTACCGCGGCCAGGACCATGCCCATCAACCCCATGAGCAGTACGTTCTGCAGGATCATATTCGAGGTCTTCACGCCTCTCTGCGAATAAAGGTCCTGCATGGTGCGAACGTCGAAAAGCGGCATGTCCCGGTCGAGTGTGCGCACCGCATCCCGCACAACGGGGGCGATGGCGCCGGCATCACGAGCTGCCGATTCGGCCACCAGCGACAGCCGCGGCGACGCGTGCTGGCGGTAGGGCAGGTAGACGTAGTCCAGCAAGGGCTCGACTATCCACCCGACCTTCGATTGCCGGGCCACCCCTACGATCTCGACCAGGGGGCCTTCCGCGTCGTCCAGGTGGAATCGCTTGCCCACCGCGTCTCCCTTCCAATAGTGGTTGGCCATCTGCTCGTTGACCACGGCCACCAGCGGTGCGTGCTCCCCATCCGACTGGAGAAGGTCGCGCCCGCGCAGAATCGGGACGTTCATGGTTTCAAAGTAGCCCTCGCTGATGTACGTGCCGATCGTGAGCATGGCCCGCTCGCCCCGCGGCAATTGCCACCCTTGTGGGACCAGGTTGATCCTCGCGGAGTTCGACATCATGGGCACCGTGAACGTGAGGGCGGCGGACCGCACCCCCGGCGCCGAACGCGTCCGATCCAGCAGATTCTGGAAAAATCGCGACGCCTGTTCCGGCGTATAGTTCGCAAAGCGGGTGTCGATTGTGGTGAGGAAGAGGCGATCCACGCGATACCCCGGTCCGGGGAGCAGTTGTTCGCGAAAGCCCTGCATCAGGGCGGCGGAGACTGCCAGCAGCACCACCGAGAGGGCCACCTGGCCGGCAACGATCGTGTTTCGTCCCCAGAGCCGGCGCCGCCCGCCACTGTCGGCATCTGCGGCTTTGAGCGCCGGTACCAGGTTGGGTCGGGTGGCACGCAAGGCCGGCGCCAGCCCGAACAGCACCGTGCTCAGCACCGAGATGGCAAGCGTAAACAGCAGAACACGCCGGTCCACTTCGATCACCCATACCACCGGCACGTCGGTGGGAATCGGCATGCGCTTCCAGAAAGCCGCCAGCGCTTCTGCCAGAAATGAGCCACCCACCCCGCCCGCTATGGCCACCAGCAGATTCTCGAGCAGGAACTGCCGGACGAGCGCCGCCCGCCCCGCGCCTATGGCCAGCCGCACCGCGATCTCCCGCGAGCGCGCTCGTGCCCGGCTCAGCAGCAATCCCGCCACGTTGGCGCACGCCACCAGCAGCACGCAGATGCCCAGCAGCCCAAGCATCGTCACCAGCTCCATCGTGGCCCGGGACTGCGTTGCACGGAACTGCAATTCCGTCTGCACCACCAGACGCTGATCGCGGCTGGCCGCGCCGTGCAGTTTCTGGAGATCCTTGGAAATAGCCCCGATATCGGATTGGGCCTGTGGCAGACCGGCGCCCGGCTTCAGCCGTCCTTTCACGAACAGCCAGCCGAAGTCGCGATTCACCAGGGAATCGCGCGGTCCCATGCGCGGCGACATCGTCAGCGGAACGTACACCTGGGGCCGCATGAACAGATCGATGCCGGTGAAGTGCTCCGGCGCCACTCCGATCACCGAAAACTCGACGCCGTTCAGCCGGATAGGCGATCCCACAATACCCGGGTCGCCCCCAAATTGGCTTACCCAGAAATCGTGGCCCAGCACCACCACCGGGTCGCGCCCCGCCACCCGGTCTTCCTCGGCGTTGAAACCGCGTCCCACGGTGGGCTCCACTCCCAGCACATGAAAGAAGTTGCCCGACACGTACAGTCCCCATTTGACGCGCGGCAAGGCATCGGAATCCGGACTGTAACTGAAGAACGAGTAGGAAGCCGCCACCAGACCGTCGAAGCTGCGATTGCGGTCGCGCAGGTCGATGTAATCGGGGTAGGAAATCGCCGGGTTGTCGCCGAATGCCGCCGGTATCGCCGTGTTGATGGCCAATACCCGCCCAGGCTCCTGGACCGGCAGGGGGCGCAGCAGCATCGAGTCGGCGAAGCTGAACATCGACGACGTCGCGCCTATACCGATGGCCAGCGAGCAGATTGCCACGGCGGTGAAGCCTTCGTCCTTGCGAAGGACCCGGAAGGCTTGACGGATCGACGGCAGCATGGGGCCTCCTTCCAATCTCTGGATTCCTAGAAGCAGGAGCAAGCCGATTGCCGGGCGTCGAGCTTCGGCAGTCTCAATAATATCAGTAATTAGGGCCTGAAAATACTGCCCTGTAGTGTTCGATTGTGGGACTCGGCGGTCGCCTGGGCCACGCCTAAAACGACGGCGTGGACAACGCTAGGAGGTCTCCGGCCGGTGGCGTTTCAGCAGATTCCGGATACGGTCTCGCGAACTGGCCATGGCCTTTGCGAGAAATCCGCGCCAGCTTCTGGAAACACTCATTTCACACATTCCGCGGGTAACACCATACACCGCGAAGAAGGACTCACCCAGTCCGGGACGGCGTTCAGCATCCGGGTGTGTCATGTTCCGTTGCCTCCCGACACTTAGACGTCGGCTCCAGGCGAAAAGGTACAGCGCGTCTACCGGCAGTTCGTGCTCTCGGAGCCTGCGAATTGAAACAGAATTCCCACGACTCGAGGATTCAGTTTCTGCATCGCCGGGGTGCTCGACGAGATCGGCCGATCGCCCCGGACCGCGTGCACCTCCTCCGGTGTCATGGGGACGGAATACCGCCCGCCGGTGCGCGCACCGTCCAGGGTCAGCACCACGCGGCCCCCGCAATCCAGCCTGGCCAGTTTGCCGCCGTCCCACGAAGTCACGTTGCCGCCGTAATTGAATCCGAAGCCGGACAAGGTAAAATGGCCGCCATTCAGGCTTTCCAGCTCCGCGAGCGTCGTGCCAAACCGGATTCCCCCGGCGACCTGCCAGCGGCACGCTCCGCGCCGCAGGCCATGGCAGATGAAGATCTGCCTGGGGTGCGCCTGCGGCCCTTTACCGTCCCAGGAAATCGCCAGGGCCTGAGAGGGATCGTTCTTGTAAACCAGCGTCGCCGCCTGCAGCATCCCTTCGTCCAGCTCGATCTCGTCGTCTTCCACCGCGCCGGTCGGGAACAGGCGAGGCAAATCGGCACGGACCGCGGTGGCGGCAATCGGCCCTACCCGCAGCCCGGCCACAATCGTCCAATCCTGCGCCGGCGCCGTCTGCGCTGCCAGCGCGGCGGGACACAGAAACGCCAGCAGAACCGGCCGCATCCGTCTCATACCGAGTACCGCGGTGGTGTAATTCCCTTTTCGCGCAGGTAAACCTCGGCGTAGCCGCGGTGATGCGCCGTATGGATGAACGCGTGCAACACCCAGTCCCACCCCGTTTGCGGCGGTGTATTCGGCCGGCCGGGGTAGGATTTGTCGAGGTCCGCTTCGCTGATTCCCTTCAGAACACCGGCACAGAAATCGAAGCTTGCGGTGAGATACTTTCGGGTCGTCTCTTTGTCGAACTTCTCGGGCGGTTGGAGGGAATCGGGGATCTCGCCGGCTTTGAATCGCGAAATGTAAAAGGCGTTGTTGGTGCCGAGGTGTTGCATGAGCTGGCCATACGAGCGCATCTCGGCCTTCGGCTTGAAGTCGTAGCTGTCGGCCGGCATGGCGTCGGCCACCTGCAGAGTGAAGACCTTGGCCTTGTCCCAGCGGGCGAGAAAGATCTCCAGTTCCTTGCCCGCCGCGCGCGCCTGGGGCGCTGCCGCCGCTGCCGCTCCCATGACCACCCGCCCGATCGCCGTGCGCCGTTTCATCGCGTCCTCCTGTTTCGCCAGTATATATCCGTGGCCGGTGATAAGCTGATCCTCGTGCCGCGCGCCTTCCTCATCGACACCGACACCGCTTCTGACGACGCTGTGGCGCTCATCATGGCCCTGCGCGCGCCAGATGTACAGGTGGCCGCCATAACCGTGGTGGCGGGCAATGTCCCGGTCGCGCAGGCCACGCGCAATGCTCTCTATACCGCGGAGTTGTGCGGATCCGAGGTCCCGGTTTATTCCGGGGCGGAGCGGCCGCTCTGGCGCGAGTACGCCCACGCCGAGTGGTTTCACGGAAAGGATGGACTGGGAGACCGCGGATTTCCTCCTCCCCGCCGCGCGCCCCAGCGGATGCACGCCGTGGATGCGATCATCCGGACGGTCTCGGCGAACCCGGGCCTCGTGCTGGTCACGCTGGGACCGCTCACCAACCTGGCGATGGCCGTGGCCCGCGACCCGGGGTTGGTGGCCAATGTCAGCCGGTGTGTCATCATGGGCGGCAATCCGTGCTGCGAAGGGAATGTGACCCCCGCCGCCGAGTACAACATCTGGGTGGACCCGGAGGCGGCCCGCATGGTGCTGCGGTCGGGCCTGCCGATCGAATTGGCCGGCTGGCACCTCTGCCGCGGCGATGCGGTCCTCAGACAGACCGACATCGACCACGTCTTGAGCCTGAACACCCCCCTGGCGCGCTTCGCCATCGACTGCAATGCCACCGCGCGGGAAGCGTATCGGGTACAGACCGGCGAGGATGGAATCTCGCTGCCGGATCCGGTCGCGATGTCGATCGCGCTCGACCCCGCCGTCTGCACCGCGGTGAGCGCGCATTTCACCGACGTCGAAGTCGCCGGCGAATTGACGCGCGGAATGACCGTAGTGGACCGCCTGAACGCCGCCGGCAACGATCGCAATCGCGAGGTCTGGAAACCGCTGCTCGGCCGTGTCCCCCGCGCCCAAGTCGTATGGTCGATTGATGTCGCACGTTGGAAGGCCGCGCTCTACCGGGCGCTGGCCGGCACCGCCGCGGCATAAGCGCCGCTGCGCTGTTCAACGTGGTCCAGGCACTCCTGCCTGCCGCGTCCCGACTCATCGGGGCACTTGTCGGCCGCCAGGCACTTCCGTCGCAAATGGTGAGGCTGTCACACACCCCTCTGCCCAACGCCTCAGCCCGAATTCCGGAATGCAGCCACCATCAATGCATCCGCCAGTTTCTGAGGGTCCGCAGCCGACGTGCCCATCACACCCATCTGCCTGCTCAAGACCTCATCATTCAGATCCCGGCTGCCGCCTCGCATTTCCTGGAGCCGCGGAAATCCTTCCGCCAAACTCCGCAGCGTCGCCTCGACCTCCGCGCCCAATTTCGCGGTGTGCGCAATCAGAGCTTCGCTTTGCAGCGCTGCCTTGGGACTCGCCACGCCACTCTTCGCGGCCCGCTTACTCGATGAGGGCTGCCCCACCCCTGTCGTGGCGCGATACAATTCCAATTCCGCCTCGAAATTGCCCCGGTAGACCGAAAGCAGGGCGACCCGATGTCGCGCGGTCAGGTCCGGGGATCCGGCCACCTGCCCCACCAGTTCCAGAAAGGCCGAACGCGCCTTTTCCTCCTGGCCGGCCCAGATCAGGTCACTTGTCTTTTTCCAGCACGCATGGAACGGCAGAGACGTGTAATCATTTCGCTCCGTCTGCGATGCGATTCTGACCAGGCAATGGTCGTAACGCGTCACCGGCCGCGCGGAATCGGCTGTGGCGCCCGAGAGCAGTTCGCCGCCTTTCGTCCAAAGCGCGCCTCCGAGTTCTTCGGCGCTGCAATTCACGTACGCCAGGAAGCCCTCGCGAAACTCGGAAAACTCGTCGCGCGCTCCGATGCGCAGCGTCGTTTCGCTGAGACCCAACAGCCGGCCCAATCCCGAGGTCACGACCTTGGCCACCGGCAGGTACCCCGAGAGTCCCGTCAGCTCGAACGCGCCCGCAACGTCGGCCAACAGGCTGAAGAACTCCGTGCTGGCGCTGTTCGCCGCCGTCCGGAACAGGCCGATGAAAAGCGATAACCCGCCGCCGGTATAAGGACACGGCCCGAACATCCGGGTGTTCCGATACTCGATATTCTGGTCCTTCAGATACGACTGGATGCTCGCCAGCAGTTCCTTGCCCACCACGTACGGCACCGACTGTTTCTGCCCGCCGTATTGAAATTCGGCCGCGGCAATCGTCATCGGCGCGAATCCCTGCCAGAGTTTGCGCGCATCCGCCAGAAACATCTTGGAGAGGGAAATCGTGAAGTACGCCTGGTCAGGCGCCAACCCGGCGCTCCCGTAGCCGGCATCCAGAACATGATCGTCCGCAATCCGGCTGTACACCTTCTGAGCCGTCGCCCCGTGCATCACCGTTTCCACAAAACTGGAGAAGGCGCCCATCGATCCTCCCATAACAATCTGAATTCCCTGAGTTTGGCCGCGAAGAATTCTCAGCCCCGGACGGATACTGACCCTCAGTCCGAATCCTGCAAAATCAACATCGCCGACGCCCAGATCTTGTCTTGTTTGTACGCATCCCGAATCGCGCAGCGGGTGGAAAGAAACGCGCTGTCCAGCCGCGGCGTGCCTCCCTTTTCAAACAGGCACTGGTAAAACGTTCGGGCGAACTCCAGCGCTGCCCAGTCGTTGATCGGCCACCGGAAGCCCAGCACTCCGGGAATCTGCAGCCGGGCCAACTCGAAGACGAACCCCGCCTCGGAGCTTTTGCACCCGCTCAGATAGAGGAACCGCGTCTTCGCGCGATCCAGATACGTGTTGAACAGCTCGATGTCGAGCGCATCCACGTATTCGCCCGGAAAGAGCAGGTATCCCTTGCCGGTGGCCTCGTCGTAGTGGCTGTGGCCCGCATAATGCACCCAGTCCCACTGGTCGCTGCCGAGCACATCTTTGACGAACGTCTTGAACGTCGATCCCGCGGGCGTGTCCTGTGGACGGATCCGCCTGAGCCGCACAGCTTTACCCGCCAGGATTTTCTCGACCGCGTCGGCCTCCTCCGTGACGTTCGCCAGCGTGTCCAACTGCAACGGTCGCCCCGCGCTGTCCTTCAGATTCCCGACTACGCCCTCCGCGGGCGACTCGATGATCAACGCGTTGAATGGCTCCTTGCCCCTTCCGCGTCCGTTGAACAGCACCGGCCGGTCCATCACTTTCTGCCCCGAGCGGATCAACTGCCGGTACATCGGCACCCGCAGCATCCAAAAGCTATCCTCTGACGGAGGGGTGAGCGCTTCCAGCGCGGCCGGATGCACAGACTTGTCGATGCTGAAGCAGATACTCTTTCTCTCCTCGCCCCCAACCTTGTTTTGAGCATCTTTCAATTCGCTCAGAAACCCGGGGTTATCGTAGAGAAGCAATTTGCCAAAAGCCTGCCCGATATCGAGAAGTTCGTCTTCCCAATCCTGCGAGTTGTCGCCGGCCCAACGCGACCTGCGCACGATACTCTTGAGGGTGCGCGAGTCCATCTGCAACGGGACCGGCGGTTTGGTGTAAGTGAACCCGCCAACGCCTTTGAGTTGGTAATTCCAAAGCTGATTCTCGAGGTCCAGGCTGACCACTACCTTCACCTGCCCGGGTTCCTCTTCCTGCTTGCCGTTGGTTGCCTGCTCGATCGCGCGCGAAACCGCGGCCACGAACGCGTCTTCGAATCCGGTGGAATCGTCCATCAGCAGCAGCCGGCAATTCCGCAGGCGTTCGGTTCTCGCCAGCAGGCCGTTGCTGGCCGTGTCCGCAATCAGGATCTTCTGCGCGTCGCCATGGCCCGCTTGCTCCAACCACTCCAGAAACTCCATCCCTTTGTTCTCGGTCTGGCTGCCCCTGGCCCGAAAATCCGCCGCGATGCTGAGGTTCGCGATCACCACGCGAAACGGATCCTCCTTCTGCGCGCGGCATTGTTCCTGCGCGTCGGAAGCGTAGCGGACCTTCTCCATGAGCACATCCGGCAATCGCTCTTTGAGCGCGCTGGACATCAGGTCCAGCATGTCCGCGTCCGGGTGAACTGCAAGAATTTTGCGCATGTCAAGCCTCCACCTGCGCCCGCGGCAGATCCAACTGAAACCGGACATCGCCGTTGGGCAAGGTGCCCTGCCGGAACATGCCCCCGTGCCGCCGCATGAACCTGCCGATAGTTTCGGCGCCGAGCGAGATCTCGTGGAGGACCTCGCAGATGGCTTCCGGCGGCGCGCCTTCGCCATCGTCTTCGCGGGTGGATCCGGGTTCCGGAGGGAACGGCCCCCGAATCTCGATCCCCAGCCGATCCGCTGTGGACGCCAGTTTCACCTCGACTCTTTCGTTCGGCGGTAGGAACCGCAGCAGGTAAGAAATCGTGCTTTCCACTGCGAACTCGATTTCGAACGGATCGCCGCGAACGTACAGGTCAGCCGTATCCAGGCCTTCCAGGGATAACAGGTCCTGCGGAAAACTGTCCGTAATCCGCCGCAGAAGGTCTCCGGCGTTCAACAGATACTCCTTGGATGCCGGCGAACCGGGATCCTGGCTGTAGAGCGCAAGCCGCTCATACGTGAGATCGACCTTGCGCAGTTGCGCCAGCGCCTTTTTCAAAACCACCGCGGTCTCGCTCTGCGGTTCCTCGGCTTTTCGTTGCAGCCGCTGGATCCAACTGTATGCCAGGGAAAGAGGAGTCTTGGTCTGGGCCGCGATTTCGCGATACGTGTGCCGCAAACCTTCCAACTCCGCGATCCGCTTCTGTGCTGTCAGGTCTCGGGCGGTGATGACCCACGCTCCAAAACCCTCCAGCTCGCGCGACCCAACCAGTACCGGCAGAACACTGCCGTCCTTCCGCCGCATCATCGTCTCGATCCCGGCCAGCGGGGGCGCCTCAAACAGCCGCTTCGCGATGCCCGCCTCGAAGTAATTGCCGATCGGAGAGCCGGTCATCTCCTGGGTCGTAAACAGCAGGCGCTCCACCGCCGCCGCATTGTGCCGGATCACGGTTTTAGCCGCGTCCGCAATCAACACCAGCGCGGGCGTGTATTCGAACGCGCTTTCGATGAGTGCTTTGTCCCAGACCGCCCCGAACAGACCGCCAATCTCGTCGAGCAGGCTCCTGAGCTGCTTCTGCTCCTCATCCGCGAAGGCGTTCTCCCGCTTGTCCTCAACATTCAGAATGCCCGAGATCCGGCCGTTGACCCGGATCGGCATGCACAGCTCCGAAAGCGTCGCCCGCTGGAGTGCCACAAACACATCCTGGAACTGCGGATCGGCCGGCAGGTTGTCGATGCGCACATCCTGGTCCGTTCTGCAGACGTAGCCCAGAACGCCTTTGTCGAAGGATTGCGAGTAGCCTTCCTCCACCTGGAATTCGGTCGATGACGACTGGCTCAATAACCGGATCCTCCGGCTGCCTTGTTCGATCGTGTAGATCTCGACGCTCTCCCAGCCATACTGCTCCGCGATTTTCTTCGCCGCCACCTCGGCGATCTCCTCCGGCGTCCGGCGGATGAACATCTCCTTGATCAGATCGTTGCGAAACGACAGCTCCTCGCTTTCGAGCGAATGCAGCGCCATCAGAAACGCCTTGGCAATCGGCAGGGCCTTCAAAATCCGCATCTGCCGCTCGTTGAACGCGTCGGGGTTCCGGCTGCTGCAACTGAAGGTCGCGACCACCCGGCCGCTCCGCACCACCGGAAACCGCGCCGATTTGACAAAACCGGAGTTGAGAAACTTCTGCACGGTCGGGTCGTCCCGGAACTCCGGGAACTCTTCCACGAACTGCGCGATCTCGGTGACCTGGATTTCCTGCCTCTGGCTCCACCGGGCCAGCGCTCCGCACATTGGATACCAGCGCTTATGGCTCTCCACCTGCCGCTCCGGATCGTAGGACAGCATCATGCGGGAGTGCCTGCCGTTCTTGCTGAAGATACTGAAGGCGCCGAAATCGAAGTCCAGCAAGGGACGAA
>Ga0335077_10005786_pt1 | contig 15207 bp, 13 predicted proteins | sample Lox_Sample_31_FD_207151 | JGI IMG/M metagenome (GOLD analysis project Ga0335077, IMG submission 207151) | Soil microbial communities from Loxahatchee National Wildlife Refuge, Florida, United States - Lox_Sample_3.1 | ecosystem: Environmental > Terrestrial > Soil > Wetlands | place: USA... | reverse complement strand
CAGGCGCATTACACCCGACGTTCCCGGATCCCGCAGCTGCCCCGCCGCGACATTGATTCCTTCTGGCGAAACCGCAGGCTGGCGCCCTGGGGTGGGTCGGGTGCATGCTGAGGGGAGGCCGCCGAAGCAGCCGGAGTGTCGCTGCCGGGTCCGCGCGGGTCAAGTCTAGTAATGATAACAATCAGGTCTTTTATGCCTAACACGGACTAGAACCAGCACCGGACAGTTGACATGCTGAAATGGTGAGCGGGGACAGGGGCGATCCAGCGGACACAGGGAGGCCAAGGTTTCCGGCCCTGGATCCGGAGCCGCCTCGGTCCGCGCGCCGCCGCCGGGTTGCGATCATGCTCGCATCGACCACCGCGGTCCTCGCCGTCCTGGCGGCGGGAGCAGACCTGGCCGTCTCGCACCAGCACGCTGCGCCGGCGCGGGCCCGCAAGTCGGTCGCGGCCCGCTATCTCAGCGCGGCGCCGGTCGCGCGGATCCTGTCGATCACGCCGCGGCTGTACCTGGCGCTCTCGGGCCTGCGCGAGGGAAAGTCGGCGACGCTGAGGTCGCTCGGCGAGATGATCTATGATCCCGTCGCGTCGGCGGACTTCCGCTATCTCGCTACCCCGTACGGACAGGTGCTCTCGCTCACCGGGCCGGGTGCGCCGGCCCTCAGGCGTACGAAGCTCAGCATCAACGAGTACGAGGAATCGCCGGCCAACTCGGCGTTCGCCGATCGCGACCTGTACGCGGTGGTGCTCGGCTCCTCGGCCGGCTTCGGCTCGACAGAGAACCCGATCTCCCTGGAGGCGCTCGCGACCGGGCGGTCGCAGAGCCTGGGCATCGGCGACAATGTCGCGGGCGACCCCGCGGGTCCCGGCGTGTTCACCTCCGTGGCGGCCGCGATCCGGCCGACCGCCGAGGCGACCCAGCTGTTCCCCGACAGCCGGGTGCAGCTGCGGGAGGCCGGCAGACCCCGCGTCACGCTGGCCACGATCGCGCAGCTCGACCGCGACGTGCGGCTGCCTTCGGGGGCCCAGGCGGCACTGCTGCCCTTCCCTGACCCGGCGGGCGACATGGTCGCGATCGCCGTCCAGCCGACGGAGCCCGACCGGCATGCGGGCGTGGTCGTGCTCACCCGGACGGGACGCGTCGTCCAGACATTCACCGGGCTCAGCGGACTTATCTCGCCGGCCTGGACGCAGTCCGGCAGGTCCCTCGCGTTCGCGACCAGCGGTCCGCAGCCTGCACTGCACATCTGGACCGGCGGCAGGACCCGGGTAGTGAGTCTCCCGGTCGGCGAGTACGGCAGCTGCGTCTGGTCGCCCGACGGCGCGTGGGCGCTGTGCGCGAGGGTCGGTCCGGCTGCCACCGGACAGAGCTGGTTCCTCAGCTCGGCTTCCGGCTCGATCACCGTACGCACGACCGGACCCGGCTTCCCGATCGCGTGGCTGGGGGGAAGATAGCAGTGATCTTGTCGCTCACCGCGATCCGCGGCCTGCTGCATCGCAGCCGGGCCACGATCATGATCTTCATCCTGACCGTGGTCGGGACCGCCGCCGCGGCGGCCGGCCCCGCTTACTACCAGGCTGCCAGGACCTCGATCCTGCACGACACGCTCGCCACCTCGAGTTTCGAGGGGCGCGGCTTCGAGGCCGCGCAGAGCGGGCCGGTCGCCGGCATGCTCGCCGTCACCTCGTCCCTGGTGAACACCCAGCTCGCGCACTTCCTGGGGCCGGCGCGGAGCGAGCACCTGTTTGCGCCGCAGGTCGACTCCATCGAGGCGACCGTCGGCGTCGCGCCCTACGGCGCCATGCCCCTGGTGTGGCGGACGGACTTCTGCGCGCACCTGCGCATCCAGGGCGCCTGCCCGACCAGGAAGGGGCAGATCATCGTCAGTACGCAGCTGGCCAAGGCGACTGACTGGCACATCGGCCAGCGGCTCACCGTGGCCAACTGGCCGACGTTCACGATCACCGGGACCTACGCGGTCCCGAACCTCGGCCAGGCCTACTGGTCCACCCGCGGCCAGATCTACTTCCCCGCCGAGAACGTCCAGGACGCCTTCTTCGCGCCGCGGGCGACGCTCGACGGCGCGGAGGCGGGGCAGCAGGGCAGCGTCATCGTCGACGAGATGGTCAGCACCGACAACGTCAGCACCGGAAGCGTCGGGGTACTGAAGACGGCCCTTAACGATCTCGCGCTCGACCCGGTGCTCGGCTCGTCGCAGGTCGTGGTCAGCACCGCGCTTCCCGGCACGCTCGGCGCCGTGCAGTCGGCGTGGCACTCGGTGGCGGTGCCGGTCGCGCTGATCACCGCGCAGTTGCTGGCACTGTGCCTCCTGCTCCTGTTCACCGCCGTGACCGAGGCCGTGGACGGGCGCGGCGCCGACATCGCGCTGGCCCGGCTGCGCGGGCACGGCCGGGTCCGGACGCTGGGCTTCGGACTGTCCGAGCCGGTGCTCGTGCTGCTGGTGGCGCTGCCGGTGGGCGTGCTGGCTGGCTGGAGCGCCGCCCGCGGCCTGAGCGACGCGCGGCTGCGGCCGGGCACGCCGGTCATCCTGCCTGGACTTGCCTGGGCGGTCGCGGCCGCCGTCGTGATCGCCGGTTTCGCCGCCGTGCTGCAGGCAGCTTTCCGCGCCGTTCGCAGGCCGGTCACCGAGCAGTGGCGGCGCAGCGGGCCGCAGGCCACGCACCGGGGCTGGGTCGTGGACGCGGTCCTCGCGACGGCCGCCGTCGCCGCGCTGGCGGACCTGGTCCGCGGCGGCGAGACGAGCCAGGGCAGTGGCAGCACGCTCGGCCTGCTGGTGCCGGGCCTGCTCGGGCTCGCGGTCGCGGTGGTGGCATCCAGGGTGCTGCCGGTGCTGTGCCGGTCCGCGTTCGGCGTGACGCAGCGCCGCGGCGGTCTCGGTATCTACCTGGCCCTGCGCCACATAGCCCGCAGGTCCGGCGGCATCAGGACCACGATCGTGCTGGCCACTGCGTTCACGCTGGCCACGTACGCGATCGGCGCGTGGTTCGTGAGCCGCAGCAACGAGGACATGGTCGCGGCCAGGCGGGTGGGCGCGCCCGCGGTGCTGACCGTCAGCGTGCCGGCCGGCAAGGACCTGGGCACGGTCGTGGACAAGGCCGACCCGAGCGGCAAGCTGGCCGTCCCGGTGCTGCGCTACACCGACGAGATCAGCTCGGACCCGCTGCACACGCTGCTCGCGGTCGACCCCGGCCGGTTCGCGCGGATCGCGGCGGCCTCGCCCGGCTTCAGGCCGACGCCTGCCGAGCTGACCTCCGCGCTGGCGCCGCCGGCGCCACCCGCAGTCCAGCTGAACGGCGATGCGCTGCGGGTGACGGTACGGGTGGACTCGATCTCGCTGCCCGGTGCGCTGCTGACCGCGGATGTCGACGCGCAGGGCGCAACGCCGGTGAGCCTCGGAAACCTGCCGGCTCGCGGCACCGCCACCTTCACCGGCGATCTGGTGGACTGCCCGTGCGTGCTGCAGGACCTGGACATCAGCGCGTCCAGCCCGAGCAATCCGCAGCTGCTCGAGCCCGTGATCGGGAAGGTGACGATCACCGGCATAGCGGTGCGGCATAACGGCACGTGGACCTCGCTCGGGCCGGCCCTGCTCGCTGCCGCCAGCCGGTGGGCGCCGCAGGAGGGCGGGCGGCTGGGCGGCAAGCTGACGGCCGGTGCCGGCGGCCTCACCTGGCAGTTCCACTCGGCGAAGCTCGTCGACTCCACGCTGGTCTCGGTGAACCGGCCGCAGCAGCTGCCGGTCGTCCTGTCGGCCGGGGTCGCGCAGCCCGGCGCGGGCATCGTGCAGGCCTCCGGCCTGGACGGCAACCAGGCCACGTTCAGGGTGGCCAGCCAGGTGCCGGGCCTGCCGAGCATCACCTCGGCCGGCGGGATCGTCGACCTCCGCTATGCGGACCTCGCGGCCGACTTCAACTACCCGCAGGCGGACGAGCAGGTATGGCTCGCCGCCGGGGCGCAGCAGCTGATCGAGAAGCGGCTCAAGGCACAGGGCGTGCAGATCATGTCGGCCGAGACCGCGGCCTCGGTGTCGGCGTTCCTCGGCCGCCAGGGTCCCGGCCTCGGCAATATCCTCTTCCTCGCCGACGCGGCGGCGGCGGTGCTGCTGGCGTCCGGTACCGCGGTACTGGGCCTGTATGTGTCCGCGCGGCGACGCCGGTATGAGTACGCGGCGATGGAGGCGTCCGGTGTGGCGCGCCGGTCGCTGCGCCGGTCGCTGCTCATCGAGATCGGGGTGGTGTCGGTCTTCGGCAGCATCACCGGCATCGTGGCCGGGCTCGCGTCGCTGGCGATCGCCATCCGCGGCGTGCCCGAGTTCATCAAGAACCCTGGCGTGCCGCTCAACTACCACCCGCCGGGCCAGCAGCTGGCGATCTGGCTGGGTATCAGCGTGGTCCTGCTGCTGGCTGCCGCCTGCGCGGCCGCCATCGCCCTCATCCGCGGGATCCGGTCCGAGCAGCTTCGGGAGTCGTCGGCATGACAGATGCGCTCGTCACGTTCGACAACGTGGTCCACGTCTACGGCACCCCCGGCCACGAGGTGACCGCCCTTCGCGGCGTGGACCTGCGGGTCGACGAGGGGGGGATGGTCGCGCTGCTCGGGCCGTCGGGCGCGGGCAAGTCGACGTTCCTGTGGCTGTGCGCCGGCCTGCAGAAGCCCACGGCCGGGCGGGTCGATGTCTGCGGCCGGCAGCTCACCAAGCTGACGCCGAGCATGGCGGCCGACATGCGGCTGCGCGAGGTCGGCGTCGTGCTGCAGAATCCGTCGCGCAACCTGCTGCCGTACGAGACGGCACTCGGCAACGTCCTGTTCCCGCAGCGGCCGACACGCCGCACCGCGAAGGCCAAGCGCAGGCGCGCGACAGACCTGCTGGAGGCCGTCGGCCTGTCGACGGTGGCGCACCGGCTGGCGGGGCGGCTGTCCGGCGGCGAGCAGCAGCGGCTCGCGGTGGCCGCGGCGCTCGCGAACGGGCCGAAGCTGCTGCTCGCGGACGAGCCCACCAGCCAGCTCGACCACAAGTCGGCGGACGCGGTCATCGAGCTGATCCGGGCGGCGAACGCCGACCTCGGCACGACCGTCGTCGCCGTCACGCACGACCCCGCGGTCGGCGAGGCGCTCGGCCGCACGGTCACCATCCGCGACGGCCGGGTGGGATCCGAGGGTCATCAGGGCGAGGACTACCTGGTCGTGGGGCGAGACGGCTCGGTTCAGCTGCCGCAGGAACTGCTCGACACGGTGCTGCCGCCGGGATCGCTCGCGCAGGCGCTCCCGACCGACGCCGGAGTGGAACTGCGGCGTGTCGATGTCCGCAGGGGTGACGATGCTCAGGGCTGACAAGGTCGGTTACGAGAAGGACGGGCAGGTCATCCTGTCCGGGGTCGACGTCGCTCTCGATGCCGGCCAGACCCTCGCGGTCGTCGGCCCGTCCGGCTCGGGCAAGACCACGCTGCTGGCGCTGCTGTCTGGCCTGTATGCGCCGAGCAAGGGCAGGGTCGAGTTCGCGGGTACGCCGCTCGCCGGGTCCGGTCCTCCCAGCGGGATGGCGGTCGTGCTGCAGAACTACGGCCTGGTGTCGCTGCTCACCGCCGCCGAGAACATCGAGGTCGCGCTCCGCGCCCAGGGCCGGGCCCCGGCTCAGGCGATACCAGCCGCGCGCGCCGCGCTGGCGCAGCTCGGACTCGAGGCGCAGGCGGATCAGCTGATCGAGGAACTGTCCGGCGGTCAGCAGCAGCGCACCGCGGTCGCCCGCGCGCTCGCGCTCGGACCGCAACTGCTGATCGCGGACGAGCCGACGGCCGAGCTGGACGCTACCGCCAGGGCTAACGTGCTGGCCCGGATGTTCGCGGTCGCCCAGGACGGCGGGGCACTCGTGCTGGCGACGCATGACCCGGAGGTCGCCGAGCGCTGCGACAGCATCCTGGAGCTGCACCGCCTGGACTAGCGGTCTCGACGCCGCGTTTAAGTTGCCGCTGCGGGGAAGCTACGGGCGCGTGAACCGAAGCCGACGTTCCCCCTGGCAGCCGTCGGCGCTAGCCCACTCGCTATAGCTGTACAGGAGTGTCCATGATCATTCTAGGCATCATTCTGCTCATCCTTGGCTTCGTGCTCAAAGTCGCGATCCTGTGGACCCTTGGCATCATCGCGCTGGTCGTCGGGCTGGTCCTCATGCTCCTGGGCATGGCTGGCCGTGCCGTCGGCGGCCGACGACATTACTGGTAGCCACGCATCAGCACGGGCCCGGCGCATCGGCGGCGCCGGGCCCGCTGCGTGTCATGTCGCCAGTTAGTCCGTTGCCGCCCCGGCAGGCCCCGGAGATGATGCGAGCGCGCCAGGGACGGCGCGCCGGGCGGCAATGTCGTCGGGTAGCGTCGTCGCCGGCGCCCGGCTGCTCCGCAGCCCCGGTCGATGCCGGCGGCGGGCCGGCCGAGTGGGTAACTCCCGCCGGCGCCCGCGCCGGCGTGCGCCCGAGGACCCGTTCCCGGCCGCGGTCGAGGACGCGATCACCGCGTACCGCTGGCTGCTCGCCGCGGGCACGGATCCGGCAGCCATCGTGCTCGCGGGTGCCTCGGCAGGCGGCGGGCTGACGCTCGGCACCCTCGTGGCGCTGCGTGACCAGGGCGGCGATCGACGTGCTGCTGCCCGAGGCAGATCAGGCCATCGCGGGCATCGGCGCGTGGCTGCGCGACCGCAATACCACCGGGGAGTAAGCTCCGCAGGCGCGCTGATGTACTGGAAGCAGGTGACGACAGGCAGGAGCGACGATGCAGGCGATCATGGTCAGCGAGACCGGCGGCCCGGACGTGCTGCAGGTGGGTGAGACCGATATTCCCCGGCCGGGTCCTGGTGAGGTGCTGGTCCGCGTCCTGGCAGCCGGGGTGGGGCCGTGGGACGCGTCGCTGCGCAGCGGACGTCTGCCCTGGCAGCTGCCGGTAATTCCGGGGGGCGAGTTCGCCGGCGTCGTCGTCGGCGAGACCGGCGCGGAGGCCGCCTTCGAGGACGGCGAGCCCGTCTACGGGTATCCGAGGATCACCGGCTGCTACGCCGAGTACGTGGTCTGCCCGTCCGAGCAGATGGCACCGATTCCTGCCGGGCTGAGCAACGTCGAAGCGGGCGCCGTCCCCATCGACGCCCTGACCGCGCAGCAGGGCCTTGCGGACCACCTCGGCATCCGCAGCGGTGAGACGGTCGTGATCACCGCCGCGGCGGGCGGCCTGGGTCATCTGGCCGTGCAGATGGCACGCGCGCTCGGCGCGAGCGTCATCGCGACCGCCAGCCCCCGCAACCACGAGTTCGTGCACAGTCTCGGTGCGGAGGCGGTCGTCGATCACTCTCAGCAGGACTGGCCGGAGCAGGTGCACGCGCTGACCGACGGCGGCGCGGACCGGATTCTCGCCTGCGCCGCGCCCACCCTGGCCGGCGCGGCGCAGGCCGCGCGGGACGGCGCGGTCATCGCGACCCCGGTTCGCGGCGAGGCAATGCCGGATGCCGACCGCGTCCACTGGCTGCCCTACGACGGGCAGCCGCGGGGCAGCGGCCTGATCGCGCTTGGCCCGCTGTTCGATGACGGAACGCTGACGGTGCACATTGCGCGGCGGTATTTCTGGAAAGACGTGGCCGCTGCCCATCGGGAGATCGAGAACGGCCATACACGCGGGAAGATGGTACTGGTCGTAGACGAGGATCTGGCGGCGCAGTCCGGTCTCTGAGCATCGCCGCGAACGCCGGCGGCATCACGCGCGGCCGAATACTGAGGCCTCAGAGCTTTCCGCGGTTCCTGGCCGCGAGAATTATCTGCGTTACCAGGCGAGTGCCGATGCCGAGCTTGCCGGCAATCTCCTCCGGGCGCAGTCCCTGCTCGTTGTAGAGGAGGGCGAGACGTTCCTGCGATGGCGTCCACTGGCTGGCGGGCGGGGCCGCCGGGCGGTGTGCCGGGCGGGGCCTCGCGCGGGTCGGCCGACGTGGCGGGGACGGCCGGTGCGGCGGGGCGAGCCCGGCGGCTGGCGCTGGCCCGGCCGCTGGCGGGCCGAATGAGCCGCGCCGCTGGTCGCGGTACTTGCCGCTGGCCATGTCCTCGCGGGTGCGCTCGTCGAGAAGGAGGAACTCGTCGGCCGCCTTGTTCATGCCGATGGCCACCATCTCCAGGCCCCTGGCATTCTTTTCCTGGCACTCGCGGGCCGTGCAGTAGTCGTATTTCCTGGCTCGTTCCGGATGCAGCTCTGTGCCGCAGGTAATGCAATTCGCCATAGCCCTGCATAAACGCTCGGAGTGCGTCCGAAATTCCGCGGCTTACGGCCGCGTCAGCAACTTGAGGAGTACCTCGCGGAAGGCGGCCAGGCGGACGGGGCCGAGCTCCGCCTCCCATTCCCGCTCCAGCGCCAGCGACGTCGCGCGCAGCACCCGGAGGGCCTGACGCCCGCGCCTGGTCAGGCACACCAGCTTTGCCCGCCCGTCGCCGGGGTCGGCGAGCCGCTCGACATAACCGTCGCGCTCGAGCAGCGCCACCACCTGGGCGACAGCCTGCCGGGAGACGCCGAGCACGTCGGCCAGGTCGGAGGCGCGCCGCCCGCCGCCGAGCAGCGGAATCAGCACCGGGGCGTGCAGCGGGCGCAGGCCGGTCAGGCCCGCATCGTCGAACGACGTCGCGAGCCTGCGCGCGCCCGAACGTGCAAGCATCTGGACAAGCGCTGGCGAGGTCGGGCCGACTTCGCCCAGAAGTCCTCCGCTCATAGGCATAGTATGCATCAGTCAATTTGACAAGAACCTTGTCTAATGTGTCACCATGAAGGGAACGGATCGGGACTCGGCACGACGGAGAGGCCGCCATGGCAGCAATGCGGGTGACGTCCGCCGCAGCGCGGGCAGTGTGCATCGGGGCAGCCATCGCGTGCGCGCTCGCCGCGGCCGCCGGCTGCGGTCCGCGCGACCAGGCCGCCGGGCCGGGTGCAGGCACCGCGCCCGGCGCGACGGCCATCCCGGTTGGCCGGTCCGATCAGTCCGTCAGCGTCGACGGCGTGCTGCGCACCTATCATCTGTACCGGCCGGCCGGACTGGCGGCTCCGGCCACGCTGGTGATCATGCTGCACGGCGGGTTCGGCAGCGGGCTGCAGGCCGAGCGGTCCTACGGCTGGGACCACCAGGCCGATGCGGCGCATTTCCTCGTCGCCTACCCGGACGGACTCGACCATGCCTGGAACTCCGGCGGCGGGTGCTGCGGCCGGCCCGCCGCGAACGGCGTGAACGACATCGGGTTCATCACCGACATGGTGACGGCCATCGGCCACCGCCTGCGGCTTGATCCCCGCCGGCTGTACGTCACCGGGATATCTAACGGCGGCATGATGGCCTACCGGCTCGCGTGCGACACCAGCATCTTCGCCGCTATCGGTCCCGACTCGGCCACCCTGCTCGGGGCGTGCGACGATCCGGCGCCGGTGTCGGTCATCCACATTCACGGCACCGCCGATCACAACATCCGCTACAACGGCGGGCCGGGCGACGGCGTGGCCCGGATCGACGGCCCGCCGGTGCCGTCCGTCGTGGCGAGCTGGCGCCGGGTCGACCAGTGCGCGGCACCGGTCGTGACCGTCCGGCGGCCGGTCACGACCTCGGTCGCGACGTGTCCCGGTCAGCGCGCGGTAGAGCTGATCATGATCCAGGGCGCCGGGCATCAGTGGCCCGGTGCGCCGGACCGGCCGCTCATCCAGCGCATCCTCGGCACCGATCCGCCTTCGACTGCGCTCAGCGCGACGGCCGTGATCTGGCGGTTCTTCCTGCATCATCCGAAGCCGGCCGGCTGACGGCGATCAGCCGGGATCGACCCCGATCGCGGTCAGCTCGTCGGTCAGGCCGAGCAGTTCCCACCGGAGCAGCGCTATCGGAACGTTGCCGTTGACCCACACGTAATCGTGCAGGGCCCGCAGGTCCAGGTCCGGGCCGCGCAGGCGCACCGCGTCCGCGACGAGCGCGGTCAGCTGGCTCTTGCCGATCTGGTAGGTCAGGGCCTGGCCCGGCGTCTCGGCGAAGAATGCGGCTTCCTCGTGCGCGGTCGCGCTGTCCATCGGGACGCGGTCGGCGAGCTCGCGGGCCGCCGCTGCGATAGAGATGGCCCCGGTGGCCAGCCCGACGTCCATCGTTACCCGCAGGGCGCGCAGCCGCATGAAGTTGCACAGCAGCGCGCGGGTGTGCGGTGCGTCGTCGACCAGGCCGCTGACGAGCATCAGCTCCTCGTTGTAGAAGGCGATGCCCTCGTTCGCGGCGGAGTCGTAGTAGTGCCGGCGGATCGGTCGCGGATTGCGCCACGAGAGCGCGAGCTGCTGATAGTGCACGCCCTCGTGCACGATGCCGGCCCGCGGATCGCGGGCGTTCGCCGCGTGGAAGTACGGCAGCTCCGGCCCTGGCGGCGGGAAGTAGGACGTGCCGTCCTCGGTGAGCCGGCGCGGTCCGGTCAGGTCATCCGCGACACCGAGGAAGCCCAGCGGCTCCAGGTACGCCGGCATCGGCGCGACCAGGTAACGGCGCAGCCACTCGGGCTGGCTGAGCAGGCCGCGAGATGCGTAGAAGCTGCGGATCTCCTGCTCGTGTCCCGCCTGCGAGCGGACCTGCTCGTCGGCGTCGGCCGGCAGCGGCGGCGGTGGCGCGTCCCGGTTACGGGTGGCATGCAGCAGCTCGAGCCACACGGCCCGCTCATACTCGCGGCGGCCGATGACGGTGATCTCGTCGAGCGGCACTGGCACGCAGGCAACCTCGCGCAGGAACCACTCATACTGAGCGCGCCCGGCCGGCCGCGCTGCGGGCAGGCCCGCCGGGTCCGCGGCCAGCCCGGCGCGGAACTCGTCAAGAGCCGCCACTGCCTGCTTGGCGGCGGACCGCAGGTCAGCGGTGGCCGGGGGATCGAGCTGCGCGAGCTGCGCCGTGCAGTCGATGACGCGCCCGGCTATGCCGTCCAGCTCCGCGATGGCAAGCGCCGCGAATTCGCGGGGCGGCCGGCCCATCGCGGCGGGCGCGTGCGCGAGGGTCGCGGGGACCGCGCGCAGCAGCCGGATCACCTCGGCGATCCGGGCGGCGTCCACGCCTGGGCGCAGCAGCACATCGAAGACAGGCCCGAGCGCCTGGTCGATCCAGTACCGGGGGAGCGAGCGCACCCGCAGGATGTCGCTCTCCCAGGTCACTCGTGCCATCGCCGACCGGAGCAGCCGGTGATCGACGCGGTCCGCTACCTCGGCCGGACGGATGCGAGCCAGCTCGGCGCGGAAGGCCGCGATCTCGTCCCGCTGCCGGTCGGCGGCCGCCTGGCTGACCTCGGGCAGCCAGCCCGGCGGCCGGTCCAGCCGCGGGATGTCGTCGCGCGTTCGCGGCTGCTGCGCGGCGCGCCATGCCCAGAACCGCTCGCCAAGATCATCCAGCGCCATGATCGTCATCGGTAGCCGATCATCTCCGATCCGGCGATCCGGGGTTTGGGCGGCCGTCCTGCGTGCAGAGTATGTGCGGTGGCCGCAGTCGCGGGCAGAAGCGGTGCGGCCGGAGACAAGTCTGCCCTGGTCGTTTGGGAGGGAACATGCGCAGGGAGCTCAGCGCGGCGAAGGCCGGCACCATCGAACTCGGCGGCGACCTGACCGTGAACAGGCTCGGTTTCGGCGCGATGCGGATTACCGGCGACGGGATCTGGGGTGAACCGCCCGACATGGACGTGGCCAGGGCGACGCTGCGGCGCGCGCTGGAACTCGGGATCACGTTCGTGGACACCGCAGACTCCTACGGGCCCGAGGTGAGCGAGACCCTGATCGCCGAGACGCTTTACCCGTATCCGGATGATCTGGTGATCGCGACCAAGGGCGGCCTGCTGCGGCCCGGCCCCGGCCGGTGGGACGCGGACGGGCGGCCCGAGCACCTGCGCGCCGCGTGCGAGGGCAGCCTGCGCCGCCTCCGCCTGGACCAGATTCCGCTGTATCAGTTCCACCGGCCGGACCCGAAGGTACCGATCGCGGAGTCAATCGGGGCGCTTGCGGAGCTGAAGGGTGCCGGAAAGATCCGTCATGTCGGCGTCTCGAACTTCAGCGAGCAGCAGCTGCAGGAGGCCCAGGGGATCACCCCGGTCGTGTCGGTACAGAACCGCTACAACGCCGCCGACCGCTCCTCGGACTCGATGGTGGAGGTGTGCGAGCAGGAGCGGCTCGCGTTCCTGCCGTGGGCCCCGATTCAGCAGTCAGATGCGAACTCCGCGGTCGCCGAGGCCGCGCGGCGGCACGACGCCACGCCGCACCAGATCGTCATCGCCTGGCTGCTGGCGAGGTCACCGGCGATACTGCCCATTCCGGGCACCGGCTCGCCCGAGCACCTCGAGGAGAACGTCGCAGCGGCCGGCATCGAGCTCAGCATGGCCGAGGTAGACGCGATCACCAACGCAACCTGACCCCAGCCACGGCGACTGTGCTGGAGTCCCGTGGTTATGGCAGCGGGAATCCAGCACAGTGAGCAAGCCGCCTAGGTTTTGGGCCGATTTGGGCGCGGCCGACGGGCGCGGGTACTGAGCGGGGAAGGCGGGGCCGGGTCAGTGGCCGGTGAAGGTCGGTGACCGCTTCTCGGCGAACGCGCGCTGGCCCTCCAGGTAGTCCTGCGACCGGAAGCACGCCTCGACCATGGCCTCGACCCGCGCCAGGTCCCGGCGCTCCGCCGGGCGGCCTGCCTCGCGGATCGCGGCCTTCGCCGCGGCGATGGTGAGCGGCGCGTTCGCGGCGATCCTCGCGGCCAGGTCCATGACCTGGCCGTGCAGGTCCGCGACCGGGACTACCCGGTTGACCAGGCCCATCTGCAGCGCCTCCGCTGCCGAGAAGCGCCGGGCCGAGAACAGGATCTCGGCGGTCCAGGCGGGGCCGATCAGGCTCGTCAGCGGCGTGACGCCGCCGAGCCCGTAGCCGAGGCCCAGCCGGCCTGCCGGGATCCCGAACTGGCTGTCGTCCGCGGCGATCCGGATGTCGGCATGCAGTGCGGTGAGCAGGCCGCCGCCCATGCAGTAGCCGCGGATCATGGCGATGACCGGCTTGTCCAGGCTGGCCCACGCGTGGCCGACAGCCGCAGCGCTCTGGTCGAAGCGGGCGCGGGCCTCGGGCGAGGTGCGCTGCTCGCCGAACTCCGAGATGTCCGCGCCGGACCCGAACGCCTTGTCACCCGCGCCGGTCAGCACCACGGCGCGGATCTCGGGGTCGGCTTGCAGCGCCGCCAGGGTGCCCGGCAGCGCGGCTCGCATCTCGGCCGACAGGGCGTTGCGCTTGGCCGGGTTGTTGAAGGTCAGCACCGCGACCGGCCCGGAGCACTCGACGAGCAGCTTGCCGGTGCCGGTGTCATGCCGCACGGGCTGGCTCTGTGACGTCATGCCGTTCCTCTCAGATCGCTGCCCTGGCGCGGAGCTCGGCGATCTCCGCGGGCCCGTACCCCAGGCCAGCCAGCACCTCGGCGGTATGCGCGCCCGGCTCCGGGCTCGGGCTCCTTACGGTTGGCGGCGCGCCGGTCATCCGGACGGCATTGCGCGGGATGTCGAGCCGGCCGAGGACCGGGTGCTCTACCGCCAGGGTCATCTCCAGATGCTGCACCTGCGGGTCGGCGAACACCTCGTCCATCCGGTAGACGGGCCCGCACGGCACGCCGGCCGCGTTGAGGGCCCCGACCCATTCTGCCGTCGTCCGGGTCCGCAGCCGGGCGGCGACCAGGGCGTTGAGCTCCGCGCGGTTGGCCGAGCGGCTGGCGGTCGAGCCGAAGCGCGGGTCGGCAGGCAGGTCGGGAAGGCCGATCACGGTGCAGAAGCTGCGCAGCAGCCGGCCGCCAGAGGCGCCGATGTTGACGTGGCCGTCGGCGGTCGCGAAGCAGCCCATCGGGACCAGCGTGGGATGGTGATTGCCCGCCGGCACCGGTATCTCGTGGTCAATGGTCCACCGGGCCGCCTGGAAGTCCATCATCGCGATCATGGACTCTAGCAGCGACGTCTGCACCCAGCGTCCGGTTCCGGTCCGGTCCCGGTCGTGCAGCGCGACGAGCACGCCGACGGCGAGGTAGAGGCCGGCCGCCAGGTCGGACACGGGGATGCCCGCGCGGGTGGGCTCGCCGCCGGGCTGGCCAGTCACGCTCATCAGCCCGCCCATGCCCTGTGCGATCTGGTCCACGCCGCCGCGGCCGGCGTACGGGCCGTCCTGCCCGAAGCCCGAGATCGAACCGTAGACCAGGCGCGGGTTCCTGGCGTGCACGGTGCCGAAGTCGAAGCCCAGCCGCTCCTTGACCGGCGGCCGCATGTTCTCGACCAGCACGTCCGCGGAGTCGACGAGGCGCATGAGCACCTCGTGCGCTGCCGGTGACTTCAGGTTCAGCGCCAGCGACCGCTTGTTTCGGTGCAGGTGCTGGTAGTCGCAGTCGTGCACGCCGCCGCCGACGGGGGCGGCCGGGCCGGTGCCGGAGGCCGGGCCGGTGCCGGAGGCCGGGCCGGTGCCGGAGGCCGGGCCAGTGCCGGAGGCGGCCGCTCCGGCGCCCGGCGGCACGTCGATCCGGATGACATCGGCTCCCCAGTCGGCGAGCTGGCGGACGCACGTCGGGCCCGCCCTGGCGGCCGTCAGGTCGATCACGCGGATGTCATCGAGCGGAAGCCTAGTAGTCACGCCCGTACCGCCTCGCTTCGCCGCCAACTCACCGTTGACGAATCAAATGAACAGAAATTTAATAGCACGTACAAGAGTGCCGTGAACAGCAGAGCAAGGAACGGGGGCGCCGCAGGGTGCCAGCCCGGACAGGAGGTTGCCGGCATGACCGAACGCAAGAGCCCCACGGCTGTGCTGCATGAAGGGCCCAGGGCGCTGACCGACGAGCAGGTCCGCGAGATCGAGGAGTCCGACCTGCAGGCGGTGCTCGACGTCGACATCGATGACGTCATCGAGTACGTGCACAAGGACCTGAAGTCGCTGCCGGACTTCACCACGCTCTACCGCAAGTACCTCAAGCAGCGCTGGGACGTATACGAACTGGACTTCACCCAGGACAAGATCGACTGGACCGAGAAGATGACCGCTGATGAGCGCGAGTCGTTCATCGCCATCTCGTCCGGTTTCCATCATGGGGAACGCCAGGTCGAGATCGAGCTGCCTGTGTTCATGATCGGAGCCAGCGAGGAGGAGAAGCTGCACATCGCCGCCCAGATCGAGGACGAGGCGC
>Ga0335077_10005785_pt1 | contig 15209 bp, 11 predicted proteins | sample Lox_Sample_31_FD_207151 | JGI IMG/M metagenome (GOLD analysis project Ga0335077, IMG submission 207151) | Soil microbial communities from Loxahatchee National Wildlife Refuge, Florida, United States - Lox_Sample_3.1 | ecosystem: Environmental > Terrestrial > Soil > Wetlands | place: USA... | reverse complement strand
GCGGGAGACTCGGGAGAGGATTTCTGAGAAGGCGCGAAGGCCGCGGGGCTGGCCGCCCTCTCCACCTTCGAAGAATCTCCCGGCGCGGCCGAAGGCCGCGCGCCAATCACGGCGGCGCCCGACGCGAGGTAGGCCTCGATGTCCTGTTTCGTGACGCGGCCCGAGATGCCCGTGCCGGGAATCTGCGAGATGTCGACGCCCTTCTCCTCCGCGATCGCGCGGACGACGGGCGACGAGCGGCGCTTCAGCAGCTCCTCCTGCGACTCCCCGGGCTGGGGAGGAGAGGAAGACGGAATTGAAGATTGCTTAGAAGGCGCGGGGGAAGGTGTGGCAGGTTGTGATGCCGATGCCGCGGGGGCGGCCGCCTGCACACCCTTCGAAGAATCTTCCTCTTCCGCCGCCGAAGGCGGCGCAATCGTCTTTTCTCCCGCCTCCCCGAGGCGGGCGACGACCGTGTTGATCGGTACGGTCTGGCCCTCGGGCACGAGGATCTCGAGGAGGGTGCCGGCGCCGGGAGACGGGATCTCCGCGTCGACCTTGTCGGTGGAGATCTCGAAGAGAGGCTCGTCGCGCCTGACCGCGTCGCCGGGTTTCTTGAGCCACTTCGTGAGCGTCCCTTCGGCGATGGACTCGCCCATCTGCGGCATGATGACGTTCGTCGGCATGGTCTCTTCTCCGGTGGCTAGTACCGCACGAGCTTTCGGGCGGCGGCCAGCAGGGTGCTCACGTTCGGGAGGAACGCCTCCTCGAGAGGTGGAGAGTACGGCACCGGCGTGTCGGGTGACGTCACGCGAAGGATGGGGCCGTCCAGCCACTCGAACGCCTTCTCGGAAACCGTCGCGGCGATCTCGGCTCCGAGCCCGCCCGTGCGCGTGTCCTCGTGGAGGACGAGGCACTTTCCGGTGCGCCGGACGGAGGCGAGGATCGCCTCCTCGTCGAGCGGCAGGAGCGTTCTGAGGTCGAGGACCTCGGCCGACACGCCTTCCTTCGCGAGGCTCTCGGCCGCTTCGAGGGCCGTCCAGAGCATCGCGCCGTACGTCACGATCGTGAGGTCGCCGCCGGACCTGCGCACCGCGGCCTTGCCGATCGGCACGACGTAGTCCTCTTTCGGCACGCGGTCCTTCACCCGGCGGTACAGGTACTTGTGCTCCAGGAAGATCACCGGGTCGTCGTCGCGGATCGCGGCCTTCAGGAGGCCCTTCGCGTCGTAGGCAGTCGCAGGAGCCACGACCTTGAGGCCCGGCGTCTTGACGAAGTGCATCTCGGGGCTCTGCGAGTGATATGGCCCGCCGTGGACTCCGGCGCCCGACGGACCGCGCACGACCATCGGCACGCCGACGCCCGTGCGGTACCGGTTCTTGGCCGCGAAGTTCGTGAGGAGGTCGAAGGCGCGCGAGATGAAGTCCATGAACTGCATCTCCGCGACGGGGCGCATTCCGCGCATCGCCGCGCCGATGGCGCCGCCGACGATGCCCTCCTCCGCGAGCGGCGTGTCGAGGACGCGGTCCTTGCCGAACCTCTCCTGCAACCCTTCGGTCGCCTTGAAGGCGCCGCCGTACGCGCCCACGTCCTGGCCGAGAACGAACACGTGTTCGTCGCGCTCCATCTCCTCGAAGAGCGCCTCGCGAATGGCCTCGAGGTAGAAAGTCTCCACGCCGCCGGACGTGTCCGCCGTGAGCGTGAGCGTGGCGCCGCTCCGGGCGACGCGTGGGTCGGCCATCAGAGACCTCCCGTGAAGACGCCGGCTCGCCCGCGCTCGAGGATGCTCTCGTCGGCATAGACCCCGCGGAAGGCAAGGGACGGGTCGGGGAACGGCGACGCCTCCGCGAAGGCCACGTCGGCATCGAGCTGCTTCTCCACCTCGTCGCGGACCCGGTGCCGCTCGGCGGCCGGCATCGCGCCCGAAGACTCGAGGGCGGATTCGAAGCGGGCCAGCGGGTCGCGGGCGCGCCAGGCGGCCAGCTCCTGCGCGTCCACGTACGCCTGCGCGTCGTGCTCGGCATGCCCCTTCATGCGATACGTCTTGCACTCGAGAAGCGTGGGCCCCCCGCCCGCGCGCGCCCGGTTGACCGCCGCGCGGGCGGCCTCGAACACAGCGAGCGCGTCGTTTCCGTCGACGACCTCGCCGGGAATGCCGTAGCCGATTGCCTTGTCGGCGAGCGTCCGCGCCGCGCATTGCTTTTCGTACGGCGTCGAGTACGCCCAGCCGTTGAACTCCACGACGAGGACGAGCGGCAGCTTCTGCACGGCGGCGAAGTTCAAGCCCTCGTGGAACGCCCCCACGGACGTCCCGCCGTCCCCGAGGTACGTCATTCCGACCGTGTGCTTGCCCTGCATGCGGTCGGCGAGGAGCATCCCCGCGACGACGGGCACGAGCGTTCCGAGCATCGCGATGGGGGAATAGACGCCCTTTTCGGGGACGGAGAAATGGAGGTTCGCGTCCTTCCCGCCGGAGGGTGCGGTCGCCCTGGCCATGTATTGCGTGAGGATGTCGCGGGGCGGGATTCCGCGCGCGAGCACGGAGCCGAGATTCCGGATCAGCGGCGCGAGGAGGTCGCCTTCGTCGAGCGCGAACGCCGTCGCCACGGACGTCGCCTCCTGGCCGAGCGACCGGTACAGGCCGCCGACGACCTTCCCCTGCCGGTACAGGTGGACGAGCCTCTCCTCGAGCAGGCGGTTCAGCAGCATGCAGCGATAGAGGTCGGCGAGGCGTTGCGGCGGCAGGGAGGTCGTCATGTTTTGGATGCGCGCCCGGGATTCCGAGCAAGGCGCGATTATCATAGGGCCGCTTCGGCGAGGGTCAAACGGGCCGGCGAGGCGTGCGCGCGCCGCCCGCCGGAAGCGGCGGGCCCTTTCGTTTCGTGAGGAGAGCGCATGGCGAACCCGAACGATTCCCGGATTCCGGTGGCGGTCCTCGGCGCGACGGGCGCCGTGGGACAGCGCCTCGTTTCCCTCCTCGACGGCCACCCGCGGTTCGTCCTCGCGGAGGTCGCGGCCTCGGAGAGGTCGGCGGGGAAGCGGTACGCGGACGCGACGCGCTGGTTCCTGCCGGGCGACATCCCCGCCGCCGCGCGCGACCTCTCCGTGACGTCGGTCGAGGACGAGCTCTCCTCGCCCCTCTGCCTCTCCGCGCTCGACGCCGCCGTGGCCGACACGGTGGAGCCGCTCCAGGCCTCGCGCGGAAAGCTCGTCGTCTCGAACACGAGGTCGTTCCGGATGAAGCCGGACGTCCCGCTCGTCATCCCGGAAGTCAACCCGGACCATCTCGGCCTCCTCGAGACGCAGTCCTGGCGCGTGGCCGGCGGCGGCATCGTCACGAACCCGAACTGCTCGGTCGTCGGCCTCGCCATGGCGCTCGCGCCGCTCGAGCGCGCCTTCGGCGTGCGCCGCGTTCTCGTGACGACGATGCAGGCGCTGTCCGGCGCGGGCTATCCCGGCGTGGCATCGCTGGACGCCCAGGGGAACGTGATTCCCTTCATCGACGGCGAGGAGGAGAAGATCGAAAGGGAGCCGCGGAAGATCCTCGGCCGCCTCGTGAACGGGCGCGTTCTGGACGCGGAGTTCCCGATCTCCGTTTCCGTCAATCGCGTTCCTGTCCGCGACGGCCACATGGAGTCGGTCTTCGTCGACCTGAAGAAGAAGGTCTCTCTCGACGACGTGCGCGCCGCGCTCGAGGCCTTCACGGGCGAGCCGCAGCGGCTGAAGCTGCCGTCCGCTCCGGCGCGGCCGATCGCGGTCCGCGGCGAGCGCGACCGCCCGCAGCCCGCGCGTGACGTCGAGGCGGGGAACGGCATGACGGTGACGGTGGGCCGCCTGCGGCCGGACCCCGCCTTCGACGTCAAGTTCACGGTTCTCGTCCACAACACCGTGCGCGGGGCGGCCGGGGCGGCGCTCCTCAACGCCGAGCTGCTCCTCGCGCAGGGGCGCGTCGCGACGCGAGCTCCCGTGCGATGACCGACGTTCTCAAGTTCGGCGGGACCTCGGTCGGATCGGCCGGGCGGATCCAGGACGTCGCGCGCCTCGTCGGGACGCGCGGAAGAGACCCGAGCCTCGTCGTCGTCTCGGCGATGGCCGGGGTGACGGATCTTCTCGTCGGATTGAAGAGTTCTTCGAAAGGTAAAGAGCGGGCCGCCGCCGAGGCCGCACTCGACGACCTGGAAGGTCGCCACCGCTCGGCGCTCGACGGGCTTGCCGTCCCGGAGAGCGAAAGGCGGACCTGCGCCGTCGCGATCGAAGAGGAGATGCGGCGATGCCGTGAGCTTTCTCTCGGGATCTCTCTACTCGAAGAAGTCTCTCCTCGAACCTCGGACGCGCTCCTCGCGGTCGGAGAATTGATCTGCTCGCGCCTCGTCGCTGCGGCCCTCGGCGCCTCGGGCGCGCAGGCCGCGTGGATCGACCCGCGCGACATCCTCGCGACGGACCGCGCGTACGGTGCGGCCACGGCGGACGAGAAGGAGACGGCCGTCCGCGTGGCCGCGCACGTCGCGCCTCACCTCGCGGCGGGCCGGACCGTCGTGACCGGAGGCTTCGTCGGCGCCGCTCCGGACGGCTCCACGACGACGCTCGGCCGGGGCGGCTCGGATTACTCGGCCGCGCTCTTCGGCGCCGCGCTCCACGACATCGGCCGCGCCGTGGGCCGCATCGAGATCTGGACCGACGTGGACGGGATTCTGACGGCAGACCCGCGCGTCGTGCCCGCGGCACGCCTCGTGCCGGAGGTGAGCTATCCCGAGGCGGCCGAGCTCGCGTTTTTCGGGGCGAAGGTGCTCCATCCCGCCACGATCCGCCCCGCCGTCGCACGCGGGATCCCCGTCGCCGTGAAGAACACGTTCCGGCCGGAGTGTCCCGGGACGGTCGTGCGGCAGGACGCGGCTGGAAACGGGGTGAGGGCCGTCGCGATGCGAACCGGCGTGACCGCGCTCTTCGTGGGCAGCCCGCGCATGCTACTCGCGCACGGCTACGCGGCGAAGGTCTTCTCCGTCTTCGAGAAGCACGGCGTGCCGGTGGACGTGATCGCCACGAGCGAGGTGTCGATCTCCATCACGGTCGACGAGAAGGCCCCGCTCGAGGGCGTCGTGCGCGACCTCTCCGAGTTCGCCGAGGTCTCCGTCCTCAAGCATCTCGCGGTCGTGTCCGTCGTCGGAAAAGGCCTGCGCTCGACGGCGGGCGTCGCCGTGCGCGTCTTCGGAGCCGTCGGCGACGTGAACGTCGTCCTCATCTCGCAGGGGGCGTCCGACACGAACGTGACCTTCGTCGTCGACGGGAAGGACGCCCCGGAAGCGCTGCGCAGGCTTCACCGGGAGTTCTTCGAGAGCGAGGAACAGGGGCGATGAGGGCGCTGATCGTCGGATACGGGAAGATGGGGAAGGCGATCGAGACGGCGCTGACGCAGCGCGGCCACGAGGTTGCAGGACGTTTCGGGCGTAAAGAAATTTTCTTAGAAGGTAATTGGGCGAAGGGGTGCGACATTGCCTTCGAGTTCACGACTCCCGCGTCGGCACCGCTGATCGTCCCCCTCCTCCTTTCTCAGAAAATCTCCGTACTGTCCGGCACCACCGGCTGGGATATCGCACCCGCGGCGAAGATGGCACGGGAGCAAGGCGCTTCCTTTCTTCACTCCTCGAATTTCTCCCTCGGTGTCGCCGCGCTGCGGCGCGCCGTCGCCGCCGCGGCCGCCGCGCTCGCGCCGTTCCCCGAGTTCGAGCCGGGAATCGCGGAGCGGCATCATGCGGCGAAGAAGGACGCGCCCTCCGGGACGGCACGCGCTCTCGCGCTCGACATCTCGCGGGAGCGCCGTTCGGAAGGATCCGTGCCGACCGTCTCTCTCCGGCAGGGGGCCCAGCCGGGAGAGCACGCGGTGTACTTCGAGGGTGCGGACGAGACGGTGGAGCTCGTGCACCGCGCCCGGTCGCGCTCGATCTTCGCCCACGGCGCCGTGCGCGCCGCGGAGTGGATGATCGTGTCGGGCCGCGCCGGCCCGCTGACCTTCGATGAGTTCTTCGACGACCTGTCGCGCAAAGGGGGCGCCTCATGACGGCTTCGACACACCCGCAGGACTCTTCACCTTCGAGGACTCTTCCTCTTTCCGGTGTCTTCACGGCGATCGTGACGCCGTTTCGCGACGACGGGGCCGTCGACGAGGCGGGCCTCCGGCGTCTCGCCAGACGGCAGATCGAAGGCGGGGTCGCGGGCCTCGTCCCGTGCGGCACGACCGGCGAGGCGGTCACGCTCGACGCGGACGAGCACGAGCGTGTGGTCGGCATCGTCGTAGAAGAGGCGCGCGCGTCCACGCGGCGCGTGACCGTGATCGCGGGCTGCGGCTCGAACGACACGCGGAAATCGCAGGCGCTCGCCGAACGGTGCCGGCGGGCCGGCGCCGACGCGCTCCTCGTCGTCACGCCCTACTACAACAAGCCCACGCCGAAGGGCCTCGTCGCGCACTTTCTGGCCGTCGCGGACGCGGGCCGGCTGCCGGTGGTCCTCTACAACGTGCCGGGCCGCACGGGCCTCAACATGCAGCCCGAAACCGTGCTCGAGCTCGCACGAGATCCGCGCATCGTGGGCGTCAAGGAAGCCTCGGGCACCGTCGACCAGGCCTGCGAGATCCTCCGCGCCCGCCCGGCCGGATTCGCCGTCCTCTCCGGCGAGGACTCGCTCGCGATCCCGATGATCGCCTGCGGAGCCGAGGGCGTGATCGCGGTCGTCTCGAACGAGGCCCCGAGACTGTACGTGGAAGCGATCGCCGCGGCCCTCGCCGGGAACCGCGCGCGCGCTTCGGAGCTCCAGGCGAGAATCTTTCCGCTCATGAAGGCGAACTTCCGCGAGTCGAATCCGATCCCCGTGAAATGGGCTCTGGCGCGGCTCGGCCTCATCGGGGGCGATCTGCGCCTCCCGCTCGTGCCGCTCTCGCCGCAGCACCACGCGCCGCTCGAGGACGCGCTCCGGGCCGCCGGCCTCCTCGACGCCGCGGGGAAGCCCGTCGAGAGGGCGGCTGCGTGACGCGCGAGGAGGTCGTCGCCCTCCTCGGGGCGCTCGAGCGCGGGGAGGTTCGCGCGGCGGCCCCCGATGCGGACGGAAACTGGGCAGCGAACGCGTCCGTGAAGGAGGGCATCCTCGCGGCCTTCCGGCTCGGCGTCGAGGAGCCCAGCGAAGCAGGCCCGCTCCTCTTCCGCGACCGGGACACCCTCCCGCCGCGCCGGCCGCTTCCCGAAGGCGTGCGCGTCGTCCCGGGCGGGACGGCTCTTCGCCGCGGCGCGTTTCTCGCGAAGGGCGTCGTCGTGATGCCGCCCGCCTACGTGAACGTGGGCGCGTACGTCGACGAGGGCTCGATGATCGACAGCCATGCGCTGGTCGGCTCGTGCGCGCAGATCGGGAAGAACGTTCACCTCTCGGCCGCCGCTCAGGTGGGCGGCGTCCTCGAGCCGGTGGGCGCGGTCCCCGTCGTCATCGAGGACGACGTCTTCGTCGGCGGGGGCGCCGGGATCTACGAAGGCGTCCGGGTGAGGAAGCGCGCCGTCCTCGCGGCGGGCGTCATTCTCACGGCTTCGAGCATCGTCTTCGACCCCGTGAACGAGCGCGAGCTGCGCTCGACGCCCGGCCGCCCGCTCGTCATCCCCGCGGGCGCGGTGCTCGTCCCGGGCTCACGGCGGATCGCCGGCGCATGGGCCGAGGCCCGCGGGCTTTCTCTCTCGGCCGCCGTGATCGTGAAGTATCGCGACGCCAGGACGGACGCGAGGACGGTGCTCGAGGGCGCGCTGCGGTGAAGAGAAGAGAAAAGATCGGCACGCGGCCTGCGGCCGCGTGTTTCTGAGAAGGGCAATTGGGCTTGGGAGACGAGGTGCTTCTTCGTGCAGCGGCTCGGTTCGGGACGCCGCTGTATCTGTACGACTTCGACGTGATCGAGCGCCAGATTGCGCGCCTCAGGCGCGCCCTCGGCCCGCGCTTCGAGCTGGCCTATGCGGTCAAAGCTAACCCCTCGCTCGCGATTCTTTCCTTTCTAAGAAGATTCGGTCTCTCTTCGGACGTCGCTTCCCGAGGCGAGCTTCTCGCGGTGCGCCGCGCGGGATGTCCCCCTTCGAGGATTCTCTCGACAGGCCCCGCGAAAACCGACGCCGACCTCGAAGCGCTCGTGAAGGCCGGGGTGTCGATCATCCACGCGGAAGGGGAGTGGGAGCTCGAACGGCTCGAGGAGATCGCGAGGCGCGCGCGGCGCGCCGTTCCCGTCGGCCTCCGACTCAACCCGCCCTGGGGAATCGCCGAGAAGCGCGTCATCATCGGCGGCCCCGGCGCGAAGAAGTTCGGCTTCGACCTGAAGAGCGCCGAGAGAGTTCTTCGAACGAGAAAGAGCGGAGGGCGAAGCGCCTTTCCGCATCTCGACTTCTGCGGGTTCCAGGTCTTCAACGCGTCCAATGTCCTCGATGCGCGATTGCTGGTCGACAACGCGCGCCGAGTGCTTTCCCTCGCTCTTTCACTTTCGAGGAAATACGACGTTCCCCTGCGCTCCGTGGATTTCGGGGGCGGCTTCGGCGTGCCCTACGCCGAGGGAGAGAGGCCGCTCGATCTCGGATTTCTGAGAAAGGGGCTGGCCGCGGTGGCGAAGGCAGTGCGCGCGAGGGGGCTTCCGGACTCCGTCCGCCTCGTCTTCGAGCCGGGCCGGTTCCTCGTCGCGGAGTCGGGCACGTACGTGACCCGCGTCCTCGGCACGAAGAGGAGCCGGGGCGTCGACTACGTTCTCGTGGACGGCGGCGTCCATCACTTCCTCAGACCGGTCCTCCTCGGAACCCCGCACCGCGTGCGGCTCATCCCCGAAAGCGCGAGTCGCCGCCGTCTGCCGTATTCACCTTCTAAGAAATCCCTGGTTCTCTCCGGTCCTCTTTGTACCTCACTCGACGTCCTGCACCCGGCCGCGCGCCTGCCGCACCCCGTTCGCGGCGACCTCCTCGCCTTCGAGAACGCGGGCGCGTACGGCTACACCGAGTCGATGCCGCTCTTTCTCTCGCACGAGTGGCCGGCCGAGGTGGGGCTCCGCAACGGCCGTTTCGCTCTTCTGCGGCGGCCCCCGGCGGTGGAATCTCTTCTGCGCGCGCAGAGGAAGCGGCTTTGAGATCGGCTCAATCCAGGCCCATCTTCCGGAGAATCTCGATGAAGCGCGGTAGGGCCCTGAGCGCGTCAAAGCGGGGATGAACCTTGAGCCAGACGAGCGTGGAATCGTGCTCCTCGTACGCGCGCTCGAGCCATTCGAGAGCGAGCGCCTTCTCGCCGAGGCGGGCGTATATCGAAGCGAGCCCCCACGGCGAAACGTAGCGCTCGTCGCGCCGCCCTTTCAGCTCCTCGAGAACTTCGAGAGCCTCCCGGCGGCGTCCCGCGACGGCGCAGGCGTTCGCAAGGCCGATCGAGGGATCCGCGACCGTGTTCCCGGCGAGCGCGACGGCCTTCTCGTAGGTTCGAATCGCCTCGTCGATCCGGCCGCTGTGTTCCAGGGCGCGAGCGAGATCGCTGTGGCCGGCCAGGAACTCGGGCTCCATCTCCAGCGCCTTTCGGTACATCTCGATCGCATCGTCGTAGCGGCGAGCGTAGAAAAGGACGTCTCCAACGGCCGTGTGGATGATCACGGAAAGAGGGTCGAGGTCCAGAGCGCGGCTCACCTCCGCGATCGCCTCTTCGTGGCGGCCCAGCCCCGAGAGGAGCTGCCCGTACCAGCGATGGCCCGTCGCGTAGCCGGGGCTCAGCCGGACGGTGTCCTGGAATTCCCGCTCTGCTGATGACCACTCCCAATCGAAGAAGCGGCGCACGAATCCGAGCGACGCGTGCGCTTCCGCGAGATTCGGGTCGAGTTCGAGGGCGCGAAGCGCGGCGCTCTTGGCCTGCGGGAAAGCCCGTGCTGGCGGCACCGCCTTGATGTTGCCGAGCACTCCAAACGCGTCGGCGATCCCTCCCCAGGCGAGCGCGAACGACGGATCCAGGGCGATCGCGCTTTCGTAGTGGCGGATCGCATCGTGCATCCCGTCGGGTGTCCACCTGTTCCAGAAAAAGCGGCCCTTCAGGTAGAGCTGATAGGCCTCGGCGTTCCGCGTGTGCTGCTTCGCGACCTTCCGGCGTTCCGGAGCGCTCAGCTTGAAGCGCAGGTGGTCGCAGATCTCGCGTGAGATCTCCTCTTCGATCGCGAGGAGATCCCGCATCGGCCGCTCGTACCGCGCCCCCCAGAGACGAAACCCGGTCGCGACGTCGACGAGCTCGGCCTGGACGCGGAGAGCGTCGCCGGCCTTCGTGAGGCGGCCCGTGAGGACCGCGCGCACGTCGAGCTCGCGGCCCGCGGCCAGCGGATCGACCTCGCGCCCCGCGAAGCGAAACACCGTGCTTCGCGCCATGACGTGAAGCTTCGGGAGCTGGGAGAGTGTGTCGATGAGGCGTTCCGTGATGCCGTCACCGAGGTAGTCGTGGTCGCGATCGCCGCCCGCATTGACGAGGGGCAGCACGGCGACGGAATCGATCGCCTTTTTCCTCCTGCCTCGGGACGATCCCGAGCCGGGGGCGTCCGGCAATTCGCGCAAGCGCGTGGCGAGGACTTCGGCGGACGAAAAGCGGCGGTCGGGGTCCTTGTGGAGGCATTGCCGGACGATCGCCTCGAGAGCGGGAGGGACGCTCGCGCCCGACGAAGCCGCCTGCGGCTCTTCGTGGAGGATCGCTGTCATGGTCTCGGCGGCGGTCTCCTTCCGAAACGCACGGCGCCCCGTCAGCATCTCGTGGAGGATCGCGCCGAACGAAAAGAGATCCGAGCGCGCGTCGGAGGGCAGCCCACGCACCTGCTCCGGGGACATGTACCCGACCGTCCCGAGCACGGTCCCGGGATCGGTGTGGCGCGCGACCGTCGGCGATTCCGTCTCCGAGAAGGACGCCTTGGTCGCGAGGTCCTTCGCGAGGCCGAAGTCCAGGATCTTCGCCCGGCCGTCGTGCGTGATCATGATGTTCTCGGGTTTCAGGTCGCGATGGGCGATGCTCTTTTGGTGAGCCGCCGCGAGCCCGTCCGCAATCTGCCGGGCGAGGTCGAGCGCCGTGCGCGGCGGAAGGGGTCCCGCAGCGAGGCGCTGCCGGAGCGTGTCTCCTTCCAGCAACTCCATGACGAGGAGATGGCGGGAGGAGGAGGAGGAAGAAGAAGGACCGGGGATTTCTTCGAATGAATAGACCGCGGCGATGTTCGAGTGATTCAGGGAGGCCAGAAGCTTCGCCTCCCGATCGAACCGCTGCCTGCTCTCTTCACCTTCCAGGAAATCTTCCGGCAATACCTTTACCGCGACCTCTCGTTCGAGCCTCGTGTCTTTCGCCCGATAGACCTCGCCCATCCCCCCCGCCCCGAGAGGCTCGAGAATCTCGAAGCCGCCGAATCGGGTCCCCTTCGGAATCAAGGTCTCGAGTCCATGGCGCGAAATATAATGGTGACATGAGCGAAAAGCCCGCCGGAACCGCGACGACTCTTCCCCTGACTCCCGAGCAGGAGCGGATCCGGAAGGCGAAGGACGCGTGGCGCGCGCGAGCGGCCGCCGCCTTCGCGAAGACGCCTCCGTGGAGAAAGGACTTCACGACGGTCTCGTCCGCCGCGGTGAATGCGCTCGCGACGCCGGACGACCTGCCCGGTTTCGACTTCGAACGCGACCTCGGCTGGCCGGGCGAGTTTCCGTACGCGCGGGGCGTCCAGCCCACGATGTACCGAGGCAAGCCGTGGACCATCCGGCAATTCGCCGGCTTCGGCAACGCGAGGCAGACGAACGAGCGATTCAAGGCCCTTCTCGCGCACGGGCAGACGGGCCTCTCCACGGCGTTTCACCTGCCGACGCTCTACGGCTACGACTCCGACCACGCCATGTCGGTGGGCGAAGTCGGGAAGTGCGGCGTCGCGATCGACACGCTGCGCGACTTCGAGGCGCTCTTCGACGGCATCGACCTCGGCGCCGTGACGACGTCCATGACGATCAATTCGACGGCGCCCATCGCGCTCGCGATGTACCTCGCGGTCGCCGAGCAGCACGGCACGCCGTGGTCGAGGGTCGGCGGCACGCTCCAGAACGACATTCTGAAGGAATACATCGCCCAGAAGGAGTACATCTTCCCGCCCCGCCCTTCGATGCGGCTCGTGACGGACCAGTTCGCGTTCTGCGCGAAGCACGTTCCGAAGTGGAACACGGTGTCGATTTCCGGGTACCACATCCGCGAGGCCGGGGCGACGGCGCTTCAGGAGCTCGCGTTCACGCTCCGGGACGGGATGGAGTACGTTCAATACGGGATCGACGCGGGCCTCGACGTCGACGACTTCGCGCCGCGGCTCTCCTTCTTCTTCAACGCGCACAGCGACTTCTTCGAGGAGATCGCGAAATACCGCGCGGCACGCCGCATCTGGGCGAAGGTCATGCGGGACCGCTACGGTGCGAAGAAGGCCACGAGCTGGAAGATGCGCTTCCACTCCCAGACGGCCGGCGTTTCGCTCACGGCGCAGCAGCCATACAACAACGTGGCGCGTGTCGCGATCCAGTCCCTCGCGGCCGTTCTCGGAGGCACGAACTCGCTCCACGCGAACGCACTCGACGAGACGCTCGCTCTCCCGACGGAGTTCGCCGCGAAGATCGCCGTGAGGACGCAGCAGGTCATCCTGCACGAGACCGGCGTCGCCAACACGGTCGACCCGCTCGGCGGCTCCTACTTCGTGGAAGAGCTGACGAACCGGATGGAGACGGGCGCGTTCGACTACTTCCGGCGCATCGACGCCTTCGGCGGGATGGTGGAGGCCATCGAAGCCGGCTTCCCGCAGAAGGAGATCATGGACGCCGCGTATCGCTTCCAGCGCGCCGTCGACGCGAGAGAGAAGATCATGGTCGGCGTCAACGCGTTCACGGAGTCCGTTCCGGAGGACGAGGTGCCGATCCTGACGATCTCCGAGCAGATGGCCGCCGAGCAGGTCAGGGCGCTCGCCGAGGTCCGAAGGACGCGTGACGCGCGCACCGCGATGCGGAAGCTCTCGGACCTCAAGGCCGCGTGTGCGAGCGGGGCGAACGTGATGCCGCCTCTCGTCGAGGCCGTCAAGGCATACGCCACGGTGGGCGAGATCTCCGACGTCATGCGGGAGGTCTTCGCGACGTACGAGGAACCCGCCGTCTTCTAGGCCCCGGCCCGGTTCTTGCGAGGTAAACTCCATGTCGATGCCTCTCAGGCGCGTTTCTTTCGCCGTGGCCGCCTCGTTCGCCGTTCTCGGCATGCCGCTCGCCGGCCAGACCGGCGACGCCGGCGTCGGGAAGACCTCGGCGAAGGACGCCCTGACCCAGAAACAGAGCCGCCGCCGCGAGGCCGTCGAGCACTATCTGCGCGCCAAGCTGTACGCGCAGGACAGCGAGTTCGAGGCGGCCGTCCAGGAGTTCAAGAAAGCCGTCGATCTGGATCCGATGGACGGCGCTCTCCGGCGCGAATACGGCGAGCTCCTGCGCGACCTGCCCGTCTACCCGGAGGCCGAGAAGGAGGCTCGCAAGGCCGTCGAGCTGGACCCCGGGAGCGCCGGCTCGCATCGGCTCCTGGGCCAGGTGCTTCTCGCGACCGCGAAGGACACGCCACGACTGGAAGAGGCCGCCGCCGAGCTCAAGAAGGCCAACGATCTCGCGCCTGCCGACCCGCAGGGGGCCGTCGCGTACGCGCAGGTTCTGCTGCGGCTCGAGAAGCCGAAGGAAGCGTCGAGCGTTCTCGAAGGAGTGCTGGATCGGGCGAACGGACCCTCCGTCCTGCTTCTCTACGGCGAAACCCTGGAGCGCAGCGGCCAGCTCCAGCAGGCCGAGGAGGTCTACAAGGGGCTCGCGAAGCTCGATCCCGAGAACCGCGCGGCCCTGCTGGGCCTCCTGAGGGTGTACGACCGCGGGCGCCAGTTCGACAAGGCGGCGCTCCTCCTCGAGGATTTCCTCAAGGCCCAGCCGGGCAACCTCGGCCTCAAGACGCAGTACGGAGGGCTCCTGCTCCGGGGCCGCCATTTCGTCGAGGCCCGCAAGGTCTTCGAGGAGGTGCTTGCCACCGACCCCGGGAACCGCGAGGCGCTTCGTCTCTACGCGGCGCTCCTGTCCGAAACGCGCGAGCCCGACAAGGCCGACGAGACGCTGCGCAAGCTCCAGTCGCTCGAGCCGGACGATCCGGAGGTTCCGTACCGGCGCGCGGTGAACTTCCTCGAAGCGCGGAGGATTTCGGAGGCCGAAAGCGTGCTCCGGGACCTGCGCGCGACTCTCGTCGCGAAGAAGCCGGACGCTCCCGAGGTCGCGCAGGTCGATGGCCAGCTCGGTTATGCCGCGTACCTGCGCAAGGACTACGCGGCGGCCACGGCGCGGCTCGAGCCGCACCTGGTGGGCGAAGACGGCCTCAATCTGCAGGCTTACAACCTTCTTCTGCAGATCGCCCGCGACCGGGAAGACTGGACGGGTGGGCTCCGGCTCGCGAAGGATGCGTACGACAAGGCACCCAAGAAAACGCCGCTGCTGAGGGCCAGCTATGCGGAATTCCTGCTCCGCTCGCCGTCGGCCGCTGACGAGGCCGAGGGCACGAAGATGCTCGACGCTCTCGCGGCCGAGGACAGGGCGGGGACGCTCGCGGCCGCCGATGCCTGGCAGCGTCTCGACAGGTACGGCCGCGCGGCGGCGGCGGCCCGGGCGGGTCTCGAGCGCGACAAGGAGGACCCCGACCTGCTCTTCCGGCTGGCCGCTTCGCTCGAGCGGGAGAAGAAGGTCGCCGAATCGGTGGATGCGTTCGAAAAGCTCCTGAAGGTGAGGGGGGACCATGCGCCGGGCCTCAACTATCTGGGCTACATGTGGGCGGACCGCGGCGAGAACCTGCCGCGCGCGCTCGAGCTCATCCGCAAGGCGGTCGAGCTGGAGCCCGGCAACGGCGCGTACCTCGACTCCCTCGGCTGGGTCTACTACCGGCTGAACAAGCTCGACAAGGCCGAGGAGAATCTCCGCGCCGCGGAGGTTCTGAATCCCGATGACGCGACCGTCGAGGAGCACCTCGGCGACCTCTTCGAGAGGAAGGGGGATCTCGCGCTCGCGCGGGCGACGTGGAAACGCGCACTCACGCTCAAGCCCGACGAGGACGTGAAGCGCCGCCTCGACGAGAAGCTCCAGAAGACAGAAGGCCGCGCCGCGCAGAAGTGAAGAGGACCCGTGCGAGGCACCCCCGTCCGCTGCGGGTTGCCG
>Ga0335077_10005784_pt1 | contig 15209 bp, 10 predicted proteins | sample Lox_Sample_31_FD_207151 | JGI IMG/M metagenome (GOLD analysis project Ga0335077, IMG submission 207151) | Soil microbial communities from Loxahatchee National Wildlife Refuge, Florida, United States - Lox_Sample_3.1 | ecosystem: Environmental > Terrestrial > Soil > Wetlands | place: USA... | reverse complement strand
ACACAATGCAGCCGGCGCTCACGATGGAGTCTACAGCTACGCCCATGCGCCGCCCTTCCTGTGCAAAAACGAACTTCGCCGGCGGTTGTTGCGTCACCTTGGTGCGGATCGGCCAGAAGTGATCGTAGAGATTGAATTCCGGCACCACATCCACCAAGTCCATATTGGCTTCGTAGTACGCGTCCAGCGTCCCCACGTCCCGCCAGTAACGCACCTGCTTCGCGTTGAGGTCGCGGAAATCGTACGCGACCACGCGCACCTTGCTCAGATTGCGAGGCAGGATGTCCCTGCCGAAATCGTGACTGGAATTCGGATCCTGGGCATCCTCATGCAGCGCGTCGAGCAGAACCTCGGTGTTGAAGACGTAGATGCCCATCGATGCGCTGATCATCGAGGAATCGAACCGCGATGGGATCGCGTGCGCCGGGTCGGGTTTTTCGACGAAGCCCACGACGCGATAGTCCGCATCGATGTCTGCCACGCCATAACGTGAGGATTCCGACTGGGGCACCTGGATGGTGGCGATGGTGACGTCCGCCTGATGCTGCCGATGCCACTCGAGCATCTCGCCGTAGTCCATCTTATAGATGTGATCGCCCGCCAGAATGATGGTCTGATTCGGCGCCTCGATCTCGATGCTCTGGAAATTCTGAAACACCGCATCCGCCGTACCCTGGTACCAGTCATCATGCACCCGCTTCATCGGCGGGATGACCTCGATGAACTCGCCCATCTCGGGCGACAGGATGTTCCAACCATCGCGCACGTGGCGAGTCAACTCCAGGGCTTTATACATTGTTAAAATGAAAATTCGACGAACGTCGGAGTTGATGCAGTTGGACAGGGTGAAGTCGATAATGCGATAAGCGCCTCCGAAAGGTACGGCGGGCTTGGCGGTGTCGCGGGTCAGGGGGTAAAGGCGCTCGCCGACGCCCCCCGCCAGTAAAATCGCTAGGACATTTTCCATTTCAGTCTAAAGCCGTGAAAAGAAAGGGCATGCGAGTATTCGGGACGTTCCGTACGAAGTGCGGTGCAAACTTTAGGCTTGACTTTATCTGTCAACCACCTATGATATCAGTACCTTCTGTGCGAGGTGCAGGAAATTTGGGGTCGGGCCTCACTCCAGGTGACGCAGGGTCTCGGAAATTCCGAAAAAACGCATAGGAACTTTTTGGTCGAGTTGGGAGGTGTATTTCGTTTGGCTGAAGTTAAGCTCCAGGAGGGCGAAACGTTGGAAAACGCCCTTCGACGCTTCAAGAGGAAGGTCCAGCAGGAAGACATCATTAAAGAGGTCAAGAGACATTCCTTTTACTTGAAGCCGGGTGAGAAACTGCGGGCAAAGCAGGCGCTGGCCCGCAAGCGAAACCGGAAAAAGAGTCGCCGGGAAATCGAGTAACGCGGGGGTGGGTTGGCGGCTTGGTGATTCGGGCCGCCTTCCCGCCACCTTAATCCTAGGTACAGTTCAAGTCGACAACGGGGCAAAGCTGCTATGGCGGAGTTTCAGGATCGTGTCCTCAAGTGCGTAGACTGCGGAGCAGATTTCGTATTTACAGCGGGAGAACAACACTTCTTCCACGACAAGAATTTCAAGAACGAACCCAAACGCTGCAAGAATTGTAAGAGCAAGCGTCAGGGCTCGTCGGCCTCGGGCTTTACCAAAACCGAAACCATGACCACCTGCTCGCAGTGCGGTCGGGAAACCACGGTCCCATTCAAGCCGACACAAGGCCGCCCGGTGTACTGCCGGGAATGCTTCCTCAGCCGCAAGGTTTCTTCGGCTGCGGCAGGCGGAAACCGCTAACCTTTCTGGCTGGGCAGGTTCAGCCCAGGCGGTGAACCTGCCCACGGCTCTCCCGGCAGTCCATCCAAGCCTCCTCGCAATTCAGTTACACTGGAATCGGAATAAAACCTCCGAAACTTATGAATTTCCGATTTCTCCTGGCATTTCTCGCCCTGCCGGCGCTCTCCCTGGCAGCCGATTCCGCCTCGGGTCTGGATACCGCCGCGATGAACAAGTCCGTTGACCCTTGCGCCGACTTCTACCAGTACGCTTGCGGCAACTGGATTGCCCACAATCCGATTCCCGCCGACCGCGCCCGTTGGGGCCGATTCACCGAACTGAGCGAGCACAACGAGCATGTCCTGCTCGACATCATTCAGGGCGCCGCCGTGGTGAGGCCGAACCGCAGTGCGATCGATCAGAAGATCGGCGACTACTTCACCAGTTGCATGGATACCGCCACCATCAACAGGAAGGGACTGGCTCCGATCCGGCCGGAACTGGACCGCATCAACGCCATGGCCAACCGCGAAGATGTCCTGGCGGAGCTGGTGCGTCTGCATCGAAGCGGCATCCCGGCGCTCTTTACGTTCGGCGCGCAACCCGACGCCAAAGATTCCGCCCGAACCATCGCCTCCCTGAGTCAGGGCGGACTTTCACTCCCCGACCGCGACTACTACCTGAAGACTGACACCAAAAGCGTGGAGACCCGAAATCGCTTCATCCAACACATGAGGAAAATGTTCCAACTCGCTGGTGATTCAGCAGAAAGCGCTGCCGCAAGAGCTCAATCCGTAATTCAGTTCGAGACTACCCTCGCGGAAGCGTCGGCGGACCGGGTAGCCATGCGCGACCCCCACAAGCGCTACCACCCCATGTCCAAACAGGAACTGAGAGCGCTGGTTCCAGGCTGGGATTGGGACGCCTACTTCCAGGGTATGGGAGCGCCGGAATTCTCGATCCTGAACGTCAGCGGGGCGGATTTCCTGAAGCAGATCGCCACGGCGCTGCCCACCGAGACAGTCAATCCCTGGAATGCCTACTTCACCTGGCATCTTCTCCACCAGAGCGCCAATCAGCTGCCTGAAGCGTTCGAAAATGAAAGCTTCGATTTCTGGCAGCGCTACCTGACCGGCGCCAGGGAGCCGCGCCCGCGCTCCGCCCGCTGCGTGGCTGCCGTGGACCGTTCTCTGGGAGACCTCCTCGGCCAGAAGTACATCGAGGTGGCGTTTGGAGAGGATGCGAAGACGCAAATCACGCAACTCGTGGACGGCCTCGAGAAGGCTCTGGGAAACGACATCGAAACCCTTCCGTGGATGACCGACACCACCAGGAAGGCGGCGCTCGAGAAATTGAAAGCCATTACCAACAACGTCGGCTATCCCAAAAAGTGGCGGGATTACAGCAAGATCGCGGTCGCTCCAGACGACTTCCTGGGGAATTCCGTGCGCACCGCCGAAGCCATGCAGCAGGACCGCATCCAGCGCATCGGCAAGCCGACGGACAAGACCGAGTGGAACATGACTCCCCCGACAGTCAACGCCTTCTACAGCCCGCAGAACAACAGCATTAACTTCCCGGCCGGCATCCTGCAGCCGCCATTCTTCGATCCGCGGCGCGATATCGCGCTGAACTACGGTGCCGCCGGGATGGTCATCGGCCACGAAATGACGCACGGCTTCGACGACCAGGGCCGCAAGTTCGACGGACAGGGCAACCTGCGCGACTGGTGGACTCCGCAGGACGGAGCCGAATTCGAGAAACGCGCGGCCTGCGTCGCCGACGAATATTCCGGATTTACCGCCGTAGAGGACGTGAAGCTGAACGGCCGCCTGACGCTGGGTGAGAACACCGCCGACAATGGCGGACTCCGGGTGGCCTTGATGGCCCTGCAGGATGCGCTGAAGGGCAAAGAGAGCCTGCTCGACGGCTTCACCCCCGAGCAGCGCTTTTTCCTGGGCTTCGCGCAAATCTGGTGCGAAAACAGCACGCCCCAGTCGGAGCGGCAGCAGGCCCTGACCAATCCGCATTCGCCTGGCAGGTACCGCGTGGATGGCACTCTGCAGAACATGCCGGAATTCCAGAAGGCATTCTCCTGCAAAGCCGGCCAGCCGATGGTCAGCGCCAACGCCTGCCGCGTCTGGTAACGTCTGCCTGGTTGGCAGATTCCTATATAATTGGCCCGATGACCTCGTGGAGGGGCGCCGCGTGGAACTGGGAACCCATCGAGCGGCTGGTCCAGGACCTCCGCTACGCCTTGCGCCTCTTGCGCAAGAATCCGGCGTTCACCATCACCGCGGTGCTGTCCCTGGCGGCGGGAATCGGGATGAACACCGCCATGTTCACGCTGCTCGACGCAGTCCTCCTGCGCGATCTTCCCGTCCGCTCGCCCGGCGAACTGGTGCTCATGGCCGAGTCCATCTCGCAAGGGCGGTCTTTCTCCTTCACGACGCCCGCGTTTCGCGGCCTCTCCGACTCCACCGCATTAACGGGCCTGGCCGCCTTCCGTCCCTGGCGCTTCCGCACCGAGTTCCACGGCGAATCGCAACTGGTGAACGGGCAGCTCGCGTCCGGCGGCTACTTTTCCGTGTTGGGAGTGGGCGCGTCTTGGGGGCGTGTCTTGACCCCGGAAGACGACTCGGCGGCCAATCCCGTGGCAGTCCTCGGCTATGACTACTGGCGCAACGCGCTCGACGCGAACCCCGCCGCTATCGGGCAGACCATCGAGGTGCAAGGCCATCCCTTCACGATTGTCGGCGTGACCGAGCGCGGGTTCCCGGGCCTCGAGCCGGGCAAACAGGTCGATATCACCGTGCCCCTCAGCCTGCAACCCGTCGTCATGCCCGGGTCGCCTCTGATGAAGTCCCCAACTGCCCGCTGGCTGCGCCTCATCGGACGCCGCAGCCCGGGCGTCGCCCTGTCCGAAGCCCAGGCCCGCTTGGACGCTTTGTGGATCCAAATGCAGGTTGCGTCTCCCAACAGCCGGGGAGGCGCCCGCCCGCATCTCGATGTGCTTCCGGGCGGCCAGGGCCTTTACGATCTGCGCCGCGAGTTTGCCCTGCCGCTGAGAATGCTCATGGGCGCGGTTGGCGTGGTGCTGCTGGCCGCCTGCGCCAATCTCGCGAGCCTGTTGCTCGCCCGGGCCACCGCCCGAAGGCAGGAGATCGCGTTGCGCGTCTCGCTGGGCGCCACCCGCGGCCGTCTGCTGCGCCAACTGCTCACCGAGAGCACGCTGCTGGCGCTTGCCGGCGGAGCTTGGGGCGTCGCTCTGGCGTGGATCGCCGCTCCTCTGCTCGTCAACCTGATGTCCCGCGGACGCTCGCCCATCGCGCTCGAACTGTCGCTCGATCTCCGCACCCTGGCATTTACCGCCCTCGTCAGCCTCGCCACCGGTCTGCTGTTCGGCATCGCTCCGGCGCTGCGCGCCACCAGCCACGCCGGCATGCATGGCGCCCGCCTCGCCCCCGGCGGCGGCCGCTGGACGGCTGGCCTCATCGTCGCCCAGGTGTCGCTCTGTCTCGTAGTGCTCTCGTGCGCCGGGCTTCTTCTGGGGAGCCTGCGCCGCCTCCCCCAGATCGATGCCGGCTTTCGTCCCGGCCACGTCCTGCTCATGAGCATTCGCCCCGCCACCAGCGGCTACGACGCGCTGCGAGCGGCCCAACTGTATGGCGACCTCTATCGCCGGTTCGGCGCGCTGCGCGGTGTCGAGTCCGTAACCCTGTCCATGGACACGCCGCTGGGGGGCGTCTCCTACACGACCGGCGCTTCCCTTCCGGGATCGCCCGCCGACTCCATGCAGGTCAGCGTCAACAGTGTCGGCCCGCGTTTCTTTGACACCATGGGCATTCCCTTGATGATGGGCCGCGACGTCAGCCTGCGGGACGACGAGCGCGCCCCGCCGGTCGCCATGATCGCGGAAAGCGTGGCCCGGGGACTTTTTCCCTTCCGCAATCCCCTCGGCCAGAAGATCGCGGTCGGGGATTCTATCCTGGAGATCGTCGGAGTCGTCAAGGACACGCGCTACCGGAGCCTGCGAGAGCCTCCACAGCCCATGATCTACCGGCCGTACCTGCAGATGCGCGGCACTTGGGAGGAACTCTTCTTCGGCATCCGCACCAGCGGCGATCCGTTGGGCATCGTAAACCTCGTCCGGCGGGAACTGCATGACACCGCGCCCAACGTCCCGGTCTTCTCCTTGAGCACGCTTGAGGAGCGCGTCGATGCGACTCTGACGCAGGAGCGGATGGTATCGGCTCTCGCCACCTGGTTTGGCGCGTTCACCCTGTTGTTGGCGGCGATCGGTCTATACGGAAGACTCGCTTACGGGGTGGTCGAGCGCACGCGCGAAATCGGCATTCGTCTGGCGCTGGGTTCGACCCGCAGCGCGGTCACGTGGGCCATCGTTCGCCAAGTGCTGGCCCTGGTCGCCGGCGGCATCGCGATCGGATTGCCCCTCGCCATACTCGCCGCGCGCACGGTCCGGAGTCTGCTGTTCGGCCTGGCCCCGTTCGACCCCTCCACACTGCTCGCCGTGACGGCGGTGACACTCGGAGCGTCGATTCCTGCCGGCTGGCTCCCCGCCCTGCGTGCCGCGCGCGTCGATCCCCTGGACGCTCTCCGCCACGAATAGACGTGGCGCGGACACTCGTGCCGGCGAAGCGAAGCCGAATCTGAGCCAGCGTGGACTTGAGCCCTAGTGATCCCGATCCGTCACGAGATCCGTTACGCTCATGAGCGCCCGCTGGTAGGGAGACTCGGGAAACTCGCCGATTATCTGCCGCGCTTTGTCCGTGAACATCTGAGCGCGCTCCTTCACCCGCTCGATGCCCCGATACTTCTCCAGCAGGGCCAAAATCCGCGAGAAGGGCACTTCGTCGTAATTGCGCTGCTCCAGAATCGTCTCCACCAGACGGCGCTCCGGGACAGACGCGCACTCCAGCGCGTATACCAGCGGGAGCGTCACTTTGCCTTCCCGCAGATCGCCGCCCACGGGCTTGCCGAGGGTCTTCTCTCGCGCCGTGAAGTCCAGCATGTCGTCGATCAGTTGAAACGCCATCCCCAGATTCCAGGCGTACTCCCCCAGCTTCTCCTGCACCTGGAGATCCCCTTGCGCCGAAAGCACACCCATTCGCGCGCACACCGAAAACAGGCCGGCCGTTTTGCGATGCACCAGCTCCATGCAGTCGGCCTCGCTCACGTCGATGCAGCCGATGCGCTCCAGTTGCAGCAGTTCGCCTTCCACCATCATCTGCGTCAGGCCGATCAGCAGATCGAGAATCTGAAAATTGCGTTCGCGCAAGGCGATCTGGAATGCCTGCATGTAGAGCCAGTCGCCCGCCAGCACGCAGGTGTGATTGCCCCATTTCACGTTGGTCGAAGGCCGCCCGCGGCGGGTTTCGGCAGCGTCGATCACATCGTCGTGGACCAGCGTCGCGGCATGAATCAACTCCACGACCGCACCCAGGTGGATCGCGGTGGACTCCGGTCCCAAGGGCGCGCCCGCAAACTTGGCGGAGAGCAGCAGCAGAGCCGGGCGCAGGCGCTTCCCGCCGCTCGTATGCAAGTACTGCCCGATCGCGGTCAACGTATCCAGCGGCGCAATCGATTCGGCGGTCAGCTTCTTTTCCACGTGATCCAGCTCGTCCTGGATCAGGTGGAAAAGCTCGCGCGCCGTGAGGGCCCGGCTAAGCTTGCCTAAATTCATGTAAGTTAACCAGTTTACTCGTTAGATGACCCGCCCTGCAAACAGTCGCTCGAAGTTTGCCGTGGTCAGCGCGGCAATCTCGGGCGGTGTGCTGCCGCGCACCTCTGCCAGCCGCGCCGCCGTCTCCACCACGAATGCCGGTTCGTTGCGCTTTCCGCGATGCGGCACCGGCGCCAGGTAGGGGCAATCGGTCTCCACCAGCAGCCGCTCGTCCGGAGTGATCCGCGCGGCCTGCCGGACCGTCTCCGCCTTGGGAAAGGTCAGCACGCCGCCGAAGCTCAGATAAAACCCCAGGCCGAGGGCCTCCCGCGCCTGCTCCTCGTCACCGGTGAAGCAGTGCATAATGCCTGGCCCGCGCCACCGCTCGCGCAGAATCGCGATCGTGTCGGCCCAAGCCTCGCGCGTATGGATCACGATAGGCTTCGCGCTCTCCGCCGCGATCTCCAGTTGCCGTCCGAAAACCGTACGCTGCACCTCCCGCGGCGAAAAGTCGTAGTGGTAATCGAGCCCGATCTCACCCAGCGCCAGCACCTTCGGATGGGAAGCCAGGTCGCGCAACTCCGCGAAGCTCTCCTCGGTCGCCTTCGACGCGTCGTGCGGATGCACACCAATGGTCGCGAAGATGAACGGGTACCGTTCCGCTTGCCGGATCGCGGTCCGCAGGTCGGGCGGGCCGTCACCCGTGCCGATCGCCATCAGGCGCTTCACGCCCGCCGCCAACGCGCGCTCGATCACCTGCTCGCGATCGGCATCGAATTTGGAGTCGTCCAGGTGGCAATGCGAATCCACCAGCCCGGTCACTTGAGCCGAGCCCCCACGGGGATGTCCTCGTGGAATCCCGCCAGCACCGGCTTGCCATCCTCCACCGACGCGGCCACGATCATCCCGTTCGATACCAGGCCCTTCAACTTCCGCGGCTGCAGATTCGCCACAATCACCACTTTGCGGTTCAGCATCTGCTCGGGCGCGTAGGCTTCCGCGATTCCGGCGACAATCGTGCGCGGTTCCGGTTCGCCGATGTCCACCGTCAGGTGCAGCAGCTTGTCGGAATTCTTCACGCGTTGCGCGGTCACGACCTGGCCCACTCGCAGGTCTACTTTGACGAAATCATCGATCGAAATCTTCGCAGGCCCTTCCGCGGCGGCGGCCGGCGCCTCCGGCTTCTTGCCCAGCATGGCCTGCTGTTCGGCGGTCACCTGCGCTTCCAGAGCGCGCATCCTGGCCTCCGCATCCTTCAGTTCGATCCTCGGGAACACCGGCCCGATCTCGCCGATCTGTTGTCCCGGTTCGAGACCGCCCCATTTCAACGAATCGAGCCGCACCGACTCAATCCCTTCGCTCATGCCAAGCTGTTTCCAGATCTTCGCCGCCGACTCCGGAATCACCGGATATACCAGCCCGGTGACGATCCGAAGGGCTTCCGCCGCGGAGTAAAGCGTGCCGCTCAGTTTCTGCTGCGCCTCGGGCTGCGGATTCCGCGACAGGTTCCAAGGTTTCTGCTCGACGATGAATTTATCCACCACCGAGATCAGCTCCCACACATCCTCCAGGCCCTTGGAGAATTCCAGGTTCTCGAAGAACTTCGGCACGCGCTCGATCTGCCCGGCCGCTCGCGCCGCTAACTCCTCGGAGCGCTCCGGGATCTTTCCGTCGCGGTACTGGCCGATCATCGTCAGCGTGCGGCTGGCGAGGTTCCCCAGCCCGTTGGCCAGGTCCGAATTGTATCGCCCGATCAGCGCGTCGTAGCTGAAATTCCCGTCCTGCCCGAAGACCATCTCGCGCAGCACGAAATAGCGCAGGGCGTCCGTCCCCATCACCTTGTGGATGGGCTCCGCGCGCACGATATTCCCGCGCGACTTGCTCATCTTGCTCTCTTCGAACATCCAGTGGCCGTGCGCGAAGATGCGTTTGGGCAAGGGCAGGCCGGCCGCTTTCAGAAAGCACGGCCAGAAGACCACGTGGAAGCGCAGGATCTCCTTGCCGATCAGGTGCAGATCGGCAGGCCACATGCCCTCGCCTTCGACCGCGCTCATGTACGTGCTCAGGGCGTCGAACCACACATAGAACACGTGCGGCGCCTCGCCGACCACAGGAATGCCCCATTTGATCGACGTCCGCGTGATCGAAAGATCGTTCAGCCCCTGCCGCACAAACGAGATCACTTCGTTGCGCCGCGTCTCGGGCTGAATGAAATCCGGCTGCGTCTCATAAAGCTCCAGCAGCCAGCCGGTAAACGCGGAAAGCTTGAAGAAGAAGTTCTCCTCCGTGATGGTCTCGGTCGGCCGTCCGCAATCGGGACACGGGTCGCCCGGCTTGGCATCGTTCACGTAGAGGTTGTCGAAGATGCAATACTGCCCGCTGTAGGAGCCTTTGTAAATGTAGCCGTTGGCGCGGCATCGGTCGAACAGGTCCTGGACCACCCGCGCGTGCTGCGGGTTCGTGGTGCGTTGGAAGTGGTCGATCTCCAGGCCAAGCATCTTCCACTGCCGGACGAACTCCGCCGCGATCACGTCGCAGAATTCCTTGGGCGATTTGCCCGCGCGCTCCGCGGAGCGCTCTACGTTCACGCCGTGCTCGTCCGAACCGGTCGTCAGCACGGCATGGTATCCCTGCATGCGCCGGAAGCGTTTGATGGTATCGGCCACGATGGTGGTGTAGGCGTGGCCGATGTGCGGCGCGGCATTGACGTAGTAGATGGGAGTGGTGAGGTAGTATTTCATTTCGATCGGTTCAGGTACGCGGAAGTAGCTTCGGCAATGATGTGCTTCAAGGCGACCCCGGATGCAATCGCCAGTTCCCGGCAATCGTTGAACTCGGGAGCGTAGTTTCCTTGTCCGGAGACCTTCACCCGCACTTTTCCGTAGCGGGTTTCCACTTCCACCCACGAGCGCTTCTGCACTCGCCGTTCCGCCTCGTAAATGCGAAGGCCGAGCGTGGACGTCTCGTCGAAGACCATCTGCGCCAGCATCTCGCGGTCTTCGGGCCGCGCGATCACGCGCAGCAGGTTCGCGGGCCTGTCTTTTTTCATGAGCAGCGGCTGCACGGTCACGTCGAGCGCGCCTTGCGCGAGCAAACGCTCGGTGGCGTAGCCCAGGATCTGCGGGTTGAGGTCGTCGATATTGGCTTCGATGACGGCGACGTTGAGCGCCTCGTCGGCCTCCGTGCGCTCGCCCAGCACCACCCGCAAGACGTTGGCGTGCTCCTTGAAGTCGTGTCCGCCCGCGCCGTACCCCGTGCGCAGCAGCTTCATGCTGGGAATTACACCGTAGGATTCGGCGAGCTGCGAGACCACCGCGGCGCCGGTCGGCGTGGTGAGTTCCACAGCCGGACCGCGCGCATAAACCGGCGCATTCTCGAGGAGTCGCGCCGTGGCGGGCGCCGGAACGGGCAGCACGCCGTGCGCGCTGTTCACGGTGCCGCTCCCCATGTTGATGGGTGACGAGAGGATGTGGTCCACCCGCAGGTTGTCGAACGCAACGCACGCGCCCACGATGTCCGAGATCGAGTCGGCCGCGCCGACTTCGTGGAAATGCACGTGGTCGATGGGAACCTGGTGGACAGCCGCTTCCGCCTCGCCGAGTCGCCGGAAGACCGCGATGGCGTCATGCTGTGCGCGCTCCGAGAGGTTTCCGCGATTGATGATCTTGACGATGTGAGCAAGGTGCCGGTGCGCCTGCGCGTCGTGGACGTTGACGTGGTACTTGGTGGCCGCGATGCCGCAGCGCTTCACATTCTCGAACGAGACGGTGGCGCCGATATCGAGCGAGGCAATCGCGCCGGTGATGACATCGCGATCGGCCCCGGCATCCGCCAGCGCGCCGACCAGCATATCGCCCGAAATTCCCGAGAAGGCGTCCAGATAACATGTAAGTGGCACGTTCCTTCTATTGTAGCGGTGGGCGCGATGTGGTGCGGGCACTCCTGTAGCCGCGCCCCACTCCTGCCGGCGCCTTTGGGCCGCCACCAATCTGGTGCGGGGAGTGCCTTTCGAAGCGGCAGCGCCCCGAGTCAATCGGGGCGCCTTTCGGACTCCCCCTTCACAGCCTCCGAATTCCGAGCCGCTGGTACATCTTCCTGACGGCGTTCTCAGGGAGATGCGCCGGAGCGGTGCGGCGAGTCTGAGACAGATTATTCTCCGCCTCCCCCTGGCCGTCTGGAGCCGCCAGAAACCCGTGAATCGGCTGGTCGTCCGGGTCGAAGCCGAAGCCCACAATTTCTCCGCCGGCATTGATCCCGAAAGCGAACAGCAAATCCATCGGCGTCTCCGCTCCAACCAGCGTATTCAGGTCGGTACCCTCGCTCTGGCCATTCTTCCAGAGCATCGGGCGCGCAGAGTGGAGCTGAAATCGATCCTCCGACGATTTGTCCCTGATCGCTGATGCTGAAGGCGACACTCGCGGATTCCCCTGGAATGGATTAAGGGGTGTCGGCTTTACGCTGTCCTTGGTCCAGAGGAACCCGCAGAAGGCCGCGGTCTTATCGAATCCTGAGCGTTCTCGGGCAAGGCGGGATGCCCCTGGATAACGAAACACCCGAAGGTATTTTCGAACGCGGCTGGGCGGTGTTGCTGCTGGATAGGGCCGTCTCGCGCCTCAGGGCCGAGTTCATCCAGCACGGCAGCCCGGATGATTTCGAGAAGCTCAAGCTTTTCCGGTTGGGTCAGGCTGAAGTTCCATATGCCGAACTGGCACGCCAGATGGGCGCCACCGAAGGTGGGCTCAAAGTCGCAATCCACCGTCTTCGCTACACGCTACCGGGTCCTCTTCATGCAGGAAATCGAGGAGACCGTAGCGGACCCTTCCGAAGTGGATTCGGAAATCCGATTTCTGTTCTTGGCGCTCAAAACCGGAAAATGAAGGCTGCCGTGCGAGCCGGTTCCGATTTTGCAAAATATTTCTCGCCCCCTAATTCCCTTTAATGAATCGCCCGTAGCCTCACAGGCGAACCTGACAGTCCGCCGTGCTCGCACCCGCCTGCTATCTTGGAATTGGTAAGAGGCTTGCTTCCCACCAGGCAAGCCGCAACACGGTTGATCCTGGCCAGGATACGTTGCTTTCAGGTGGGAATCCGAGTCTCCTCAGTAAGCCTTCGCGGCCCAACCGGAGACTTTGGGTTCGGATCGCTTCCAAAAGCCAGTAGTGGCGAAGGGGTCTTCGAGGCTGCCGCGCCCGACTCATTGCGGCGCTTGTCAGCCGCCGGACGCGATAGCGGTGCCCCTCGCTATTGGTCTTGCTTGTGCGCGGAGTCGCCTTGCGCGGAGATTTTGGCGAGCTGTTCCAGCTTCTGTTTGGCCGCCGGCGCATCGTCGGCATCGGGCGCGAGCTTCAGGTAGGTCTGAATCTGCTCTGCCGCGCCGGCGTAGTCCTGCCGCTGGATCAGAAGCAATCCAAGCAGGTAAGCCGTTTGCGGATAATGGTGCCGGCTATCCAGTTTCACGGCCTGCCGCACGTTCTTTTCCGCCACCGCGCTGTTTTTCAGGTAGTAATTGGCCACTGCGTTATAGAAGAACAGTTCGGGGTAATCGAACGCATCCAGGCGGATCCCGCGATCCGTGAGGCTCACCACTTCCTTCCACTTCTTGGCCTGGACCTCAATCATGGCGAGGTCGGCATATGGAGCCGCGTATTTGGGATCGGCCTTCATGGCACATTCAAACGAGATGCGCGCGGTATCGGGCGCCGCGTTGGCCTGCAACCGGCCCAACTCGTACCAGGCGGCTGCATATCCGGGATAGAGGTCTACCGCCTTCTGGAAGCTCTTCTCGGCTTCATCCCATTTCTTCTTCCTGGCGGCCTCCTCGCCTTTGTCGAACGCTTTGCGCGCGTCCTTGGGCGCTGCCAGCGACGCCGCGCTGACGGTGGTGCCTTCGGTCGCGCTCATCCGGTGCAGGAGGATCGTACCGATGTCCGGATTGTCCATCGCCCGGTGATTGGTCAGACTCACCAATTGCGAACGGTAGCCGGCCAGCTTGGCCTGCAGGTCGCAATTCGTGTACCGGAAGTCGGGGTTGGTTCCGCCCGCGGTACCGCCCGTGCCCAGCGAAGACCGTGGTGCTACTCCATTGCGGTTGGGGTCGCCGAGAACGTTGGGGGAGCCATTACCAATTTCCGACGCGTCCTGCATGACGCCCAACGTCTGCCCCAGTTGAATGCCAAAATATCCCTGGCCGTCGGTATAACCTTCGGCGTGCGGACTACCGCTGCTGCACACCCGCTCGATCGTGACGGGCTCGGGCGGCGGCGTGCCGTCCTCGAGTAAGACACGGCCGCTGATGTAAATGGGCTGTGTGATGGTGCCGGGCGTGGGGTTAGTCGAGGGGTTGGTAGGAGTCGTTGGAACCGTGCCCGGCGTCCTGGCGCCCGTGCCGATACTTGAACTTCCCGTACTCCCGCCCGTGCTGGTCGTTCCCGCGGGCGGTCCTGTACCTCCACGGCCTTGGCTAAAACCCGGCGGCAGCAGGAAACCGCCGGCCGCCAGAAGTGCCATCACCCGTAGGGCTTGAGGAGCCATACCACCTCCCTCATACTGTCGTAATTATGGCACACACCAATCGTGACGCGTTGTTAAAGGTTGACAGATCAGGGAATAGCAATCACAAAAGTACAGATTGCGTGACCGGCGTACTATCCATTGTAAGAAACCAAGGGTACGGTGGGACTACCTCAAATTGGGAGCGAAGAGACAATCGTTGGACCGTAGCCGGCAGGATGATCTGTACAGCGAGGCCGCCCGGGCGTACGCTGCCGCCATCCGCCGTCTCGCCCGCGGCTATGAAGCCGACCCCGAAAAGCAGCGGGACCTGCTTCAGGAGATTCATGTGGAACTCTGGCGAAGCCTCGGATCCTTCGACGGACGCTGCAGCTTACGGACCTGGGTGTATCGCGTGGCGCATAACGTCGGCGCATCGCATGTAGTCCGCAACCGGCGTGCACGAGCCCTCCTCGACCTGGAAGCCCTGGAAGCGGACCGCTCCGCCGTTTACATCGAGAACGAAATCCACCGCCGCCTTTCCGCCAACGCCCTCCTGGAGCTGATCTATCGGCTCAATCCGCTGGAGCGCCAGGTAATCCTCATGTACCTGGAAGGCGAATCCGCGGCGGATATCGCAGCGGTGAGCGGACTGACCGCTACCAACGTCGCCACCAAAGTACACCGGATCAAGAAACTGCTCCGGCAGCAATATCGCAAAGGAGACGCGGATGCCATGTGACGAATCGCATGCACCGGACTCGCCCGAGGGTGTTTGGCGAGGCCAGGGAGAAGGTGACGAGATGGGGCCGGTCAAAATACGGCCTGAAGAGTTGGCGGCCTTGGTGCGATCCCGGCAGAGGCTCAACACGCTTGTGTTCTGGGCTGGATCCATTGGGTTGTCCGCGGTGGCGGCGGCCTTTCTCTACAACGTCTATTCGGCCGGCCAGCCATGGATACGGTTTGGACAGGCCTGGGCGTTCGGCGTGCTCGCATTTGTCTTTGCGACGGAATTCGAGCGCGGAGCGGGACGAATCCACCCCGGTGAATCATGTGTGCGATTTCTGGAACGTCAGCACGATGAGAGGGGCCGGGGGTATCTGCGCATTCGGCGCCGCCTGCCGCTTCTTCTGCCGAGCATCGCGGCCTCCTGGTTGGGCGGCGGCCCGGCCATCGTCGCCAGAGCCAGGGGGCTCGATCCATCCTCGCGGCTCTTCCGCTTCTGTGCGGGGCCTTGGCCGTTCCTGCTCACCGGCG
>Ga0335077_10005783_pt1 | contig 15209 bp, 14 predicted proteins | sample Lox_Sample_31_FD_207151 | JGI IMG/M metagenome (GOLD analysis project Ga0335077, IMG submission 207151) | Soil microbial communities from Loxahatchee National Wildlife Refuge, Florida, United States - Lox_Sample_3.1 | ecosystem: Environmental > Terrestrial > Soil > Wetlands | place: USA... | reverse complement strand
CTAGTCCGTTGGGAGACCCCCCGGCTCTGCCGGGGAGGCAGTAGAAGTTTGACAGATACCGGAGTCCATCGCGGAGACTCCCAGACGTGAGCCGCCAAAGCACACGAAAGGGAGTTCGCGATGGACGAGATGGAAAGCCTAAGCCATACCAAGTGGGAGTGCAAATACCATGTGGTGTTTATCCCCAAGTGCCGCAGGAAGACGCTGTACGGAGAACTGCGGCGGCACTTGGGCGAGGTGTTCCGCAAGCTGGCGGAGCAGAAGGAAAGTCGGATCGAAGAGGGGCACCTGCTGCCCGACCATGTGCACATGATGATCGCGATTCCGCCCAAGTATGCGGTGTCGCAAGTGATTGGGTTTATCAAAGGGAAGAGCGCAATCCACCTGGCCCGGGTGTACGGGGAGAAGAAGAAGAACTTCGTGGGGCAGCACTTCTGGGCGCGCGGGTACTACGTGTCCACGGTTGGGCGGGATGAGACGGTGATACGAGAGTACATCCGGCAGCAGGAGCAAGAGGACAAGCGCTTGGAGCAAATCAACCTGTGGCGCTAACCGGCCACCGTAAGGTGGCCCAAGGAATCGGGGCCGCGTTAGCGACCCCGGCCAGCCGCTTTGAGCGGCTCACAATCTAAAGCCCCCGGCTCTGCCGGGGGATACTTACTCCCGTCGGATGGTCCCCCGACGGAAATTTCATATACGCGTATGCCGACCCCCATGGACGAGAGATCCTCCAAATAGCGCTCGGCGATTCGAAAAAGCCCAGGTCAGTGATCACTATGCCCGGGGATGTCAATTCCGGAACAATCAGCCCCGACGGGCGCAAGATCATTGTCAGTGTGGGCGAAGAGAAATCAGACGTATGGCTGATGAAGGATTTCGACCCGCAAGTGGCCCGGGCAAAGTAGCTGTTCGTCGCGATAACAACACGAAACAGCAGGTCCCTCCGCTCGGATTGCCACCCCGCCAGGCGCAAAATCGGCGCCCGTCGGGGACCCCGGTCAGCCCTCGGTCGGGATGACAGTCATGAGGGGGATGACATTCTGCCGAGGTGTTCGACCTGTAGCATCCCCCTTGACCGCGCCTACTGGGGCTGCGGGAAGAAGCCGGTGATGCTGGCGCTATCCAGGATATGGCCGCCGCGGCCGGCTGCGATCAGCGCGTGGTACAGCGCCTCCGCGCCCGGAGGAAAGTCGCCGTACGACGGTATGGTCGGCAGCACGGTATCGAGGGCGTACACCGTAAAGACATATTCGTGACTGATCGGTTGGAGTTGTGTCGGCGGGCACGGCCCGTCGTAGCTGAGGTCGCCAAAATCGTTGGAGACTTGCGTGCCATAGTTGCTGCCCGCAACTCCCGCGTTCAGGGGAAGTGAGGTTGTCCTGGAAGAGATGTTGTACATCCCCCAGTGGGTGAAGGAGGCGGTGACGTCGTAGGCCACCAGGACGAAGCTGCGCGTGCCCCACGGCGCTTTTGTCCACGACAGCTGGGGCGAGTGGTCGCTGCCGCCGGGATAAGCTGAACACTGGTTCCAAACCATGATGAGCGGTATAGTGCCGCCGTTGGTGAAGGTAGTGCTTGTGACCCGGAATTGGCCGTTTCCGTTTCCGTCATCGTTCTTGACTTGTTGTTGCGCGAAGGCAGTGAGTGAAAGGAGTAGGCAGATTGCGACGACGAGTGTCAGTGTGCGGGCTTTCATGTTTCCTCCTTATGGCGAACTCTGGTTATAAACCCTAGCAGGTTTTGTTTGCTTTGGAGCAAATGCAGGTCCCTCGACTCCTCGGTCACCCCGCTGCGCGGGACGACCTCGTCGCTCGGGATGACAGATCAAAGTAGTAGTCGCTTCATGGTGCGTTACTGAATCCGCGCCAGTTCTTTGGCGTAGAGATGATTGTTGGGAAATTCGCTGGCCAGGCCGGCGAGCAGCGTGCGCGCGGTCTGGCGGTCCTGTTCGCGAAGGGCGGCGACGGCCAGCAACAGGCGGGCGAAGGGCGCCAGGTAATGTCCTTTGGCGGCAGTGAGCCGCAGACGCTCGACACCTTCGGTCTTGTCGGTCTGCGCCCCGGTCATTTGCAGCAACCAGCGTACGGGAGCAGCTTTGCTTCCCAGGATGTAGTTCTCCGCCCCGATGGCGAGATAGGCGTCATAGCAGGTCGGGTCAACGGCCAGCAGGCGCTCCGCCAGTCCGCGGGATGCTTTCATGTAGCCGAGGCTGACGAAATTGCGCTTCTCGATCATGGCCGCGTAGTCGCCGCGCAATCCGTTAGCCAGCACCTGCGAAAACAGCGCGTTCTTGTCGTTGGAGTTCTGCGTCAGGATTTTGCCGGCGAGATCGTTGCTTGCGGCCAGCTCCTTCTCGAACTCCGCTTTCACCGTCGCGTCGGGAGTAAGCTTGCTGCGGTTCTCGAAGTTGTGGTCGTCGATGAACAGGTCCGATTCCAGCACGTGCAGGCGGTTGAACTCGGAGAACAGATAAGCCGCCGCATTCGAGACGTGACCCATGGGGTCCTCCGGATGCGCCTGCTGACAGGCAAGAAACGTGGCGTGCGCGCCCGGGAAGTCCAGGTTGTACATCTGCTGGTAGCCGCGGTCGAGGTCGGGCGGGGATGCGGGATCGATGGCGCAGGCGGCCATGCTCGCAGACAGCAGCACAAGCATCGTCTTGAATCCAACTCGAACTTGCAGAAGCGCCTTCAACGTGCGGCCACCCTCTTCGCGTGTCCTTAGATAGGACTCATCCGCCGGACGAAAGTTGTCAGATTGTTGTCAATAATCGCGCCTCGGGTAATTAACCTGTGTCATCCCGATCCACCGACGCTCCAGTCCATACGTCACAGCGGCATAGGTCACGCGTCACAGCAGTCATGGTAATCCCGGGCTGATCATAAGCAAAGACATGTCCTGCGACGCATCCCGGGAGTTCTCATGACAGAAGTCGCAAACCTGAGCGAAGAACGGATCGCCTACCTGGAAGGGATGGTCCATCAAGCCAAGACCGCCGCTGCGGTCTTTACCCAATACACCCAGGAGGACGTTGACCGCATCGTCAAACCGATGGTGCTGGCGGGACTGGAACAGGCGCAACACCTGGCGCGACTGGCGATTGAGGAGACCAAGATCGGGGTCCTGGAGGACAAAGCCATCAAGAACATGGTGGCTACGGAGTTCGTTTACAACTACGTCAAGGACAAGCGCACGGTGGGCGTCATCCGCGAGTATCCGGAGCGCAACCTGGTGGAGGTGGCTGAGCCGATCGGCGTCATCTTCTCGCTCACCCCGATTACGAACCCCACTTCGACGGTGCTGTTCAAGTGCATCATGGCCATCAAGACGCGGAATGCGGTCATCTTCAGCCCGCATCCCAGCGCCGGGCGCTGCTGCTTTGAGGCCATGAAGATCATGTACGAGACGGCCGTGAAGCACGGCGCACCGGAGGGCGTCTTCACCTGCTTGGAGGGACACAACCTGCAGGACAACGCCTACCTGATGCGCCACAAGGACGTCGGCCTGATTGATGCCACGGGAGGGCCTGGCGCCGTCAAGGCTGCCTACAGCTCAGGCAAGCCCGCGCTGGGTGTGGGGCCGGGCAACACGCCGGTATATCTGGAGAAGACCGCCGACCTCAACATGGCGGTGGTGGACATCATCACCTCCAAGACGTTTGACAACGGGACCATCTGCGCCTCGGAACAGACCGTGGTCATCGACGACGAGATTTATGACCGGGTGTTGAAGAAGTTTGAGGATCTGGGCGCGCATATCTGCAATGAGAAAGAAGTGGAGCTGGCGGGGCGTACGGTGATCGATCCTGAGACCGGATACATGCAGCCCCAGGCAGTAGGTCAGAAGGCGACGCGTATAGCGCGCTTCGCCGGCATTCCAGTCAAGCCGAAAACCAAGCTGTTGATTGCGCCGATTCAGGGCGTGGGACGTGAATACCCGCTCTCGGTTGAGAAGCTCTTCCCGGTGCTGGCGGTGTACCGCGCGAAGTCGGTGGATGAGGCGCTGAAGGTGTGTGTGGACGTGAACCATGCCGGCGGGTTGGGACATACGGCGGTCGTGTTCTCCAAGAACGACGAGGTCATCCGCAAGTTCAGCGAGGTGATCAATGCGGGCCGGATCATCGTAAATTCGCCGGGCTCCATCGGTGCACTGGGCGGCGTTTACAACGACATGGTGCCGACGTTTTCGTTCGGCTGCGGCACCGGCGGCGGCAACAGCACCACCGACAACGTCAACGTCTATCACTACCTCAACATCAAGCGTGTGGCGCGAAGGACGCAGGCGCATATGTGGTTCCGCGTACCGAATCAGATTTACTTCAACATGAATGCAGTGGAAAACCTGCGCAGTTTTGCATCGCGCTCAACGGTCATCATCACGAATCCGGCGCTGGAGCAGATCGGCCATGTGGACATCGTCCGGCGATGCATTCCGCCGGAGACCCAAGTGCGCGTCACCGTTATACCCGATGCCGAGCCGGACGCGAAGATTGTCGGGCAAGGCGTGGAGGCGCTGAATTTCTACAAAGCTGACCAGATCATCGCGCTGGGCGGCGGGTCGGTGATTGACGCGGCGAAGATCATGAAGTTGAAGTATGAATCGCCGGAGGCTGACCTGGAAGAACTGGCCGCGCCGTTCCTCGACCTACGCAAGCGCGTGGTCCAGTATCCGACAGAGAAGGTGAACCGGGCGCGGCTGATCGCCATCTCGACCACCAGCGGCACAGGTAGCGAAGTCACTCCCTTTGCCGTGATGACCGACAAGGCACGCGGGCTCAAGGTAACGCTCGCCGACTATTCGCTCACTCCGGATGTGGCGATTGTCGATCCGCAGTTCGTCCTGTCCATGCCGAAGGGACTGACCGTTGACACCGGCATCGATTGCCTGACGCATGCGCTGGAAGCCGGCGTGTCGGTTTTTGCTTCGCCCTACACCGACTCCAACGCTGTGCAGGCAGTCCGGCTGGTGTTCAAGTACCTGCCCATCGCGTATGAGAACCCGCGAGACGAAGAGGCACGCACCATGATGCATAACGCCGCCTGCATTGCGGCGATCGCGTTTTCGAATGCTTCGGTGGGCGTGAATCACGCGCTGGCGCATGCATTCGGCGCGCGCTTCGGAGTGGCGCACGGGCGGGCGAACGCGCTCATGTTGCCGCATGTGATTGCCTACAACGCAACGGTCCCCACCAAGTTCATGCCCAGCCCGAACCAGCGTGGGTATGTAGCGCACAAAAAATACGCCATGATGGCGGACCTGCTGGGGCTGGGCGGAAACACGGTCGAGGATAAGGTGAAAAAGCTGGTGACGGCGGTAGAACAGTTGCTTGACCAGCTGGGCGTGCCACGTTCCATCGCTGATCTTGGTATCGCGAAAGACGAGTTCGAGCAGGCAATACCTGATCTGGCCAAGACAGCCTTTGACGATCCTTCGTGGCGGTCGAACCCTCGCATGCCACTTCTGAGCGAGCTGGCTGAGCTGTTGCGGCAGGCCTACCAGGGACGAAGCCCGGCGAAGGTGGCCCAGACCAAAGCAGTCGAGGAAATGGTGCGGGTATGACGACGACAGCAATCCCCGAGTTATTTGCAGTGGATGGGGAGCTTGTGAGCGAGGCCTTGCGAGCGGCCGAGAAACAATTGGACGGCGCTGACGGTGAAGTGGCGCTGGACTTCTCTTCTGTGCGGCGGATCGGTCCGAGTGGGCTCAAAGCGCTGGAAGCCTTTGCCGCAAAGGCTGACGAAAAGGCCGTCAAGGTGGTGCTGTGCGGCGTCAACGTTAGTGTTTACAAGGTGCTGAAGCTGGCCAAGGTGACACAGCGATTTTCGTTTGTGGCATGACGTGACACTCGAGCGCTTGTTGCCGGTATAGGGGTCCTTCGCTCGGCCCTGCCGCGGACGAGCCTTCGCTCAGGATGACACACCCAGGAATTTGCAAGAGGTAGCAACATTATGCTGAATGGCGCGAGCAACTCCTTTTCCTTTGGCGATGCACTGTTCCTCTACCTCGAGCGCGAGGGCCAGCCGCTGAACATCGCCGGAGTCTTTGTGTTCGAAGGTGAGATCAAACTCAAGGATTGCATCGCGTTCATCGCATCGAAGCTGCCGCTGCTTCCCCGCTATCGCCAGCGGGTTGTGTTTCCGGCGTTCGATCTTGGTCTTCCGAGCTGGCAGTTCGATGAAAAGTTCGACATACGAAACCACATCCGCCAGGTGAGGTTGAAGCATGGGACCGAGCAGGAGCTGAAAGCATTGGCCGGGAGGATCGTGAGCGCCCGGCTTGACCGTGAGCGGCCACTCTGGGACTTTACGCTCGCGCGGCTGAAAGATGGAAACACGGGGATCATCGCCCGCATCCATCACTGTCTGGCCGACGGAATTGCCGGTGTCGGCCTGATGAACGTCGTCATGGATACGTCTCCGACGCCGCAGCCGATCCCGCCGCAAGAACCGCCGCCCGAGGCACCCGCCCAGCCAAAGGATGCGACTGCCGTCATCCTGGATGGCCTGGCGAAATCGTACATGTCGCTGGTCAGCGGAGCCCTGACCCTGCACTCGGGACTGCTCAACGTGGCCCAGGAAGCCTTGGCGAATCCCACCGGGCCCCCAACCGAGATGATTCAGTTATTGTCGGAGCTGGCCACCCCGGCAGAGCGCCTGCCCTTTAACGCCATCTGCCGCGGTCCACAGAAGTTCGCCTGGACGGAGGTCCTTCTGGCCGAAATCAAGGCGATCAAGAACATCTGCGGCGGGACGGTGAATGATGTCGTGCTCACAACGGTGACCCTGGCATTCGCGCGCTACGCAGAACAACGCGGCGTCGATCTGAAAGGACGCTCGCTGCGCATCGTTATCCCGGTAAACGTCAGGGGCAACGGGAACGCCACCGAACTGGGCAATCAAATTTCATTTGTGCCGGTGCCGATCCCGCTGGACATTCGCGATCCACAGAGGCTGCTGGCCTTGGTGCATCAGCGGGTGGAGATACTCAAGCGGGCGCGCGCGGCTGACTTTGTAGGGTTGCTGGGCGGTCTGCTGTCTTCCCTGCCCAGCGCGTTCTGGGCCAAGGTCGGGCCAGTTGCGAGCCAATTGCCCATCAGCCTGTGTAACGTCATCTGTACCAACGTGCCCGGCCCGCAAATACCGCTCTATCTGATGGGCCACAAGATGTTGAAGTGGTATCCCTGGGTTCCCATCGGCGGCCTGATGGGCATCAATTGTGCCATTCTCACCTATAACGGCACTGCGTATTTTGGCTTCAGCGGCGATGTGCACGCCGCGCCTGACCTGGAGAAGCTGGAGAAGTTCGTGGACGTGAGCTTCGCGGACTTGCGGGCTGGCGCCAGTGCAGCCCATGTCAAGGAGACGACGCCACAGCGGAAGCGGCGCACGCGACCGAACGCGCGGATTCCAGTGGCGAAAACGCCGATGATGCGCAGGAAGTCAGCGGCGACAAGTGCACGCACAAAGGAGGCCGAAACCTACAAAGGCTCAGAGTCTGTGTCGGAGAAAGCGGTGACAGCCGGCATTTAAGAACCGCTTTTTTCTTGCTTGGCCAAGCGCTCAAATTCATCCTCAAAATTTCGAAGTGCCCTGTAAACATCTTGGCTGTGCTGTTGCATTTCCAGGGACCGAGCTACCCCTTTGAGGCTGGGTGTGGGCTTGTAGATGGCCTCATGTTCGACTTCCCAGAAGAGTCCTGTAAGCATCGATGCGACCTGATATTCGCCCTGGATCTCATCGCTGGCGTCCGGACAGAGACCGTAATACTTGTGGCCGAGGACGTTTTCATCACGGAACGGATCGGATGTCCAGGATGAGAATTGCTCGCAGAGCAGCTGATCGACTTCGGCCAAGCGGCTCGGTGGAAACACCAGAACGCGAACGCCGGCCAGATCACGCAGCCTGGATAGTGAATAAAGTTCGGGCCGGTCGGAGTCGAAGGTCCCGCCTTCCTGTCGACGGCGGAGAGCGCCAAGTGCACTTTCGCATTCCTTGATTCGCGATGTCACCTCGAGACGCTCGTGTCTCGCCAATGTGTGGGAAATCGGCGGAAGGTGATATTTGATTTCCGCCTCAAGTTGCTCAATCACCCGGCGGATATTGGGCAGCAGATCAAAGTACTCTTCTCGAAGTCGGTCCTCGATTGTGCGGTCAGCCATTAACCGAGCGCTCTCTCAAGTTCTCGTCTTACCGCATCGGACGGAGGCGAGTTGAAGTAAAAGCGCCAGCCGTTTGGTTCACCGCCTTCCTGGATGCGCTTCTTAAGTTCTTCTTCGCCGTTGTCCTCAACAAATTCAACGCTGAAGGCCTTCCTTGCCTCGCGGTTGAAGTACACCATGCGGTCGAAGTTGTATGCGTATCCGGCTTGCCTGAGCAGGTCTTGTTTCATGGCCGACATCCTCAACACTCGCTCTTAGCACCAATTATATCCAATGCCCCGACCTGCGTTGCCGGCTATGCATTGAGGAAGCCCTATTGCATTCGGCCGCGTTTATTTAGAATTGGACCAGAAATACCCTTTGTCTGCAGCAACACGAGTATCGTTTCAAGGAGGCCTCTTGTGACTCGCCTGTTGCGTTACTACTTCCCTCTCGCACTAATCCTAGTCTTCATTTCCACCATTGCCTCAGCCGACCTGAAGATCAAGACCCGCACCACGGCGCAGGGTCACACCTTCGAGAGCACCGTCTACATAAAAGGAGGACGCGAACGCAACGAGATGAGCTACGGCGGACGCGGTGGGTCGGCCACGATACTGCAGTGCGACCAGAAGCGCATGATCACGGTCAGCGGCAATCAGTGCATGGTGATGCCGTTCGGCGGCGGCGAGTCATCTTGTCCGGCGATGCCGAACATGGCGGCGATGGCACGTGGAATGGCCGGAGGCGAACCCGAGACTCCGCGCAAAGGCGGCGTTCTCACCATCACTCGCACCGCAACCGATACCGGTGAGCGGCAGGAGATGTTCGGCTACAAGGCGCGCCACATCAAGACCTCCATGACGATGGAGTCCAGCCCTGACGCCTGCAACCAGTCGCATACCAAGATGGAGATGGATGGCTGGTACATCGACCTGGCCGGCTTCTCCTGCGGGGATGAGTCCTACCGCTCCATGGCCTGCGGCCAGGGCGCCAAACGCGGCTGCAGTGACCGCCTTGTGGTGAAGGGCAGCGGCAGTGCGGCGATGGGATATCCGCTGAAACAGACCATGACGGTAACGTCGGAGCAAGGAACGTTCACCACCACGACGGAGGTGCTCGAACTGGAGAACACATCGCTGGACGCGTCGCTGTTCGACATGCCACCCGGCTGCAAGGTCATGGACATGTCCGCCATGATGGGTGGCGCTACACCGGCAGCGACTGAGACAGCACCCGAGGCGGCGGCCGCTCCTTCCAAAGCCGCAGCTCCGCCACCCGCGGAGCCTGCTGCTCCCGCAGCGGCGCCCAAAGCTGCCGGCGTGGTGCGCGTCGGCGTAGTCAAGATTAAGGACATGAGCGGCCAGTCCCTGCCTACCCACAACCTGCGGCTCAACCTGATGAGCGAGTTCGGCCGCCATCAATTGGAAGCCGTGCCGCTGGACGCCGACTCGCCCCACGCCAGCGTGGAGAGCGAAGCTACGGCAAAGCAGTGCGACTACATCGTGTACACCGTCTCCAATCAACTAAGGGATGCGGGAACCGGCGGGCTGCCGCCCGCTTCTCTGCCCAAGGGCGTGACGCTGGACCCTGCCAAGTTTCAGGCACTCACGGGAGTCACCTTATATAAGGTTGGAAAACCGACGCCCGAGCTGAAGGACCTGGCGTTGGCGGCCGACGCCAGCCAGTTCGCGGTCAATGCGGTTATGGCGACGTTCGTTCAGGAGTCCGACAGGGTGGCCCAGCAGATCGCGGACGATGCCCATCCCAAGCCGGCGGCGAAGCCGACTAAGCCTGCTGCGAAGCCGGCGCCGAAGAGCACGAAGCCGAATTAGTCGGCCTGCGTCCGGCGCATGAATGCGCGGCCTTTCTCGGAAGCTTCGTCAATTCGGGCTGCAAGCTTGGGGAAGTGATCGCGAAGTTTCGTCAGAACTTTGTGAGCCCAAACGTACTCGGCGGAGAGAATCATCAAGCCGACGAGCAAGAACAATATCCCCTGCAGCACCGGCAGAAATAAGCCGACGATACCCAGCAGGATGAAGCCCCATCCTGCGGCCAGGATCAGCCAGCGCTTGCGCTTTGGATTCAACTCGCCCCTTTCGCTGCGGTGCTCAGCGCATCACGGGTAGCTTTGAGGGTGCTGATTAGTGACTCGCGGGGCAGCTTGCGGATGATGGGCTCGATGATCCATCCCAGCCCAAGCGGAACATCGCGGGTCAGCGAGATGGCCCGGCACTCAACGTAAACGCCGCCATCCCTCTCCTGAAAGCGCCAATAGGAATACAGCCGCCACAGAAAACCGTAGCCTGTGTCGGCGGGCAGTACTCTTTCTTTCGGGGTTCCCGGATCCTCCACCTCTGCGATGCGCGTGGTGTAAGAACGGCAGAACCACCTCGTGCTGTCCACCGGCTGATAATGCACGTCGTGATCGGTGTCAAGGACAACCGTGATGATTTTCTTCTTCAGCAGCCGGAGGAAAATCCGGAAGTCATTGCTTTCGCGGCTGATCAGCTTCGAGTCCATCACCTCTGGCTTGTAGATGTTCTTGTGGTTGTCATAATCCTGGACACACGACAGTGCCCCTTCTGTGGTCGCTTGCGGAATAAATACTGCGCCGATCCAGTCATGGATGAGTCCGTTCGGCACTTCGACGGGACCGCTGCCGGACCAGAACTGCGCCACGATTTCGCCCTTGCTGATCTGCTGCGCGATGTTGGGCCAGGAGTCGGCCCACAGGAATGGCCGCTCGCCGCGCAAGGTGGGCTCCATCGCAGCCTCGGCTTGACGGATATACGCCTCAAACGCCTCAAGCGTGCGAGGCTTCAACTGCACGAGGTTGGCCGCTTGCGCCATAAGGTACAGCCCTACGAAATCGTGGGCTGGGAAACCCTGGTTGTCAAATGAAGGCTGCCACAATCCGCGATGGCCGAGACTGGACTGCCCGTAGCGCGCATGTATGTGGGAATCGCGTCGTCCTCGGCGCACGCCGTGCACATGCCGTCGCACATCTTTGCCCGGCCAGGCTGTATTCGGGCTCTGAACAACTCTTCCAGCGCGTGAAGCCAGTCCTGATTGCATTCGGTGACAACCCCATGTTTGTCGGAGACGAAATCGGCCACGCTGCAGCGCTCGATGTTGTTGGCGCTCTCATCTGGGCCATGAACGCGATGATGGGCTTTCTCCAAGGGTACATTGTCTGCGAAGCCGAGAACATGCCCGTCAAAATTCATGCAGCATCAGCCACAGCGCCGTTGAACCCATCTCGGGGTGCGGCATTTCGCCTCCGAGTAGCAGTAGGAATCAGATGAGGCGTCCCCGCCCTCCAGCCGCACCTGGTGCGCTCGCAGCCCGTCGAACTCGACGAAGAATTCCTCATCGAGCTCCATTCCGCCCTTCGGGTTCACGTCGAGCTTCACCATCCAACTCTTCAACCCGTCGGGATAGATCTGCTCGCCCCACGGCGAGTAGAGAGAGTTGGTGAAATAGACGCGCTTGCCATCGCGGCTGATCGCTGCGTCTGGGAGCCGCCCTTCACGAAGCCGCCTGCTTTCCCCGCATCCAGAATCTGCTGTGCGTCGATTGTTCCGAAGATCTGGATCAGCCTCGCCACCACACCTGTCCATCCCGTTTGATGGCTGGCTCCAAGACCCGCGCCGTTGTCGCCATGGAAATACTCATAGAAAGGAATGTTGTCCTTCCACAGCGGATCGGTCTGGAATTTCTCCGTGCCTCCGAATACCGGTCTCCGACCAGATTTGTCCCGCAGAAAAATCCGTTCCAGACGATTGGATATTTCGTGGGCCACCTGGAACAGGTTCATCAGCTTGCCCGAGCCAGTGGGACACTCGATCTTGAAGTTGTCGCCGTAATACAAATAGAACTGCAGCAACGCGCGGATCAGTAACGCGTTCACCGGCATCCATATCGGCCCACGCCAGTTAGAGTTGCCGCCAAACATACCGGTGTCGGATTCAGCTGGGAGGTAATTCACCCGGTATTCCTGGCCTCCGACATTGAGCACATAAGGGTGGTCTTCGTGAAATCGGGAGAGTGCTCGAATACCATAAGGACTGAGGAATTCCTTCTCGTCCAGCATGCGGGACAAAATCCGGCGTAACTTCTCCTCATTCACTAGCGCAGCCATACCGCGTTGCGCATACCCGAAGTGGCCCGGCCCGGTCACATGGACGCTTTGCAGCAGCTCGGGCATGCGTCGCATGCGTTCAAATAGGAAACTTGTGGCTCGCGGCACCCGTTCCCGCTGCCAAGCTTCGATCACCGTGGTGGCACACAAGGGAAGCAGGCCCACCATAGAACGAACCTTGAGCCGGTGGGCGCTGCCATCGGGAAGGCGTAGCACATCGTAGTAGAACCCATCTTCCTCGTCCCACATACCCTCTGAGCCCATCTGGTTCATGGCGACCGCGATCCAGATGAAATGCTCCATGAACTTCAGGGCCATGTCTTCGTATAAAGGATCGTGGGCCGCTAACTCGACTGCAATGTCCGCCATATTCTGGGCGAACATCGAGACCCACGCGGTGCCGTCAGCTTGCTCCAGGTGGCCGCCGGTTGGCAACGGCGCACTGCGGTCGAAGATGCCGATGTTGTCCAGCCCGAGAAAGCCGCCCTCAAACAGGTTGTTGCCAAAACGGTCTTTGCGGTTCACCCACCAAGTGAAGTTCAGCGTCAGCTTCGCAAACGAACGTTTAAGGAACTCGATGTCGCCCTGCTCTTTGAGGGCCTGCTCCGTCCGGTATAGGAAAATCGTCGCCCAGGCGTGCACGGGCGGATTGACGTCGCTGAAGTTCCACTCATAGGCGGGGATTTGACCGGTCGGATGCAGGAAGAGCTCCCGCAGCATCAGGTCGAGTTGTTGTTTGGCGAATTCTGTATCGACCGCGGAGAGCGCGATGCTGTGGAACGCCAGATCCCAAGCGGCATACCAGGGATATTCCCATTTGTCGGGCATCGAGATGATGTGCTGGTTCACCATGTGGAACCATTCGCGGTTCCGCTGCAAGCGTCCCCCTGGCTTGATCGGATCGATGCCGTGCTCTGTGAGCCATAGGTCCACGTCGAAGAAGAAATACTGCTTGCTCCACAGCATGCCGGCCAGCGCCTGGCGCATAACGCGCGCCTCGTCTTCGGTGACACGTTCCGGGGTTATGGACTTGTAGAACTCATCTGCCTCGTTCTTTCGAGCCTGCATGATTTCAGCAAAGTCTTGGAAGGGATCGCCTATGGCCGAAGGCGCCAGATCGCTTAACCGCAAACGGACCGAGACGGTTTGTCCCGCGCCTACATTCAACTGATAGTGTGCCGCCGACTTCGTCCCGGTTTTCTCCGGGTTAACCGCATCAAGCTTTCCTTGGACCACGTAGTTGTTGATTCCGTCTTTGACATAACGAGAAATATTAGGAGTGCCGAAGAGCCGTTCATTGTTCGTTTCGTTTTCTGTGAATAGCAGCGCCACATCTCCCTCGCAGTACAAGTAGAGCTCGCCCAAGTCGGTGTGCGCCGCTGCCATCGCCTGCGATCCCTTCGGGCCGACGATCTGCTTCAGCGAGGGTTTGGGTGTCTGAGGCCACCATGTCCAGTTATTACGAAACCAGAGAGTCGGGAGGAGATCTATTCTTGCGGCCTCGCGTCCCCGATTACTGACGCTGATCTGGATGAGGATGTCCTCGGGCGACTGCTTGGCAAACTCCGTAAACACATCAAAGTAGCGATCACCGTTGAAGATGCCGGTATCGATCAGTTCATACTCCATCTCGGCACGATTTCGCCGCCGGTTGTTCTCGATCAGATCGCTGTAGGGATAGGCCGTCTGCGGATACTTGTACAAGTGCTTCATGTAAGAATGCGTCGGCGTGCTGTCGAGGTAGAAATAGTATTCTTTGACATCCTCGCCATGGTTGCCTTCACTGTTCGTCAGGCCGAACATGCGCTCCTTAAGGATCGGATCTTTGCCATTCCACAGGGCCACGCTGAAGCACAACAACTGCTGGTCGTCGCTGATACCGGCAATACCGTCCTCGCCCCAGTGGTAGGCGCGCGATCGCGCCTGGTCATGAGTAAAGTAGTCCCAAGCGTTACCGTCGTGGCTGTAATCTTCACGTACTGTGCCCCACTGGCGCTCGCTAAGATACGGTCCCCACTTTCTCCACGGCTTGCCGGCGTTTACCGGTTGGTTGCTCCAGATTTGGATCGTGCTTGCCTCTTCGAGTCTGGCCGATTCCGGATTCTGGGACATTCTGTTCTTCCTCCTGCCTCGTCGTTTTCTCCTGGATGGAGAGGGCGAAGGCCGATATTTCCCTGGTCACCTGCAATTTCATCGCAAGGACAGAGCCTGCAAGTTGATCCTCGCCGGGTGCTGAGGAACAGGTCGGATCGTCTTCTGTGGATTACGATGAACTCGCAAACAGGCCAAACGATAGCTTACGATGATCGTCAATTCGGCGGCAACGGGTTGAGTGCGGGGTTCCTCGAGTGCGTGCTCGATGAGCTGTTTACATCACCCAACCTGAGGTTATGACCGAAGAGCTGTCTGCACGTCTGTTGCAACCCTCCGGTGACAGCACTCGAGATCTTAAGAAAAAAGGGCCGCACCCGTTGGTCTACGGATGCGGCCCTCGGTTAGGAGCAAGTCCGTGCAGCCTCATCACTCACAGCGCTCTCTCTGCTTCCCGCTAGAGCTGCTCGTGCGACGACTTTCCTATCGTGACTCCTACGGCGAAGATCGTTCCACCATGGAACGTGCCAGGCCTCTGTACTACTTGCTGTGGCGGCGTTGCCGCTGTCGAAACCGACGCACAGGCCGTCAAGAGGCTGAAAAAATCCAAAATCTACTTCGACCCCCCACTTTCCTGAAGGGTTTTAAGAACTTCATCCATGTTGAACGCGGCCGCCTTCTGCCGCGGCGGATAGTCTTTAAATGTCATCAGGAACTGGCCCACGTAATCCTGCGCCGGAACCAACAGGTACCTGATGTTCTGAAGCTCTATTGTGCCCGGCACACATTCGGGACCGTGGCGATGGCGGAGACGAGAAACCCAGGCTTGGTCAAAGA
>Ga0335077_10005782_pt1 | contig 15210 bp, 10 predicted proteins | sample Lox_Sample_31_FD_207151 | JGI IMG/M metagenome (GOLD analysis project Ga0335077, IMG submission 207151) | Soil microbial communities from Loxahatchee National Wildlife Refuge, Florida, United States - Lox_Sample_3.1 | ecosystem: Environmental > Terrestrial > Soil > Wetlands | place: USA... | reverse complement strand
CTTTGCTGAGGCTTGAATGGTTCTCTGCCATGCTTTTGTCCGATCAAGGTAATAGGGCGGGGCGACCATTACTTGCCGCGAACGGCGATATACCCCGCCGCAGGTTAAGCCGGGCAGACAAAGCTTCAGCTATACGCGACCAAAAAACTGTGATCTGTCTCACCCTCCATCGTGACTGCTTGTCCGGCTGCATAGGGCGGGCGTTGTTGAGTTTTTGAATGGGTCCGGTTGTCCGGATCATGTGCCGGCAGCGCACCGCCGCAAAAGTGATGGCGCCAGCGGGGCTGTGGAGATCGTTGAACGTCCGTCACAGACACGCGACCTCTCGCTTTGATACTTTTTGGTGAATTTGTACTGGAGGGGACCTATGGCTACGGTAGCAATCCCAAAGGTCAGGGTAACCGGCGGCAGTTTTCTGCTTGAAGAGCGCCATCCCATCGACGTCTTCACGCCGGAAGATTTCAGCGAAGAGCATCTGCAGATTGCCAAGACAGCGGAAGAGTTCGCCACCCAGGAGATCGTGCCGGCGGCGGAAAAGCTCGAGCACAAGGAGTGGATCGTGGCCCGCGATCTGATCAAGAAGGCCAGCGAGCTGGGCTTGACCTCGGTAGACATTCCCGAGGCGTACGGGGGGACGGACATGGACAAAGTCACGTCCTGCATCATCGCCGACCGCATCTCCAAGTACGCCGGCTTCGCCACCACCTGGGGCGGGCACACCGGCATCGGCACGCTGCCCATCGTTTACTTCGGCAGCGAGGATCAGAAGAAGCGCTACCTGCCGCGGCTGGCGGCGGGGGAAATCGTGGGCGCCTACGCGCTTTCGGAATCATCCTCCGGCTCGGACGCCCTCAACTGCCGCGCCCGCGCCCAGCTTTCTGCCGACGGCAAACACTACATCCTGAACGGGGAGAAGATGTGGATCACCAACGCCGGGTTTGCCGACCTGTTTACGGTTTTCGCCAAGGTGGATGGCGAAAAATTCACGGCGTTTCTGGTGGAGAAGAACTTTCCCGGATTTGCGGTGGGTGCGGAAGAGCACAAGATGGGGATCCGCGGCTCCTCCACCTGTCCGCTGATCCTCACCGACTGCAAGGTTCCGGCGGAAAATCTGCTGGGCGAGATCGGCAAAGGGCACGTGATCGCGTTCAACATCCTGAACGTGGGACGCTTCAAGCTGGGCGCCATGTGCATCGGCGGGGCGCGCAACTCGATGCAGTCCGCCATCGAGTACGCCAAGCAGCGCAAGGCCTTCGGCAAGGTGATCGCCGATTTCGGCCTGGTGCGGGAAAAGCTGGCCGACATGGCGGTGGGCGTGTTCACCGGCGAGTCGATGGTTTATCGCACCATCGGCATGATCGACGTGGCGCTTTCCGAGATCGACAAATCCGGCGCCGGCGCCGCGGCCGAGATTCGCAAGGCCATCGAGGAATACGCCGTCGAGTGCTCGATCCTGAAGGTCTGGGGCTCGGAGATGGTGGACATGGTGGTGGACGAGACGGTGCAGATTTTCGGCGGCTACGGCTTCGTGGAAGAGTATCCCGCCGAGCGCGCCTACCGCGACGCGCGGGTGAACCGTATCTTTGAGGGCACCAACGAGATCAACCGGCTGATCATCACCGGCTGGCTGCTCAAGCGCGCCATGAGCGGGCAGATTCCGCTGCTGCCGGCGATCAAGAAGCTGATGGAGGAAGTGCTCTCCGGCCCTGTGGCGAACGACGGCCTGGAAGGACCGCTGGCCGCCGAACGGGCTATGGTGGCCAACGCCAAGAAGGTTTCCCTGTTCACCTCGGGGGCGGCTTCGCAGAAGTACCTGCAGGCGCTCGCCGACCAGCAGGAGATCATGGGAGCGCTGGCCGATATCGTGATCGCGACCTATGCGGCGGAGTCGGCGGTGCTGCGGGCGCAGAAGATGATCGAGCGCCAGGGCGAATCGGGCGGCGGGCTCGCGCTGGCCATGGCTCGCGTATATCTGCAGCAGGCGCTGGAGAAGATTGAGACGTCAGCGCGCAAGGTGATCACCGCCATTGCCGATGGCGACATGCTGCGCACGCAACTGGCGATCCTGAAGCGGCTCACCAAGTACGAACCCTTCAACACCATTGCCCTGCGCCAGCACATCGCCCAGCGCGTGATCGAAGCCGGAAAGTACGTAACGGCCTAGGACGCCCGGGAACCGCGGGCCTCATCATTCGTCATTGGGCGTAGCCGTCCCAGGTCGAGACTTCTCGCAGGACAGGTCTGCGCCCGAGATTACAGGCTTCCATTGGAGATTCCTGAGCAAGCAGCAACACACCCTGCAGATTTTTACCAAGAGGAGGAAGTGGAACGAGACGAACGGCTGGCCGTTCAGCTTGTCGGAGGCCAGCCGCAGTCGTTGCCATGGCTAATGCACCGGCCCGGACCGCCTGTGCCGTACTGCCGGGTCAGCGAGGCCTATCGAGCCGCCGCAACACCCGCCTGAACCAAGCTTTGGTACTGCAGCTTGTCGACGAAGACCTGTTTGATCCGTACAATTGCCCTCCTGTAAGAAACGCGATATGCCGCGATTCCGGGTGGGTTTCGTTCTTTTCGGGCCCGCCGGGCAGGAAATACCGTCGTGCAAGATCCGGAACCACAAGCACGCTGAATCATCTATTGAATCAGGAGGAGAAACGATGACTACTGCAATGGCTGAGGCGGCCGTGCTGCGCATCAACGACACGGCTCCCGATTTCACGGCTGAGACCACGCAAGGCACGATTCGGTTTCATGACTGGATCGGCGACGGCTGGGCAATACTGTTTTCCCATCCCAAGGACTTCACCCCGGTGTGCACCACCGAACTGGGCTACATGGCAGGGCTGCAGCCGGAATTCGCCAAGAGAAAATGCAAGATTATCGGGCTGAGCGTTGATCCCGTGGCCGATCACAGCCGCTGGGCAGCCGACATCGAGGAGACTCAGGGACACAAAGTAACCTATCCTATGATCGGGGACCCGGAACTCAAAATCGCCAAACTCTACAACATGTTGCCTGCCTCGAGCGGCGCCACCTCGCAGGGCCGCACGCCGGCGGATAACGCCACCGTGCGCACAGTATTTGTCGTCGGCCCTGACAAAAAGATCAAGCTGCAGCTCATTTATCCGATGAGCACGGGCCGCAACTTCGATGAAGTGCTGCGGGTTCTCGATTCGTTGCAACTTACAGCCAAACACCAGGTCTCAACGCCGGTGAACTGGAAGCCGGGCGATGACGTCATCATCAGCGGCAGCGTTTCGAATGAGGAGGCCAAGAAGAAGTATCCCGGGGGCTGGAAGGCGCCGAAACCGTACCTGCGAATTGTCCCCCAGCCGAAATAGTTTGAGTGCACAAGTGAGGCTGCCACCCAGAAATACTCTTCTGTGCTCAGGCTGATTCGCCAATCTGAGGACCTGCCCGACGCGCCGAGATCAAGAGTGAGAGGGCCGGTCGCTGACCGGCCCATTGGTTTTTGGCATGGCCCTTACCTGAAAGGAAGCACACATTCGTCCGTGGCGAAGCGCAGGGCGCGCTGGTTTTATTGTTCAGCCATGGTGTATTCACCGCTGCAATCCCAAGTGGCGGATTGATCCGGATTACCCGACCCCTTGCAGGTACCACTGGCCTTTGCGCCCTTCAGTTTCCCCGCGCCTTCACGCAGGGACCACTTGTCGCTTGCCGTCTGCAACACCCCGTTTTTCAACGTCCCTGTCATCTGGTAGGTGTAGACGTTCTTGTCGCCATTTTCCATGGTTTCGATAAACTCGCCGTGCCCGGTAAGACGGTCGCCCTTTATTTCAATAAACTCCGTGCCGGTGCCGGACTTTCGCTTGGCGCCTGCGATGTCGCCCTTGGTGGGGGTGCAGGTGATCTGATCCACAGCGTAGGTGTGGCCGGGCTTGTCCCCTACCTCAATACTGTGCAGATTGGTAGCCTTGTCGCACTTCCATTGGACGGTGGACTTTACTTGCGCCAGCCCGGCGCATGACAAAAGACACACCGCACACAAGACGAGCCATAGCTTTCTCATAATTGTCTCCTTTGTTGTTCTAGGAAAGTGTCGTGGCCGGAAGCATCAGAGCTGCCGGCGCATACTACACTCAGCAGTTAAAGACGCGCAATAGCAGGTTGGTTCCACCATGGCCGGCGCCTCAAGCGTTGCTCGCGGAGATGGCAGGCCGCCCCTGGCCCGCCGCCTGGGCCTGTTCGACGCCACCATGGTCGTGATGGGCGGCATCGTCGGCTCGGGCATCTTCATTAATCCTAGCCAGCAGTTAGCCGGCCCGCTTGCGGCTCGCTGCCCGGGGCTTGGGCTTGCTCTTGTCCTTGAGATTGAGCGCCACGGCAGCGCGGATGAGATTCTTCAAGGCTGGCTCATTGATCTGTTCGCTCTCGCGGATGTCAATCGCGCGCCGGACATTCCCCTCGAGGCTGGAGTTGAATAGACCTGAGGGGTCCTTCAACGCAGCGCCTTTGGCGAATGTCATCTTGACGACGTTCTTGTAAGTCTCTCCCGTGCATACGATGCCGCCGTGGGAGAAGACAGGAGTCCCCATCCACTTCCATTCTTCCACGATCTCAGGGTCCGCCTGATGTACGATTGCGCGCACTCTCGCAAGCGTCTTTCCACGCCAGTCATCAAGTTCCTTGATCCTCTTGTCAATTAACGCGGAGGCAGACTCCACCGGGACTGGTTTCTTCATGTGCACTCCAACTCTCGCGGCTATTTTATCAACGACCGCTCTTACTTCTACATCCAGCACCGCGGTAATGTATGTTCACTCTGCGACTCCGGACGGGGATGAGACATCTTCCCGTCGGGAAATGTAGCAGCGTGTCTTTAGGAGTTTAGAAGCGGCGCCAGTTGCTATTGTCCCGGGAGCACCTCGCAAATGGTCATGTTGTAGCGGTCGGTGCTGGGGGCGGTATCGTTTATCGTGACCGCGGTGCCCGACGTTGGAGTTGTGCTGCTCTGATGTTGCGCCCAGCCTGTAAATCCCGACGCAGTGTACTGGTGGACCATGGATTGATTAGCTCCCATGGTCCGGGCAATTCCGTTATCCGCATCCGCGCCCGCTCCAAACACCCAGGAGTTGTTGCGGGTAGTAGTCAGTGAGGCGGTGGGCGCGCCGCGCGATGAGTTTCCCGCCCCGGTGGCTCCAATAGCCCCGGACCCGTTCGTGCCCGAAGTGTCCGCTCCAGTCAAAGTCACGACCGTGATGGTGGCCGCAGCAGTCTGCGAGAAGCTGGCGGTCACGGAAATGTTCGACCGGGTTGCGCTGGAGAAGGCCCGCCAGATCTCCGCCGTGCCCCGCTGGGTATCGGTCCGGCGAACGAGCGACCAGGTCAGGCCGCTGCTCGTTACGCTGTTCACCGTCACCGATGACGTTCCGTCGGTTGAGACCAGGGCCAGCAGCAATTCGTTTGTGGCGGCGGTGCTGAAGACCGGTGACGTGACGCTTGTGCCGGACACCCGGTCAGTCGAAACCACCACGTCGAGTGCCAGCTGCTTCGTAGAGGTGAAGTTAACACCCGATACATTGGCTCCGTTCACGGTTACCGTTTGGCTGGCGGGCGTGAAGATGTATCCCGTCTTGCTGGCTGTGACTGTATAGGTTCCGCTGGCCAGATTGCTGAACGTAAACGTGCCAGTGGCGCTGGCGGTAACTGTAGCGCTGGCTGCTCCACTCAGCTTGACCGTCGCCGCGTTGCCTCCCGTCCCGCTGATCGTGCCGGAGATGCTGTAGGTGACTGTGCTGAAGTTAAGTCCAGTCACATTAGCGCCATTGATGGTCGCCGGCTGGCTGGCGGGAGTGTAGGTGAAGCCCGTCTTGCTGGGCGTTACCGTATAGGCTCCGTTCACCAGGCCGGTGAAGGTGTAGTTGCCGGAGGCATCGGCTGTAACCGTAGCCGTCGCAGCTCCGGTCAGATTCACCGTCGCGGCATTGCCACCCGCGCCACTGATCGTGCCGGAGATGGTGTACGTAACCGTGCTGAAGCTCAGCGCGGTCACATTGGCGTTATTGATGGTCGCCGGTTGGCTCGCGGGAGAGTAGGTGAAGCCCGTCTTGCTGGGCGTTACCGTGTAAGCGCCGTTGTTCAGGCCGGTGAAGCTGTAGTTGCCCGAAGCATCGGCTGTGACCGTCGCGGTGGAAGCGCCGGTCAGGTTCACCGTAGCGGCGTTGCCTCCCGGTCCGCTGATGGTGCCTGAGATGGAGAACGTCGTCGCCACAGCCGAGCTGAAGTTCAGCGCCGTGATGTTGGCGCCGTTGACGGTGGCCGGCTGGCTGGTGGGAGTGAATGCAAATCCCGCCTTGCTCGGAGTGACCGTGTACGCGCCGTTGTTCAGGCCGGTGAAGCTGTAGTTGCCAGAAGTATCGGCGGTCACGGTCGCCGTCGCAGCTCCCGTCAGGTTCACGGTAGCTGCGCTTCCACCCGTGCCGCTGATGGTGCCGGAGATGCTGAATGTGGCTGTGCTGAAGTTGAGACCAGACACATTGGCGCTATTGATCGTTGCCGGTTGGCTCGCGGGGATGAAAGTGAATCCAGTCTTGCTGACCGCGACTACGTACGCTCCATTGGCCAGGCCGGTGAAGCTGTAGTTGCCCGAAGCATCCGCGGTCACCGTCGCGGCGGAAGCGCCGGTCAGGTTGACCGTAGCTGCGTTGCCGCCCGCGCCGCTGATCGTGCCGGAGATGCTGTAGGTGACCGTGCTGAAGTTAAGCCCGGTCACGCTGGCGCCGTTGATCGTGGCGGACTGGCTCGCCGGAGTGAAGGTGAAGCCGCTATTGCTGACCGCAACCGTGTAAGATCCGTTCGCCAAGCCGGTGAAGCTATAGTTCCCGGAGGCATCGGCGGTTGTCGTTGCAGCGGAGGCGCCCGTCAAGCTTACGGTTGCGCCCGCTCCGCCCGGCCCGCTGATGTTTCCGGAGATGTTGCTGCTGCTGTTCTGCCGGTTGAAAACCACGTCCACGTAGTAGTTGGTGGAAAGATAGGTCCCCGTCGGGAACGCGCTGCTCCCGTACAGGTAGATGCCGTTCGGACCATTCACTCCATCCTGTACCGCGTGGAGTGGGGCGTTATCGAAGGCGGAGGCAAAGTAGCTGTAATCGGCCGAGTAGCCACCGGCGTCGGTGTGGTACGAAGCCACATAGGCCGTGTTAGCCGCAATCGCCACCGGCGAAGAGAAGGTTACCTGCTGCCAGCCCGAGGCCGTTTCATTGGTAAAAGTGGCCGTCGCCAGCAGCGTACCGGAATTGGTCCACAGGTTGCCGATATGCGTGCCAGTATTTGCGCTGCCTTTATAGAAGCGCAAACCGGTGATGAATCCGGGCACGTCGCTGGTAAAGCGCACTCCCAGTTCCACCGAGCTGGGATCGTTTGCGGACGCTGTTCCCGGGACAACGGAGTTGCTCCACAGGCTGCAGGGGCAGATTTGAAACGCGGTGAAGTTCACGGCCGCTACATTGCTGCCGCTGATAGCCACTGTCTGACTCGAGGGAGTGAAGCCTAATCCGTTCTTGCTCGGCGAAACCGTGTAGGTTCCGCTCGGCAAGCCGTTCAGCGTGTAGTTTCCATAATTGTCGGTTGTTGCCGTGACTGTGACCGGGCCTGCAGCGATGACGGTGGCGCCGATAGCCGTGCCTCCGGGGAGGATCGTTCCCGAGATGCTGAACAGCGGGCTGCCTCCGTAGGTTGCGCTATAAGCTCCCACGCTCGCTGGGAACATGGCATACAGAAGGCCTTTGACGGTTTGAAGCTGGTAGGAAACGGGGCCGCCGTTCAATGTGAGGCCGCTCAACCCGAGCACTCCAGCGTTGGCCGGCAGCATGGCCTGCAGATTGGTTGCGTTTGCCCCTGGTGTGAGCGTGAAGGTGAGAGAGTTCCCGCTCCAGAACAACGAATTAAAGGAGGACCCGTTGCGCCCGTCCAGCCACCGCAGCATCTGCAACGCCGAAACGACCGGCACGCCGCGCGCCTGGGCCGAAGCCACAATCTGATTGGCTCCCGGTCCGGGATAGCTTGAGCCGTCGTTGTGCATATTGGCGGTAAAGACGCCGTAGTAGCCCGAGCCGCTGAGGGCGTTGTCCAGTAGAGTGTTGATGTGCAGCGGATAGCTCTGACCGGACTCATCCGTCATCTGGGTCACGGCCTGATAGATATCGAGAAGGTTGCCGTTGCGATCGGCATAGCGCATGGGCATGCCGGAGCCGGTGAACAGTCCGGGACGATCGTTGATCCAGGTATTGGGCCAGTAATAATAGGTGGTATCCAAGCGGATGCCGTAACTCAACTCTACCTGCGCCTGGGAATCGTAATCACTCCAAGAGACGCAGTGCATGCGGTGCGTCTGCGGCGCCGTCAGGCTGGGGAACTGAGCGGCAAACGATGCCAGCAGGGTGGTATAAGCCGAGCTCAGCGTGCTGGTGGTCCAGTTGGAGCAGGTGGGGAACGAATCTACGTGCGCTCCAATCTCAAAGCCTTGTGCCGTAAATGCGGCAACTTGCGCATCGCTAAGCGGGTTGCCGGCCAGCATTTGCGGGAACAGATAGCTGGTGCCGCGAACGCACTCCCAGTTGGCCACTGAGCAGCCCGCCGGGCTATCTGCAAGAAAATCATTGAAGCGCTGTGCCGTTGAGCTGCCGCTGTAGTACGAGCCATGATCATCGCCCGTCATGACGACCGCTGCTTTCAATCCCTTGGGCAAGTACCAGAAGCGTGGCAGCGGCTTCTTGCTCGTGTTCATCTGCAGGATTAGGTTGACGAGCAGGCGTTGCTGCTCGTCTGCCTGCGGGATCTGGATCTTGTTGAAATCCACCCAGTCGGGTTCAAGATCGAAGGAGGCGGCGCCGAAGAACAAATTGTCGGAGCGAATGGGAGTGTTGCCGTCTCGTGCCTGCCCGCTCCAGGCGGGATTGCCCTGGCGGGTATAGACCACCGAACGCGCCAGGTCGTAGGCGAAGGCTGCCGCTTGACCGGAACCCACCTGGTTGAGGGTCAGCGCAGGGTTGCTCGTCGGAACGCTTGCACTGGAATAGAGAGTGGCGTAGCTGGTTGCGCCGTTCAGCACGTATTGCTCAGCCGGACCGTGATACTGGATCGTCTGCCCGACCAGACCTGAACCTGGCCCGCTGACGGTGTTCAACAACACGTAGCCATTGGGCAGCGCATTGCCGGTGTCGACGAGGCCTAGCAATCCCGCCAATTGCGGGTCGGGATGCATGGCAACAAGGTTGCCTCCGCCATTCACCCAATTGATGAATGTAGCCGCCTGCGCCGAGGTCAGCGATATGTCGCCGAGAACCACCAGGTCATAGCCCGAAAGCAAGGTGCTGTTGACAACGGAGATGTCGGCCGAATCGTATGCGTTCAACCCCTCGCTGCGGAGAATTTCCGCCAGATACTGGCTGTAGGGATTGGCAGTGCTGGTGACGATCAGAATCGGATTGGCAACGGCCGCCTGCGCTGACAGACCGAGTCCTAATCCACACACAATAAGCAGCATTAATACTTTTCGATAGATGGGAGCTTTCATGGCCCCAGCGAGAGTGCATCTGGTTTACCAACTGTGCCAGGGTGAGGGGGCGTATAAGTCTTGTGCTATCAGTTAGAAACAGCGTCGCCTGCCAGCAGAGAAATCTTCTGTCGGCCTAACCCCGCAAAACTATGCATATTCACATGGCGCAACGGGCTGCTTAAAACTCAACAGGGAAAAATCCAGAGTGAGGGGCGCTCAGGTGCATCCACGCGTCAGCGGCGGTGGAGCGACACAAAAAGCCCACCAAAATGTGCCCAATCGAAGCAGTCCTGAGTGGACAGCGGCGCATTTCAAACGATAGCCAAAGCAGGCCAACGTTTCCGACGGTGCGATGCCTCGAAGAGCATCTTGGTTCCGAGCACGGGTAGAATCTAAATTCTATTCGGATGGTTGATACGTCGCGGTTTCAGGATGCAGATCGATACGTGTCTTACCTGCAGACGCTGGCGGGCAGACTGCGTTCCGAGTTGGCATGGGAGAACCTCAGGCGTTGTCTGCCGAACGCAGCTTCGACGCGGCGCGCGCTCGATGTGGGCGGTGGCACGGGCTGCGCGAGCGTCTCCTTGGCACAGCTGGGATTTGAAGTCGTCTTGCTCGACCATTGCGAAGAAATGCTGGGCATCGCACGGCAGCGAGCGGCGGCCAGCGGCGCGGCCGGGCGCATTTCTTTTTGCCATGCCGATGCGGGCTGTGTGCACGAACTCTTTGAGGACGGGGCATTCGATCTCATCGTCTGCCACAACCTGCTGGAGTATCTTGAGGACCCCGCCGCAGTGACTTGCAACATCGCTCGCCTCATGCGGGGGAATGCTGTGGTTTCTGTGCTGGTACGCAATCGCGCCGGGGAGGTACTGCGCGCGGCTATGAAAACTGACTGGAAATTGGCGGCCACCAACCTCTCCGCCGCGAAAGTAACGGACTCTCTTTACGGAGAGCCCGTCCGCGTCTTCGCCCCTGAGGATGTACGCAACATACTCGCCGGGGCCGGCCTGGAAGTCATCGCCGAGCACGGGGTTCGCATATTCTCGGACTATCTTGATTTGTCGGACGACCTGGCAAATGAAGCCTACCGGCAGGTATTCGAACTGGAGAGAATTCTGGGAAGTCAGCCACAATTTGCCGCCATTGCGCGCTACACACAGGTGATCGCGCGCCGCTCCCGAACGTCTTCAGGCGGGGAGCAGGGACAATGACGCAAACCACCACTCAGCCTGGTTTAGTCCGTCCCGCCATAGCCGGAGGATTTGCGCTCGGGCTCGGGCTGACCAACGAGTGCAATCTTGCTTGTTCGTTCTGCTATCGCGACCCGGCGCGCCTCGATCGGTTGAGCCTTGAGCAGGTGCGTTCCGTGATGGAGAGCTTGCCCGTTCGCTCCGCCAATCTGGGAACGGGCGAGAACGGAATGCACCCGCAGTTCCGGGAGATTCTGGCCTTCCTGCGGACTCTGCCGGTAAAGCTGACCATTACCTCGAACGGCCACAGTGCGGCCGTGCTCGCCGACGCCGAGCTGCGGGCTTTCCACGACGTCGAGTTCTCGCTGGATTACCCCGCCGAGGCCGAGCAGGACGCGCAGCGCGGTCCGGGCAATTGGAACCTGGTTCACGAGCAGGCGGCGCGCTGCGTCGGGTTGGGGATTCCTGTCACCTTCATCGCTGTAATGATGAAGTCGAATTACCTGCGTCTCTCCGAGGTGGCGAAGGTGGTCAAGCAATATCAATCGCCGCTGCGAATCAATGTGTACCAATCCGTGCGTTCTGACGTCTATGCCTTGAGCTATGAAGAGTATTGGCAGGGGTTTCGCGCGCTGTTCGCTGAAACTGACGTGATCTCGATTGGCGAGCCGTTGGTGCGCGCCATGGCGGGCCTGCCTCCGCGGACCGGCGGATGCGGGGTAAGCACCGTACGCGTGACTCCCCGCGCCACCATCCAGCCCTGCGTTTACTGGCCGGGAGCTGGCGAGCCGCTATCACTTCTGCTCTCCGTCAACAGCGGTGTTGTAGAAACCGCACCGTTCGTGGAGGCGCGCACCGTGCCGGAGGCTTGCCGGCCATGCCAGTATCTGGCGTCCTGCTACGGCGGATGCGCCGGGCGGCGGCGCATTCAAAATACTCTGCATCAGCCGGACTTCTACTGCCCGATCATTCGCGGAGAGGTGCAAAGGTTGCAGGTCCACATGGCTCCCGCCCGCGAGCTTCCCAAGGGCGAAAGCGCGTGTACGACCATCGTAATGGCTCGTGACTAGCATGATCAGGCGGTGGCTGGAGGTTGCGTGCGTTTTTCTGGTGCTGGGGCTCGCGCTCGCCGCTCCGCTTCCCTCACAAACGCCTGCCGATCAGGGCACGCAGATTCAGCACCGCAAGACGAGCGACCCGTACACCGGCGACCTGTCGATCTTCGAATACAAAGACCGGGACAAGAAGCTGCAAGTCGACCGGGTGATGGACATCCTGGGGATTACTCCGGGAAAGACCTTGGCCGACATCGGAGCGGGCTCCGGATGGTTCACGGTCCGTGCCGCTCGCCGCGTCACGCCGTCAGGTCTTGTCTACGCCGTAGATATCAATCCTGAAGCCGTCCGCTATATTCGGGACCGTGTGGCCCGCGAAGGGTTAGCTAACGTGCGGACCATTCTCAGCCGGCCGGAAGACCCGTTGCTGCCTGCGGCGAGCATTGATGCTGTCCTGCTGCTGAAGACTTACCATGAAGTGGCCGACCCGATTGCGCTGCTGAAAAACCTGCGCACAGCGCTGCGCCCCGGGGCGCGAGTTGGGATCATCGACCGCAATGGCAACGGCAAGAACCACGGCATCGCCCGGGACACGGTGGTGCAGGAGCTCGCTCAGGCCGGATACAAGCTGAGGGGCGAATACGACTTCGTGAAACCTGATGACGTGGACTACTTTCTGGTCTTCGAACCGCGCTAGCCGGACTTGCCGCCCGACACGACGCGGAAGAGCGTAAACAGGATGCGTGTTCCGGCGCGAATGGTTCCGGACACCGTGCCCGAGACCTTGGATTTGCCGCCAGCCCGTCGCCGATGGTCGACCGGCACTTCAAGAATTCGCAACCCGGCCCGCGCCGCCCGGATCTGCATCTCCAGGTTCCAACCATAGGTCTCCTCGCGCATGCCAAGCTTTTCCAGGGCCTCGCGGCGAATGGCGCGGAACGGGCACATATCGGTGAACCGCACGCCATACAGGACCCCCAGAACAAGACCAGCCATGCGACCGGAGAGCGATTGCGCCAGGTTCATGCTCCCCGCTTCGCGTTGCCCGCGTGTTCGCGAGCCGATCACGAAATCGTGCGTTCCGGCTGCGATGGGCGCGAGCAAACGCGGCATTAAATCGGGCGCGTCGCTGCCATCTCCGTCCAGGAAAACCACAACATCAGACTGAGGCGATGCGGCCCGCGCACCGGCGCGGCAGGCGCGTCCGTATCCTTGCCTCGGTTCGTGCACGACGCGGGCGCCGCTCGCTGCGGCTCGTTCGGCGGTGCGGTCGGTACTGCCGTTGTCCACGACGATAATCTCGCCGGCCAGTTCTCGCGGGACGGCTCGGACGACGTCGGAGATTGAATCCTCTTCGTTCAGCGCGGGGATGACAACAGAGACGCGGACGACCTTCGCGCCCGGGGACGGGCTGCTCATAGACTCCAACGCAGGCCGCAGTTCGCGCACGAAGCGGGTGGTTGGGCAGTCTGCAGCGCGCGGCGGAATTCCTGGTATTTGGTTCCGTTCCAGATTTCGGCGAGCGTCTGCTGGGTAGCGTCACCGAGAGTGAAGCTGTCGTAGCCGCGCATCGAGAATGGCGCAATGCAGCAGGGCAGCGCGCGGCCGTGAGCTGTAAAGTACATCAGCGTCCAGGGACGCCGGCACAGCGACCACGGCTTGGCCGGATCCTTCTTCTTCAGGCTGGTTCCGGGTTCGGTGGCCCCCGAGGCATTGAAGCTGATACCCAGCGAAGCCGCCAGTTCCTCCGCCGCGCGGATATGCTTATCCTCTTCGGCGTTGAGTTGCTCAAAGAGCGACGATTCCGACCGCGCCAATCCCTGTGCGTCCGGGAAATAAACCAGCCGCTGCAAGTAAACCTCAGGCACTCCGATCTCATGCGCCAGTTTCACAAATGCCGGCAGTTGGCTTACCGTTTCTCTCAATCCTGTCAGCCAGAGGGACACGCGCGGCAGCGTGGCGTTAATCTTCTGCTGCAGCGCGATAAAGGAACGCACGTTGGCGACGATGCGGTCGAAGCGGTCCAGGCCGCGGACAAGCTTGAACGTCGAAGGCTCGGCTGCGTCCAGCGATACCCGCAGCTCGTCGAGTCCCGCCTCAATCAACTCCCGGCCTTTGCGGGCATTGAGCAGTGTGCCGTTCGTGTTGAACAGGACATACGTGCCGCGCGTCTTCAGATAAGACACCATGCGTGGCAGGTCGCGCACCATCAGCGGTTCGCCGACTCCGTGCAGGACGACACGCGCGATTCTGGGAAACTGGTCCACAATTCTGGTGAACAGCTCCCAACTCATGTCCGCGGGAGACTCCAGTTCTTCAAAGGTGCGGGGACAGGTAGTGCACGGCAGGTTGCAGCGATTCGTGGTTTCCAGATAAAGACAGACCGGATCCGAATCCACCACCGGCTTCAGCTCACCATCCGGCTGCTCAAAGTAGCGCCGCGGATCCCTGGCCGCCGCTGCTCGCGATTCACCTTGCATTAGTGCCCCTCCGCACTATGGGGGACACCGACAGCGGCAACTGACGGTGGTTGCCGGCGCCTCCACAGCCACTGGAACACAACCAGCACCACAAACGGCAAGTACAGCAGGGTGTTGTCGCGAAACACAGTCTCGGAGGTCTCGTGCAAGCGGCTTTCATAAAGGATGAATGCAGCTACGGCCAGATAGAGCATGGGAACATACGGGACAAAAACCATCAGGGGGAGAATCCAAGCGAAGTACCAGGGGTAATGAGGAGAGAACAGAACGGCGCAGAGCGAGGCCAGAATGGCAGCGGGGACCAAGTAGTCTCCTTCCGCGCATTCCCTCCGAAACATAGACCACGCGCCGACCGCGAGCAGAAGCAGCATCAGGAGCGCCAAATACCAGAAACCGTCAAACCGCTGAACTCCCCACACCTTGTGCAACAAGGTCCGAAGATAAAATCGTTCACCGCTCTTCAAGCCTTCCTCTTCAACATAGCCCGGCAGGAATCCCAGTACTCCCAACCCCGCATTGGCATAGGGCACATACGCCAGGATCACGGTTGCTGCAAAGCTGGCAGGCATCTTCCAATCCCATCGCCGGTAAAGCGCGGGAAAGATGACGGCGGGATAGAGCTTAACCAGGGTTGCGCACGCCAATGTGATGCCTGTGAGAGCGGGCAAGTTTCGCCTTCGGGCCCAGAGCGCGAGCGCGAGAAACGCGATCGCGGCAGCGTCAATATGCCCGCTGCCAGCGAATTCCCAAACCGCCAGAGGATTCCACGCATAGATCAGCACTTGTTCCGCAGGCAGCCCCAGTGAAACCAGTAGGCGGACCAGCATCCAAACGGCCAGCGCTTCGCAGCCGACCATCACGGTCTTCATCCAGGTAATGGATTCGCTGACTCTGGTAGCGACCAGAAAAATGAACTGGGCGACTGGCGGATAAATGGTGTGTGCGTAGCCGCTGCGGTTGATGTG
>Ga0335077_10005781_pt1 | contig 15210 bp, 9 predicted proteins | sample Lox_Sample_31_FD_207151 | JGI IMG/M metagenome (GOLD analysis project Ga0335077, IMG submission 207151) | Soil microbial communities from Loxahatchee National Wildlife Refuge, Florida, United States - Lox_Sample_3.1 | ecosystem: Environmental > Terrestrial > Soil > Wetlands | place: USA: Florida... | reverse complement strand
CCACAGAGTTATCGATGGCTCCGGAATGCTGCTGTTGCCCGGTGGCATTGACGCCCACACGCACCTCGACATGCCGTTCGGCGGCACTACCTCCAGCGACGACTTCGAAACCGGCACCCGCGCCGCCGCCATGGGCGGAACCACAACCATTGTGGACTTCGCCATCCAGGCCCGCGGCACTCGCATGCGCGACGCGCTCGACACCTGGTGGAAAAAAGGTGAAGGCAAGGCTTGCATTGACTACGGCCTGCACATGATCGTTACCGACCTCGCTGGCGCCGGCCTGGAAGACATGGACGACATGGTCCGGGAAGGTGTGGCCAGCTTCAAACTCTTCATGGCCTACCCCAACGTCCTCATGGTGGACGATGCCACGATTTTCCGGGCGCTAAAGCAGACCGCAAAAAACGGCGCCCTCATCTGCATGCACGCCGAAAACGGCAGCGTGATTGACGTCATCATCCAGCAGGCCCTGGCCGAGGGAAAAACCGCGCCCGTCTACCACGCCCTGACCCGCCCCACGGTCGCCGAAGCCGAAGCGGTGAACCGCGCCATCGCCATGGCGGAAATCGCCGGCGCTCCTGTCTACATCGTCCACCTCTCTTCCGAAGACGCGCTCAACCAGGTGCGCGAGGCGCGCAGCCGCGGCGTCCCCGCCTTTGCCGAAACCTGCCCGCAGTATCTGCTGCTCACCATCGACGAGCTCAAGCGGCCGGGCTTTGAAGGCGCAAAGTACGTTTTTACTCCGCCCCTCCGCGAGAAAGAAAATCTGCCCAGGCTTTGGGACGGCTTGAAAGACGACAATCTGCAAGTGGTCTCTACCGACCATTGCCCCTTCTGTTTCGAAGACCAGAAAGCGCTCGGCAAGGGCGACTTTACGAAAATCCCCAACGGCGGCCCTGGTATCGAGAACCGCCTGCAACTCATTCATCATCACGGCGTGAACCAGGGCAAGATCAGCCTCAACCGTTTCGTCGAAATCGTGGCCACGACTCCCGCGCGCATTTTCGGAATGTACCCAAAGAAGGGCACCTTGGCGGCGGGCAGCGACGCCGATATCGTCATCTGGGACCCGAACGCCGAGCACGTCATCAGCGCCAAAACCCATCACATGCGCGTGGACTACTCCATGTTCGAAGGCTTCCGGGTAAAGGGAAACGTCCGCCAGGTTTTTTCCCGCGGTGAAATGATCGCGGACAGCGGCAAGTTCCTCGGCAAGGCCGGCCGCGGCCAGTACCTGCGTCGCACAGCTCGCGGAGGAGCGTGGCAGTGAGCGCCGCTGATCGTCGCAGTTCGGAACTCTACAACGAAGACCTCGCGCCCATCCCTCCTGCCCGCCGCACCTGGACCACCTACAACTACGCCTCGCTCTGGGTCGCCATGAGCGTCTGCATTCCCACCTACATGCTGGCCTCAGGCCTAATCGCCGGAGGTATGAGCTGGAAGCAGGCCATCGGCACCATCCTTCTCGGCAATCTCATCGTGCTCATTCCGATGATCCTCAACGCGCACGCCGGCACCAAATACGGCATTCCTTTCCCCGTTTTGGTGCGCGCCTCGTTCGGCGTGAAGGGCGCAAACGTTCCTGCCGTGCTGCGCGCCATCGTGGCCTGCGGCTGGTTCGGCATTCAGAGTTGGATCGGCGGCCAGGCCATCTACTCCATGTTGCAGGTGCTCTGGCCCGCAGCCGCACATCACGCCGGCGTGGGCTGGGTTTGCTTTCTCGCATTCTGGCTGCTCAACATGGCCGTAATCTGGCGCGGAATCGACACCATCAAGTTCCTTGAAGGCATCGGCGCACCTTTCATGCTGGGCGTCGGACTGCTTCTTCTCTGGTGGATCACCCGCAAGGCCGGCGGGCTGGGCCCGGTGCTCAGTGCCCCCAGCAAATTCCGGACCACCGGAGAATTCATCCGCTTCTTCATCCCATCGCTCACCGGGATGGTCGGCTTCTGGGCCACGGTCGCGCTGAACATCCCAGACTTCACCCGTTACGCTAAATCGCAGAAGGCCCAAATGGTCGGCCAGGCGCTGGGTTTACCCACGGCCATGACGCTGTACTCATTCATCGGCGTGGCCGTGACCTCGGCTTCGGTCGTGATTTTCGGTACGGCCATCTGGGATCCCGTTGCTCTCCTCGGCCGCTTCAATGAGCCGCTCATCGCCTCCATCGCGCTGGTGGCGCTGCTGGTCGCCACGCTCAACACCAACGTCGCGGCCAATGTGGTGTCGCCTTCCAACGATTTCTCCAACCTCAATCCGCGATTGATTTCGTTTCGCACCGGAGGATTGATTACCGGCGTCGCCGGCCTGCTGATGATGCCCTGGAAGCTGCTCAGCGATTTCAACAGCTACATCTTTGGCTGGCTGGTCGGCTACTCCGGGCTGCTGGGTCCGATCGCGGGCATCATGATCGCTGACTACTTTGTAGTGAGGAAGCGCACGCTGCAAGTCGACGCGCTCTACGAGCGAGGCGGCACATATGAATATCGCGGCGGCTTCAACTATCGCGCCCTGTTTTCGCTCGCACTCGGCATCGTCGTCGCCCTTTGCGGCCTGCTCTTTCCGCCGCTACGCTGGCTTTATGATTACGCCTGGTTTGTGGGCTTCGCGGTCTCCGCCCTGGCGTATTGCCTGCTGATGAGGAGCGAGCCGGCTTGCGACCTGCCAACCGAAACAACGGAAGCAGTCGAAAGCTGAACGCGTCGCGACGGCGCAAGCCCCGTCCCTACACATTCTCTGCGAACTTCCCACTGGCGCCAAAATTCAATAGACTGAACCGTTCCGCCGAGGAATCCCATGACCAACATCGCCATTTCGCCCGAAGTCGTCGACACCACCCGCAAACTCAATTTCGGCACCTGGCGCTTCCAGAAGAACTGGAACCCCCTGCACGTGGTCGACGCCGAGGGCTGCTACTTCATCGACGCCAACGGCAAGCGCTACCTGGATTTCTCTGCCCAGCTCATGTGCGTCAACCTCGGCCACAAGAACGCTGCCGTCATCCGCGCCATCGAGGAACAGGCCCGTGCTCTTCCCTACATTCTCCCCGGCTACACGACAGAGGCCCGCGCCAACCTGAGCCGCTTGCTCCTGGAAGTTCTGCCGAATGGCCTGGAAAAATTCTTCTTCGCCACATCCGGCACCGAGGCCAACGAAACCGCCTTCAAAATTGCCCGCATGTACACCGGCAAGAACAAAATCATTTCCCGCTACCGCTCCTATCACGGCTCCACCGCCGGCTCGCTCGCCGCCACCGGCGACCCGCGCCGTTGGGCCATGGAACCCGCGGGCAAAGGCCAGGACGTCGTCTTCGCTCCGGAAGTGAACTGCTACGTCTGCCCCATCAAGCACACCTATCCTTCATGCGGCGTGGCCTGCGCCGATTACGTCGAGCACATGATCCGCAATGAGAGCGACGTGGCAGCCGTCATCGCCGAACCGGTCGTGGGCACGAACGGCGTGCTCGTGCCGCCGCCCGAATATTTCCCCAAGCTGCGCAAAATCTGCGATGACCACGGCGTCCTCCTCATCGCCGACGAGGTCATGACCGGCTGGGGCCGTACTGGCGAGTGGTTTGCCGTGAATCACTGGAACGTCAAGCCCGACATTCTGGTCACCGCCAAAGGCATCACCTCTGCCTACGTCCCGCTCGGCCTCTGCGCCACCACAAGCAAGATCGCCGAGTTCTTCAACGACCACTACTTCTCGCACGGCCACACCTACGAGGCCCACCCCATGACTCTGGCGCCTGCCGTCGCAACCATCCACGAGATGCAGCGCCTCGGCCTGGTGCAGCGCGCCCGGGAACTCGAACCCTATTTGGGCGGCAAGCTGAAAGCCCTCAAGGACAAGCACCCGTCGGTGGGTGATGTGCGCGGACTGGGGCTCTTCTGGGCTGTTGATCTGGTGAAGAACCGTGATACTCGCCAGCCTTTCAACACCATGAAGGACAAGGTCGAGGGCAAACCGCTTGTAGTGGACCAGGTTGCCGCCGACATGATGAAGCGCGGCGTCTCCGTGCAAGCCTGGATCAGCCACTTCGTGATCGCTCCGCCGCTGATTATTAAGAAGGAAGAGATTGATGCCGGCGTCGCCGCTCTGGACCAGGCGCTTGCAGTCGCCGACGCGGCGGCAGAAAACTAGACGCCGCCGTGTAGGGACGGGGCTTGCTCCGTCCCGCTGAAGCGAGAGCGAGGGCGAACCGCTCGCACCCGAAACCCGAACATTTTTTCGCCGGCGGGGGCGCCCCGCGCCACACTTGTTCCCTAGTATTTTTCCGCTATTGTCGCTGCCATTCCGCGTATTTAATTTGGGCCGGAAAGTGGCGCTCCAGATGGATACGGGGACGCCGTTCCCACGCCTAAGGCCAGGGGAAGCCCATGCCGCTTCGCACCGAACCGATCGGGAGCATTCCTCGCCCGCCGGAATTGCTGGCGGCGTTGTCTGCCCACGCCCTGGGAAAAATCTCCGCCGAGCAGCTTCAAACCGCCGAACAGGCTGCGCTCCGCGACACCATTGCCCGCCTGGAGAGCACCGGCTCTCCCATCCTCACCGACGGTGAGCAGACCAAGCCCAGCTTCGCCACCTACCCGCTCACCGGTCTGACAAACCTCGCGGCGGACGGCGTCATGATCCCATTCGCGGACGGCCACACGCGCCAGCTGCCACGTCTTACGGAAGGCCCGTTCCGCTATGCTGTCCGCGCCGCGACCTTTCTCAAGGCGGCACAGCCCTACGCCAGCCGTCCGTTGAAGCAAGCTGTCATCTCGGCGTCCGCTCTGAGCCTGCTCTATCCGCAGTCTGGCTTGCCTGACTATTCGCGCGAGGCTTTTCTCAAGGACCTGCTGAAAGAGGCGGAGCGCGATATCCGCGAGTGTCTGGAAGCAGGGGCGGCCTGTGTGCAGATCGATTTCACCGAGGGCCGCCTGGCGCTTAAGCTCGATCCCTCCGGCACCCTGCTGAACTCATTCATCGACTTGAACAACCGCGTGCTGGAACGCTTCTCGCCCAGCGAACGCGCCAACATCGGAGTGCATACCTGTCCCGGAGGCGATCGCGATTCCACTCACAGCGCCGACGTGGACTACGCCGGCCTGCTTCCCGCCCTCTTCCGCCTCAAGGCCGGGCGGTTCTATGTCCAACTGGCCAGCGAACCCGACCGCCGCCGCGTATTGAGCGCCATCCAGAAACTGCTCAAACCCAACCAGGTGCTTTTTGTGGGCGTGACCGATCCTGTAAACCCCAGGATAGAAAGCGCGGCGGAAGTGCGCGACCGAGTTCTCGAGGCCGCAGAATTCATCCTCCCAGCCTCATTGGGAACCACCGACGATTGCGGATTCTCTCCCTTTGCCGACGACACTTCCACGTCCCGCGAAACCGCCTTCGCCAAGATTCAGAACCGGGTGGAAGGTACGGCATTGGCCTCCAGGGTCCTGGGAATCTAGCGGTGGAGAACATGCGCCTGCTGTTGCGTGGTGCAGCCCTTCAGGGCTGCGAAAAGGGCCCCTCAAAGTCGATCAAGGCTTTAGCCGCTGAGGTTTTTCCGAAGCGGGAGGACCCGTCAATACCGTGCACTTTTTGAAAAGGAGCAACCATTCTTGCCCCACATTAAGCTGCCTCAAGGCCTTCCCGGCATTCGCGGTCCGCTAGCTCTGAGCCCGGCGACGACTAAGCCTCTGTGCGACCTGGTACAGGTTTTGCTGCACGATCCGCACACCTTGACCCCAGCCGAGCGCGAGATGATCGCTGCCTACGTGTCTTCGCAAAACGATTGCTACTACTGCCAGACTTGCCATGGGTCCACGGCTGCCCAACACCTCGGCGGGAGTGACGAGGACTACGAATTCATCCGCCGGATCAAGCAGGACTACGAAGCGACTTCGCTCTCAGAGAAGATGAAAGCCCTGCTGGGTATCGCCGGCAAAGTGCAGAAAGGGGGAAAATATGTGACCACTGATGATATTGACCGGGCGAAACAGCAAGGCGCGACCGACAAGGAGATCCATGACACCGTGCTGATCGCCGCCGCGTTCTGCATGTTCAACCGCTACGTGGATGGCCTGGCGACGTGGCAACCCACCGATCCCGAGGTCTATCGCGAAATCGGCAAGCAGACCGCCCAGATGGGCTACGCGAACCGCGACTGGAAGAAACCGCTGGAGTCCATTGCCGGCAAATGATGCGCAGTTCTGCGCCGCTTCGCGACGGAAACGTGCCCGTCAGGTTGCGCTGTGGATGAAAATCCAGCTCTCACGCACACTCGTAGTGTTTATCGACAAGGATCCGCCCCGCTCGATCACTGGCAAATGCAGCGCACTGTTGCCGCCGCGCCCACTCGTGCGCAGCTCGCAGCAGCAACCTGGCTATTCCCATGTGGCGGGCTTTGGGGACTACGTACAATCCTTCCACGTAGCCTACTCGCTGTCCTTCCAGCCCCGCGACATCCCCGCGGATTGAAAGTTCACTGAAGGCCACGATCTCGCCGGCCGGGTTCTCGGCCACCATAACGGCAACGGGCTCCTCGAGAGTGCTTTCAAAGAACGACTGAATCTCACCCGCATGGTCCGCCGCTCCGTCCGGCCAAAGATCCCGCCGCAGTCTCTCCCAGACGGCTGCATCCTTTGTGTCGATGTCGCGAATGTGTATTTGCATTGAGCTTCTACTTCATGGGTTAGTCGGCCACTGGAAGCATAATGAGTATCCATCAGGATCGTGCAGATACACCTGCTTCATGCCATAAGCCGCAACCTTCGGTTTCTCGACCGTTACTCCCCTGCTGCGGAACTCCGCGTATGCCGCGTCCACGTCCAGGCAGGCGATGTACAGTCCGGTATCGTCGTGGGCACCCACGCGGGCAGCATCCGGCACCGGCGGCCTGTCTTCATCGCGCTCATACGCCGTGTTCAGCATCAGCTCAGCCTCGCCCAGTCGAAGCAGTGCCCAGTGAAAGCGATCCTGGCCCAGCACCGGTGACGTGCTCACGACCTCAAAACCCAGCAGGTCGCGATAGAAGCGGACCGAAGTTGGCATGTCGTAGACCTGAACCAGTGGAGTCAGACCGCGTACGTTGAGCGCCATCTCTTACCTCACAGAAACGATAGACAAGCGCAGCTTGTTGCCTGGCTGAGGGTAGCAAAGGCGAAGGCCAACTCCCAAACGGCCGGGCGCCATTCAACCGCACCCACCCGGCTATTTCGGATTCGCCGGCCGCCGCGCCGCTCCTAAGCTATTGGCCAACCTTGGGTTGGGTTATATACTGCTGGCACTGGCAGCACGCCGCGTCCGTTCTGCGCGCCCCAACCGTTCTCCCCTACGTTTGACTGGATCGCGGCCTTTGAGCAGTAACGCAAGCACAAGGGAAACCCATGGAAGACTCGAGCCGAACCCTCCCGCCGGACGATTCACCCACATTCGTTGGCGGCGCCGCGGCGATTTCCAGCGGCAGTTCCGCGCCCGGTGTCACTCCTCCTCCCGAGTCGCCAACCGTCGTGGACCTCGGCCACGATTCCCCGACCATCCTGGAACCGCCGCCTCCGCCTGGGCCCCGCCGGCCCGAGCGCTTCGTCATGGATACGCCCGTCCTTAATCCGGGCGCTATTCTGGCGCAGCGCTACCAGATTATCCAGATGCTGGGGGAAGGCGGCATGGGAGCGGTCTACAAGGCAAAGGACCGCGAACTTGACCGCATGGTCGCCCTCAAAGTCATTCGCCCCGACTTGGCGCGGAATCCGGCCATTGTTGAGCGGTTCAAGCAGGAGTTGCGGCTTTCCCACCAGGTTACGCACAAGAACGTCATCCGGATTTACGACCTGGGCGAAGGCGATGGTGTGAAGTTCATCACCATGGAGTTCATTGAAGGCCTAGACCTGCGGTCTCTGATCTTCGAGAAGAAGAAATTGCCGCAGGCCGAAGCCGTAGAGATCATCCGCCAGGTCTGCCAGGCGCTGGAAGCGGCGCACAGCGTGGGCGTAATCCACCGTGACCTGAAGCCGCAGAACATCATGCGCGACGCCACCGGGCGAATTCTGGTCATGGATTTCGGACTGGCCCGCACCATTCAAGGCGACGGCATGACCCAGACCGGCGCGCTGGTCGGGACCATGGAGTACATGTCTCCCGAACAGGCGTTGGGCAAAGAACTCGACCAGCGCTCCGACCTCTTCGCCCTCGGCCTGATCTTCTATGAACTGCTTACCGGCAAAATGCCGTTCCATGCCGAGAGCGCCATTGCCAGCCTGCTGAAGCGCACGCAGGAAAAGGCGGCCCCGGTCTCGGATCACGACGACTCGATTCCTGCCTCCTTGAGCGGGATCGTGCATAAGTGCCTGGAGCGCGATCCGGCTCTGCGTTACCAGAACGCCGGCGAAATTCTCGCGGACCTCGAAGTCTGGCAAGGCAAACGGGCGGCGGCGACCATCAAATTCGAGCCCAGCGAAAAGCCCTGGGGACAGGATCTGAACTGGCCGCTGTGGGGCGGAATCTTAGTTGCCGTAGTGCTGATCGTTGCCGGCGTCCTGCTGCGCCACAAAATCTTTGGTCCCGGCCCCCAGGCGGTAACGACGGGTCCGGCAATTTCGCTGGCCATCATGCCGTTCCATAACGCGTCGGGCGATCCAGCGCTCGACTGGCTGGGCTCCAGCCTCTCCGATATGCTCAGCACCGATGTCGGCCAGTCGGCCCAGGTTCGAATGGTCTCCGCCGACCGCCTGCACCAGGTTCTGCACGATCTGCAAACCTCCAGCCAATCGCAGGTCGACGTGGCCACGCTTCGCCGTCTCGCCGACTACACCAATGCGGACACGGTGGTCTACGGGCAATACGTAAAGGCAGGCGACCAGATCCGCATCGACACTACGGTCATGGACCTGCGCCACGACAGCAGTTCAACTTTGAAAACCGACATCGCCAGCCAGAAAGAACTGCTCACCGGGGTCGATGCGCTGGCAAAAGACGTCCGCCAGAAACTGGCTGCAACCCCGCAGATTCTGAAGGAGCTCGAGGCGCACGCTCTGCGGCCTTCCACCACTTCGGTGGAGGCGCTGCGCGACTACGACAACGGGCTGCAACTCGCTCGCTCGGGAAACAATCTCGAGGCCCAGAAGCAACTCGAAGCCGCCACCGTCGAAGACCCCAACTTCGCCCTCGCCTTCTCCAAGCTGGGTCAGGTCTATTCCCGCCTGGGCTATGACGATCAGGCGGAGAAAGCTTCCCGCCGTGCTGTCGAACTCAGTGACAGCCTGCCCACGCAGGAAAAATACCTGATCGAGGCCAACCACGCCCGCATCATGCACGACACGCCCAAGGCCATAGCGGCCTATGAAAATCTTGCCAAAGTCAACCCCGGCGATATGGACGTGCAGTTCACGCTGGCCGGCCTCTACGAGGACGCCAGCAACTTCGACGCCGCCAAGAAGAGCCTGGCCACGGTGCTATCCAACGACCCCAATAATGTCGACGCCCTGCTGGCGAGCGGGCGGGTGGAAATCGAGAACAGCAATGCGCAGGGCGGCCTCGACTATCTCACCCGCGGGCTGAACCTGGCCATCCGCATCGGCAACCAGCAGGAGAAAGCCAACATCCAGCAGGCCATGGGCATTGCCTATGGCATGCTCAACAAGCCGGACGAAGCCCTGCAGAATTACCAGGCCTCCCTGGCCATTAAGAAAGAGATCGGCGATAAGCGCGGGGTGGGGGCCAGCCTCGAACAGATCGCCTCCGTGCAGGATTCCATGGGCCATCCCGATGCCGCCCTCGCCAGCTACAAGCAGGCGCTTGCCATCCGCCGCGAGATCGGCGACAAGACCGGCACCGCGAATACGCTCATCGACATGGGCTCTTTCTATCATGACCACGGCAAAGGCAATGATGCTCTGCCTTTGTTTAAGGAGGCCCTGCAGATCGAGCGTGATCTCGGCGATCAGGGCAACCAGGCCTTATGCCTGCATAATATTGGCGTGAACCTCGTGGATAAAGGCGAGTACCAGGATGGGCTCACCTATCTCGACCAGTCATACCAAATCCGCCAGAAGCTCAACGTCCCGGAAGATACGGCGCAGTCGCTGCACGACCTGGCCGAAACCAACACCAAGCTGGGTGATTACGACGCCGCGCTTTCGCAATATCTGAAAGCCATCGAAATTCGCCGCGGTATGAACGATCAGCGCGATGTGGCGCTGGAATCGGATAGCATGGCCTTGGTCTTCGCTGCCCAAGGCCGCTACTCTGCCGCGCTTAATTCCATGCAGGACGCGCTGAAGATTTTTCAGGAGAGCAAAGAGCGTACCTTGTTCACGGTGGAAATCTTGGCCGGGCTGGGCGGCATTCTGGCTGAAGCTGGACGCGGCAATGAAGGACAGAAAAGTATCGAAGACGGCCTGGCTGTTGCTCAGGAAATCAAGAACGATTCGGTTGCGTCCCTCGCTCTTAATTGGCTGGGCGATGTCTACTTCTACAAGGGTGATTACAACGGCGCCCAGCAGCAGTACCAGCGCGCCTTACAGACGGCAACCAAGGCGGCCGATCGCGAGCGCATCCTGCTCTCCAAGGTTGATCTCGCCAAGGTTGAGGTGAAGCAGGGCCGCTCGCCGGCGGCAATCGCCACATTGAAAAAGCTGGCGCAGGATGCCGACTCGCTCGGCCTTAAGGCGCTCTCGGTCGAGTGCTCGGTGTACAGTGGCGAGGCAATGGTGCAGAAGAAAGATGCGAAAGGCGCGCAAGCCGAACTCGACCGCACCCTGGCCCGCGCAGAAAAACTGGGGCTCCGCGTCCTGCAGGCCAAGACTCACTATTTGATTGCGGCCTCAATGCTGCAAACCAACAACGCCAAGTTGGCCACGCCGCACTACCGCGAAGTGGTCCGCATCCTCGAAGCCGTCAGCAAAGAGGACGGTTCCGCCCATCTCCTCGAGCGCGCCGACCTCCAACCCATCTACCGCGATTCCCTGAAGGGCTTCCAGGGAAATTAACCTTGTCGAGGACAAAGTTTGCAGAGGTACTCCTGCCGCAACTACGATCTCGTAGCCGCTGCCGGAACCGGCAAGCTCATTTCCATTTCCTGAGCGTCCACCACTGCGATTGCCGCCGCGCTCACAATTTCCTCGACCTCCGCTCCCCTTGCCACCAAATGCACTGGTTTGCTCATGCCCATCAGGATTGGTCCGAGTGTCTCAGCTCCACCGATCTTCGACAGCAGCTTGCAGGCAATGTTGGCGGAATTGAGGTCCGGGAAGATCAGCACGTTGGCCCCGCCCTTCAGCAGGCTGAAGGGATACATCTGCTCCAACATGTCGGGGGACACAGCCACATCAGCCATGACCTCGCCGTCTACCACCAGCGTGGGATCTGCCTGGTGAAGCAGTTCGACCGCCCTTCTCACCTTGTCGCAGAGCGGATGCTTCGTGCTGCCGAAGCTGGAGAACGAAAGCATCGCCACTCTGGGCACCACGTCAAACCGCCGGGCGGTCTCTGCGGTGCACAAGGCAATCTCTACCAGGTCTTCGGCCGTAGGCTCAACATTCACGCTGGTGTCTGCCAGGAAATACAGATCCCCGCTACGGGTCACCATCGGATAACAGCCGGAAACTTTGTGCAGGCCTTCACGCATGCGCACGATCTGCAGTGCCGGGCGAATGGTTTCCGGGAAGTGCTGCGTGACGCCGGCTACCAGCGCGTCGGCATCCCCCATGTGCACCATCATCGAAGCGAAGATGTTCCGGTCTTTCAGCAGCGAAGACGCCTCCGTCAGGGTGACGCCCCGGCGCTGCCGCAGGCGGAAAAGCTCCTGAACATAATTCTCCCGTACCAGCGATGTGGCCGGATCGAGGATCCTCGCCTTTCCCAGCGTCAACCCGTGAATTGCCGCACGAGTGTGAATGATGGCAGGATCACCCAGCAGTACGGGAATCGCGATCCCTTCCTCCAGCAACGCGTGCGCCGCGCGCAGGATCTTCTCGTTGTCGCCTTCCGGAAACACCACGTGCTTGGGCTTCGCCTGCGCCTTGTGAATCATCATGCGCGCGATTTCGTGAGCCTTGCCCAGCCGGCGTTCCAGTTCTTCGCGGTAAGCCTGAATCTCCACCGGTTCCTGCGCCACGCCGCTGCGCATTGCCGCCTCGGCCACGGCCGAGGCCTCCCACACCAGCACTCGCGGATCGAATGGCTTGGGAATCACATAATCCGGACCAAATTGCAGGCTTTCCACTCCATAAGCCCGGCAAACTGAGTCGGGCACGTCTTCCTTCGCCAGAGCAGCCAATGCCCGCGTGGCCGCCAGCTTCATCTCTTCGTTGATGGCGGTGGCGCGCACGTCCAAAGCGCCGCGGAAGATAAAAGGGAAGCCCAACACATTGTTCACCTGGTTGGGATAGTCGGAGCGCCCGGTGGCGATAATGGCGTCGCTGCGGCTGGCCTTGGCCTCCTCGTAGGTGATCTCAGGGTCCGGATTGGCCATGGCGAATACGATCGGCCGCGGAGCCATCGATCGCACCATGTCGCGCGTGACCACGCCTTTTACCGAACAGCCCACGAAAACGTCAGCGCCCTTCATTGCTTCCGTCAGCGTACGCAACTTCGTTTCACGCGCGAAGTGGCCCTTGTGGCGGTTCATGCCTTCCTCGCGGCCCTTGTAAATCACGCCTTTGGTGTCGCACAGGGTAATGTTCTCGCGCTTTACTCCCAGACGGACGTAGTGCTCGGCACAGGCGATGCCCGAAGCCCCTGCGCCGTTGAACACCACTTGCACTTCCCCAATATTCTTTCCCACAACTTCCAGCGCATTCAGCAGCGCGGCGCCTGAAATGATTGCTGTCCCATGCTGGTCGTCGTGAAACACCGGAATCTTCATGGTCTTTCGCAGCATTTCTTCGATGTAGAAACACTCCGGCGCCTTGATGTCCTCCAGGTTGATGCCCCCGAACGTTGGCTCCAGCAACTGACAGACCTTGATGACCTCGTCGGGGTCATGGGTGTTGAGTTCGATATCGAACACGTCCACATCGGCGAAGCGTTTGAACAGGACGCCCTTGCCCTCCATCACCGGCTTGCCCGCCAGCGCGCCGATATCTCCCAGTCCAAGCACTGCGGTCCCGTTGGTGACCACGGCCACCAGATTTCCTCGGGCCGTGTACTTAAAGGCTTCGTGGGGATTCTTCTTGATTTCCAGGCAGGGCTCGGCAACTCCGGGTGTGTACGCCAGGCTCAAATCGCGTTGCGTGCGACAGGGCTTGGTGGGCGTGACCTCGATCTTCCCCGGGCGCGCGCCAAAGTGGTAATCCAGTGCTTGCTGCTTAGTGACCGGCATACGTTCCTCCTCGGCCTTTCACTCGCTGCCGCTGGGTCCTCGGGCGCCAGATACCCCTTCTGGCGTTGGCAGCTAGGCGGGCTGACAGTTGCCATTCTCCTTGCGTCGGCGCTGGGAGAAAGTGATGAAGATCACAGCATCCGGTGATCTTGAGCCGGCCGGGCAGGAACACGTCTGGTTTTCCAGGGGCGCGGATTTCAACTGCGCAAAAGGCTGACAAGAAGCGCAGATTCCTCCCCGCCTTCGGCTCGTCGGAATGACAAATCCGTCGGGTTTTGCCTGAAGCCGCTACAACGTGCCTTCAATCAGACCCTGGCCTCGTGCCGAAAGGCCTGCCGTTTCAACACAGCCCAGAACCGGCTTTTCACGCGCTCTCGGCGAGGTTTCCCGTGATCCTGGTCACACCGGCTGGTGTTGCTGGTCATGGTTGGTGTCCTCCCCTGCACTGAGAATAGGTTACGAGGACAGCAGGGGAAGGAGGCGGTCATGATGCTCACCTACAGACTCGTCCATCTCATAGAAAATCGTTCCGATGCCCTTGCCAGCAGCCTCTTGCGTAAGGTCCAGAACTCCACCCGAACCGAGGCGTACCGCAATGTTCCCCCTGAAGAACTAAGGCAGCGGGTGTACGAAATCTATCACCATCTCGGCCAGTGGCTGCTCGACCGGAGTGAATCCGATGTCGAGCAGCGCTACACCGGAATCGGTGCCCGCCGCGCTCAGCAAGGTGTGCCTTTGAGCCAATTGATCTGGGCCATCACCTTGACCAAGAACAATTTGTGGGAAGTCGTGATTGACGAATCCTCCCCGGACTCCGTGGTAGAACTCTTCGCCAAGCAAGAGCTCTTACAGTTGCTCGACCAGTTTTTTGATCGGGCAATTCACGCTGCCGCCATGGGTTACGAATGGGCGGCGGAATCAGTTGTAAAGAAAGCGGGATAGCGAGGTCGACGAAAAGTGTCCTGGGAAACCGAATACAAGAACAAGTTGAGCACCGCTGACGATGCTTTGCAGTGCGTGCGGTCGGGAATGCGGGTCTACATTCAGCCGGGTTGCGCCGAACCGGAAACCCTGGTGGAAGCCCTGATGCGGCGCGGTCCCTACGTCTACGACGTGGAGATCGTCCATATGATGACCATGGGCTGTGCTCCTTATGTGGCTCCGGAAATGGCGGGGCACTTCCGCCATAACGCCATGTTCATCGGCGGCAACGTGCGCGATGCCATCAATGACGGGCGCGCCGACTACACCCCCATCTACCTGGCCGAGATCGAGGAATTGTTCGAAAGCGGCGCCATGCCGATTGATGTGGCTTTGCTCGAACTCTCGCCACCGGACTCGCACGGTTTCTGCAGCTTCGGGGTCGGTGTCGATACCTCGCTGACTGCCGCCCGTTGCGCGCGCTACGTAGTGGCGCAGATCAACAACCAGATGCCGCGCACCTATGGCGACAGCTTCATCCACGTCAGCAAGCTCGACGCGATCGTGGAATCGTCGCGCCCGTTATGCGAGTTGAAGAAGCCCAAGAGCACCGACGTGCACATCGCCATCGCCAAACAAGTGGCCGGCCTGATCGAAGACGGAGCCGTCCTGCAGACGGGCATCGGCGGAATCCCGGATTCGGTTCTGCCGTTCCTCATGGATCGCAAAGACCTGGGAGTGCACAGCGAACTGGTATCAGACGGTGTGATTCCCCTCATCGAAGCCGGGGTGATTACCGGCGCGCGCAAGAATTTCAAGCCGCGCAAAATCATTGTCGGCTTCGTGCTTGGTTCCAGAAAGATGTTCGACTTCGTGGACAACAACCCGATGTTCGAACTCCACCCCACCGCCTACACCAACCATCCGGCTTCGATCGGGCGCAACAATAACATGATCGCGATTAATTCGGCGCTGCAGATCGATCTCAC
>Ga0335077_10005780_pt1 | contig 15212 bp, 11 predicted proteins | sample Lox_Sample_31_FD_207151 | JGI IMG/M metagenome (GOLD analysis project Ga0335077, IMG submission 207151) | Soil microbial communities from Loxahatchee National Wildlife Refuge, Florida, United States - Lox_Sample_3.1 | ecosystem: Environmental > Terrestrial > Soil > Wetlands | place: USA... | reverse complement strand
TTTTCGATTTCGTTGCAGGTGAAATTCGAAACCGCGAAAATCCGTGCTGCGCCGCTCAAGGCACGCCTGGTCAGCTGAAATTTAGCCAACTCCCAGATTCCGCTGCGTGGCCGCGACATGTGCTCCAGCATGTCGTGGGCCGTGATGACATACGGGCAAGGAATGCCGCGCGGCGTCGAAAAAAGGTTGGGAACATGAACCAGGTCGCAGTTGAGCTGCTTAAGGGCGCCGCGAAACTCCAGATATCCCTTGATCGAGCGTTCGGGCGCAGTTGCCGGAATATTCTTGAAATTCGGCGGGAGCGGCCCGATCTCCTGCATCTTGGCGGGAGGCCCGACCAGAAAATAACTGCTCTCATAATCGAGGCGGCCGAGCGTGCGAACGACGTTGCGGATGTAGGTGCCGACGCCGAACTCGGTCATCCGCCGAATATCGATCGCAATCTTCACCGATGCGATTTAATCACAGTCGAAGACCACTTCACCACAGAGGCACAGAGGTCACGGAGCAAAACACAGGAACATCATGCTAGCGTTTGGCGCGCCGGATGACTCGCCCTAGCAAAGAGTCCTCATTTTCGAGAAGTTTTTGGGCGGCTGCAAACGACGGGACGGAGCGGTTAAGTGCATTGGCCATACCGAGCAGGTCTGCCATCTTCTGTTCGAAGTTGTCATCCGCCCAAGGGCTAGGCTTAACAAGCCAGCGATCCGAGTTGTAGTGTTCCGAGCCCCAGAGGCGATTCTTGTCGGAGTCGTAAAGTGAAGAATCGGTCTCCTTGTAGGCGGCATAGTTGATGCCCTCAATAATCGCGTGACGGGCTTCGTCCATTGTCATAGCCAGGTCATCAGAACTAGGCCCTCACTTCCGCTTGCGCCTTCGCTCTCCGCTCCGCGTAGAGCGGAAACGCCTCGCACAGTTCGAGTACCTGCTTGCGGACCTTGGCCAGCACGGCAGCATCCGTGCGATGCAGCAGCGATTCGGCGATCCAGTGGCCGATCTGGCGCATCTCCGCTTCTTTCATGCCGCGCGTGGTTAGGGCCGGGGTGCCGATGCGGATGCCACTCGGCTTCAGCGGCGGATTGGTATCGAACGGAATCGCATTCTTGTTCACCGTGATTCCGGCCTCGCCCAGGGCTTTCTCGGCTTCGCTACCCAGCATGCCCTTCGAGAAAACGTCGACCAGCATGAGGTGCGTATCCGTTCCGCCGGAGATGATGCGGAAGCCTTCCTCGGCCAGCGATTGCGCCAGCACTTTGGCATTCGAGACAATCTGCCGAGCGTAGTCGCGGAACTCCGGCCGCATGGCCTCATGGAAGCACACGGCCTTGGCGGCCATAATGTGCACCAACGGTCCGCCTTGCATGCCGGGAAAAACAACTTTGTCGATCGCCTGCGCAAACTCTGCTTTCGACAGGATCATTCCCGAGCGCGGACCGCGCAGAGTCTTGTGCGTGGTCGAGGTGACGATGTGCGCATGCGGGACGGGCGATGGATGCGCCCCGCCCGCCACAAGTCCGGCGAAATGCGCCATGTCGACCAGGTAGAGTGCGCCCACTTTATCGGCAATCTGGCGCATGCGCGCGAAGTCGATGATTCGCGGATACGCGCTGCCGCCGCCGATGATCAGCTTCGGCCGCTCCTGCTCCGCCAATTTTTCGAGCGCGTCATAGTCGATCGTCTCCGTTTCTTTGGTGACGCCGTAAGGAATGATCTTGTAAGTCTTGCCGGAAAAATTCAGATGATGACCGTGCGTGAGATGTCCGCCGTGCGCCAGGTTCAAGCCGAGAATCGTGTCACCGGGCTGCAGCACGGCGGCATAGGCCTCCATGTTCGCTTGCGATCCGGCATGCGGCTGCACGTTGGCGTGCTCTGCGCCGAAGAGTTGCTTGGCGCGGTCGCGTGCCAGATTTTCGACCACATCGGTGAACTCGCATCCGCCGTAGTAGCGCTTGCCGGGATATCCCTCGGCATACTTGTTGGTGAAAACCGAGCCGGCGGCCTCGAGCACAGCCTCGCTGACAAAGTTTTCTGAGGCTATCAACTCCAGGCCTTCATGCTGGCGGCGCGTTTCGTTGTCGATGGCGGCAGCAATCGCCGGATCAGTTTCGTATAAAGGACGATACATCCCTGAATTTTTCATGTCGTTTTCCTGAACACGTATACGTGCCGTCCAACTTCCAATTTGTTATTTTAATGGTTGAGAACCGGATTCACCACCGAGGCACGGAGATGGTAGTGGCGCAATTTGAATTCTTGTCTGCTGCGGCGGCGTCACACGATGGCCCGCGTTCTCCCCAGCGGGCCGAGGGATCTCCCTTGAGGTGCTGCCGACTAGTGGGAGATCCCTCGCTCCGCCTGAAGAACGGCTCCGCTCGGGATGACGCCTTGTGGAGTCGTTCGGATTCAAATTGACCCACTACCACGGAGATACAGAGGGGAAGATTGCTTGTTCTGCTCTGCGCACCCGTGTCTCTGTGAACGGTTTCAGAACGCCGTTCGCAGAAACGACGCCAGGTGCCAGCCGTCGATGTACTGAAACGGCGTCTCCCCGGTCGTGTAGTGTCCACATGGCAGCACAGCAACTTTGTGATCGAGGTTGTGCCGCGCGAATTCGGAGACGATCTGGCGCGAAAATTCGGGCAGAAAGGTCAGATCGTATTTCGCATAAACGATCAGCGACTTTTTCGGCCAGCGGGAAAACTGCTCGAAAAATGACATGGGGCTGATCGCGAGCCATACGTTGCGCAACCCTTCCAGGCCGATCTGCTGCTCGATGCCCTGACGAATATGCCGCGTCGACTGCCCGTGCCAGACAACATCGGCGAAATAGGTGGAAGCATGATTGAATGCCGCCACGCGCACGCGTGGATCATGCGCCGCTGCAATAAAGGCCAGGCACGAACCCAGGCTCGTCCCCACAATCCCGAGATTTGAATATCCCTGAGATTCGAGCCAGTCGAGGCAGCAGCGAATGTCGACCACACCCTGCCGCACGGCATCGAGCGTGCGTCCTATGTTTGCCGAGACTGCGAAGTCGGCGCGCTTGATCTCGGCAGGCATGCGGACATCGTGATACGGCATGCTCAGCCGCAGAACTGCAATACCGAGCAGGTTAAAGACGCGGCAGAGCGCAACGTAAGAAACAGCATCGGAATTCCAGTGCGGCAGCAGCACTACGGCGCGGCGCCCACGGGTTGGAAACCAGCGCGCATTGACCAGATTATTTTCGACATACGGAGTTTTCGCCGAAGATGTGAAGCGAAGGAATTCCGCATGAGTTCCCTTCGCCTTCGCTTCCAGTCGCGGATCGGGCACTTCGCGGGTGGAGAAGACCTGAACTTCGCGTGTCTCGAGCTTGAAATCATTCGGAGTCTTGTAAGAGTAAAACTCGTCACTTGCCGTCAGAATGCGCCGGTTGTAGTCGAGGAGAAATTTCTCTGGATTAGAGACCGGTTGCCCGGGAGCGAATCCGTTGCGGCATGGCCAGTCTCGCGCCCATTCGACTCCCCACTCCAGCGGGCGGACGACACGATTGTTATCCACCGACGTGAGCCGGTGCTCCCAGTCGTACATCCACTGTGCGTAATGGGAAGGCATGGGGAACTCTCCAGTGTAACAAGCAGGAGATTACGCGGAACCCCGTACGCAGCGAGCTGTCACTAAACGCGGCGAGGCCTCATAAACGGCAATCGAACGGCGGCGTGATGGTCGGAACCGATTACTCACGGAAATCCACAGGGTCTCGCCTCACTTCTTGTGACATCTGTCACCGCCTGTGACAGAGCCGTCGAGCCAAGATGATCCGGCTTGCACTTTGCAACTGGGTTGTAACTACATTTGGAGTTACAATGAAATTGGAATGGGACGAGGCCAAGAACCGGGCTAATATCCGGAAGCATGGATTCGACTTTAGTGATGCAGAGCGCCTGTTTCAGGCCCCAGTACTGGCCGAACCCGATCTACGGGAAGACTATGGCGAACGGCGGTGGGCCGGACTCGGCATGATCGGCAACTCTACCGTGAAGGTTGTATTTGCTGAAGCCGGAGACGAAACGGTCCGCATTATCTCATTAAGAAAGGCAACAACTCGTGAACGCAAAGAATACGAAAAGGCGCTCCAGAACGGATTGGAGGCGTATTGACGCGATGCGGGATGAAGATATCGATTTTTCTGATACTCCCGAACTCGGTCCGGAGTTCTTCAAGAACGCCATATGGTGGCCGGGTCCGAAGGAGCAGATCACGCTCCGACTCGATCCTGATGTGCTCAAGTTCTTCCGCAAGCAGGGACGCGGATATCAGACAACCATCAACGCAGTGCTACGAAAATATGTGGAAGCCCAGGGAAACGGAATGAAAGATAAACGCTAACCGATCAGCTCGGATACCTTCTCGGCACGCGCTTCGAAATGTTGCAGAGGATCTCGTACGGTGTGCTGTTGGCTAGTTCAGCGTGCTCAAGCGCATCCACACTGAGTCCATCGACGGAGCCCAGCAAAATCACTTCATCGCCGACGGCTATGCCGGGAATGCCGGTCACATCCACGAGCGTAAGGTCCATCGAGATGCTGCCCAAGATCGGCGCGTAGTGATCGCGCACGATCACGCGGCCGCGATTCGAGAGCTGGCGATTGAATCCGTCGGCATATCCGACGGGAAGCACGGCCACGTGCGCCGGCGCCTTTGTCACATAAGTCCCGTTGTATCCCAGCGCATGATTCGCTTCAAAATCGCGCAGCGAAAGAATGCGTGTCTTCCAGGTGAGAATCGGCTTCACCGGCAGACGCAGCGTGCGGCCGCTGACCTCGCGTCCGGCGCGCTGGAACGGCAGATAGTAGCCATAGAGCGCGACTCCGGGGCGCACCATGGTGTTCCAGGTTTCCTTTCGCGAGATAACCGCGCCGGTATTCGCCATGTGAACAAACGTTGGCTCTAGGCCAGCGTCGTGCACCATCCGCCGGGCCGCCTCGAAATTGTGCTGCTGCTCGGCGACCGAGGGCGCATCCATGATTTCGGAAGATGCCAGATGGGTGGACAGTCCTTCCAGGAGGAGATGCTTCGCGGATTTCAGGCCATCGAGAACGCGCGGAAGTTGGTCGACCGCCGCACCCAGGCGGCCCATGCCAGTGTCGACTTTCAAGTGCACGGCATGCCGCTCGACTCCCAGAGTGCTGGCAGCTTTTTCGAGGGACTCAATGTGCCACGGTTCCCAAACCGTGGGGGTGAGGTGGAGGCGGACGATCTCGGTCTCCTCGCCGCGCCAGAAGCCCGTCATCAAGAGAATGTTGGCCTTCACCCCAGCGTCGCGCAGCGGGATTGCCTCGTCGAGCGACGTGACGCCGAGCCAGCGTGCACCTTCGGCTTCGAGCGCACGCGAGCAGTCGACGGCACCATGACCGTAGGCGTCCGCCTTCACGACCGCGCAGACAGTCACGCCTGCGCCGACATGCTTCTGAACAGTTCGGAAATTCTGGCGCAGAGTCGCAAGCGAGACATCAGCCCACGTAGGACGGGTCGCCGCACGGCTCAGGATCTCTGCTGTCGTAGCCACTTCCTGGATTATAGCGAGAGCCAATGCTCGTCCCAGGTTACGGCGGGGCTACTCCCTGACCGGGATAACGCTTGCTGTGCTCGCGGGGCGGAGGAATGCCTCCCCCTACACGAACGTGTAGCCCCGGAGCCATTGCTCCGGGGTTGCATGCGAAGCACGCAATGGGGAAACCGGACCGGACGCTCACTGCGCTCGCGGGGCGGAGCAATGCTCCGCCCCTACACAAGAAGATCCTAGTTTGCCGCGAGAATAAAGTTGACCGTGATTCTCGTCTCGACTTCGATGGCCTCTCCATTCAGAACATACGGCCGATAGCGCCACTGGCTCACCGCATCGATCGCCGCGGGAACCAGCAAGGGATGGCCTGAGATCAGCTGCAAATGCACGATTTTGCCGTCCTTGCTGATGATCGCCGCCAACTCCACCGCTCCTTGAATGTGTGCGCCTTTGGCCAGCGCCGGATACGAAGGTTGCACCTTATGGATGAGCATGCCTTCCAGGATCCTGGAGGTGCGAAACACGGGTTTTGTCGGAGGAGGTGCGACTGGCATCAGTGGCCTGCTACCAACGATCGGTATTCGTAGATTGGGTCCTTCGCCGACGTCCGGCCCGGCATAAGGAAGGAGGTCGCTGATCGGGTCCACGCTGGGAACACCAGACGTTCGTGGGATTCCCGTGGGTATATGGGTTGGCTGCATTAACGGGCCGCTGTAATCAATGATCTGCATTGCCGTATTCCGATTTCCCTCGACTCGCGGCGCCGGTCCCGGGTCCCTTCGCCGCATGCTGATCGGCGTGGAGACCGTTCGTGACAGCGGCATGCCGACAGTCTGCAATAGCGAGAACAGCAGCACGGCTGCGACCACGACGGCCTGCAATCCAAACGAAGTGAGCGTCATCCAACCGCGACGTGCGCGCTGATTCCAGGAAGTCTCGATCAAACTCTCGGCAAACATGGTGTCCTCCTCGCGTAAGATCCGTTTGCCGATAAAGACACCGAATTCGCCCGATCTGGCGCTCATGTGCAAAAGAAAAAGGCCGCGTTTTCACGCGGCCGGGTGGAACTTTGCGGACACTAGCGGTGTCCGGCTCGAACTATTGTTTGGGCTCGCTGGGCTTCGGAGTCGTCGGCTTCGGCGTTGTGCTGGCTGGCGTCTTCGGGGCCGCAGGCTTCGGTGCGGTGGTTCCCGAAGCCGATGGCGCAGGCACTCCGGATTGCGTGTTGTAGAGATCGATCACGGGCTTGGTGATATCGACGCCTTCACCCGCCATCAGAATCGGGCTCTGCGGCCATGGCTTCGAGGTGTCGATCACCATGCCGAATCCGTTCTCCTGAGCGTATTTCACGATTACGGGAGCCATTTTCTGCAGGATGCGGCCCGCGACTTCCTGCTGTTGATTGCCAAAATCTTCCTGGGCGTCCTGCACCGCGCGGTCGAAGAGCTTCTGTTTGCTCTCGATCGACTTTTGCAGGCTCGCCTTGGCATCATCGTTGAGTTTGTCTCCCTGAGTGCTCATCTGCTTTTTCAGAGCTTCCAACTCATCGTTCTGCCCTTTCAGCTCGGTCTGCTTAGGCTCGAACTTTTTCTGCAGGGTTTCCATATCGCGGCGCCCTTCGTTGCAATTGAAAATTGCCCCTTCGATATTGATGGCGCCCACCTTCGTGCCGGTGTTGGGGACGGGAGTTGTGGTGGCGGCTGCCGAAGAGGGAGCTGCAGGCAAAGCCGCTGCGGTGGTTGGCGTTGCCGCGCTGCCGGTTTGGGCGAATGCGGAAAACGTAAAGGTCACCGCAATGGCCAGAAGAATACGCGCAAACTTGCTTTTCATTGGGTCGATTGAACTCCTTGGAACATGTTGGTCAGAACACGTTACGGGAATGAACTTCTCTAATTTTTCGCTCTCAGATCGCTTCTTCAGTCAACGCTGGGCCGCATTGAAAGAGGTTCCGCTGCGGTAGCGGCCGCCAATCGGAAAAGGCGTATCAACCTCACACGCCGGGCATACGGGCGTGCCGTCCACTCCTTGAACTCACTCGATGGCGTGGATCAGGAGCATTATAGATATCCCGCGCACAGCGCGTCAAACGGCTAGAACGTGGTCGCCACCGTGAAGCGGAAGGTTTTCCGCGGCTCGCGCAGCAGAAATTGCGGTGAATAGACGTTCTTGGCCTGCTGAAATGTGTAGTCCCCGGCTTCGCCAGGCGGGAACATGCTGCGGGTGATCGGGATGGGCGGAGTGGCCTGTTGATCCAGGCGCAGGGGGTTGTAGGCCCAGTAAATGCGGAAGGGCGCGTTTACTACAGGCAGGAACATCTGCAGTTCGAGTCCGGTCGAAACGCGCGGCTGCCAGTTGGTCGAACTCAATGTCTGCAGGTACTGGCTGGGCGTCGGGGAGAGAATTTTGCTGCCAACACAGTTGTAGCCGGCATCGAGAGCTGGGCAGCCGAAGGGCGTGCTGATGACCTGATCGTACTGCTGCGTCGCGATTTGGAGTTGCGAAGGCCGAACGATGGGGTCAATGCCGACATCAAGAAACGGCGCCAGCGCCACCGGTCCGGCGATGGTGTAGCGGTATTCGAGATTTCCCCAGGCGCTAAGGTCACCACCGGGAAAGACGATCTGATCCACGGGAATTGGGATCGTCCAATTGCCCAGCCGCGGATTCGAGGGATCTTTGGGAACCGGGCTGCCGTCGCGATTGGTGAGCGTGACCACATTCGAGCTTGGCAAATATGCGACCGGCGAGATGGAGCGGATATCGAATCCGCGAATATCGTTTTCGCCGCCCATGTAGAAGCGCTGGAATGGGGGCGCGACCAGGCCGCCGAAGCCGCTGATATACGATCCGTTCACACTGAAGCCGATCGCGTTGCGGCGATTCTGCACTGGAATGAACCGCTTGTATTGCACGACGGGACGGATCGAGCGCACCGTCCCGCCAATTCCGGCGAACTCGGCGCCCATGGTCAGCTGATGTCCGCTATGGGGCGAGATGCCGCTGTCCAGCGTATTGAACGAGAAGTTGGGGAAAATCTTGCTGGTGATGATGCCGTTCACGGCGTTCGGCCCCGAAATTCCGCGGAAGGCAATGAAGTCGAACAGCGACTTCGACGCCGTGCTCAGAGGAATCAGGTTCGACCGGTCGAGTGAGTAGGTGATGCCCACTCGCTTGAAAGAACGCCGCAGCGGATAGCTCAGCGAACTCGTGAAGCCGAGGCTCGACTGCGAATAGTTCTGCAGGTTCTGCAGCAGAGCGGGCGACAAGTTCAGAGTTTGTCCGGTAAAGATGGAGAGCTGGCGCGCCTGATCGAAATTGATTTTGTTGCCGAACACGGTGAATCCGAACTGCAGCGGACGATCGAACATGTAAGGCTGGGTAAATCCAAACATCACGCTGCGCGCCAGGTTGCCCAGGCTGACCTGCACCTGCAGCGTCTCGCCCTTTCCCAAAAAGTTGTTGGTGGCATAGTTCACTCCGATGAATGCGCCCTCCAGGCCGCTGACGCCGCCGTTCAGTCCGATGCTATTTTTGCCCTTCTCATGGACCTTCAGCGTCAGGTCAACCTGCCCGTTTTTTTCGTCCAGTTTTTTGTCGGTGACGTTGGGATCGTCGGGTTTGAGCTGATCGAAATAAGAGAGCTGATTCAGACGCTGCAGGCTGAGCTCCCACATGCGGGAGTTGTAGATGCCGCCTTCTTCGAGCAGCAATTCGCGGCGAATGACTTTGTCGCGAGTCGTCGTATTGCCCTGAAATTCGATGCGGCGGACATAGAACTGCTTGCCCTCATCGACGTCGATTTCGAGGTTGGCAATGTGCTTCTCATCATCAAAGGTGGTGTTGGGGACGGAAGTGAAGTTGATGTATCCGTACTGTCCGTACGCCTTACGCAAATTCTCCAGGCCTTTGGCGATTTTTTCGCGGCTGAAAATGTCGCCATCTTTCAAAGGGAAAAGGGTGCGCAAGGCCGTGGAATTAGAAAGCGCCTTATTATTCTTGAAAGTGATCGTGCCCAACCGGTACTGGTCGCCTTCCTCGATGGGCATGCTGATATCGACGGCTTTGCCGGGTCCGGCCTGGAACAAGGGAATGTGGAATCCTTTGTGCCCCGTGTCATGAATCTGGGTCTTGGGGTCGCTGACATTCGCCTTGAAATAACCGCGGTTCTGGTACTCGGCGCGCACCCGCTCGGTATCTTCTTCCAGTTTGGTGGCGTCGTAGGTCTTGGCAAAAATATTTTCCAGGAAGATCGAATGCGGAATTCCAACCGGCCGTAGATTCTTCATCGCCGCGCGCAGAACGCGCGACTTGATGTGCTGATTGCCGGTGAAGGTGATCTTGCCGACTTTGACCTTCGGCCCTTCCTTCACCACGAAGGTGATGCCTACGGCCGCAGGCGGAATCTGCCGGACCTCGGTTCGAATGGTGGCGAATTGGCGACCATGTTCCGAAAGCAGGTTCTTGATGGAGACTTCCGCCTTCTTGATTCGCGTGGGATCATACTGGCTCTCCACCACCAGCCCGATTTTGTCTTGCTTGAAGCGGTCGAGCACGTCGCTGTTGGAAACTGAACTCAGGCCGGTGTAGTTGATTTCGCGGATGGTCGGCTTTTCCTTGACTTCGACGACCAGGCGCCAGCCTTTGGGCGACTGCTCCCGCAGGAACTTGATGTCCTCGAAATAGCCGGTGTTCCACAGCGAATTGAAGTCGCGCTCGAGCGCGGCAGGATCGTAAATGTCGCCGGGCTTGGTAAAGATGCGGGCGCGAATCGTCTCCGCCGGGATGCGTCGATTCCCAGTGACAACGATTTCGGAGATGATGTCGTTCTGAGCGCGGGCGGATTGCAGACCCACGATCAGGAGCGTGAGCAAGATCACCGCGAGCACACCGGCGCGCCCCTTCGTCCTTCTCCAAAACCGTTGGAATGAACGAGATGGCGATGGCGCGGCTCCGGGAACGCAAGCGCGCTTGAGCACAACAAGGTTCTCCGAATGAAAGCGAAATGGAATCGCTACGACCTCAGCCTCTGTGATGTAAGAAAACTGACATTATACGGTAGTGCAAGGCGAAGCGTCCAAAACCGCAACTCTAAATGCTCATCTTTCGGTTGCCTGCGGGCGCTTCGGGCAAGGTTGACGACGATTAGCCCCCGAGACCGCTAACCGCTACTCTTCTCTACTTCCACCAAGACGGAATAAAACGTGGCCGAGTTGCCCATGTCGGTAAGTTTTTCTGACGTCAGGCTGTTGATGCTTTGAAATCCGGGGGTCGCCTTGACCCAATTCAGCCGGGCGGAGACGACTCCGGGTTGGACGCGGCCGTCGACCCGCGCCTTGAGAAGAATGTCGCCACGGCGGTTGAAGACGCGCACGCGGTCACCGTCGGCGATGCCACGCACTTTCGCATCGGCGGCGGAAATCTCGAGCAGGCCAGGTTCCTCCATCTGCTGCACTGTTGGCAGGTTCGAAAATGTCGTATTCAGGAAATTATCGGCCTTGCGCGCCAGCAGTTCGAGCGGCAGATCCTTGGACTGTTTGCCGTGACGAGACTCCGCAGGAGGCTTGAATTCCGCTACCGGATCGAGTCCGAGATTTTTCAAGGCCTCAGAATAAAACTCTGCCTTGCCGGAAGGCGTGCGGAAATTCCCGCGGGCAAAGGGAAGAAAATGGGCTGAACCGTTTTCGGAACATGTGGGGACCGCCGCAGTTCGTGCGGGGAGCGACACCTCGTCCTGCGAAGCGGAGCGAGCCTCCGCGGGCTCGCTATGCACCTTGCATCCTGCCGCCGCAAAATTCAATCGCACCGGCCCCTGTTCCAACCTCTCGCGGTTGATCCCTTCCATCCACGGATCGCGCGAGTCCAGCGCCTGCTCGATCATCTCGTCCACGGTTTGACCGAAACAGCGATCTTCGAATCCCATGCGCCCCGCCAGTGCGCGAAAAACGTCTACATTCGAGCGGCACTCGCCCAACGGATCGATCGCTTGATTCGAAACCTGCACGAAGTAGTGACCGTAGGCTTTTTGCAGATCTTTGTGCTCGAAAAATGTCGTTGCCGGAAGCACGATGTCGGCATAGTCGGTCGTATCGGTGAAAAACTGCTCGTGCACGACCGTGAAAAGATCGGGGCGCAATAACCCGCGCACAACTTCTGCGTGATTTGGACAGACGGCCGCCGGATTCGAGTTGTACACGAACAGTGCCCTGATGGGCGGATCATCCAGCGTGTTCAACACGCGACCGAGTTCCACCATGTTGATCGTGCGCGCATCCCGGCCGAGCGCGGTCTTCATCAGATCAGTTCTCTTCAGCCCCATCGTGTTGAAGCCGAATCCGCCGCTGGTGGAAAGCTGCAGCCCTCCGCCGATTTCCTTCCACGAACCAATCACGCACGGCAGCATGGCGATGGTTCGCGTTGCCATGCCGCCGCCTTCCGAGCGCTGCACGCCATAATTCAACCGGATCACCGACGGCCGCACGGTTGCATATTCTCGCGCCAGCTTGCGAATGTCGTCCGCGGCAATCCCGGTCCACTGCGCAACTTTCTCTGGCGGATACTCCTTTACTTTTTCGCGCAGGGGTTCGAATGCGAGCGTGTACTTTGCGACATAGTCGGCGTCATACAGGTTTTCGCCGATGATGACGTGCATCATGCCGAGCGCCAAAGCCGTGTCCGTTCCGGGATTGATTGGCAGAAACCAATCGGCGCACTCGGCGGTGCGGGTGCGGTAGGGATCGATCACGACCAGCTTTGCGCCATTGCGCTTCGCCTCAGCAATGAACGGCCACAGATGAACGTTGTTGGCGTGAATGTTTGCCGCCCACGCGATGATGTATTTCGAGTGGCGGAATTGTTCCGGCTCGGTACCGAGCTTGACGCCATAGACCGATTCGAGCCCGACTTCACCGGCAGAAGAGCAGATCGTGCGTTCGAGTTGCGATGCACCGAGTCGATGGAAGAATCGGCGATCCATCGAGCCGCCGTTCAGGGCTCCAAGCGTCCCGCCATAGGAGTATGGAAGAATCGCCTCACTGCCGAATTCCGCGCTGATGGCTCGAAATCGCGCCGTGATCTCGTCGAGCGCCTCATCCCAGGAGATACGTTTCCACGTTTGATCAGAAGAAATAGAAAGGGGGTGCCCCAGGTCTCGCCGATTTTGCGAGACCTGGGAATCAAATTGCGCCCTCGGCCCTTTCGGTCCGACCCTCCGCATGGGGTAGAACACGCGGTCTGGCGAGTAGACGCGGTCCAGATACTTCGCGACTTTGGCGCAAAGAAATCCGCGTGTGACCGGATGTTCCGGGTCCCCTTTAATCTTCGTCGCGCGACCGTCTTCAACCGTAATCAGAACCCCACAGGCGTCGGGACAATCATGCGGGCACGCGGCTCGGACTACGGTTTTCATCTCAGCAATTATATGGCAGAAGAAAAAGGCGGACGGCCTTTGGGCCGTCCGCGGAGGCGAGATGCGTTGTTTCGCTTAGTTCGTTGGAGGATCCGCTACCACTCCGGCATAAACTTGCGGAACTCCAGTCCCCGGGCTCTTCAGCAACAGACCCCGCATAATCAACGGGACGTCGGTGGTTGTAGTCTGCAGCTGGCTGAGGCCGCTCAAGCCGTCGGTGAAGTTGGTGAAGTTAAAGGTATTCACCGTCACCGGTCCGCCGACCGAGAAGCCAATCAAGCCATTGTTCGAGATCTCAAAGCTCCCGGCATTCCCGTTATTCACCGTCACCGTGCCCGGTATGAATGCTCCGTAGAAGCCTTGCCGGCGCAGTGAAATCATCGTCGGTGTGAACGTCGGATTGGCGAAGTCCCCACCGATGAAAATCCGCTGGCCAACCTCGATCGAGGTGTTGTTGAACAAGATATTCTGCAGGATGCCGTCGAGGAAGCAGATTTCGTAGGTGCTCACTGCGCTGATGTCGAAGGTCTGGATCGTGTCGACATCATTGACCATATCGGCCCCGGTCTCGCCCACCCACATCGTCACTTGCTGCGCCTGTCCGGCGTTGTTGTTCACGACCTGGAGTACGCGGCCCGAAACGAATGAGTGTGCCGTGGTGATGACTTCCACGCTGTCGGCCAACAGGCTGCCATCCGCCTGGAAGCGGCCCTGCACAGCCACAAATGCCGGCGGCGCAAGATTGTTGATGTTCCATCCGCTGTTGAAGTTCGTGCTGCTGTTGACGTCGACGGTCAACTGCCGCCCATAGGGACCTTGCAGCACGAAGGAATCACTGCCCGGGTTCACAGAGACCAGTCCGCCGCCGAGATCCGTCACTCTACCATCCGGATCGCTCGCCTTCGTCGCCTTCACGTGAATGACGGGGTTCACCGCACCGGTGACTTGGCCATTGTCGACTGCGACCGAGTCCTTGATATCCATTTCCATGCGCAGACCCGCAAGCCCGTTGCTGCTCACGTCCATTGCTTTCGGGAATTGCACCGTGATGCTGAAGGGATTTTGACTTCCAGGAAAGGTTCCTGCGATGGGCGATCCCATCGTCGGCGGATTCTGTGTCCAGTCCACCCACTCGATCATGGGATTCGCAAGCACAAAGGTCGCGCTCACGTAGGTATCCGGTGGAACGGAATTGAAAGCCAGCGGCGCGCGCAATCCGACCAGGCGGGCGAAGTCGACCGTCACAGGTGTAGTGATCACGGGTGCTGTGCTTCCATCTTTGCCGTTGAGCGTCACCGAATTCAGCGTAACTACAAAGCTCACCACTGAGGCCAGTGGCGCGTCTTCGCCGGTCATGAACACCGCGCCCGGCTGGGTATTTGAATTTAAGTTGGAATTGGATGAGGAATTGGAGCCGCATCCCAGTCCGATGATCGTCAGAGCGAGCAGAACTCCGAACGCGAGAAACTTTTTCATGGCAGAACTCCAGCGCGAAATTTGGAATGTGAAGCGCTTTCCGGCCAAGCCGCGATTTGCTTCACGCTGGACAAAACACAGAACTTTACAGAATGTTGCGTAACTTACAAGAAAGTTACTGCAGACGAAATCGGCGCGGCTATCTTGCTGATTTTATGATGCTTAAGTAAACGACCAATGGATTTGCGTCGTCCCGAAGCATCGCGCTTTCACCAGCGATGCGAGGGATCTCGCGTGGATCAGCACAAGAATTGAAAGGGGTGGTTTGTCTTTTGGGGAGAGCGCTATTTCAACTCCATCACTTCTTTCTCTTTCGCCTTACTCATCTCTTCCATCTTCTTGATCTCGTTATCGGTGAGCTTCTGAATCTCATCCATCGAACGCTTCTCTTCGTCCTCGGTAATCTTCTTGTCTTTCAGCGCCTTTTTGATCGCATCGTTTCCGTCGCGGCGAATGTTTCGAACGGCCGTGCGGTGCTCCTCGAGCACGCGATGCAGATGCTTGACCATGTCCTGCCGGCGCTCCTGCGTCAGCGGCGGGACGGGCACGCGGATCATCTTGCCATCGTTCATCGGGTTCAATCCCAGGTCGCCGCTGCGGATGGCTTTCTCGATCGCGCCCAACTGCGATGGATCGAACGGCTGCACTGTGATCAACTGCGCCTCGGGCGCGTGCACCTGCGCGACTTGATTCAATGGCATCTGCGCGCCATATGCATCTACCGTGACGCCATCCAGCATGTGAACCGACGCGCGGCCGGTGCGCGTCGCCGCCATCGCCTTG
>Ga0335077_10005779_pt1 | contig 15213 bp, 16 predicted proteins | sample Lox_Sample_31_FD_207151 | JGI IMG/M metagenome (GOLD analysis project Ga0335077, IMG submission 207151) | Soil microbial communities from Loxahatchee National Wildlife Refuge, Florida, United States - Lox_Sample_3.1 | ecosystem: Environmental > Terrestrial > Soil > Wetlands | place: USA... | reverse complement strand
CACCAGCAGCAGCCGCTGCCAGGCCAGCACCCGCGCCACCGCCTCCGTAGTCCGCATCCCCGGCTGCTCACGTGCCCCCAAGGCCGCCGCCACCACGGGTGGCCACCAGCCGCGCCGGGTCAGCCACGGGCGCGAGCTCGGCCAGCCACGTCCCGTCCGCGGACCGGCCCGCCACCCGCCGGGCGATCTCGGCCGCCAGCCGGGTCTTGCCCGACCTGCCCGACCCGGTCACCGTCACCAGCCGACGCTCCTCCAGCAGCCCCGCCACCTCGCGCACCGGCCCGGCCCGGCCACGGCGATCCCCCCACTGGGCATCACACGTCAACAGCCCCCTGGCCTGCTACGGCCAGCAGTTCACGGCCGGAACAGCCAACAGGCCCTCGCAGCACACCGAACTAAACGTTCTGTGCGCAGTGCTTGGCTTATCAAGCGCGATTAGCACCCGCGCCGATTCGATATGCACCGAATGTCCGTTTGTCACGTCCACGGGGTGTTCACTCTCCGTAACAGCCAACCTCCGCGCCCAGGGTGGTCGTTCGCTTGTACTTACTACGGCGGCATAGTCATGAAGCCGTCGCTGCCGACACCGGGCCAAGCTGCACACGGCTCTGGCCCACGTCGCCGCAACCGGGTCACGCTCGCGCTAACAGCGGGTCGGGTCTAGACCGGTTCCCACCGCCAGCCATTTCGGTTCTCACAAACGATCTTCTCGCCATTCCCGGCTATACCTGACGCGCCGTGATCAGCCTTGCGGCAGAACTCACCCGGTTGGTAGCACCTCCCGCCATTAGTAAGCGGGTAGCACGACGCAGCCGTGGACGGCGCAGGCGCTGCCGTCGGTGACCGTGGAGCTGATGGAGCCGGCCGGGTGACTGAGTGCGCCCGCGTTGGTGCCACGGAATGCGGAGACGCCGATGACGGCGAAGGAGCCGAAGTCGATGTGGTGGATGAAGGAGCCGACGTCGATGTGGTGGATGAAGGAGCCGACGTCGATGTGGTGGATGAAGGCGTCAACAAGGGCGCCGAGACCCCAGCGCTTCCGCACCCAACAGCAAACAAGGCCACGAGCATCAGCGCGGCAATCTTCAGGTATGTCACGATTAGCGAGCTTAGGATCACATCATGACGTCCAGACAGGGCCAGAAGTCCTGCATCTGTTCCGTCCCTGTTCCGGCTGATGCCAATCAATACCAGCGAACGACACGCGTCAATGCACACTGAATTCCCAGCTCAGTGGCGTGCTCGCAGGTCCGACGACCAACACCAAGAGTTCGGTTGTACCAGGCCAAGTCCATAGTCGTCACTGCACGCGCTGCTCGGCTGTAGGCACGTCCGACAACTTCACCATCTTCGAGGGAGCTTCGGAGATCCAACGCTCTATCATAGGCAACTAATAGCGACAGTAAATCGCCCGTCGAACAAAGCGTTTAGCAGACATCCTCGATGCTTAGGCAGCCATTATAGACAGATATTCTCACCCCTTACGGAATCCCCCCGGCCAAGGGAGCCAAGGTAATAGACCAAAGCAGCCGGGGGGATTCCGGCCCCCCTCACCTCGTAAGGCGATACAGCGCCGTAAGAGCGGCGGGACACAGGTCAAATGACGCACTTCCCACGACACTGGAGGAGTGCGCCAGGCGAAAACGCCATGACAACGTTAACTCGCGAACATGAAGATTACATGAAGTTACTCGCTGCGAAGCAAGTACGACCTAGCGTCCGACTTTACCGATCCGCGGAACAGCGTGCGTACCTCGCCCTTGTCAAATCCCGTAGCTCCGCCGCGCGAGAGCTGGCCGCTCGCCGCCCCTCTGGCCCAAACCCGTTGATCTTAGGAGTCAGTGACAAGCAGGCGCCCATTTGCACCAAGGCGCGCGGGTAGCAGCTCGGGTACAATCCGGATACGTCCAGCGCCACCCACAGCTGCCTACACTGCCGCCGCGACGCGTGAATAGACTCCCATGGATGTACAGGGAAGCTCACAAGCGAACTCATAATCCGCCTGTCGTGGGTTCGAGCTCCGCCCGAACCAGCGTTTTGGATTAAGGAATCCTGCCGTTGGCCGTCTCTCTGCTCACGCTCAGCGAGGAGGTCTCCCGGCGCCGCCAGCGGGCCGAGATCTGCCAGTTCCATCTCTGTTCCGCCAGAGCCTGAAAACATACAGGAACTGATGAGAAGCCATGAGAGTTAAAATCGCAGCTCATCCGGCATTTTTAGGGAGTGCTACCAGGTTGCGGAAAGCGGGGTGACGGAACCGGCCTACAGTCCGACTCATCGAGGACCTGTACGCTGCCCGGCCGGATGCGGCATGATGGCCGCCATGACGACTCTGGCTGCTGCCCCTGGTGACGTGCTCGCCATCTGGACCTCTTCTAGCCTGGTCAGTGATCTGATCCGGGTCGGCGAGGCGCTGCGCGGCCTGCCCGCCGTCGCTAACCACGTGGCGATCATCACCCACCAGGACCAGAAGGGGCGATGGATCGGGATCCAGGGCCAGCCGGGCGGCGTGGGCCTGGTCGACTGCACAAACTGGCTCAGCGACAGCCGGACCCGGTCCAACCATGACCAGCCCAAGCCGAACGATCACAATCAGATGACCGTCTTGCTCGGCTCGTGCGCCAAGTCCCTGGGCATCCAATATGACTGGGTGGGCATCGCCGAGGACGCCTGCGGTGCCCTGGACCTGGCCGACTTGTCCAAGGCCATCGACCCGTTGTGGCGGTGGCCCTCCAAGCACGACCTGCTGCCCGGCCACGTCGTGTGCAGTTCGCTTGCCGCGATGCTGTACGACCTGCCGCAGGTCGGTTACGCGCACCCGGACCTCGGCCAGGAACGGAGATGCGAGCCTGCCGACTGGTGGAACTGGTCGGACAAGCAAGTATGGACTAAGCCGGGCGCCTGACCCTCAGCGCCTCCTCGATTGGCCGACGCGGCTTGCCTACGTTCGTCGAGGCGTCCGATTCTGGGAGCAGGATGGGAGCGGCGAGAGGCGCGCAGGTGCGCCCAGACGCGGTGAATGTAGGCGCATGTAGTGCCCTGACCAGGCTAGACGTCTTCATTAGACCACCCATTGGTGTGCGACCTCTGTTGTGGTCCGCACGGAAGTTGCACTCCAGCGCGCAGGACCGAGACCGACAGAAAGCGGCGCAACACACGAATTCGATGTCAGCTGGGCGAGCCTCATCCGCTTCCGGTTCTGTAGCCCTCCAGGCAGGCCGGTCAAGGGCGCTCCCTCCGGTCGCGTCGCCACGGCGATGGCGCAAACCCGATTCACCTGCACGCTTACCACGACCGGCAAACCCGTCTGCCAGTCCTATGCGCGCGTCACGATCGTAGACGCCGGCAGGGCAAGCGTCCGCGCGTGTCCCTGGCACGCCGCTCGCTGTGCAGCCACCGCCGTCTTAGTGATGCAGCTGGACGCTGTCCACGATGGCCACAAGATGCGCAGGGTCAGCGTAGATTATTAGCAGGGAATACAGGCAGTGCTGTCCAGTTGGGGTAAGACAACTACCGCCTGCCGGTATCGGCTGCCGGTATTCGACCAGCGCGGCGCTATTTTGGAACGCAGGATATCCGGTCCTATGTGTCGGTGTGGATCGGCCACCGCGACTGATGAGCGGGCAGCTCCACGGTCACGCATGACTCTGGCTGCGAGCGCGTACTGTGGATGGATCATCACTGGCGTGCCTGGACGGGTTCCATCTGGACGGTGCTCTGGGCGGGCGGCCAGGTTCTGCTCAGTTGCGCGAGGCGGCGGACGATGCTCGAGCGGTTTACCGACCAGGCGCGGCGTGTGGTGGTCCTGGCCGAAGAAGAAGCCAGGATGCTCGATCACAACTGGATCGGCACCGAGCACCTGCTGCTCGGTCTCCTTCGCGAGGGCGAGGGCCTGGCGGCCAGGGTGCTGGAGTCGCTGGGGATCAGCCTGCAGCCGGTGCGCCAGCAGGTCGAGGAGATCACCGGCCAGGGCCAGCAGCACGCGTCCGAGCACATCCCGTTCACGCCCCGGAGCAAGAAGGTGCTGGAGTTGTCGCTGCGCGAGTCGCTGCAGCTCGGCGACGATTACGTCGGCACCGAGCACATCCTGCTCGGCCTGATCCGCGAGGGCGACGGCGTGGCCGCGCAGGTGCTGGTCAGGCTGGGTGCCGACCTGAACCGGGTGCGCCAGCAGGTCAGCGAGCTCGCCGGCGGCCAGCGGCCGCAGTTCGTGCGGCGGGTGTCTCGGGAGGCCGCACCGATGATCTGGATGCATACTCGCCTGGACGTGTTCGGGGGCCGGCTGGCGGCCGTTGAACAGCGGGTGGGCATCGGGCTGGACACCAGTGACCTGGACGAGCAGATCGCCCAGGTCCGCCGCGAGAAGGAATCCGCCGTCGACGCCCGCGACTATGAGCAGGCCGCGGAGCGGCGTAACCGGGAGAAGGAATTGCTGGCCAGCAAGGCCGCACGGCAGGAACAGTGGGCCGCCAGGCACCCGGCGCTGCCGGTTCTGGCCGAGCGGGTCCAGCAACTCGCCGACGGGATCGAGCGGCTCCGCGCCCTGCTCCGCCAGCACGGCATCGACCCGCAAGACAAGCCAGCCTGACCTGAAACCCGGTAGCACCTCGCGGCCCGAATCTGGACCTCGCAGCCTTAGACGTGCAGCCAAACCCCGGCGTGGAGATCGTCGCAGACGACGCCTTGGTCCGAGACGAGCCCGTGCCTGTACTGCCAGGCCGTCAAGAGGCCGAGCGCGTTCGTAAGCCTACTGAGCAGGCCGAACCAGAACCGGGCACCAGGGATAAGCGCCAGCATCATCAGCCCGAAGCCGATGAGGACCAACAAGAGCTCCCAGCCGGAGTCGCCATGACGGCTGAAGATCCCATGCTCCGCGGTCACGCATCGTCCGGGCTGCGGGCGCGTACTGTGGATGGGTCATCATTGGCTTGCCCGGGCAGGTTCCGTCCGGCTGGTGCTCTGGGCGGGCGGCCAGGTTCTGTTCAGTAGCGCGAGGCGGCGGGCGATGTTCGAGCGGTTTACCGACCGGGCGCGGCGGGCTGTGGCCCTGGCGCAAGAAGAAGCCAAGAGGCTCAATCACAACTACATCGGCACCGAGCACATCCTGCTCGGCCTCATCCACGAGGGTGAAGGTGTGGCGGCCAAGGCGCTGGAGTCGCTGGGGATCAGCCTGGACGCGGTCCGGCAGCAGGTCGAGGAGATCATCGGCCAGGGCCATCAGGCGCCCTCCGGGCACATCCCGTTCACGCCCCGGGCCAAGAAGGTGCTCGAACTCTCGCTGCGCGAGTCGCAGCAGCTCGGCCACAACTACATCGGCACCGAGCACATCCTGCTCGGCCTCATCCGCGAGGGCGACGGCGTGGCCGCGCAGGTGCTGGTGAAGCTGGGCGCCGACCTGAACCGGGTACGCCAGCAGGTGATCCAGCTGCTGCACGGCTACCAGGGCAAGGAGCCGCGGCTGGCTCGCCGGTTGCCCCGGGAGGGCGCACCGGTGACCGACGTGCAGGCCCGCCTGGACGCGGTCGAGGGTCGGCTGGCGGCCGTTGAGCAGCGGGTGGGGGCCGGGCCGGACACCAGTGACCTGGACGAGCAGATCGACAGGGTCCGCGGCGAGCGGCACGCTGCTGCCGATGCCGAGCAGTATGAGGAGGCCGCGGCGCTGCGTGACCGGGAGAAGGAATTGCTGGCCGCCAAGGCCGCGCGGCAGGAGCAGTGGGCCGCCGGGCATCCGGCACTGCCGGATCTGGCCGAGCGATGCCAGCAGCTCGCCGACGAGATCGAACGGCTCCGCGCCCTGCTCCGTCAGCACGGCATCGACTCGCACGACAAGCCAGCCTGACCTGAAACCCGGCAGAGCCCCGCGGCCCGAAGCTGGACCTCGCAACCTCCGCTTGGGCAGGACACGCCCCACGGTGCCCGCGGTAACGTTCCCGGAACGGTAGGTGACAGCTGGCTTTGTGACCAGGTTGTGCGTGCGGTGCGAGAACCCTTCCCAGCCATGGCGCGGCGCGTTGCATAACGCGTGTGGCGGGTCATTCGGCCTTCGCGTTCGACGGCTTCCTATCCCCCAGCAGAAGCAGCCAGGCGACGTTGAAGCCGAGGAACACCAGGATTGTCTGCAGCACCCCCTCGGTGCGCAGCGCATAACCGCCGCCGACCAGGGCCAGCGCCGCGATGAGGACGTAGAGCACGATTGCCGCAAGGTAAGCGGCCAGGCCGAGCCGATCGGCGGCGGGTAGGCCCCGCACCCCGGCCGCGCCGCGCCCGGGCGGGACGGGAAAACCGCGCGCGGCGACCATAGTCACGGCGCCGCCGAGGCCGACGATGACGAACGATGCCCGCCAGAAGTCCGGATTCTTGGGATCGATGAGGGCGAGCACACTCATCAGGCCGGGCAGGGCGAATTGCAGCGCAACCCCGTAGGAACGGCGCCCGTACCCCCGGTCCTGGTGCTCCTCCCAGTCCGGCAGCCGGATCTGGACCGCGACCACCCACAGGCCCAGGAGCGCGAAACAGGCCGGCGAGAACGCGCCGTAGAAGGCACTGAGATCCACTTTCCCTCCCTGTCCCCGCGCCGACCGTGGCGGCCGGCGCGGCAGTAACCCTACGTGCATATCGTCACACGCAATGGCGAGCGGGCGGCTCCACGATCACGAATGGCCCGGGCCGCGGGAGCGTACCGTGGATAGGTCATTACTGGCTTGCCCGGGCGGGTTCCGTCTGGACGGTGCTCTGGGCGGGCGGCCAGGTTCTGCTCAGTAGCGCGAGGCGGCGGAGGATGTTCGAGCGGTTTACCGACCGGGCGCGGCATGTTGTGGTCCTGGCCGAAGAGGAAGCCAGGCTGCTCAACCACAACTGGATCGGCACCGAGCACCTCCTGCTCGGCCTCATCCGCCAGGGCGACAGCGTGGCGGCCAGGGCGCTGGAGTCGCTGGGGATCAGCCTGGACGCGGTCCGGCAGGAGGTCGAGGAGATCATCGGCCAGGGCGGGCAGGTCCCGTCCGAAGAGATCCCGTTCACTCCCCGGAGCAAGAAGGTGCTGAAGCTGGCGCTGCGCGAGTCGCTGCAGCTCCGGGCCAATTACATCGGCCCCGAGCACATCCTGCTCGGCCTCATCCGTGAGGGCGACGGCGTGGCCGCGCAGGTGCTGGTGAAGCTGGGCGCGGGGCCGAACCGGGCGCGTCAGCAGGTCCTCCAGCTGCTGCACGGACACCCGGCTGAGGATCCCGTGCCGGCCCGATTCGCCGCGGCGAAGCTCAGGGTGACGACGGCCGTGCAGGCTCGGCTGGAGGCGATCGAGCAGCGGCTGGCCGCCATTGAGCAGCGGATTGGGACCGGGCCCGACACCAGTGACCTGGACGAGCAGATCGACGGGGTCCGCCGCGAGCGGCGCGCCGCCGCCGAGGCCCAGGACTACGAACGGGCCACGTCGCTGGGTGACCGGGAAAAGGAATTGCTGGCCGCCAAGGCCGCGCGGCAGGAGCAGTGGGTTGCCGGGCACCCGGCGCTGCCCGATCTGGCCGAGCGGGTCCAGCAGCTCACCGGCGAGGTCGAGCGGCTCCGCGCCCTGCTCCGCCAGCACGGCATCGACCCGCAAGACAAGCCAGCCTGACCTGAGACCCGGCGGCGCCTCGCAGCCTGACCGCTCCGCCTCGTATCCTGTTCACCGGGTAGGTGCCTCTCCGCTCGCGATGATCATCATCCCAAGTCAGAGCGGCACCTATCGGTATTTGCGGGGTCGTGTCACCGAATTAGCCGCGGATCGGGTCAGGGCTTGACAGGTTCCAGGAGTCACGCGGCCTTGTGCCAGTCGGCAACCTCTACCGCCTCCCACTCGGCCAGCCGCGCCTCGGCCTCCTCTACCGCGGCACGCAGCCGCTCGGCGGCCTGCCTGGTACGGGCCTCTGCCGCATTCCGGGCTCCTGGGGTCAGGAGCCGGCCGCGGCGACGGTGTTGACCGCCGTGACGATCGCGGCGAGGTCGTCGGCGGACAGGGCGGGGTGCACCGGCAGCGACAGCACCTCCTGCGCGGCGCGCTCGGTTTCCGGGAGGTCCAGCGCGCGGGCGAAGGACGGCAGCCGGTGGCTGGGGATGGGGTGGTACACGCCGGTGCCGATGCCGTGCTCGTCGGCCAGCGCCCGGGCGAAGCCGTCACGATCGTCGGGGACCCTGATCGTGTACCGGTGGTAGACGTGGATCGCGCCGTCGGCCACCGGCGGGAGAACCACCCCGCGGAGGTTCGCGTCCAGGAACTTCGCGTTCCGCTGGCGCTGTTCGGTCCAGCCGGCCAGCTTCGCCAGCTGCGCCCGGCCGATGGCGGCGTGCACGTCGGTCATCCGGGCGTTGAATCCGACGACCTCGTTCTCATACCCGCGTTCCGTGCCCTGGTTGCGCAGCAGCCGGACCGAACGGGCCAGCCCGGCATCGGCGCATGACACCATGCCGCCCTCACCCGAGGTCATGTTGCTGGTGGGATACAGGCTGAACAGGCCGAACGCGCCGAAGGTACCGGCCGGCCTGCCGTTCCACGCCGCGCCATGGGCCTGCGCCGCGTCCTCGTAGACCGCCAGCCCATGGCGGTCCGCCACTGCGCCGAGCCGGGTCATGTCCGCCGGGTGCCCGTACAGGTGCACCGGCATGATGCCCTTGGCGCGGCGGCTCACCACGGCCTCGACGGCCCCGGCGTCGAGGCCGAAGTGGGCCGGCTCGATATCGGCGAAGACCGGTGTGGCGCCGGCCAGGGCGACGGCGTTGGCCGTGGCCGCGAACGTGAACGACGGGACGATGACCTCGTCTCCCGGCCCGGCCCCGGCGGCGAGCAGGCCGAGCAGCAGGCCGGAAGTCCCGGAGCCGACCGCGACGCAGTCCCGCCCGGCCACCATCTGGTCGCTGAAGTCCCGCTCGAAGGCGGCGACCTCCTGGCCGCCGGCGATCATGCCGCTGCGCAGGACGCGGTCCACGGCGGACCGCTCCTCGTCGCCGATCAGCGGCTTGACGGCGGGGATCACGAGGTCTCCTCCCGGAGCGTCCGGCCGGACTGCAGGTAGCTCGCACCCGTCCGGGGACAGCGGAACCGGCCGCCGCCGGCCTCGGTCAGCGGCACCCCGGCCCGCCCGACCCACCGCACGAACCGCGCGGGCACCCCGGCGACCAGAGCGAAGTCGGGAACGTCGGCCACCACGACCGCACCGGCGGCGACGACCGCCCAGCGGCCGACGGTGACCGGCGCGACGCACACCGCGCGGGCGCCGACCGAGGCTCCGTCGCGCACGGTGACGCCGACCGGCTCCCAGTCCGCCGCGGTCTTGAGCGTGCCGTCCGGGGTCACCGCCCGCGGGTACCGGTCGTTGGTGAACACGGCGGCCGGGCCCACGAAGACCCCGTCGCCGAGCCACGCGGGTTCGTAGATGAGGGCGTGGTTCTGCACCTTGCACCGCTGGCCCAGCCGGGTCCCGGGGCCGATGTAGGCGCCGCGGCCGATGGTGCACCCGGCCCCGACCTCCGCGCCCTCCCGGATCTGGGCGAGATGCCACACGGACACGCCCCGCCCCAGGCGGGCACGAGGGTCGATGTCCGCGCCCGGCATCACGCGCGGTTCCGCCTGCCACGTATCAGTCACGCGTTGAGCATAGTGCATGACTTTCAGTCACCAGATGGGCGGCGCGAGCATCGATCTCATCGTCGGGCTGATCGTCGGGCCGCCGATGACGCCGACGCCCTGCAGGGTGAAGACGACTCCGGCCACGGTGATGAGCAATCCCGCGCCGACCAGCACGAGCCGGACCATCGCGGCTCAGGCCACCAGGTTGCGCAGCAACAACGCCTCGGCCAGGCAGGCTCGCTCGAACGTGAGCAGGTGCAGGCTCTCGTTCGCGCCGTGCGCGCGGGCATCGGGGTCCTCCACCCCGGTGATGAGGATCTCGGCGTCCGGGAAACACCCGGCGTAGGCGGTCACGAACGGGATCGAGCCGCCGACCCCGATGTCGAGGGCGGGCGTCCCCCAGGCTTCGGTAAGGGCCTGGCGGGCCGTCCGGTAGGCGTGACCGCCGGTCCGGACGGTGAACGGGGCGGCCGTGCCGCAGGAGGTCACGGTGACGTGCGCGCCCCACGGGGCGTGCGCGCGCAGGTGCGCCTTGACCGCCTCGCAGGCCCGGTCCGCGTCGTCGCCCGGTGCCACCCGCAGGCTGACCTTGGCCCGGGCGACGGGCAGCAGCGTGTTGGAGGCGTCCTTGGTGGCGGGCGCGTCGAGGGCGATGACGGTGATCGACGGCGCGGCCCACAGCCGGCCGGTGAGGCTGCCGGTGCCGGTGAGCTGCACGCCGTCGAGCAGCCCGGCGTCGGCGCGCAGCCGCGCCTCGGTCAGGTCGACCGGGTCCGCCGTGCCGCGGGCCAGGCCGGCCACGGCCACGTCGCCGCGCTCGTTGTGCAGCGTGGCCAGCAGCCGGCACAGCGCGGTGAGCGCGTCGGGAACAGGGCCGCCGAACAGGCCGCTGTGCACCGCGTGGTCGAGCGTGCGCAGCTCCACCGTGACCGTGGCCCCGCCGCGCAGGCTGGTGGTCAGCGACGGCACGTCAGCCGTCCAGTTCACCGCGTCGGCGAACACCACCACGTCGGCGCGCAGCTGGTCGTGGCAGGCGCCGAGAAACTCGGCCAGCATGGGCGAGCCGATCTCCTCCTCCCCCTCGACCAGCACGGTCACGCCGACCGGCAGCGCGTCGCCGTGGACGCGCAGCGCGGCCAGGTGGACCGCGAGGCCGGCCTTGTCGTCGGCCGCGCCGCGGCCGTAGAGCCGGCCGGCGCGTTCGGCGGGCTGGAACGGGTCGCTGTCCCAAGATGCCAGATCGCCGGGGGGCTGCACGTCGTGGTGCGCATAGAGCAGGACGGTGGGCGCGCCGGGCGGGGCCGGGCGACGGGCCACCACGGCCGGCTGGCCGCCGGGGACGGTGCGGATCTCGACCTCCGGCAGGCCCGCCCCGCTCAGCAGGCCCGCGGCCGCCTCCGCGCTGGCCCGCAGGTGCGGTGCCGCGGCCGGATCGGCGGAGACAGAGGGGATCCGCACCAGCCGCTCCAGGTCGGCGCGGACGGAAGGCAGAACCTGGCGGACGGCCTGGGCGAGGGTCATGCTGAGACGCTATCTCAGGCCGCGTACAGGTGGAGGTCGGCCGCGAAGCGCTGGGCGATCTCCAGGGCCGCGGGCAGGTCGGGGTGGCAAACCGCGTCGTGGTCCCGGATCGTGCCGTCACCGTAGCCGCTGGCAGCAGGCGGCGGGTCAAGAGCGGCCGGGGGCGAGCGGGACAAGCACAGCTTGCACCGGAGGCCCGTTCGGTATCAAAATGCGCGGCGCGGAGCCGGGCTACCATTCCAGATATGAACGTGGTTTTCGTCGAGCCCTGGTTCCCGCGGTACCAAAGGGAATTCGCCCGGGCGCTGGCGGAGGCGGGCGCGACGGTGATCGGCATCGGCGAGTATTCCGCTGACGGCTTCGACGATCAGCTGAAGGGCTGGCTGTACCGCTACGAGCAGGTGCCGTCGGTCACCGACGTGGCGGGACCCGGTGGATCTCGCCGGAGTTCATCTCCACCAACCGGATCGAGGTCGCGCCGACTACGAGTAGGTGCTCATGACTGACCTCAGGGTGCGGGAACGGTGGTTCTCCGAACGGATTCAGCAGCAGGTCACCGTGATGCGGTGGGGGCTGTTCGGGCAGCCGGTGCTGGTGTTCCCGTCGGCGGGCGGCGATGCCGGGGAAATCGAACGGCACGGCCTGGTCGACGCCTGCGGCCCGCTGCTGGCCGAGGGCCGGGTCAAGCTGTACTCGGTGGACAGCGTGGCGGGGCAGGCCATGGTGGCTGAAGAAGGCTCTGTTGAGCACCGGATGTGGCTGCTCAACCAGTTCCACGAATGCGTCCGGTGGGAGGTGCTGCCCGCCATCCACGCGGATCTCGGCGGTTCCGCGCTGGATGTTGTTGCCGCTGGTGCCTCGATCGGCGCGTTCAACGCGGTGGCCGTGCTGTGCCGGTACCCGGACGTGTTCGGCGCGGCCATCGGCATGAGCGGCACCTACCGGATCGAGCGCTTCTACGACGAAGCGTGGAGCCAGGACCTGTACTACGCCGCGCCGCTGCAGTTCCTGCCGGGCCTGGAGGGCCGGCATCTGGACCGGCTGCGCTCTCGCCGGGTGATCCTCGCGTCCGGGGCCGGCGAGTGGGAGGACGTAGGCGAATCCTGGCGGATGGCCGAGGTCCTCGGGGCGAAGGGGATCCCCAACCGGGTGGACGACTGGGGGCCGCAGTGGGCGCACCAGTGGCCGACGTGGCGGCAGATGCTCCCGCAGTACGTTCACGAACTGGTCCCCTGAGGCACGGCTCCTGATCCCCTGGGGCACGGGCTCAGCCGTCGCCGGGCACCTCCAGTTCCTCGGCGATGATCTCGTGGCACAGCTCAAGGCACTCCGAGCAGACGGCCGCGCTCGCGGACGTCCTCTCCAGCGTCACCTCCGGCATGACGACCAGGCCGGAGGCCTGGCGGCGGTCCTTGCCGCAGAAGCTGCACTTCAGGCGGGCCGCGTGCTCAGGCAGGGCATTCATCGTGCCCAGCTGGGTGTCGACGGTCACGCCGGAGCCGAGCACGTTCGCGGCCAGGGCCACGCAGAGATCGCAGATGTATACGCCCGGGCCGGCGATCAGCTTGCTGACCTCGCGCTGGCGCTTCCCGCAAAACGAGCAGGCCAGCAGCACCGGGTCCGGACGCCCGCGCCGGGTTCCGCCGCGCAGCCAGCGGCGGGAGCCGCCGGCCTCCTCGACGATCTGGTACACCCGCTGGTGGCTGAGGCCCAGGTTCGCGGCCAGTTCGCGCAGGGACGCGCCGTGCAGGTGCAGGCGCCGGACGGCGCGGTAGAACTCCGCGCGCGCCACGTCGGCGTCGCGCTCGGCGTCGATCAGCCGTTCCTGGGCCTGCCGGGCCTCGCCGAGCAGATCGTCGTTCATCTTGTCTACTGTAACTAGACACTTTACGGTTGCCAAGATAGTTTGCGGGCAGGCATAAGGTTGGGGTGATGTCGCCGATGAGTGAGACGGCAGACGCTGCCGCGGCCGAGCCCGGGAACGAGGGCGAGGCGGCCGGGTGCCACCGGTTCGTGGTGGTGGCCAGTCGGCTGCCGGTAGACCGGACCGAGGGCCCGGGCGGCCAGGTGGAATGGCGGCCCAGTCCGGGCGGTCTGGTCAGCGCGCTGGAACCGGTCATGCGCGAGGCGGCCGGTGTGTGGATCGGCTGGTCCGGAGACACCGGGCCCGCGCCCGGGCCCTTCCGGGCCAATGACCTGGACCTGGTGGGCATGGGCCTGTCCCCGGAGCAGTTCCGCGATTACTACGAGGGGTTCTGCAACGCGACGTTGTGGCCGCTCTACCACGACGTCATCGCCCCGCCGGAGTTTCACCGCCGGTGGTGGGACGCGTACGTGACCGTCAACCGGTCCTTCGCGACGGCCGCCGTGGCCCAGGCGGCGCCCGAGGCGACGATCTGGGTTCACGACTACCAGCTCCAGCTGGTCCCGCAGATGGTCCGCGAGCAGCGCGCCGACGTGCGCATCGGCTTCTTCAACCACATCCCGTTCCCCGGGTACGAGATCTTCGCCCAGCTTCCATGGCGCCGTCAGGTGGTCAACGGCCTGCTCGGCGCGGACCTGCTGGGCTTCCAGCGCCGCGCCGACGCCACGAACTTCCTGCGGGCCTGCCGCCGGACGGCCGGCCTGGCCACGAGGGGCTCCACGGTCCGGATCGGCGACCGCGAGGTCCGGGCGGCGGCGTTCCCGATCTCGATCGACGCACAGTCCCTGGAGCAGATCGCCCGGCGGGAGAGCGTCAGGAAACGCGCGGGCGAGATCAGGATGGCCCTGGACGAGCCGGACACCGTCCTGCTGGGCATCGACCGCCTCGACTACACCAAGGGCATCCCCGTTCGCCTCCGCGCCTACGGCGAGTTGCTCCGCGAGGCCCGGCTCGGCCCGCGGGTGGTCCTGGTCCAGGTGGCGACGCCGAGCCGGGAGCGGGTCGGGGCCTACCGCGTCCTGCGGGACGAGGTCGAGCTGGCCGTGAGCCGGATCAACGGCGAGCACGCGGAGGTGGGCAGCCCGCCCGTGCACTACCTGCACCAGTCGTATCCGCGGGAGGAGATGGCGGCGCTGTACCTGGCCGCCGATGTCATGCTGGTGACCTCGCTGCGGGACGGCATGAACCTGGTGGCCAAGGAATACGTCGCCTGCCGCTACGACGAGAGCGGCGCGCTGGTGCTGAGCGAGTTCACCGGTGCGGCCGACGAGCTCAGCGGCGCCTTTCTGGTCAACCCGCACGACATCGAGGGCCTGAAGGACGCCATCGTGCGCGCGGCCACCATCAGCCCCGGTGAGGCCAGGCGCCGGATGCGGCTGATGCGCAAGCGGGTGAGCGAGCACGACGTGGCGCACTGGGCGGAGAGTTTCCTCGGGACGCTCGAGCGGCCACCGGGCACCTGGCCGACCCTCTGAGGCTGCTCTCCCTGGTTCGGGCTGCCGCGATCGCTGCCCACCCGGTAGCCCCGGCGGTCAGGTGGTGGCCGGCTGTTCGCGCCGGGCGGTTCGGCGGATCCGGGCGAGCATGAGCGCGCTGGCCGTCACGCCGGTGAGGCCCAGGGTGATCAGGCGCGGATCGGACTCGTGCAGGCCGAAGGTCAGCCAGCAGGAGAGCTCGCCGAGGATGAGCAGCCAAGTCCCGGCGGAGATGCCGGTCGGGCCGGCCGTCCGGTAGGCGGTCCAGAGGGACGGCGCGACCTGGACGGTGAACGCGGCGGTCAGCAGCGCCCCGAGGTCGGCCCGGCCCAGGGCCAGGTAGGCCGCCACGAGCAGCACCGCCCAGGCGCCGATCAGGATCGACGGCCGCAGCCTGGCCCGTCCCCGCAGGCTCAGCAGGACCGCGAGCGTGCCGGCCAGGAAAGCCGGGCATGCTGGCCTGGAGAGGCCCTGGGCCAGGATCATGCCAGGTTGACCGGCCTGTCACCCGCAGGCCCGATCTGAAATCGGGTGGCACCTGCACCTGCACCAGCACCAGCACCGGGCAGGACCGTCACCCAGCCGCCGATGGCATGCGGCGATCAGCGCAGCCATGGAGCACGGGCTGGTACCTGCCGGTGGGCTGACGGTGCTGGCAGCGAGCATCCTGAGTGCTGCTCGGATCGGCTTACATA
>Ga0335077_10005778_pt1 | contig 15214 bp, 12 predicted proteins | sample Lox_Sample_31_FD_207151 | JGI IMG/M metagenome (GOLD analysis project Ga0335077, IMG submission 207151) | Soil microbial communities from Loxahatchee National Wildlife Refuge, Florida, United States - Lox_Sample_3.1 | ecosystem: Environmental > Terrestrial > Soil > Wetlands | place: USA... | reverse complement strand
TAACGCGACGATGACTCCCAGAACAAAAAAGGCGCTGATGAAGGCGAGCACATTTGCCTGCGCGTCTACCATCTGCTGCAGTTGCGCAAGCGACCGATGGCCCGCCTCGGCCAGGCTCGAGCCCGCCATGATGGACGACTGCTGCAGCGCAGACAAATAGCGGTCAAAGAATGGGTTCCCGTGATGGAGATGCGAGACCAGGTCAACGCGGCTGATCTGGCGGTGGCGCGAAAGGTACGAGACCAGAAAAGAAACGCCGATCGCGCCGCCGAGGTTCCGAGAAAAGTTGCTCATGCCGGAGACCTGATTGTTGTCCTGCTGGCGCATGCCGACGTACGCGAGCGTGCTGATGGGAATGAAGATCAGCGGCAGGCCGACGACCTGGAAGACGCGCATCCAGACAACCGTGGTGAAGTCGATGTCGGGCGAGATGCGCATCATCGAGAACATGCTGATCGAAGTCAGAAGGTAACCGACCGCGATCACCTTGCGGGGATCGAACCTGCTGCCGAGGATCCCGGCCACCGGCATCAGAACTGCCAGCGCGAGCCCCCCGGGAGACAAGGCCCAGCCGGCGCGCTCCGCCGAGTAGCCGAGCTGCAGTTGCAGGAACTGCGGGATCAGGATCGTCGATCCGTTGAGCACCATGCCCAGCGTGAAACTCGAAAGGATTGAGGAAGCCAGGTTGCGGCTCCTGAGCAGTCGAAGCTCGATGATCGGGTTCGGATGCGTCCATTCGCGCCAGACCATGGCGATGAGAGAGAACACGGCGATGCCGCCCGCTACGCGAATCATGCTGGAATCGAACCACTCCAGTTGCTGACCCTTGTCGAGCACATACTGGAGCAAGCCCACGCCGATCACGATGGTCGCAATCCCGAAATAATCCGTGCTCTCTCTGCGTTTCTTTCCCGCCTCGATGACGTGGGGAGGATCGTGCACCACACGTTGCGTCAGAATCAGCGACAGAATTCCGATGGGTACATTTATAAAGAAAATCCAGTGCCAGCTGTAGTTGTCGGTGATCCAGCCGCCCAGCGTTGGGCCGATGGCCGGCGCCACCACGATAGCCATGCCGTAGATGGCGAACCCCATATTTCGCTGCTCGGGCGTGAAGGTATCGGCGAGAATCGCCTGTTCGCTCGGCCCCAGCCCCCCGCCGCCCAGTCCCTGCATGACGCGGAACACGATAAGCATGGGCAGGGTGGTTGCCATCCCGCACAGCATGGAACTCAGCGTGAACAGCACCACGCACGTCATGTAAAAGCGCTTGCGGCCAAGCCGCGTCGAAAGCCAGCCGCTCATGGGCAGGATGATGGCATTGGAGACCAGGTAGCTCGTCTGCACCCACGTGCTCTCATCGGAAGTCGCGCCCAGATTGCCGGCAATGTGGGGAAGGGCAACGTTGGCAATGGAGGTGTCCAGCACCTCCATGAACGTGGCCAGTGTCACCGTCATGGCCACGACCCAGGGATTGAAGCGCCGCCCCGCCGCTTCTAGCGGAGCCATACGGTAGCCTCAACGGACATGCCAGGGCGGAATCGCTCCAGGCCGTCTTGTTTCGCGTTGAGGCGGATACGCACCGGCATGCGTTGCACAACCTTTATATAGTTGCCCGTGGCGTTTTCCGGTGGAAGCACGCTGCTGCGCGCGCCTGTGATCGCCGGGATGCCTTCCACGGTGCCCTCGAAATCCTCTTTCAATGCGTCTACGTGGATCTTCGCGCGCTGGCCCGCGTGCATTTTCGCCAGTTGCGTCTCTTTGAAGTTTGCTGTCACCCACGTGTCGCCTGTTGCGACGATCATCAGCAGCGGCTGCGCTTCGCTCACGCGGTTGCCGATCTCGGCGCTGCGCTGGGTGACGATTCCGCGCACCGGGGAAACGATATGGCAGAAGCTCAGGTTGAGCTCCGCGCGGCTCAGTTGCGCCGCGGCCGCTTCCAGGTTGGCCTCGGCGGTGGCCAGGTCGGCCTGCCGGATCGAGAGTTGCCGGGGCGCCGTGCGGGAAATCTGTTCGCGATGGGCCGCCTGCGTGTCGATTTCAGCCTTGCGTTGCTCGACGAGCTTCTCCGCGGAGGCCACGTTTGCTTTGGCCGCGTTCGAGTTCGCCTCGGCCGAGCGGGCCGCGGCCACCGCCTGTTCGTAATCCTGGCGGGAGATCGTGCCCGCCTTGAAAAGCTGCTCATAGCGCTGAAGCTGGGCTTGGTCACGCGTGCGAACCGCGTCCGATTCGGCCAGCTTCGCCGTGGCCCCGGCCAGGTCCTGCGAAGCTGATGCGAACGCGGCCTTCGCCTGCACCACCTGCGCGTCGGCTGTCACAAAAGAAGCCGCATTGTCCGCTTGGGTAATAGCCACCGAAGGGCGCTGCGCGTTCAACTGCGCCACCGCCTGGTCATATTGAGCCTTCACCTGCGCATAGGCGGCCTTTTGTTCGCTGGGATCGAGATCGACCAGCGGCTGCCCGGCTTCCACTGTCTGATTGTCGGTCACGTACACCGCGGCCGTCGTGCCCGAGATTCTCGAACTTACGATATTCAGGTGCCCGTCCGCCTGCGCGTCATCGGTGGACTCATGGCCCTGCGAGTACACTCCCCACCCCGTCGCGCCCGTGCACGCCAGGAGCCCGGCCAGGCCGAGAATCACGATGCGGGCGGTCTTCTTATCCTTATGGGTTCGAGAAAGAACCTCGAATTTTGCCGTAGCCTGTGGCATACTGAAAACATACTGACTGGTCAGTTTTTTGTCAACAGGGAATTTTCAGAGGTGTTTTAATGGGTGCAGCAGCCATGCAAACGCTGAGTAAGCAACAGCTTCGGACCCAGGAGACCCAGGCACGCCTGCTCAATGCCGCGGAGCAGGTCTTTGTCCGCGACGGCTACGAGGCCGCTCAACTGGACGAGATCGCCGCTCGCGCCGACCGCAGCAAGGGGGCCGTCTACACCCATTTCAGGAGCAAGGAGGACCTGTTCCTGGCTCTTTTCGAACATCGAACCCGCTCGTACATTGATGGTTTGCTTACCAACCTCCGCAACTGCACCAATCGGAAGCAGAGGCAACAAGCGTTTCGCGAGTTCTACGTCGAACTTGCGCATGACCGGACTTGGCCGATCCTGACGCTGGAATTCAAGCTCTTCGCCATCCGCCATCCGGAATCGAAAGAGCGCCTCCGCCGGGCCTTTGAGATGTCAAAGCCGGCATATGATGGCTCAGCTTACGAACAGATGTTCGGGCAGCTAAGCGGCGAGCAGAGAGCAGACAATGACCTTGCGCTGGCAGCGTTGGGCCCCATCGTCACCGGACTGATCCTGGAGAGCTACTTCGAGCCGCAGACGCTCGACGAAAAGGGGATCCGACGTATTCTGGGCCGGATCTTCGATGCCCTGTTTCACGCTGTTTCGATAGATCAAAGGCTTTAAGGAATCTCGTGCACGACCTGGAACCCGATCCGTTGGGCCTGCATTTGGATCTGAATCAGAATCAGCAAATCAAACGCTGGTTGCTTTTCCGGGAAAACATTATTACCTTGCATGAGGGCAGGATGCCTGCAATTCGGGTCGCCACCTCATCGCCCGTAACACCCCTCATCTCTGCATCGGTTATCAGCAGGTCCGGCTTAAACCTGCTTGCAAGTTCAATCGCATCTTCTCCGCTGTAAGCTACCTTTGTCGCGTAGCCGCTTTTGGACAGTATCATCGCCAGCGTATCGGCGATAACCCGATCATCGTCAACCACAAGTACCCGTCTGGCACATCCGAGGCCGTACATTTGTTCCACTCCCCTGAAGCTTGCTGAGAGTGTGCCGTTCTTCTCTGAAGGGCAAGCAGAAACTTCCACGAGACGCCTCCATGATCTGACCAACGCGAAAAGCTGTGATCCGAACGCGCCGGCGTCCGAAGCCGCGCGCCCCCGTCTGCGTGGATGTGGTTTTGGATCGCCCACGAATCTATTTCGCTGGTCGATGCATGCGGGAGGCCGCGAAATTCAATCGCCAGTACCGCATGTGCAGGTGCCCTGACCCGAGCCCAGCGTCTGAATGAAGCTGCATTGGGCCTGCAGATTGGCGAGAAGCGCGTCACCTAGTTCGGTTTTCGTGAACGGAGTTTCTGTCGTTGCGGTGAAGGGCGCGTCCGCATTTTGAACGTGAGTCGCCCAGGCATGGCCGGATCCGGCAGGTGAAATCGCCGCCGGGTTACATCCGGTACTTCCGTTGAATGCACCGGTAACCAGCACGAGGGTGCCGGAATCAGGTGCGATCCCGGTCAGTGGGTTGGAAAGAAGATCGTGCCGCAAGGACAGGGTACGCATTCCCTCCCGCGAAAGCTGGCATCCGCAACATTCTGACATTTGCTGGTCATGGCTGAAGACGAACACCATGGTGCAAATCTCAGGATCTGCGCTGGTTGAACCCACCATCCGCACCGTCGTATCGCTTTTGCTCGACGCGCCTGAGAAGTAAGAGACGAGTGCGACCGGGAGGACCGTCACATTCGACTTGCCTGTGAACCCATTGAGGCTTGCTTCGATTGCGGCGCTTCCGGGGGAGAGTGCGATTGCGTTGCCGGTCGTATCAACTTCGAGGATCCGTGGATTGTCCGCGGTCCAGGCCACGGAGGAGGAAAGGTCAATAGTACTGCCGTCGCTGTAAGTTCCAATCGCACTAAGTTGGATGTTTTTGCCTACGAGGATACGAGGGTCAGGCGGCGTGATCGCAATGGATGACAAGACAGGATCGGTCACATTGACCGTAATCGACGTTGTAATTCCGCCGGCAACGGCCGATAAAGCAGCTGATCCGCGCGCCAGAGCGGTCGCCTCTCCGGTGGCGTTCATACTAACGATGGACGAGGCGCTACTCGACCACGCCACTGTGGCGGTAACATCCCGGACTGCGCCGTCGTTGAAGGTCCCTGCCGCAGTCAGTTGTTGTGAAGTTCCAAGCGGCATGGACGCATTCTGACCCGAGATCTGCAGAGCGTTAAGAAGTTCCGCAACGACCGTAGCCGTACTGCTGCCCGCGATCTTACCCGAACCCGAGCCCGCGAGGCTTGCTGAGAAGTTCGATGTGCCGGCTTTTAGAGCGCTGGCAAGGCCGGTCGCATCAATCTGGATCACGCTGGGATCGGAAATACTCCACGAAACCGTGTGCGTGACGTCCTGAGAGGTTCCATCGGTCAGGGCCGCGGTGGCGGTCAATTGGGCTTTTTGCCCCACAATGAGGGCCAACGGGCTTGGGGTAATCGCAATTGACTGTGGTGCGGCGCTGCTTACCTTGACGTCGGTCGAGGCGATGAGCCCGTTGATGCTCGCGGAAATCGAAGCCGTTCCGACGGCCCTGGCTTGCAGTAAGCCTGCGGAATTGACACTCCCGACCGAAGCATTGCTGCTGGTCCACCGCACCTGAGCTGTCTGGTCCTTCGACGTCCCATCGGAAAAAATCCCGGAAGCTGTGAGTTGCAGGGTCTGGCCGACAGAGAGCGCCGAATTGCCTGGCGCAATAGTGATGTGCGTTAACTGTGGGCTGGAGGTAACATGGACGGGGCCTCCGCATGCAGAAAGCAAGATTCCGAGGCCGCTTAGAACGATTGTTTTAGCAAACATCCCTGGGGAGCAAGAAACAAAAAACGAGCGTGACATAGTCGTGACTTTCCTGGCAGTTATTGGGATGTCCCTGGATAGGACTAATGCGAATGGGCTACTCAGTGCGTGTTTCACAGTGCGCCCAAACTAGCCCGAATGCAACTGCCTAATGGGACTAACCAGAAAGGATTAGTCCACAGAAATGAAAGGGCAGACTTGTTGCCTGGATGGTAACTGAGGGCCGGGTCGAATTAAGAACTTGGAGTGGCGCAGGCCGGGAAAAGACACCGCGGGCGCGGTTCGTCTAACTGGATCCTAGAGAAGGGATTCGAGTCCGGTAATGAACCCGTCAGGGTCCTGATTCCGCTTTCGTGTCCATCGGACTTGCATGAGCGTAGCCACTCGGATTTCAGAGTTGGGCATACGTATTTCGCATCGGATCAGTGACGTGCTGTGGATTGGTTCCGAGGTGATGATACACAGACCCTTGTGGCTGATGTTCTGCGTGCGCCCAGAAATGTTGCTGGGCGCGACCGCCTCACTGCTGCCGGTATCCGACAGTTGTTGCACCATTACATCGATGCTTTGGGGATAGCGGTCTTCGTTGCGTCGTTCAGTGCGTTTCGTTCCCCTCATGCACGACTATCTCTAAGGCAAGTGTCGCGCAAAGTAAATTCTTCGAATGAATTAGTTCCATCAATTTCTATTTCTGATCTTTGTCCGGAACGGATCCGATGATCTTGCCCACAATCCCGGAGCGAGTCGAAACGTCCATCTTCACCATGACGATTCTCAAAAACGCTTTGACCGTGTTGGGGCTGATTTTCATTCGCTCCGCGATCTGCTTGCTTGTCAGTCCTTCCACCAGGAGGGTGACCGTCTCAACTTCTCGCGGCGTCAGGCTGAACTGCTCGAGAAGCCCGGCCAGACCGCCTCCGCCGACATGCGGCTGGCGCTCCAGCAGGAGCGCGGTGCGTATCAGACTGGACTTGGCAATGTCCGAATCGAACGGGAATACCCGGCAATTGTACTTGCGCCTGCCTGACAGCAAATCGTTCACAAAGGCCGCGCTGGAGCCGCCGTTGCCCTTTATGAGCCTGAATTTAACCTTATCCCGAACAAACAGAATCGGCTGATGTATCTTGTTGGGATCGGTAGGATACGCGAGTATCTGCAGAGCGGTATTGTTGAACGCAACGGGATTATATCCATCGCCGAGAAGAATCAATCCAGAACTTGCAGCCGCTGTTGTCAACACGTGCTCTCCGGCTCCGAGTATCTTCTGATGGACCCGTGCGGGACCTCTGATTCAGACGCAACCCCGCTCGTCTGAGACTTACATCAAAGGCCGTCATGAAAATGTAATGGGCGTAATGATGCCCCAAAATGTGATTAAATCCCCCGCCAAGGCATCACCGCTTGCGAGTCTGGCACTGGTTGTGTGCGGTGTCAAGTAAAATCAGGTTGGTTCGTTTGGGCGCACCCTTATTGCCTAAACTAGGCCTTGCCACGAATATTTTAAATGCTTCTTGCTAATTTAGCCATTAACCCTAGGAAAAAGTCGAGTATTCTGTCGTCGAAGTTAACAGAAGACGGCATCGCGTCCATGGTTAGGCCATATGGACTATTGCGATGGCCCCCCAAGCATGGTTGAATTCACGGGTCGGGGGGCAAATAAATGGGCCGCGATCGAAGACCGAAGTGCAACATGTATTTGGTGCATTCGTGTAAACGCGTGCTTACAAATATTTCGAAAGATTGGCGCCGGACCGCAGCGTCGCTCGCGGCTATTTGCATAATTAGCTATTGCGTTGCGAGCGATGTTTCTGCTCAGACGCCCAGCTCTCCGAGGGATTCCAAGGACAGTTCGCCTTCAACAGCTAACCAGATCTGCGATGGGCAGGAAGCTGTCGAAGGAACCCACGTCTCGCTGCGGCGGAATGCGTCCCCTGCGGACGACGCGCAGATGAGCAAATTGGACACCGATACAACGGGTATGCAGTCAGATGCAGTTACCGAACCGGCGACTTCCTCGACAGCAGATGGGACTGAGCAGCATTCGCTTCAATGCCTTCGACCCCACCCCGACAAGGAATCACAAAAGAAGAGTACGCCGACTGCCGCCGACGTGCCGATTGCTCCGTCAGGGCCGATTGTGACCATCACAGACGGAATGCTTACCGTTGATCCACACCACGCGCCCCTGGGCGCAGTTCTGGACGCGATCCGCGCGATCGCGGGTTTCGAGCTTAATATTCCACGGTCGGAGATGGATGGACAGGTCTTTGATCAGATTGGTCCGCTCCCAGTTCGGGAGGCACTGGTCCAGCTCCTCTATGGGTCCGGCTTTAACTACATCATTCAGACTGTGCCGGGGAATCCAAAGGAAGTGACGCATGTCTTTGTCAGTCCGCGGATCGCCGGCGCAAGCGAGACAGCCGCGGTGGGCACGGCCAACCGAACCGCTGATGAATCGGCAGAGGATCAGGCATTGTACGGGGGACTTGCAGATTCCTCATCCGAAGAGCAGCCGCCGATTCGGCCTGCCGTTGCACCGACTGCGAGTGCTGCGAACGTTCCAGGTATCCCGACCGGATTCAATCTCAAACAGGCCGCGGAGGAAGCACACAAGTCTCCGGCAGAGATACTGGACGAGTTGCAGAAGCATCAGATTGAGATCCTGGATGCCCAGGCACCGCCGCCGCAGCAGTAAATAAATATCGTGGAGCCGCTTAAGAAGGACTGTACTGCTTTGCGGGTTTGCAAATAGTTGATGCAAGTAACATTTGCGTTGCGTCTCACTGGGGGATCATTTGAACATCAGGGTTGCCGAGGGACGCGTGTGAGCAATGGCGAGCGGTGTTGTGCCGTCCGCGGGAAAAGACGCGGGTCCAGTTTTGATGTCTACGGACAGAACGTACCCCAATTCGTGTTACGAAAGAAGTTACTGGGGTGATGTCGTTCGGTAGTTAAAACGGGGGTAAGACCCAGTACAGTCGGGCATCAAGCGCCGCCGGCTGTAGCTCTCTGGGTTAGGCGCAAAGGAGGAACAGGATGAAGAACGTGCTCAAGATGCTGTCCTATGCTGCGGTGATTGCCTGTCTCACCTTAGTGAGTGTCGGCGTAGCCTCCGCACAGACGGATGTTTTCCAGGTCAACTACTTCTCCAACAACTCACCGGTTGCAACGGTTCCAGACGGCACGCTCCGGATCGACAATCCCGGCCTGACGTATGGAAACCTTTGCGCGATGATCTACGTGTTCAACAACGATCAACAGTTGTTCGAATGCTGCGGATGCGTTGAAACCCACAACGGTCTGAGAACTCTGTCGGTCAAAAACAATCTCACTAACAACACACTCACTGGTCGGGCGACCACCAACGGCGTCGTCAAGATCGTATCGGCGTCTGTCAATGGTGGATCGTTCAATGGCACCGGCTGCGGGCCGGACGCCAATGTTACGCCGAAGCCGAATCTTCGGTCATGGCTAACCCACGTCCAGAACCAGCAACCCCTCGGAACCTTCGGCGGAGCAGTATGGCCGACGACGGAAACCGCGGGCTCCGACTCCACTCTGGGCAGCTCGGAACTTGCAAACCTGCAGGCACAATGCTCGTTCATCGGGATTCTGGGAAGCGGCGCCGGCGTTTGCACGTGCGGCACCGGCGACTAACGATAGAAGACAACCCCGACTTAGCATTAGTCGGCGGCAGCCTGCCTTTGCGGTACCATCCTACGTCCAGGCGGGAAGACACACCCGCCTGGAACGCTTTTCAACCTTTTGGATACTGGAGTGAACTGATGAAACTCGGACTACGGTTGGCCCTGGTTATGCCCCTTCTCTTCACCGCTTCCGCAATGATGTATGCCCAGGATTCAGCATCTGCCCAAGCTCCGGTCGCGAGGGTTAGCGGCCGTATTCTCACGCTGGGCGATCTCCAGGCTCAGCAAGGTGGGAAACTCCTGCAGGCCCAATATCAGTTTTACCTGAGCGAGCGCAAGGCTCTCGAAGAAGCCATCGACAACCGGCTGCTCGAGGATGAAGCCAAAAAGAAGCAAATGTCGCTCGATCAGCTTCTTGATACCGAGGTTTACAAAGGAGTAAAGGATCCCACCGAGGATCAACTTGAGGTCTATTACGAAGGGCTGGATACTCAGGAGCCTTATCAGTCCATCCGCGGGGAAGTGTTGCAGCACATCAGGGAACTGCGCCGGACAAAAGCACGCGCGGCGTACGTGGACCAACTGCGAAAAGACGCACAAATCAACATCCTGCTCATGCCGCCCACCGCGGATGTCGAGACGACCGCTGCATTCGCCAAGGGCGATAGGAAAGCTCCAGTCGTGCTGGTCGAATTTGCCGATTATGAATGCCCGTACTGCCAGAAGGTCAATCCCCAGATTCAAAAACTCAAGAAAGAGTACGGCGATTCCTTGACCGTCATTTACAAGGATTTTCCGTTGCCGATGCACCACAGTGCAGAGAAGGCCGCAGAAGCGTCCCGTTGCGCCGGCGAACAGGGCAAGTTCTGGGAGTACCACGATGTTCTTTACTACAGCAGGCTCCTGAGCACGGACGATCTGAAGGAGCACGCCCGAGTTCTGAAATTGGATGCCGATCGTTTTGACAGCTGTCTCGATAACGCCACTGAAGCGGAAGCTGTGAAGAAGGACCTGGAGGAGGCCAAGGGCCTGGGATTGACCGGCACACCCAGCTTCTTTGTGAACGGCCATTTCTTTAGCGGTGTCGTCGATTATGCCGCTCTGAAAGACATGATCAATCAGCAACTGAACGCCGTCGCGGCAAAGCAGCAGGTGGCCTCGAAGAAGTAGGTCGACGCTCTTTGCAGACGTAGCCCAGCCGGGAAGCAGAGGTCTGGAGGTAAGTCCATGAAGTTCGCCAGCCGCATCGTATGTGCCGTGTTTGTGTTGCTGATGTCGGGAGCTGAATGCATGAGAGCGTCGGTGGCCGTGTCGCCATCCACCGTGCATCTGAATCCGGGGGGCACCATTCAGTTTTCCGCAACCGGCTCAGCGAATGGCGTCTACATCTGGAACTTATCGGGGGCCGGGTGCGAAGGGGTTACATGCGGTGTGATCACTTCACAGGGCTTCTACACGGCTCCGCCGGTCATTCCACAACCGGGAGTGATCACGGTGAAGGCCACGTCTTTGGCTGACCTGACGCAGTCCGGCACCGCCACTGTGACCATGGGCGCGCAGCCGGTGGTTGCCATCACGGTGTCACCCACACAGGCGACAGTCGGCTTGGGAGCGCAGCAGCAATTCACAGCCAAGGTGACGGGCAGCAGCAATACCTCCGTGACCTGGAGTCTGTCCGGAGTCACCTGCACGGGTTCCGCCTGCGGAACCCTCACCTCCGGCGGTCTTTATACGGCTCCCGCTGTCCTTCCCAATCCGGCCATCGTGTACGTCAAGGCGACTTCGCAGGCAGACACCACGAAATCCGCCACCGCAACGGTCAATCTGATTAGCCAGATCAAAGTAAGTGTTACTCCCGCTACCGCACAATTGACAACCGGCAGTTCACGGCAATTCACTGCCCAGGTCACCGGGACTACCTTCACTGCGGTTAGTTGGAGTGTCAGCGGTGCGGGATGCTCCGGGGCTGCGTGCGGCACCATCACCTCCGCGGGTCTTTACACCGCCCCCGCGAAGGCCCCGTCCCCGGCGGTTGTCACCGTCAAGGCGACATCGCAAGCCGACAGCACTGCTTCGGGCACGGCAACTGTCACGCTGGCGATTCCGATAGGCATCACCATTTCGCCCACCTACATATCGGTAATCGCAGGAGAGCAGATCCAATTCCACGCTACAGTGGTTGGCACCACGAATACGGCCGTGACTTGGTCCGTGAGCGGCGCAAGTTGCTCCGGCTCGGCTTGCGGAACCATTTCCTCTACCGGACTCTATACCGCGCCTGCGAGCATCCCGGCGCAGATGAATGTCGCCGTCACCGTAACGTCGCAGGCGTCAACCAGCGTCAGCGCCACTGCGATCGTGACGATAATGCGCGCCAACAACTCAAAGCTGAACGGGCAATATGCGTTTTCGCTCTCCGGTGTTGATAAGAACGGCACGTACCTCCAGGTCGGTAGCATCGATGCCGACGGTAACGGCAAGATCCTGTCGGGTGAGGAAGACATAAACAACACCATCAATCCCGCTACTGAACTTTCGGTCACTGGAACCTACCAGATCAGTTCTGATAATCGTGGAGTGATTACGCTGCATGGGCCGATGGGAACTCAGACTTTGCGTATTGCCATGAATTCGAGTAGCACAAGCGGGCGCCTCATCGCGTTCGATCAGTCTGGAATCCAGGCCTCGGGGGTGATCTATAAACAGGACCCGACCGCATTCGACCCCTCTGTCCTGTATGGGGGGTACGCGATCAGCCTGACGGGAGCGAACGTCTCAGGGCAACGAATTGGAGCCCTCGGGGTAATCTTCCCCGACGGCGGCGCCTTTGTCGCCGGTGGCTCCCTGGATGTGAATGAGGGCGGAGTGGTTCCGGCAACATTCGGGCCGTTCTCAGGCGCGTATGAACTGGATGCTACCGGGCGCGGAACCATGTCCTTGATCGTCCCGGGGTTTAACGGCGGTATATTTGATTTTGCCTTCTACGTCGTTTCACAGAAGCAGTTGCTTCTCATCTCCACCGATCCGCTTAGCGACATGAATCCCATCTTCAGCGGGCCGGCCCAGTTGCAGTCCGGTTTCCCATTCAGCGCAGCATCGTTTTCGGGCGGGACGATATTCAGTTTGACCGGAGCCGCATCAAGCGGAGGAGACGACACCGTCGGTCGCCTCCAGTTCAATTCCGGCAATGTCGTGAATGTGAACTATGATCACAATGCAGCTGGAACCATCAAACAAGGCGGAACGATGACGGGCGCGTACGATATGCAAGTGAACGGGCGCGGGACATTGAACCTGATCGACGCCAGCGATGGCAGTATCCATACATGGTTGATCTACGCAACAGCACCCGACACGGGGTTCATCATGGATATTGGCTCGGATGCGGTCGGCGTGGGCGAAGTGGAAAAGCAGCTGAGCATACCTTTTTCCAACTCAACCCTGATCGGCACCTACGTGCTCGGATCGGGTGAGCCGATTGTGAAAAACACCTCGCTCTACTCCGGCATCGTGAACTTTGACGGCAGCAGCGCCAACCGGGGGTTGGGTGGGGTCTCCGGCACCGTGGATACGATCCAGGGAGCCACTCTTTCTCCAAGTCAAACTCTCACCGGCACCTATTCGATCTCGGGGAACAACGGGCGCGGATCAATGTTGACTACGTCTCCGAAGAGTATGAACATCGCGATCTGGGCCACCGGGCCATTATCGGCTGTCGGTCTGCAAGTTGACGACACCGCTACGCATCCAACGGTTCTGCATATTGAACAATAGCCCCAGGACCATCTGCACGGCCTTGGTGTCCCGATCAATTAGGAGAGCGATGTTATGAAGGGTTACGCGTTGCCGTTTTCTCTCGCATGCATTCTGCTGAGTAACGGTCTTTGCCTTGGGCAGGGAGAGTCCGACCCTCTGAAAGAGAAGGCCAAAGCGGGAGATGTGGCTGCGCAGATCCAGGTAGGCATGAGCTATGCCATGACGGCCCATCCCGACATACCGGAAGCCATGAAGTGGTTCCGCATGGCCGCGGACCAGGGATCGGCGCAAGGGCAGCTCCACCTGGGAGCTATGTACGACGTTGGAGTGAATCCGCAGAACCCGGCCGAAGCTGTCAAATGGTACACGCTGGCTGCCACGCAGGGATTGAAGGATGCTGAGTACCGTCTGGGGTTCATGTATGACCATGGCCGTGGGGTAACCCAGGACCAGGCCGAGGCGGTGCAGTGGTATACAAAAGCAGCCCAACAGGGGCGGCCCGATGCCGAGTACCGGTTGGGCGAGATGTGCGAGAAGGGTGAGGGCGTAAAGCAGGACTACGCCAATGCGATGAAATGGTACCTTGCCGCCGCGAACCAGAAACATCCACAGGCCGAATATAAGGTTGGCTACTTTTACGAAAAAGGCCTGGGAACGGAAAAGAACAAATCAGAAGCGGTGGCCTGGTACAAAAAATCCAGCGCGCATGGATTCCCGGAAGCCACTGACGCATTGATAGCTCTCGATGCCCAATAGGGCTTCGTCAGACCTGCCACTACATGCTCTTCGGTGATCTGCGTGTCAGGCTTGGCAGCTGTCCTCAAAAGAGCCTGCGAACTAGGCCATTCGCAGCATTGCGGTGAGTAGCAAGCCGTGCTCCAATTCGTTCTCGGTGCGCTCGACCTCGAGGGGTCTCAATGCCGAGCCGTGACAAGTTCGACATGGATTGCGGCAGGTAATGGATGGCTCTCCCGGATCTCGCGGAACCGAACTGCTGATGACTGCTGGGGAGTATCATGTGCAATTCACCGAAGTCTGGGATCGGTTCATCCGCCCAGTTGGCAATCGTTGCTCTGTCTCTCTTCACAGGGGGATATGGGTTCGCTGAGTCTCATGATGCGCTGGCGCCGTTGATCGAGCAGTCGGCTCAGGCAAATGATCCGGTGTCGGTGTCCATTTCACCGCTCACGATCAATGTAGCCACGGGCGCGCAACAGCAGTTCACCGTTACTGTCGCCGGCACTACCAATAAGAATATTTCCTGGACGATTGTCGGCAGCGGCTGTACCGGAAGTGCCTGCGGAACAATCACCGCGAGCGGGCTGTATACCGCGCCTGCGGCGATTCCGAGTCCGCCCCTCGTGGTGATCACCGCGACGTCTCAGGCCGATCCAACAAAATCGAGCACCGCTTTCGTCACCATCGTCGCACCCATCCAGGTAAGCGTACGGCCGGCAAAAGCCGAAGTCCTGGTCGGCGGTCATCAGCAATTTACGGCGGTGGTATCGGGAACCTCCAATACAGTCGTACTCTGGTCGCTGTCCGGCGCCGGATGCAAGGGAGCTTCCTGTGGCTTGATCTCAAGCTCCGGTTTGTACACTGCGCCGGCAGTTGCTCCCAACCCTTCCCTTGTGACCGTCACGGCAACGTCAACGGCAGATTCGAGCAAATCGGGGTCTGCCGCCGTAACCGTCACCGGCCCGGTGTCCATTTTTATCTCGCCCAAGGCGGCCAACGCGGTCGTCGGGAGCAGTCAACAGTTTTCGGCAATCATCAAGGGCACCACGGATACTCGAGTGACGTGGAATGTCGCTGGAACGGGCTGCAGCGAAGCGGCTTGCGGTACCGTCTCTCCGAATGGAATCTATTTTGCGCCTCCGTCCGTTCCCAGTCCCGCCCAGGTTTTCATTACAGTCACCTCTGTCGTTGACCCGACAAAGTCAGACAGCGCAGCACTCACGGTTCTGTCTCCTATTTCTGTAACGATCACCCCTCCCAGTGCCACGGTGGTAACGGGCGCAAAGCTGCAGTTCAGTGCAGCCGTAAACGGATCTGCGAACCAAAGCGTGATCTGGAGCCTGAACGCCGGGTGTTCCGCTACCGCGTGCGGCACCATCTCATCTACCGGCCTCTACACCGCGCCGCCGGTCCTGCCGGCGCAACCGGTTGTAACTATCAAGGCTGCTGCCGCGATTGACCCGAATGTCTATCACTTGG
>Ga0335077_10005777_pt1 | contig 15214 bp, 12 predicted proteins | sample Lox_Sample_31_FD_207151 | JGI IMG/M metagenome (GOLD analysis project Ga0335077, IMG submission 207151) | Soil microbial communities from Loxahatchee National Wildlife Refuge, Florida, United States - Lox_Sample_3.1 | ecosystem: Environmental > Terrestrial > Soil > Wetlands | place: USA... | reverse complement strand
CTTCTACCAGTTCGCCAACATGGCGTCCGGCAGCTGCATCACCGAGGGAAGCGGCAGCGCGGCGACCGGCTACGGCGCCGGGCTGGCGGCCTGCGACCGGTCCAGGCCCGCGAGCCAGCTGATCGCCTTCTGGTGGACTGCGGGCTAGTCAAACAGGGCCGGCAGCGGCACGGACCACGCGGCGGCCAGCTCGGCGAGCGGTATCTCGAACAGCCCGGTGACCTGCAGCGCCGCGGCGCCCGTCGTCCCGATCACGAAGGCGGGCACGCCTGCGGACGCGGACAGCAGCGCCAGGTCTTCCTCGGCTCCCGCCCTGACCTCCACCAGTGCCCGCGCGGCCGACTCGCTGAACAGCAGCGTGAACGGGTCACCCGGCAGCGTGACGGTGGCGCCGACGGAGCCGGACAGGCAGCATTCGGCGAGGCCGACGGCCAGGCCGCCGTCGGACAGGTCGTGGCCCGATGCCAGCAGCCCCCGGCCGCCCGCGGTCACCATGACCTCGGCGAGGGCCAGCTCTGCGGCGAAGTTCACCGCGGGCGGCCGGCCGCCCAGCTGCCCGTGCAGCGCCCACGCCCACAGCGACCCGCCGAACTCCGGCCTGGTGGCGCCCAGCAGCACGATGCTGTTGCCGGCGGCGGCGAAGCCGGACCGCACCCGGCGGCGGACATCGGAGTGGACACCGAGCACCCCGACGACTGGTGTCGGCTGTATCGCCACGCCGCCGGTCTGGTTGTAGAAGCTGACGTTCCCGCCGGTAACGGGGGTGCCCAGGGCCAGGCAGCCGTCGGCGAGCCCCCGCACTGCCTCGGCGAACTGCCACATGACCGCGGGATCCTCAGGCGAGCCGAAGTTCAGGCAGTTGGTAACGGCCAGCGGCCGGGCGCCGGTGACCGCCACGTTGCGGTGCGCCTCGCAGAGCGCGAGCTGCGTCCCTGCGTACGGGTCGAGCTGGCAGTACCTGCCGTTCCCGTCGGTGGCCAGCGCTACCCCGAGGCCGCTCCGCTCGTCGATGCGCAGCACGCCGGCGTCGTGCGGCGTCGCCAGCACGGTGTCGCCGCGCACGTAACGGTCATACTGCTCGGTCACCCAGCTCTTGTCCGCGCCGTCCGGGCTGCCGAGGACGGCGAGCAGCGCCGCGCGGAACTCGCCGGGACCGGCCGGGCGGGGCAGCCTGGCTGGGTCGTCGGCGGCGAGCGCGTCCTGGCCCGCGGGCCGTTGCATCGGCCGGTCGTAGACGGGGCCCTCGTCGGCGGCGCTGCCCGGCGGGATGTCCACGACCTGCTCGCCGTGCCAGGTCATCTCCAGCCGTCCGGTGCCGGTGACCTCGCCGATCACCGTCGCCTGCACGTCCCAGCGCGCGCAGATGCCGAGGAAACGAGTCACGTCCTCGGGCGTGACGATCGCCATCATCCGTTCCTGTGACTCACTCATCAGGATCTCGGCAGGCCCGAGCGACGAGTCCCGCAGCGGGACTGCATCCAGGCTGACCCGCATGCCGGTGCCGCCGCCCGCCGCGAGCTCGGTGGTCGCGCAGGCCACGCCCGCCGCGCCGAGATCCTGGATGCCGACGACAACGCCCGCCCGGTAGAGCTCCAGGCAGCACTCGACCAGGAGCTTCTCCATGAACGGGTCGCCGACCTGGACGCTCGGCCGCTTCGCGCCCTCGCCCCCGGCTCGGCCGCCCCCGCCGCCGAACGACGCGCTGGCCAGCACCGAGGCACCACCGATGCCGTCCGGGCCGGTCCGCGAGCCGAACAGGATCACCTTGTTGCCCGGCCCGGTCGCGGCCGCGAGCTTCAGGTCCGCGGGCCGCAGTACACCCACGCACAGGGCGTTGACCAGCGGATTTCCCGCGTAACACGGGTCGAACGCCAGCTCGCCACCGATGTTGGGCAGGCCCAGGCAGTTCCCGTAGAACGAGATGCCGGCCACGACGCCGGGCAGCACCCGCTGCGTGTCCGGTGCGTCGGCCGGGCCGAACCGGAGCGCGTCCATGACCGCGACCGGCCGCGCGCCCATCGCCAGGATGTCCCGCACGATGCCGCCGACGCCGGTCGCGGCGCCCTGGAACGGCTCCACGAACGACGGATGGTTGTGTGACTCGATCTTGAACGTCACGGCGTAGCCGTGCCCGATGTCCACGACGCCGGCGTTCTGGCCCATGCCTGCCAGCAGCACGTCGGTCTTGGGCGCCTTCTCCGCGAACAGGCGCAGGTGCTTGCGGGACGACTTGTAGGAGCAGTGCTCGCTCCACATGACGGAGTAGATCGCCAGCTCCGCATCGGTCGGCCGCCGGCCGAGCAGGCCGATGATCCGCTCGTACTCGGCCACGGTCAGGCCGAGCGCCGCGAACGGCTGCGCGCGGTCCTGGCTGGCCGCCGCCTGGGCGACGGTGTCCTGGGCCACGCCGTCCCGCGGCCGGCCTGTCAGGTCACGGGGTCGTGCGGTCATGCGGGCATCCCCGCGCCCAGCACCGCGGTGAAGAAGCCGAGTCCGTCGTCGCCCGGCCCGGTGAGCGCGTCGATCGCGTGCTCGGGGTGCGGCATCAGGCCGGCCACGTTACCCGCCTCGCTCACAACCCCGGCGATGTCGCGGGCCGAGCCGTTCGGGTTCCCGGCTGCATACCGGGCGAGCACCTGCCCGCCCGACTCGAGCGCGGCGAGCGTCTGCTCGTCCGCCATGTACGCGCCCTCGCCGCTCTTGAGCACGACGCCGATCTCCTGCCCGGGCCGGTACGCGCGGGTCCAGGCCGAGGTGGTGTTCTCGATCCGGATCGTGATGTCCCTGGTGATGAACCGGCGCCGCTGGTTGCGCGTGAGGGCGCCAGGCAGCAGGTGCGCCTCGCACAGGATCTGGAACCCGTTGCAGATGCCCAGCACCGGCAGGCCCTTGCGCGCGGCCGGGATCAGCTCGGTCATCACCGGCGCAAACCGGGCGATGGCGCCGCAGCGCAGGTAGTCGCCGTAGGAAAACCCGCCGGGCAGGATGACGGCATCGACGCCCTGGAGGTCGGCGTCGCCGTGCCAGAGCGGGACGGCCCGTGCTCCGGCCAGCCGGACAGCGCGCCGCGCATCATGATCATCGAGCGAGCCCGGGAAGGTGACTACGCCGATCCGCGAGCGCCCCATGCGTTGCAGGTTACCGGCTCAGCCAGCGTCCCTGAGCTGCGAGGCCGGCCTGCGGGTCAGCGGCGCGTCGCTGCGCCACTCGATCCGCTTCTGCAGCGAGACGACCGTGCCCTGGCCTGGCCTGCTCTGCATCGTCACGTCGTCTACGCACGCGCGCATGATCGCCAGCCCGCGACCGGACTCCGGCAGCTGGGCGACGGCCCGCTCCCTGGCCAGCCGCCGCGGCCTGGTGATCCGGCTGCGCAGCGTGGCGGACGAAGACGGCGCGGAGGCGGGGCTCGCCGGGTGCCTGCGCAGCCGGGCGACCGGCCCGGCCGAGCGCCTGATGCGGTGCTGGCGCCGGACCGGGCCCGGCGAGTCCAGGCCGCGGCCGCTGTCGACGACCTCGAGCAGGCACCGCTTGCTGCCGACGTGGGCGACCACCTCGTACCGGCGCTCCGGGCCCGCGTGCCGCACGACGTTGGAGCAGGCCTCGGTGACAGCGAGGAGGATGTCGCCGACGCAGCGCTCGTCCATGCCGAGCCGGCTGAGGGTGTCACCGAGCACCCGGCGCATGACCGGGACGCTCACTGCCTCCCCGGGGAAGACCAGGCAGAACTCAACGTCTGCGGCTGGTTCCCCAGAGTGGAACACCCGAGATCGCATCCGCTCCTCAGCCCCGTCGGCGGTTACAGACAGTTCACATTGTCCAGGCTTCCCCGCCTGAGCTGCGGTAATCATGAACTTAGGCGATCTCTGGACGAACAGTGCGGTACCGGTTGCTGCCCAGCCGATCTCGGGCACATCGCTGAGCTGCGGAAACGAGGCATCGCCGCAGGCAGCGGGCGGTGTAACAATCTGAGAACGCCGGGCGGCACCGGGTATGCCACGCAGCGTGCGGCGGCGCCCGGTCGCTCAGAGCGACTCGATCGAGAATTCCTCGATGACCGGGTTGGCCAGCAACTCGGCCGCGAGCTCGGCCATCCGCTCGCGCGAGGCAGGCTCGGTCAGCTCCAGCTCGAACCGCTTGCCCTGCCGGACGGCGGCGACCTGCCCGAAGCCCAGCCGCCGGCAGGCGCTGGCGATCGCGTCACCCTGCGGATCGTGGATCTCGGGCTTGAGCATGACGGCTATGACGACTCTGTGCACAGCGGCAGGCTACGCGAGCCAGCCGGTGCAGGGCAGGCCGGCTGACGTTTCATCCCGGCCGGTGGCACGAAAGGGATGTTTCAGGCGCCTTGGCCACCGGCCGGAATGAAAAGTCACGGCGGCTGGCCGCCGATCCGGCGAGTACCTTAATAGTTAGGGTCGCAGTGGGCAGGTTCGTGACATGCGTCACCATCCGAGCCTTACCGCCTGCGCAGTGCTTGACCGTGCCCCGAGCCCGGCAGGTACTGTCGCAGCACAACTCGGACCTGACAGGCCTGCCGGCCGTGGGCCAGGGTGCGTCGGCGCACCCGGCAGCACGACCGGACATGAGCATGCAAGGAGTGGCACGTGACCGTCAAAGATGCCGGACGCGCCGCCCGCCCAGCAGGACGGGCTCCCGCCAAGCGGAGTCCCGCCGGCGATCCAGGGCAGCAGGCGGACTCGCCGGAGCTGATCCAGCTCCTCACCCCGGAGGGGGAGCGCGTCGAGCACCCTGATTACCCGCTGGAGATCTCCGCCGAAGAGCTGAAGTCGCTGTACCGGGATCTGGTCATCGTGCGGCGGATCGACTTCGAGGCGATCGCGCTGCAGCGCCAGGGCGAGCTGGGGATCTGGGCCTCGCTGCTCGGCCAGGAGGCCGCCCAGGTCGGTTCAGGCCGGGCGCTGACGCCGCGGGACATGGCCTTCCCGACCTACCGTGAGCACGGCGTCGCGTGGTGCCGGGGGCTGGACCCGATGAAACTGCTCGAGCTCTTCCGCGGGGTCAGCCACGGCGGCTGGGATCCGACGGAGCACAACTTCCACCTGTACACGATCGTGATCGGCAGCCAGACGCTGCACGCGACCGGGTACGCGATGGGGATCCAGCGCGACGGCGCCGTCGGGGAGGACGGCGAGGCCGTGATCGTCTACTTCGGCGACGGCGCGACCAGCCAGGGCGATGTCAACGAGGCCTTCATCTGGGCATCGGTCAACAATTCCCCGGTCGTGTTCTTCTGCCAGAACAACCAGTGGGCGATCTCGGAGCCGCTCGAGCGGCAGAGCCGGGTACCGCTCTACCAGCGCGCTCACGGCTTCGGCTTCCCCGGGGTCCGGGTAGACGGCAACGACGTGCTCGCGTGCCTCGCCGTCACCCGCAAGGCGATGCAGGCCGCGCGGGAAGGCCAGGGCCCCACCATGATCGAGGCGTTCACTTACCGGATGGGCGCGCACACCACGACCGACGACCCGACGAGGTACCGGCTGTCCGCGGAGCTGGAGGCGTGGAAGCTGAAGGACCCGATCGAGCGGGTCAAGCAGTACCTGATCCGCTCCCAGCAGGCCGAGATGAGCTTCTTCGACGAGGTCGAGGCCGAGGCCACCCGGGTCGGCGCCCGGGTGCGCGCCGCCTGCCTGGAGATGCCGGACCCGGAGCCGCTGTCGATGTTCGACGACGTGCTGACCGAGGAGACGAGGCAGCTCGCCGCCGAGCGCGCCGGATTCGCCGCTTACCTGGATTCCTTTGTCGGCGAGGAGGTCGCGCGATGACCACGCTCACCCTCTCCAGGGCACTGAACGAGGGCCTGCGGAAGGCGCTCGAGGACAACCCCAAGGCCCTGATCATGGGCGAGGACGTCGGCAAGCTTGGCGGCGTCTTCCGAGTCACCGACGGGCTGCAGAAGGACTTCGGGGAGGCCCGCGTCATCGACACGCCGCTGGCCGAGTCCGGCATCATCGGCACCGCGATCGGCCTCGCCCTCCGCGGCTACCGGCCGATCTGCGAGATCCAGTTCGACGGCTTCGTGTTCCCGGCCTTCGACCAGATCGTCTCCCAGCTCGCGAAGATGCGCTACCGGTCGCTGGGCTCGGTCCGGCTTCCAGTGGTCGTGCGGATCCCGTTCGGCGGCGGCATCGGCGCGGTCGAGCATCACAGCGAGTCACCCGAGTCGCTGTTCGCGCACACGCCCGGCCTGCGCGTCGTCGCGTGCGGCGACGCGGCCGACGCGTACACGATGATCCAGCAGGCAGTGCGCAGTGACGACCCCGTCATCTTCTTCGAGCCCAAGCGCCGGTACTGGGACAAGGCCGAGGTCGACGTCGACGGAGGACTGGCCGCGGCGCTGCCGATGGACCAGTCGCGCGTGCTCGTGCCCGGCACCGACGTGACCGTGCTGTGCTACGGCCCGATGGTACGGACCTGCGCGGAGGCAGCCGTGGCCGCGCAGGACGATGGCCGCTCGCTCGAGGTCATCGACCTGCGCTCACTCGCGCCGCTCGACACCGCGACGATCTTCGCGTCGGTCCGCAAGACCGGCCGGTGCATAGTGGTGCACGAGGCCGTGGTGACCGGCGGCATCGGCGCCGAGATCGCCGCCCAGATCACCCAGGAGTGCTTCTACAGCCTCGAGTCCCCGGTGCTGCGCGTCGGCGCCTACACCACGCCCTATCCGCCGTCCCGGCTGGAGGAGCACTACCTCCCCGACCTGGACCGGATACTGGACGCCGTCGACCGCACCTTCGGCTACTGAGAGGCCCTGATGTCAGATCTCAAGGAGTTCAGGCTCCCTGATGTCGGTGAAGGCCTGACCGAGGCCGACATCGTGCGCTGGCTCGTCCACCCCGGCGACCAGATCGCCATCAACCAGATCATCGTCGAGATCGAGACCGCGAAGGCAGTCGTCGAGCTGCCGAGCCCGTACGCGGGCACGGTCGCCGACCTGCTCGTGCCCGAGGGTGCCACCGCGGACGTCGGCACGCCGATCATCTCGGTCAACGTCGGGGCCGGTGGCGAGGATACGCCGCGAGCGGCGGCACCCGCGGCCGCGGAGGCAGCGGTGCCGCAGGAAGCAAGGGCGCAGCGCGAGATCAGCGACGCCGAGGACCTGGTGCCCGCGCCGCCGGCCGAGGGCGCGCCCGTGCTTGGAGCGACCGTGCTTGGAGCGACCGAGCCCGGCATGGTCGGCAGCCCGGCACCCAAGGCCGAGCGGCAGGCGGTGCTGGTCGGTTACGGGGTCAGGCTGGGCACCACCAGCAGGCGGGCGCGCAAGCCGTCCGCTGCCGCCGCACCCCCGAGCGCGCCCGCCGTGCCGGCCGCCCCTGCCGCCAGTGCCGCCCCTGCCGCGCCGGTGAACGGCGCCAGCGGCGCCCGGGCGCTGGCCAAGCCCCCGGTCCGGAAGATGGCCAGGGACCTGGGCGTCGACCTGAGCGCGCTGGCCGGCTCCGGGCCTGGCGGGTCCATCACCAGGGATGACGTCGAGCAGGCTGCGGGCTCGGGTGGAGCACCTGCCGTTCCCGGCATCAGCGGTGTCGCGATCGTGACGCCCGCGGCCGGCGCACGCGAGGAGCGGATCCCCATCCGCGGCGTCCGCAAGCACACGGCCGCGGCGATGTCGGCAAGCGCCTTCACGGCGCCGCACGTGACCGAGTTCCTGCAGATCGACATCACCGAGACGATGACCGCCGCCGCGCGGCTGCGGCAGCTGCCCGAGTTCGCCGACGTCCGGGTGTCGCCGCTGCTGCTGGTCGCCAGGGCGCTGCTCACGGCCATTGCACGGCACCCGATGGTCAACTCCAGCTGGGACGAGGCCGCGCAGGAGATCGTGGTGAAGCGCTACGTGAACCTGGGCATCGCGGCGGCGACCGAGCGCGGGCTGATCGTGCCGAACATCAAGGACGCGCACGCGATGACGCTGCCGCAGCTGGCGACGGCGCTGGCGCAGCTGGCCGAGACCGCCCGGGCCGGGAGATCGACACCGGCCGACCTGTCCGGCGGCTCGATCACGATCACCAACGTCGGCATCTTCGGCGTCGACACCGGCACCCCGATCCTGACCCCTGGCGAGGCAGCGATCCTCGCGTTCGGCCAGGTGAAGGACGCACCGTGGGTGATCGACGGCGAGCTGGCCGTGCGCAAGGTGTGCACGCTGGCGCTGTCGTTCGATCACCGGCTCGTGGACGGCGACCTGGGCTCGGCTGTGCTGCGGGACGTGGGCGCGATGCTGACCGACCCGCTGCGGATGCTGGCGTGGTCCTGACCGAACCCGGAGGAGCGTCATGATCAGGCACGTGGTGTTGTTCAGCTGGAACGACGGCATGACACCGGAGCAAGAGAAACAGCTGACGGCCGAGCTCACCGCCCTCGCGCCCGCGCTGCCGGGGCTTCGCTCGTATCACGCGGGCCCCGATGCGGGCATCGCCGAGGGGAACTTCGACTATGCCGTGGTCGCGGACTTCGACGACGTCGACAGCTACCTGGGCTACCGGGCCAACACGCAGCACCAGGACATCATCAGCCGGCTGACCGCGCCGAACACGCAGACCAGGGCCGCGATCCAGTACGAGATCTGAGCTCGCGCGAGGGCCGGGCCGGCGGACCGGGTCAGAACGCGTCGTCGCTGAGGTCCATGAGCTCGAGCGAGACGGCCTCCGCGATCTCCCGCTCGGCGGCCAGGCGCGGCAGCACCGTCCCGGCGAAGAAGCCGGCGGCGGTCACCTTGCCCTGGTAGAACGCCTCGTCGCCGGCGGCCAGACCGCCCTCGTCGAGCCGCGCGATCGCGATCTCGGCCTGCCGGGCTAGCAGCCAGGCGATGATGAGGTCGCCGAGCGCGATCAGCAGCCTGGTGGTGTTTAGACCGACCCGGTAGACCTCGGCTGGCTGGGACATGCTCTCGGTGAGGAATCCGTTCATCGCGGTCACGATGGCCGCTACGTCATCCGCGGCCCGCTTGAGCGCTGTGCGCTCCTTCTTCAGCCGGCCGTTCCCGGCATCGGAGGCGGCGAACTCGCGGATCTGGCCGAGCAGGTGCTGCAGCGCGACACCCTGGTTCCGCACGATCTTGCGGAAGTACAGGTCCATGCCCTGGATCGCGGTGGTGCCCTCATACAGGCTGTCGATCTTCGCGTCCCTGATGTACTGCTCGATCGGGTAATCCTGCAGGTAGCCGGAGCCGCCGAAGATCTGCAGCGACTGGGCGAGCTGCTCGTACCCGCGCTCGGAGCCGACGCCCTTGACGACCGGGAGGAGCAGGTCGTTCAGGGCGACCGCGAGCTTGTCCTCGTGGCCGGCCGCCGTGCCGATCTGGACCGCGTCCTGCTGGCTCGCGGTGAACATGACCAGCGCGCGCATGCCCTCGGCGTAGGCCTTCTGCAGCATCAGGCTGCGGCGCACGTCGGGGTGCTTCATGATCGTGACGCGCGGTGCCGCCTTGTCCAGCATCCGCGTCAGGTCGGAGCCCTGCTCTCGCGTCCTGGCGTACTCGAGCGCGTTGAGGTACCCGGTCGACAGAGCGGCGATGGCCTTCGTCCCGACCATCATCCGGGCGAACTCGATGATCATGAACATCTGCCGGATGCCGTCATGCACATCGCCCACGAGGGTGCCCACGGCGGGCTTGTCGGCACCAAACGTCAGCTCGCACGTGGTCGACGCCTTGATGCCCATCTTGTGCTCGACGTTGGTGACGAACACGCCGTTGCGCTCGCCTAGCGAGCCGTCGGAGTTGACGAGGAACTTCGGCACCAGGAACATCGACAGGCCCTTGGTGCCGGGGCCGGCGCCCTCGGGCCGGGCGAGCACGATGTGCAGGATGTTCTCCGCCATGTCGTGCTCGGCGCTGGTGATGAACCGCTTCACACCCTCGATGTGCCAGGTGCCATCTGGCTGCCGGATCGCCTTCGTGCGGCCCGCGCCCACATCGGAGCCCGCGTCCGGCTCGGTGAGGACCATCGTGTAGCCCCACTTCCGCTCGGCCGCGAGGGCCGCGATCTCCTGCTGCCGCGGCGTGCCCATCTTCCACAGGGCGTGCGAGAACGAGCCGAGACTGGCATACATCCACACGGCGGGGTTGGCGCCGAGAACGAGCTCGGCGACGGCCCAGCCGAGCGTCCTCGGCACGCTCGTCCCGCCCAGCTCGGGCGGCAGCTCGAGGCGGAACCACTCGGCATCGATGAATGCCTGGTACGACCGCTTGAAGGACTCCGGCATCGCGACCGAGTGCGTGGCGGGATCGAAGACGGGCGGGTTGCGGTCGGCGTCCGCGAAGGACTCGGCTACCGGGCCCAGCGCCAGCCGGTTGACCTCGTCCAGGATGCCGCGGGCGGTGTCCTCGTCCACGTCGGCGAACGGCTCGGAGCCCAGGAGATCCTGGCGCCTCAGCACCTCGAACAGGTTGAACTCGATGTCCCTGAGGTTGCTCTTGAAGTGCCCCATATCAGGCCTCCCGCCCCATAAGTAACCGCGGCTACTCATCAGTAACTTACTCAATAGTACCTAACTGCGAGCGCGGTGTCACGGGGCGGGCCGCGGGCTATGGCCCGGAACCGAATCGCATTCTAAAATGCGGACGCAGGCCCGGACCGACCGCGGATGAGGTACTGACCATGGCTATTGCCGTCACCGACGACCACCTGCAGCTTGCCGATTCCGCCCGGGCGCTGGCAGCTCGCCTCTGCCCGCCCGCGGCGGTCCGCGCTGCCACCAGCGCGGCCGATGCGGGCGCCGCCAGGTACCGGGACGTGATCGCGCCGGCGCTCGCCGGCCAGGGGCTGCTCGGCCTGCACATCCCGGAGGCGGACGGCGGGCAGGGCTTCGGGCTGCCAGAGCTGGCCGTCGCGGTCGAGGAACTTGGCCGCGCGCTGGTGCCAGGCGGCTTCGTGCCGACGGTGCTGGCCAGCGCCATGCTGATGGCCGGCGGCATGACCGGCAAGCTGGTCGGCTCCCTGGCGGATGGCTCGGCCGCGGCGGCGGTGGCACTGGACGCCGAGATGTCCGCGATCGAGGAAGCTGACGGTAGCTTCTCCGTCTCCGGCACCGCGCCGGTGGTACTCGGCGCGCCCGGCGCGGATGTCATCCTCGCGCCGGTCCGGCCGCAGCCGGACACGGTGTGGGTCGCCATGGACGCGGCGGACCTGCGGATCACCGCGATCGACGGCCTGGACCTCACCCGGCAGGTCGGCCGCGTCGAGGCCGACGGCGTGCTCGTCCCGGCCGGCCGCCAGCTCCGCGGCCGGCTGTGGAACGACTTCCAGATCGGCAGGCAGCTTGCCGCCACGATCCTGGGTGCGGAGGCCGTCGGCATCGCCGGCTGGGCCGTGCAGACCGCGGCCGAGTACGCGAAGATCCGGCATCAGTTCGGCCGGCCGATCGGCCAGTTCCAGGCCGTGAAGCACCGGTGCGCCCGGATGCTCGTCGCGCTCGAGCAGGCCGCGGCCGCCGTCTGGGACGCGGCCAGGGCCCTGGACGAGTCCGCAGCCGCGGCCAGTGCCGGGACCGAGCTCGCCGCGGCGACCGCCGCCGCGCTCGCCGCAGACGCCGCCGTTTCCTGCATGCACGAGTGCATCCAGGTGCTGGGCGGCATCGGCTATACGTGGGAGCACGACGCGCACCTGTACTACCGGCGGGCACTGACGCTGCGGGCCCTGCTCGCCTCGGCCGCGGGCTCATCGACCTGGGGCGAGCGGGCCGGCGAGCTCGCCATCGGCGGTTTCGTGCGGCCGGTCCGGCTGGATCTGCCCGGCGCGGACGACGAGCTGCGGACGGTGATCCGCGCGGAGCTGGCGCCGATCACCAAGCTGTCGGGCGCGGAGCGGAACGCCGCGCTGGGCGTCGGCGGCTGGGTACTGCCGCACCTGCCGAGGCCCTGGGGCCGCGGCGCGGGGGCGCTTGAGCAGCTCGTCATCGACGAGGAGCTCCGGGCTGCGGAGATCCGCGTGCCGCCGCTCGCGATCGGCGCGTGGGTCGCGCCCGCCCTGATCCAGTACGGGACGAAGGAACAGCAGGACCGGTTCCTGCCTGCCACCCTCAGGCTGGACTACCTGTGGTGCCAGCTCTTCAGCGAGCCGGGCGCCGGATCCGACCTCGCGGGCCTGACCACCCGCGCGGTGCGAGCGGAGGGCGGCTGGCGGATCAGCGGCCAGAAGATCTGGACCTCGCTGGCGAAGTACGCGGCGTGGGCGATCTGCGTCGCCCGCACCGACCCTTCTCAGCCGCGGCACGACGGCATCAGCTACTTCCTCGTGGACATGAAGTCACCGGGCATCGACGTCCGGCCCTTGCGCGAGATCACCGGCGACTCGATCTTCAACCAGGTGTTCCTGGACGAGGTGTTCGTGCCCGACGACTGCGTGGTGGGCGAGATCAACGAGGGCTGGCGGATCGCCAGGACCACGCTGGCCAACGAGCGTGTCTCGCTGGCCGGCACCTGGACCGCCGGCGCCGGGACCGCGGAGCTGCTGCAGGTCGCGCGCGCCACGGACGACCCGCCGCTCGCGCGGGTGGGCGAGCTGGTCGTACAGAGCCAGGCGATGGATCTGCTGACCGTGCGCGCGGCGCTGAAGCAGCTCTCCGGCACCGAGCCGGGCGCCACCGGGAGCGTCCGCAAGCTGCTGAGCATGCGGCACGCGCAGCAGGTGGCGCACCTGTGCTGGGAGCTGGCCGGCGCCGACGGTGCGCTCGGCGCGGCCAGCGGCCAGCCGGTCGCGGCCGCGGCGCCGAACGGCGCGTACTGGGCGCGGCAGATGCTGCAGACCGAGGCGTACACGATCGGCGGCGGCACGACCGACATCCAGCTGAACATCATCGCCGAGCGCATCCTCGGCCTGCCCCGCGACCCTGAGCCGCCCGCGTGAGCCGTTAGCCCGTCGAAAGACCTGTCCTAGGTCACCCGGTTTCCGGGCTCTTCGGTGATGCCGCGAGGAGCGACCGCGGCGTGCTGTCCGCACAGCAGGTGTACGTCCCGCCCGCCGCCACGTTCGCGCACCCCAAGGCCGGCGGCGAGATCACCCCGTCGATGATCCCGTCGGTCTCGCAGTACGCCGCGCTGGCAGGGCTGTTCGGCTTCGCCTTCGGCCGGCGGACCGAGAAGGTCGTCGTCCCGCAGGCCACTCCCGAGGCTGTCAAGGTCGCGTGACCCGGCCCTCGCCCGCACCACACAACTCCGCACCTAGCAGCCCGGCCGGCGGCCCATCCTGCGCCGACCGCCGACCGCCGGCCGGGCCGCTGACCGCCACTGCACGGCAAGACTCCCGCCATGCGGCGCAGGCGGGAAGAGGCATTCCCGGCGGCTGTAGGGCCGGGGCGCAATCTTTGCAAACCACGCCGGCGGCGCCTGCCAGCCGGTCACGGCCGGCCACGTTAGCCTACCCAGGGGTAACGGACTGGGGGGCTGATGACCGATCCTGGGCAGGCCGGGCGGCCGGCGAGCTGGCCGCAGGCACCGCCCCAGCCGCCGGCTGCGTCCGGCCGTAAGGCGCGGCGGCAGCGGCTCCAGATCCTGGTGCTGGGCGTCGCGTCGATCCTGACGCTGCTCGTCTCTAGCGGCGCCTGGGCGGTGACGAGCTATGTCAGCGGCAGCCTGGGCCGGGTCGACGCCGGCACGGCGGGGACACCGGACTCCGGGCCGGTCAACATCCTGGTCGCGGGGATCGACAGCCGCAGCGGGCTCACGCGGCAGCAGGAGGTCGAGCTGCACGTCGGCAGCGACGTCAGCATGAACTCGGACACGCTCATGCTCGTGCACGTCTCCGCGGATCACTCCAGCGTGCAGGTCATCAGCCTGCCGAGAGACAGCTGGGTCGACATCCCCGGCCACGGCATGAACAAGATCAACGCCGCGATCGGGCTCGGTGGCGTCCCGCTCATGGTGCGCACGGTGGAGCACGCGACCGGGCTCGTCATCAACGACTACATCGAGGTGAACTTCCTCGGCTTCGTCAGGGTGATCGACGCGCTCGGCGGCGTGGACGTGTGCCTGCCCTATGCCGTCGACGACTCGTACACGGGGCTGCACCTGTCGGCCGGCATGCACCACGTGGACGGCATAGCCGCGCTGAAGTTCGCTCGCGACCGGCACTCGTTCGCGGCGTCCGACCTCGCGCGGATCAGTAACCAGCAGCAGCTGATGTCCAGCCTGTTCACCGAGGCGACGAACTCGGGCCTGCTCGCGAACCCGTTCCGGCTCCAGCAGTTCCTGTCGTCAGTGACGGCCGCGATCACCGTGGACAAGAACTTCAACCTGGTCCGGATGGCCGACGAACTGCGCGGCATCCGATCCCAGGACGTCACGTTCCGAACGGTTCCGCTGGCGTCGGCGAACTACATCGCACCTACCGGCCAGGACGCGGTGCTCTGGGACGCGGCGGCGGCGCGAGCGCTGTTCAGCAGCCTCAAGAACGACACCTCCGCGACGGCGAAGTCTCACCGCAGCGCCGCGCGAAAGTCGAGGCTGACCCGGTCGAAGATTGCCGTCGACGTGTACAACGGCACGTGGACCAGCGGGCTGTCGGCCAGCACCGGCAGGCAGCTGGCGGCGCTGGGGTTCAAGGTGCACCGCGACGGGCTGAACTGGCCGCAGCACGACGTCGCCCGGACGATCATTCAGTACCCGGCCGGCCAGCTGGCCGCGGCGCACGTGCTGCAGAAGGTGCTGCCGGGCGCGACCCTCCAGTCCGCCGCGCACCTGGCCCGGCTGCGGCTGATTCTCGGCGCGAGCGGATCGGCCGTCAGCAGCGGGCCGCGAAGCCAGTCGCAGCAACCCGGCGGTACGGCAGCAGTGCCCGGCCAGGCGCGTACCGCCACTCAGGAGGCCTGCCGCTGAGTCAGACTAGCCAGGTCACCCGGTCGGGCCGCCGGAGTCGGGTCCGGGGAAGAACGACTGGCCGAAGCCGGACCCGCCGGCATCCGGGCCCTGCGCACCCCCCTGGAAGCCCCCGCCCTGGGGTGCGCCGCCCTGGGGTGCGCCGCCCTGGGGTGCGCCGCCCGCTGGTGCGCCGCCCGCTGGTGCGCCGCCCGCCGGGCCCGCGAACGGGTCGGGCTGCTGCGGCACGCCGGACTGTGCGGCCGGGTCCGCGGTGAGGTTGAGGTTGTTCTCACGCTCGTGCGCAGAGATGTCGTTGATGAGCTGATCGATCTTCGCCTGGCTGTCCGGGGCGCCGCGGCCGGTGCGCTCCGCGAAGACCAGCGCGCCCAGCTGGCGGAGCATCTG
>Ga0335077_10005776_pt1 | contig 15214 bp, 12 predicted proteins | sample Lox_Sample_31_FD_207151 | JGI IMG/M metagenome (GOLD analysis project Ga0335077, IMG submission 207151) | Soil microbial communities from Loxahatchee National Wildlife Refuge, Florida, United States - Lox_Sample_3.1 | ecosystem: Environmental > Terrestrial > Soil > Wetlands | place: USA... | reverse complement strand
ATCTTCGTGGCGCCCCGGACGTGAAAGCGCGGATTCACCTCCAACCGGAGGGAGCCGGCGACTTCGTGATAGATCTCTCCTCCTCCGATTCCAAGCTTCGGCTCGCGTCTGAATTCGAAAAAACATTTCTCAAAATAATCGGCATCAAAGGTAAGATCGCCATCCAACTTGACGACAAACTCCCAGTCGGCGCTGGCGAGCGCCTTGTAGCCGTCATAAAACGCTTGAACCACGCCGCCTCCAGACTTGCGGAAGCCGCGATCAGATCGATGGACGACGCGCATCCAGGGGTGCTGGCGTGCGGCGCTGTCCAGGATTCCTCCCGTGCGGTCCTTCGAGCCGTCGTCCACCACAATCCACTCCGTGGGGCGCACGGTCTGCGCTGCCATGCTCTCGATCAGACCGCCAATATGCTCTTCCTCGTCGCGCACCGGGGTAATCACCACGTATTTCACCGGCGCACACATCCGCTCTGCGCTCGAGGGCTGCGCGAGTAGGGGGTCGACGCGTGCAAGGAGCGCCTGGTTTTGCGGTGTCATGTCGTAGGACGGCGACGATCAGCGAACGGTGACGGCTGAGGCAGGCGCGAGCCGGCCTTCCAAATAGCGCGCCAGACCTTGCTCCCAGGAACCGAACCGGTTAAGGCCAAGCGATTTCAGGCCTTCATTTTCGAGCACGGAATACGCGGGACGAGGAACTTTCGCCGGAAATTCGTTGGGCCCAGCGGCCCTCAGCGTCACCGGAGTCCCAGTGAGTTCGAAAATCTTTGCTGCGAATTCGTACCAGGAGCACTTCCCTTCCGCCGTGGCATGGTAGAGGCCGTAGCTGCCGGAACGGCTAAGCGCGACGATTTGCTTAGCGAGTTCGTCCGTTGCCGTCGGAGTGACGAACTCATTGGCGACGACTTTTACCTCCCCGCGTTCCTTCGCGAGCTTCAGCATGAGCTCGACGAAATTCAGGCCACCCTTGGCGCGGCAGGGCTGCTTTCCGTAGAGAGCGGACGTGCGCAGCACGAAGTGTTTCGGAGCCGTGGCGCGAACGAAGTATTCGCCGGCCAATTTCGTGTTTCCGTATACGCTCAGCGGGCAGGGAGCATCGAGTTCCACATAGGGGTTGCCCTTCCGTCCGTCGAAGACGTAATCGGTGCTGACGTGCATCAGGACCGCGCCGAGTTCACGCGCCTGAATGGCCAGATTGCGGCTCCCGAGCCCGTTGACTGCGAAGGCCTTCTCCGGTTCCTGCTCGCATTTCTCCACGTGGTGCATGGCCGCAGTGTTGACGATCACCTCCGGGCGAATGCCGCCGAGACACTTCGCGGCGGATTCGTGGTTCGACAGCTCGATCTCCGCGTGAGTGAGCGGAACGACGCTGTCGCCGTTGCCCTGGAACGCGGCGACCACGTCGCTGCCCAACTGGCCGTTGGCACCAATCACTGCAACGTTCACTTGGTGTGCCCCATGGCATACACTTCGATGCCGTTTTCGAGAGACTTGAATGCCTGGATGTTGGAGTACGCGGGATTATCCCAATCCTGAAACTTGTCCATGTTCTCGATCAGGTTGATAACGATCGATTTTGCGTCGCCAGAAGGATGGAAGCTCAGGACGTTGTTGGCCTTTTCGATGCTCACCTTGTAATTGCGAAAATCCTGAATGTGCTTGATGTTGAGCGTGATGCGCTTCCCGAGCCGCACTTCGATGGCGGACTTGACGAGATCGCCGATCTCTCCAACGGTGTAGTTGCCGGAGGCGATGTTGAAGATCCCGCTGATCTTGTAATTGGCTTCGATGGCTCGGATGTAGGCCGTGGAGGCGTCTTCGATACTGAGGATCGGCCGCCAGATGGATGGGTTGTTCACGGTCACCGCGCCGTCGCGCAGGGCGGTTTTGAACATGGTGTTGATGATCAGGTCCAGACGCATGCGCGGGCTGTAGCCGGAGATGGTTCCCTTGCGCAAAGAAATGACCGAGAAATTCTCGTCCGCGAGCTGCAGCGCGGCTTGCTCGCCCTGAAGCTTGGAAATGCCATAGGGGTACATGGAGCTGACCACTCGCGTCTCGTCGTACAGCTCATTCTCGGTGTAGCCATACACGGAGCACGAGGAGGCGTAAATGTAGCGCTTCACCTTGGCGAGCTTGGCCACATAGGCAAGATAGGCGGGCGCGGCCGCGTTGAAGATGAAATTCTTGCTGGGCGAATACTCCGCCATCGGGTCGTTGGAGAGACCCGCAAGGAACACCACCTGGTCGTAGGCGCCGAGGTCCTCCGGCGTGAGCTGGAAGATATCCTGGTGCAGGATGCCAACCTGGCGCGGCAGGTGGTTGCCGAACCAAAACAGGTCCACAACGTCGACCTTATAGCCACGGTCGAGCAGTTTGGGAATCAGGACGGAGCCGAGGTATCCGGCACCACCCGCAATCAACACTCTCATTGTTTTCCTCCGGGGCCGGCAGGTGCCGTATGAAACTCATAGCGAAATTTGTCGGAGAGAGGCGATTCCAGCCACTGAGCCAGCGTCTTCGCCCTGCGGTCTTTGTCGGACAGCTGCACATCGGCGAGGGGCCACTCGATTCCGATGGCTGGATCGTTCCAGAGGATTCCGGACTCGCCCTTGTTGTTGTAGATCCCGGTGCATTTGTACTGAATCTCAGCCACGGTCGACAGGACGCAAAAGCCCCGCGCAAAACCCGCCGGGGCCCATACCTGCCTGCGGTTTTCGTCGGAAGCCTCAACGCCTGCCCACTTCCCGAATGTGGGCGAGCCCTTGCGAATGTCCACCGCCACCAAAAAGGCACGGCCCAGCGAAACTCGCATCAGCTTGCCCATGGGCGGATCCCATTGGAAATGCAGGCCGCGTAATACCCCCTGGGTGGAGCGCGAGTGATTGTCCTGGACAAACTGGTGCGGAAGGCCCAGGGCCTTGAATTGATCTTCGCGGAACGTCTCCATGAAGAAGCCGCGCTCGTCCCGAAAGATGTCGGGAACGATGACGACGACATCTTCGAAAAATCTAGACTCGACCCGAAAATCCATTCCGCGCAGACCTCCTGTGGAAAGAACGCCCCGCCTCCAAATCCATCCGGAAGAAGACGCCTAATCGCAACACTCTAAGTCTGCCTCTAACGGCTCGCGCCGGCCAGAGGCACGTTTCGTTTCTCAAACTGGTGACAGATGGCCGCCAGGATGCGCGGCGCTGTTCTGCCATCCCATCCTTGCGGCGGATGAGCCGCAGGCTGTGCGCTCAGCTGATCCCGGATGGCCTTCCGAATTCCTTCGGTTTCGACGCCGGCCAGGACATTGGTCCCGTGGGTGATGGTGATTGGGCGCTCCGTATTCTCGCGGACGGTGACACAGGGAATTCCCAGGCAGGTCGTCTCTTCCTGGATGCCTCCGGAATCGGTAACGACCAGCCGGGCATGCTTCATCAAGCAGAGAAAATCGAGGTATCCGAGGGGATCGATCAGCCGAATGCCGCGGCGAGGAGAGCTCGCAGATGGGCCGCCAGAGCCATTGGAGGAAGAACGCGACTGGAAATAGCGCTGGAGGCCCATTTCCTGTATGCGTTTGTGGGTGCGCGGATGCACAGGAAAGAAGGTAAGGAGTTCGGTTGCCAGTTCCTCCAGGCCCTCCAGGATCCGGGAAAAAGCCGCAGTGTTGTCCACATTCGCGGGCCGGTGCAGAGTGAGCAAGGCGTAGGGAGCCAGGGCACGGTCCGTCGGAGTCCCCGGGAGAGGATTCCGGAGCCCGAGATTGTCCAGGATGGGAGAGGCGTCCGCTTTGTCTTTGAAGGCCAGCAGCGAATCAATCATGGTATTCCCAACGAGGTGGATTTTTTCCTCGGCGATTCCCTCGCGGAGGAGGTTCTGCACGCCGCTCTCCTCGGTGACGAAGAGAAGGTCGCATACGTGGTCCGTCAGGATGCGGTTGATTTCCTCGGGCATGGTCCGATCGAAGGAACGCAGGCCGGCTTCAACATGGGCGATCAATGGCCTGTCACCGTTCGCATTGAAGGAAATCTTGGAAGTAACTAGAGCGCAGGCCAGAGTGGAATTCACGTCGCCGACGACGACCACCGCGTCCGGCCGTTCGCACAAGAGGACCTCTTCAAACCGCTTCATGATTTCCGCGGTTTGCGAGGCGTGTGTGCCGGAGCCGACGCCGAGCAGGACGTCGGGCTTGGGAAGTTTCAGATCGTCAAAAAACGCGTCCGACATCAGCTCGCTATAATGCTGCCCCGTGTGGACAAGGAGGGGCTGGATGACGTCGGAAGGCGCATCTTCGCCCGCCCCGGGAGACAGGCCGAGGACGCTGAGATTGTGACGGTTGATGGCGTTCAGAATGGGCGCCGCCTTCATGAAGTTGGGGCGGGCACCGACAACCAGAAGAATTTTCATGGAATGCTTCCGTTTCGTTGACGGGATTTACAAGGGCAATTCCACAGACCTGCGAGAAGCGGATTTCGCTGCGGAAGTGTGCGTACCGTTTCCGCCCCCCGGCTGGCCGGGTACGCCAGGGTCCTTTTCCAGGCTGTAAATCAGGCGATCTCCATCCCGGCTGGCCCAGGCGATTCGCGCGCGTTCCTTCCCTTGGCCTTCGATCTGCCAGCTACCACCCCGGGGAACCAAGCGCATCGCCGCCCGCTCGCGCCACCACCGGTCCACCTCGCTGGGAAGAGTGAGCCAGACGCCGGCGTGAATGCGCAGGTGCGCCAGGAAATCGAGCAGGCTCTCATAGGAGCGGCGCGCCCGCTTCTTTCTCAGGTAGTCCGGGTGGGAGATACAACTGATCAATCCATGCGCGTCCACCAGCATCCGGATCTGTCGCATCCATAAGTCCAGCGAGTAGTCTCCCAACAGATGAAACAGAGAGTAGTCCTGCGCAGTGGTGAGCGGCAGTTCCAGAAGCTTGCCGATAAAGAATGGCATGACGGTGCAGCAGCCCCCCCGTTGCGCTTCCAGGTGGGCCGCGCAGGGGATGGACATGTCGTAGGAAAAATCGAGGGCATCGAACCAGGCCTGGTTGCGATAGAGGACGCCGGAACGGAAGCCGGAGGCGCCATACAGACGGCCGTATTCGTTGATCCGCGCAGCGCGGAGGAGAAACTGCTCGCGGCTGCTGAACAGATTGCCGTCGTGATTCAAATCGTGGACGTTGACTTCGAAACCCCGTTCCTTCAATTCGCGAAGGAAGGCAGGGGTGACCTCATAGCGCTCCTCGGGCACGATCTGGAAGGCGCTCTTGATGCCGCGGCGATCGTCCATGCTCATGAGCTCGGAGCAGAAGTCACGCCCGGCCGCGGTTTCCACATCATGAGTCACGATGGCCGCGCTGGAGTGGCCCTCCGGCCAGAACCAGATGAAGGGGATGGCCGGCACCCCAAGCGCCCTGAGCGAGAGCGTAAGTAGCTCTTCGAAGATCCGGTCCACTGTGCGATCCACCGGCCAGTCGGGAAAACGGATGTCCTTAAAACCGCGCACATGAACACGCTGAAGGTGGCGGCGAACTGGAACGGGCAGGAATGGACGAACGAGTCCGTAAGCCTTCCGGGCGGACTTACGGATTCCCGGAGTGGTCACACTCTTATGGTGTCCGTTGACATAGCGTTCGTTGCGGAGATTCTCCACCACTTCACCGGGATCGAAGGGAAGCTCCCAAACGGAATTCTCGAGGCGGACGTGTTCCTTCAAGTCCTGAAGGTCGCCATCAAACCCATGGGAAGGCGGGTCGGCGGCGCAACGCCCATAGCAGAGAATGCCCTCACCGAACCGGAAATAGCCAGCCTCACCTGCGGGGGAACGCGGCAGCAAGAACGGCGCGAACTCGTCAGGGCACCGAAAGTAATCCAGAAATGATTTCACTTTTGACCTCGGCTATCGACTGATCCTCGGTTCGAAGACCAGAAGGAATCGACCTGCGTTCTCATGTACAGAATATGAGAGCAATTGAGACGCCGAAGGAATCGATGCAGCCGGGAACGACCCGGAAATATGAAGGTATGAAGACATTAAATCTCGATGGTCTCGCAGGGACGGCGGCCCGTAAGATGGGAGCTGCCTCGCCGCGCTATGGCAATGGCGAGCATCCGCCAGCCGCGGAGCAGCAGCGCCACCGCCTCGCCATAAAGGCCGCACCGGAACGCCCGCTTGAACCAGAAGAAAACGAGTCCGCCCAGCAGCCCGTAACGGTCGAACCGCCGCATGGACCCGCCGGGGTATTCCCCCCGGCGTTCGCGCTCGAGCATGCAGGCGAGTCTGGGTAAGAACAAAGCGACGTCATGTACAGTATTCGCGCTGTGCTCGCGGCGCTGGACGGTGTCGGGAGAAAGCACCTGGACGGTGCGGCCGGAGTCGCCTAGCCGAATGCTCAGGTCCTGATCGTCCATCGGGAACATGTCCTGCATCCAACCGCGCACACGGAGAAAGGCCCGGCGATCGATCACCAGAACGCTGGCACTGTTGCCGAAAGGCCGGTCCTTGCGCATATAGTCCGGGTAATCCACGATGTGAACGGATTGGGGAGCGTGCGGCGCGCAGGCCGCGGGCCGGTCCCCGCGGAACCAACGCATACTGCCGAGAATCATCTTGGGAGTCTTGCGCTCGACCACGCTGCGGTAGACTTCCATGGCCCAGGGAAAGAACAAGTCGTCGCCATCGAGGAAAACGAGGTAATCCCCGGTCGCCACGGCGGCGCCGCAGTTGCGAGCAGCGCCTGCCCCGCCGTTGAGTTCCCGGCAGACCAGACGGATGGCCTCACCGTAGGTGCGAAGCAGTTCCTGGCTCCCATCGGTGGAAGCATCGTCGACCACGATAACCTCCGCCGCGCCGGCCGCAGCCGACAGAGCGGAATCCACGGCGTCCTTGATGAATTCCCGCTGATTGTAGCTGGTGATGATAATGCTGAATTGCATGGCCGCTGCGCGGGACTCCTTCTTCGCCGACAGTTGCCGGGGAGAACTCACAAGAGATCCCGGGACCGGCATGGGAGAGCAAGCATCTCGGATTCCAGAGGACGCGGACATTGCCTGATTTACAGTCCCAAGGTTTCGCAAGGCCGCGGGCCCCGGAGGGCGAGGTTGCACTTGCGGAGCGCGGAAGCGAAGACCATCGGCCAGCCGAGAGCGGCCAAGCTGAGGGCTTCGCGATACCGGCCCGCTCTCCAGGCGCGCTTCAGGAAGGCCACCACGTGGCCACCCATTGCGGCGTGCCGGTCGAAGCTGCGCTCTCGTCCGCCCGGATAGCCGCCCACGCGCTCCTTCTCCAGCAGACGGCGGATCTGCTCGAGATACCTCGGCACGTTGTTCATCGTGTTTCCAGGATGGACTCGATAAAACGCCGTCTGCGGAGACACTATCTGGATCGCCGGGCCGACATCGCCGAGCTTCATCAACAGATCGACGTCTTCCATCACCGGAAAATCGTCGGACCAGCCACGGACCTGTTCGAGGGTTTGCCGCTCCACCACCAGCGCGGTGGCGCTCGGACCAAACGTGCGATCCTTCTTCATATAGTCCTGATATTCCGCGATGCGAACCTCGCGGGGATGGCCGGAGGCTGGGACAACCGGGATCTCGCCCGAAAACCAAAGCAAGGACGCCAGAACCAGTTTAGGTCGCTCGGACTCAATCACGCGGTCATAGACCTTAATCGCCCAAGGAGCGAGGGCATCGTCACCATCCAGGAAAATCAAATAGTCACCGGATGCCATGCGGAAGCCGAGATTGCGCGCGGCGGCGGCGCCCCGATTGGCGGGAAGCGCCGCGAGACGGATGGCCTCGCCGTAGGCGGAGAGGACTTCCCGGCTCCCATCGGTGGACGCGTCGTCGACCACAATGACCTCCGCAGCCGCACCATCGGCGGCAAGTGCCGAGTCCACGGCCTGGCGGATAAATGGCCGTTGGTTATGCGAGGTCACGATGATGCTGAAACGCATAGGGAGCCGCGCAGTCAGGCCGCCGGACGGGGGAACGCAGCAGCGGATCCGCGGCGCGGGCGAACCCAGTGACCCGTCTTCACAAATTGCAACAAGTACGAATCGGAGCGGCTGTCGCCATAGGCGACGGCCTCGCGGGCGCGCCGCTCCCCAAAGGTAGCGACCACGCGAGAGAGTTTTTCCCTCCCGTCGCACGCGCGGCCGAGTATCCGCCCTGTGAATCCGCCGTCCCGTACCTCGGTCTCCGTGGCCAGGATTCCCCGGAGGTTCCAGCGCTCCTGGAGCGGCTGCAGGAAAAAATCGAAATTTGAGGACACCAGCCACACGTCATCCCCGGCAGCGGCGTGATTTAGAAGAGACTGAAGCACGGGCCGGTTCCACACTGCTTCCAGATAGGTGGCATGAAACCTTTGCACCAGTTCCCGGACGCAGGCAGCGCTGCGGCCTTTGAGCAATTCCCTCAGGAATTCCTGCTTGAACGTATGGTTGGAGGTCATGCGCAGCTTCAAGAGCAGCAGCGAAAGGTCAACGGACACTCGGGATCGGCCGGAACCCCCGAGCGAGGAACAGAGAAAAGACGCCAGGGGACGAATCGTGTCGCATGTCGTCAGCGTGCCGTCAAAATCGAAAAAGACGAGTCGCATGGTTCAAAGAAAGCAAGCCGCCTAGAGCCGATCCGGAGACACGTCGGTGTCTTCCGGACCCGTGCCGAGAGTCTTCAAATACTTCCAGGTGGAAAAGACGAATTGTCCTGCGAACGGAAGCGGGTCGCGCCAGTCGAAGTCGTCGGAAACGTGCATGAGGGGAGGCTGCTCAGCCCCGGACGAGCGAATTCCGCCGCGCCCCAGCCGGAACAGCCGCGTAAAAACGTCGCCAAAGATCCAGCGGCACTGGACATTGGTCCGGTAATCGAATACAGGGTCGACGTCGCCCTCCAGGGCCATCCGATATAGGAGATACGGAAAATCCACGCCGGAATGGATGGCCAGCGCAAGCGACCCCCAGAATCTTGGGTTCACCTCAAGCAGGTGGGCCTGCTTGTGCTCCTCGTCATACTTGAATTCGACCATAGCCACGCCGTGAAAGTTCGTGCGGCTCAGCAGTTGCTCCGCGTATTCCTCAAGGAGCGGATTGCGAACGCTGATGCGCAGGGTACTCACCCCTCCCGTGGAGGTCCGCTCGCGGAGACGCTTGTGGGTGAACTTCGCACGCAGCTTTCCTTGGTGGAACAGCATGGAAACGCCATAGCCCGCGCCGCCCACATATCGCTGTGCCAGAAACTCGCCGAAGGAAAGTCCGGGGATCGATCCGGACCTGCCGAGTGAAGTCAGTTGCGCGCCGGTGAGATAAAACACTCCGCGGCCTGAGGAGGAGCTCAAACGCTTTAGCACCACGGGATCGCCAAACTCGCGCGCAAAGGCACAAAGCTCACCGAGATCCCTGGGGACGATGGTTTCCGGGTGCGGAATTCCGAGGGAGTGAGCCAGGCAGGCGAGCGAATCCTTCTTGTGCAGGACGCGGAGAGTTGCGAAAGGCGCGACGGGGATTGCAGCGCCCAATTGCTCGAGTTGGTCACGAAATCTGGCCACAACCATCACTTCCTGCTCGGATGGCAAATAGACGCGCGGAGAGAACTTCCGGATCGCCTCCGCCACGCTGGCAATGAACTCGGCTGGCTCGCGGACGAAAGACGGATGTCGGAAAGTGGAAGTCGTGTAGCGCGAGAGCGTGGCCATCCCCAGAAATCCGTCAGTTCCGAGCGCCACCGAGATACCCCGCCGCCCAAGTGAACGAACGACGTTGTACGCGATGCGGCCCCAGCCATGCGTGACCAGGGCTTCGGCCGCCGGCACGCTCGCCGGGGACGCTCTGACGGCCTGAGGCTCGGCCGTGTCTGCAGCGGGGCTTGCGGAAGAGGACTCCCCCGCGTCAACCACGGCATCCGCGATCGTCGCGATATGGAGTTGTTCCAACATGCTTTGGAGAAATCGAGCGGACCCTATCCGATGTGACGGTAGAGCAGCCGGCCCGCCGCGGAAAGAAAAGGATTGGGAACGCGGGCAAAGCAATATTTCGCCAGAGTCCGCGGCCAGGAACGCGAGGCCACTGCCGAGGGACGCGCCGAATACCGCACGTACTGGAGAGGAACGCGGCTGGCGCCCCAACGATCTTTGAAGGCCAGCAGGCCGGGGTTGTCCAGTTCGGAGCGGCCCAGGTCAAAATCAGTAAGGCCGCCCGCTGCGGCATCCTCGATTGCCTTCCACAGGAGCAACTGGGTCCCGCCGAAGCGGCTGCGGCGCTCGTCCGAGCAACCATACTTATAGACGAGGGTGTCTCGATGCGTGAGCGTGATGATCGCCGCCAGGGGCGAGGATTTCCGCGATGCGATGCGGATCATGACCGCGTCGCCCAGTGAGGCGATGAGATTCCGGAACCAATGGATCGGTTGCGGTGGAAGCCCGTGCCGGCGGCGCGTGCGGAGCAACAGCGAATAGAACTTGCGAAGCAGGGTTTCCGAATTTCCCGCCTCGCAGGTAAGGCCCTCGCGCTCCGCGCGCTGGATCTTGCGCTGGACGCAATCCTTGTGCAGGGAACGGAACACACAGCGCACGCCGGGACGCAGGTCGAGCAGATGCAGGGCAAACGACTCGGAGGGCGTGAATTCGCCGCCCAGCGTAAGCGGAAAGGCAAGAGGCCGCAGTTCGACGTATTGCAGGTGTTCTTTCTTCCGGTCGCTCTGGAGGCCGCCGAGGATGGCGTCGAGCGCCTCCTGAGTCTCCACCAGCGGCGCGCAGTGATCGGAAAAAGGGAGTGAGACCAGCCGCTTCCGCGTGAGCCATGTGCGAATCCGGCAGAATGGCACGCCGTTGTCCAATTCCCGCCCGGGAAGCGAGGTCGTGTAGGCCAACGGCTCATAACCATAGGTGCCTCGCAGCGCCGCCATCCACCCCTGGGTATGGAAGATGGAGGCGTGCGGATGGCGAGCGACGAGTGCCGTCCAGCGCGGGTCGGTCAGCGGGTCGATGCGATATACGTCCATGCGTTGCCGAGCCTCTGCCTGCGGGGATGCGAATCGTGCGGAGCGGTCAGGGTCGGTTCAGGCGCGGGCACAGCTCAGATCTCTGGCCCCTTCCGGAATGGTCGGCGCGGACTGGGAAGCAAATGCATACAGCAGCCAGCCGACTTCGTAGGGCCAGGCCTCTCGAAGCACCTCGAGACTCGAGGGGCGCAGAGGCTTCTCTGGAACCCCGACACGTGCAGCCAGCGGCCGCCAGTACCTGCGATAGCGCCGCGCATAAATGCTCCTCCAGATCAGGTTGCCGTCGGTCTCACGGAAATCGCAATTCAGCTCATTCGAGCCGTAGATCCACTTCAGGCCATGGTAGATGTTCGGCGAGAAATCGACGCCGCTTGCCTGCCCCACCGCGATCAAGGCCATGGGAGCCATCCCTGCCTGGTGAACGGAGAAGACGGGATACTTGCTCATGACCTTGCCCGTGACTGCGTCATAGTGCCACCACCACTGGCCCAGCGGCCCCTGCTGGTGGCAGATGGCCCGGGCACAGCGCAGGGCATCCTTCGCAGCTTCCTCCACACTGAAAGCCTGGGCGAAACGGGAAAAGGCGTAGATCGGATAGACCTGGTCGGCGAACGCTCCGATGCGAGCGCGCATCCTCTCGGCCAGATTGGCGCCCTTCGTGTGATGGCCAAAGAATCCGTGTTCTCCCTGGTTCTGGGCCACAAGCCGATGTGTTTCAAAGGCGAGCGACGAAAGGAGCTGGCTGTCCGCAGCTCCCGCGAGGGCAGCGTGAGAGACCCCGCTCAGAAACCAGGAAAGTTCCATCGTGCTTCCCCGGGCCGCCTCTAGGTATTGGGACAGGGCCAGCTTCACCTGCGGCCGCCTGCACAGCTCTTCCACCGTCGCAGGCTTCAACATTGAGCAGACCCAGAGCAGTAGGCCGAGATCGCCAAGATTGTCGATCCAGCCAAGATCGGAACGCAGTGGAGACAAAATGCCCTCAAGGTCAAAGGCCTTTTCCCCGCCCGCGGCCTGATACTCATGAAGTCCGAGCAACGTTATCAGCGTGTAGCGCCGGGATTGGCCTGCCCGGGCGAACCCCTGGCTGGAGTTCCGAAAGGCTTGGCAGAATAGGCCGGTTGCGGAATCGAACATTTGTGGCAGTCCGCGAACGGCAAATCGGACTAGCTCGGGAACTTCGTTCTTCATCTCGTCGAGGCCGGCGCGCGTGGGCAAGGGTGGCCTGGTCGCGGTTGCACCACGGGACCCAACGCGGCCGGTGATCTCCAGGATTCTTTCCACGTGATCCACGATTGCCTGGAGGGAACGGGATTCCCCCGCGGCAGGCGTATCCGACGGTTCGCGGTGGGCGAGCACGATCTTGGTGTGTACATCGTCGGCCGTTTCGAGCAGGACCAGCCGGCCGTTCTTGGCGAGGTAATGATCCACCGCGCCGATTTTTCCGCGGAATACGCTGTAGACGGGCACGCGGAGGGCAGCCGCTTCGCGATTCATTGTGCCCCCACCGCTGATCACCAGGTCCGAGTTCCAAATCAGGTTCAGCCCGTCCACGGCATGGTCGGGAATCCGGATCTTCCCTTCCGCAAATAGCCGGGGCCAGCGATGTTCGAGCGCCACGCCCTGCTTGTGATTGCGCGGCAACAGAACCATGCGCACGCCGGAGTGGCTGGCCAGAAATTCCACGGCGGCGCGGAACAGTTCATCGCTCTGCGGGCTGTGATAATGAGCTTCCTCGGCGGGAGGACGCAGGGTGACCACCAGATCCTCCGGGTGGAGACCCAGTGCCGTGCGAATCCCGGGATCGGGCTTTAAGCCCGCAACATAGACATCTTCCTTGATTCCCGGATAGGTCAGAAATCTCTCACGCTGGATGGACGTATTCTCCGCGGAAATCACCTCAGGCGCCATCGTCCAGCTCTTCGGGTGAAGGAACTGAAGGCTGCGGGCGAATTCGTAGTCAAAGATGGAGATGCAGGGAACTCCCATCATCGCGGAACAGATTAACTGCGAGCGGGAGCCGTGGGAGAGCGCCAGATCCGGGCCCTCGCGCCATGCCACGGGAAGAAGCTGCGTGGCCCGGTAACACAGGCCCCCGACTTTCAGGAGTTTATGTTTGCCGTGGTGGCGGCCCACGCGCTTGTAGGAGAGGTGGTAGAGGTCGGCGAGATCGCACACCTGAAAACAATCTCGCGCCGTTAGAAAGGTCGAATGACCCCGCTTCGCAAGTTCCTGGATGATGGGGACGAAGAACGGCACATGCGGCGAATTGTCCAGATCAATCCAGATTCGTGCGGGTTTTCGCGACATCGACGAATTTCCGTTGGGGTTCACAACTCACCTGTCCATGCGATCATCGGATGATTTCCTTGCTCTCTCAGGACGCTTCGAACATGTTCACCCGGGGCCGCAGCTCCCTGCCCCGGCACTTACTTTGAGGCCGGCGAGAGATTCTCCGGCTCTAGGCTCGATTCAAAGTACGCAGAAAGGCTCCGTGTAATCCGCTCCTGTTGCTCGCTGGTCAGTTGCGGGAACATGGGAAGCGAGAGAATCCTCTCGGCGGCGTTCTCAGCCACGGGGAAATCTCCCTTCTTGAATCCCAGGTGGCGATAGGCCTGCTGCAAGTGTAGCGGGATGGGATAGTGAATTCCCGTCCCGATTCCCGCTTCCGCCAGATTCTGCTGGAGCTGGTCGCGGTTCTCGACGGCCACCACGTAGAGGTGCCATGCCGGCCGCGCCCAGTCTGGCTGATACGGGAGCTGCATTCTGTCTGCAAACGCCGACAGCAACCCCTGATAGCGGCCGGCAGCCGCGCGTCGAGCTTCTACCCAGGCGGGGAGGTAGCGCAGTTTGACGCTCAGAAAGCCGGCTTGGATCGCATCCAGTCTGCCGTTGTATCCCTCAACGTCGTGATGGTAGCGCTTGCGCTCGCCATGCTGCCGCAGTTTTCGTCCCACCTCGGCAATCTCATCGCTTCCCGTGGTGATGGCGCCCCCCTCGCCGAGCGCTCCCAGGTTCTTCCCCGGATAGAAGCTGAATGCCGCCGCCACACCCATCGTGCCCGCTTTCCGCCAGCGGTTCGATTTCCTCGAAAAATACTCCGCGCCATGAGCCTGGCAGGCGTCCTCAATGACCACCAGTCGGTGGGCCTCAGCCAGTTCCAGGATGGCGTCCATGTCCGCGGTCTGCCCATAAAGGTGGACCGGAACGACCGCGGTCACTGGGCCGTTCGTCCTGCGACTGGTGATCCGGCCGGTCCGCCGGTCGATGAAGCACTGGTCCAGCAGGTACTCCTCCAGCTTCCGCGGATCCATATTCCAGGTGCGTTCGTCGACGTCGACAAAGTCAAAATGCGCGCCTGCCTGCGAAATGGCCTCGGTTGTGGCAATGAAGGAGTTCGGAACGGTCACAACCGTATCGCCCGGCCGGACTCCCGCTCCCGTCAATGCGAAGCGGAGAGCGTCCGTGCCGCTGCTTACTCCCACGCAGTGCCGGGAATCGCAGAAGCCGGCAAACTCGCGTTCGAAATCCGTGAGCACGCTGCCGCCGATAAAGCCCGCTGTGTGCAGGGCCTTGCGGAACACTTCCACGAGTTCGGCCTCGAGTTCTTCGTGCAGAGTCACCAGGTCCAAGAACGGAATCTTATTTGTCTGATCCATCTAAGTTTCCTCGCGTTTCTAAAGTGAATTTGAGCTGGCGGCCCGGTGCGCGGAATTGCAGTTCACGACTGGCCGGACTGCTCTGGCGATGCCGAAAAAGTCAGGAATGCACGTTCGTGGGCTGGCGTGGAACGCTCTCCCCCTTTCGAAACGATCGCCGCTCTTCGAGGTATTGGTCTTGCGAATGGTGGTAGTACGTGGCTTGTGAGTGCTCCTGGGGCCGGGCCACGATGCGGTCGAGCAGGGGCATCGTGCTCTGGAACAGTGACCAGCCGTATTCGATCGAGCGATTATAGACATCGATCACTTCGTCGAACTCGGGGTAAATGGAATACTTCAGCTGTCCAACGATGGGGCCATCATCAATCCCCGGAGTAATTTCGTGAATGGTGATCCCGTGCTCCACTTCTCCGTTCTTCAACGCCCAGTTGATGGGGGAAACGCCCCGATATTTGGGAAGCGGGCCATTGTGGATATTGAGAATCCTGCGGCACTTGTCGATGAACCAGGCTTTGATGATCTTGTCATAGAAGACGGAAATCGCAAGATCCACCCGCCATCCCGCCTCTGAGACATTTTCGAGATCCTT
>Ga0335077_10005773_pt1 | contig 15217 bp, 13 predicted proteins | sample Lox_Sample_31_FD_207151 | JGI IMG/M metagenome (GOLD analysis project Ga0335077, IMG submission 207151) | Soil microbial communities from Loxahatchee National Wildlife Refuge, Florida, United States - Lox_Sample_3.1 | ecosystem: Environmental > Terrestrial > Soil > Wetlands | place: USA... | reverse complement strand
CCGCCAGGGTTCATTGGGGAAGCCGCCGGCTTCCCGGCCTCGCGGCCTCAACTCTCGAGAGGGCTGCGGGACTCAATCGCGAGCAGGGTCATCACCTCCGTTTCAAGAGATCGTCTAGCACGAACGCGCTGACAGCACACCGGCCCACCCGATCGGGGTCGGGGGCTTGAGGGGCCGCGATGGAGGCCGGACGCATCAAGGCCAAGCACCGGATCTCGTTCGCCGATGCCTTCGCGGTGGCGACGGCTCGCGTCGAAGGCGGCACCGTCATCACCGGCGACCCCGAGATCCTCGCCCTTCCCCGCGACGTCGTGCGAGTCGTAAAGCTGGAGCGGTAGACGAACCGCCAATCCATCAGGAGAACTCCGACCGACGTGAACAACAACGAAGACGAAGAGTGGAGCCTCTACTGCAGGGGGAACCCGGTGCCACTGACTTGCGAGGAGATCTTCGTCCTTGATCTGCTCGGGACGTAACGTCGCCTAGGGTTTCGTTCGCCAAAATGACGTTCCTACCAGAATCGTTCAAAGCAGACCTGCCTGCTCGCAGGCGCGAGCCCTCGGGACCCACTCCGCCAGTGTCCCGCCGCGCGCTATAAGGGGTCCGTGCAGCGGGTACGACTCTTCGATTCTTCAGATCTTCTGAGAAAGGCTGAGGTAGATCCCTCTCCGGGGCCCGTACTGGGGGGCGAACTGACCAATGCCGGTACCGCTGCGAAGCAGATACGTCGTGTCGAGCAGGTTTGCGACGCTGAGGCGCACCGTGACGGGCTTCTTAATGTCCCAGGGGTCGAACTCCTTGGCGACGGCGACGTTCATCACCCCGTAAGGCGGCACGTGCTGAGTGTTGGCGAACCCACTGGGGAGGCCACTGCCGTAAATAAAGTCACAGCTAACGAGAAAGCCGTTCGAGGCGTAAGAGGTGCCTGCCGAGGCCGTGACCGTCTGAGCGTCGTCCGTGACATGAAAATGGGTTTTCAAGTAGGCGAACTCGTCGGGATCGAACAGATATTCGTTGCTCGCCACGCCCTTCGCCTTGGTTGCGTTCACCGAGAGGTTTCCATAGGCGCGCAACCCTCCGCCCTCGTAGCTCAGGCTGAACTCCAGGCCTTCGCTGTAGGCCTGGGCATAGTTGAGCTGGGTGAGGACGGTGGCCTGGCCAAACTGGCCATCGTCCAGCAGGTTGGTTGCGAGCTTGTAATAGGCGCTGGCTGCGATCCGAAGACCGGGGACGGGTCTAGAGTCGACTCCCACGTCGAAGTAGTGCGACCGCTCCGGCTGCACGGGGCTTTGTAAGCCGATCGCCGGCTGCAGCGTAGTGTTCTGGAAGAGCGCCAGGTTCGTCGGCGTTGCCTCCACCTGCACCGGGGGCGTGAAGTAGCGCGCGTAAGCCGCGTGCAGGTTGGTGGAAGGCGCGACCTCGTACAGCAACGCTACACGTGGGCTGACCTGGTTCGCGACGACAAACTGGTACAGCTGATCAAAGCGCAGCCCCGCGTTCAACGTGAGGGCGCTCGCTATGGTCCACTCGTCCTGGACGAAGGCGCCCATGTTCCATCCAATCTTGGGCGTGTAGTCGTTGATCGCCACCGGGTACGGTAGCGGAGTGCCCGAGGAGTCGAGGGGCAGTACGGTCGCCAGGTTGTCCACCTGTGAGTCCTCGCCCGTGATTCCGAAACCCGCCCGCAGGGTATTCGACTCACCGAGGCGCCACGCACCGTCGCCCTGGACCCCGACGAGGAAGCTCTGGCGCGTTACGTTCGAGGCGACATTGTTGAAGACGAGATCGCCGTACACATCGGGCAAAAAGTGAACCAACGCATACCGAGCGAAGAGAGACAGCTGTGTTTCGAATCGCTCGCTTTTCGTCTGCAAGGCGAGGACGTTGAAGGTGTAGTTCTCGTACTGGTTTTCGTTCAGGTTCGCCGAGTTGTACGCGGGATTGCCGAAGTCTCCCAGCGGGGCCTGTCCAACCACGTTGGGTATTTGGAACTGGTTGAGGGAAAGTCCGGCCAAGTAGGTCAGGCGGCTGGATCCCCCGACGAGCGCCGACAGGTAGCCGAAGGCTTTCCACTGCTCGGTCCGATCGTGCAGCGGGTAATAGGTGGGCATTGCATTGTCGAGCCCCTCGTCGCTCCGGAAGTAACGACCTGTGGCAAAGTACTGCAAGGTATCCGTCTGTCCGCCGTACGCAATGCTTGGCGAGAGCGTCCAGAACGAACCTGCACAGACGGCCACGCTCCCACTGGGTGGGTATTCGTTCTTGGCGGATATGTCGACGACCCCGGCGGTGCGAAGCCCGTACTGCGCCGGCAACGCGCCGTCGAGCAGGCGCAGCTTGCCGACGAAGCCGGTCTCGACGAGCTGGCCGAACCCAGAGAGACCATCCGGAAGCTGGATGCCGTTGATTCGATACTGGACGTTCGCGTACTCGTTTCGCACGTGGTAACTGACGTTGCTCGTCGCGGCGTCGGCCGATACGCCCGGAAGCTGAGTAAGCACGTTGTCGATTGGCGCGTCGGTTCCCTGCGGAAGCAAGGAGATTTCGTGATGGTCCAGGCTGGAGGCAGCGGCGCCGAGTGCCGGCAGGAGGAAGCTATCTCGCGACTCGTCAAAGGCCCGCATCCTTTCGCTTAGGACCTTGGCTCGCGGCCTCAAATCGATCAGGACCTCGGGAAGCGTGATCGCAGCCTCTTTGGACGAGGCCTCGTCAGATCCTTGTGGGGGTGGAGAACTGCTCTCGGGGGGCTCCGCAGCGTAGGCGCCGAGGCCGACGACCAAGACCAACACAGATGCCTGCGACCGTCCCCGGCACCCGCCGGCTTGCTTCACCTGGCGTTGTCCGTCTGGGAAACGCATGTACCAAGGATCTCGAGGGCGCCGGAACCGTGGTGAGGAGGCACAACCCGAGCGAAGCGAGGGCGAGAGGCTCGCTGGGATGGCGACCCGTTACTCTAGAGACGCGACTAGGTAATCGCTAAACCCTTGAGATCGAATCGCTTGCAAAGTTGCACTTTCAGTCACTAGATGCCGAATTTGATCCATTGGAAATAATGCAAATTAACGTTCACTTAAGTGACGGTTGCCCTTCGGCACCGTGAGGAATTCGTGGCGGCGGCCACTCCTGCGGTCCGTCGGCGATCGGGCCGAGCGGCGAGACAACTTGTCGCAGGGCTCGGGTCGAAACCCTTTGGGAAACGCACCAAGGGAGGAATATGACACGCTCAAGAAACTCGGCGCGCGGCCGCACACTATGGCAGCACGCGTCCGGAGCCGGCCTCGGGGCCCGGCGATGATATTCCTCGGGCGCGCACCCAGGACACGATCAGTGAGGCTCTACGACCGCTGTTCAGTCTGCGGGCTCCCCCCGCTCAATACACGCCTCTGCGCGAGAGGAATCCCAGGCCGCCGAAGGGCCAGAGGCGGCGTTTGACTTCGTCGTCTCATGGGCGCCCGCCTTCGGTCCAAAGCGCGTATGCCTCACATCGCCGCTCCGCGCTCGGTCGACGTGCCGTGACGGCCCGGGCCACGCAAGGCGTGAATGGCGGCCAGGTGGCCTTCGGGCCGCGAGGCACCCGTGACTCCCCGGACTCCCTCATGAAATCGGGGAATTGCTTCGCTCTACCTGGGCAGGCGAAGCCTTATCCGGAACGTGTAGTTCACCTCAAGAGGCATGCCCTTCAGCAAGGCGGGCCTGTAGCGGCGGGCCTGGAGGACGGCCACGACCGCCTCATCCATGAGGGGCAAGCTCTTGAGAACTCGGCAGCCATAGACGGCACCCTCGACCGTCACGACACACCGAACGATCATCAGTCCCTCGACACCCTGCTGAAGGGCTTCCGCGGAGTATTCGATGCTGGGCCCGTCCAGGAACTTCGGGGCGGTCATCGTCTCGTCGAAATCCACCCTCGGGCGCTCGGCGATCGTTGCTGCAAAGGCGCCTCGGCTATCCGCTCCCGGGATTCCGCCCACTATCCCGTTTCCTGCCCCGGCGGACTCGGCTCCCCCTACCGCCGTCGCCTCGGCCGGTGGAGTGGCCTCGCTCGGCCGGGGCTCGGCCACGACCGGGTGGGTGGGCGCGATGGTCTTTGGCTGGATCACGGGCGGGATTGCGAGCCGAGGGGGTGCGACCTTCGGCCGTTCCGGAGCGGGCCTGCGGTGGGTCGGAAGCGCCGCGACCGCCGGCCCTGGTGGCCGAGTCCGGATGAACTTGACGTCTACGACCGGTCCGGCCTCGTGGATGGCGGCGCCGTGGTGCGTCGCCACAAGGAAGACAGCGAGCAAGGTCTGGGCGACGACCGAGGCGAGCGCAAAGGCCCCCCGCCGGGCAATCCGGCTTCCCCATCGAGTTCTCACGACTTCTCTGAACAAGCGCAACCCAGGTCTTAGGGACGCCCGGCCCAGGCGGGCCACTCCCGGAGGAACCTCAGCCTCGACCGCTAGTTAGCACGGGAGACGTGCTACGCGGATCGCATCGCGGAGCCGACGCCGCCGCCAACGGGCAACTACTCCACGGGCACTGGCGCGGCCCGTTGGGTGAGCGTGCCGTCGCCTAGCTGACCGTAGCTGTTGTCCCCCCAGGCCCACTGGGCGCTGGTCGAAGCGACCGCCGCAGTGTGCCAGCCGCCTGCGACGACAGAGCCGACAGTGGTCAAGGCGGGGACTGCGATCGGCACCAAGCTGCATGGGGTTGCGCTGTCGGTGCAGGTATCCGTGCTGGGGCTCCCGAGCTCGCCGAAGGTGTTATCCCCCCAGCACGACACGCCGCCGCTCGTAAGCGCGCACGTGTGCTGGTAGCCCGCGGTCACCAAGACGTAGCCACTGCCTATCTCCTCGGGGGAGGACTGGTTGTTCATGGTCCCGTCCCCGAGCTCGCCGAACGCATTGAGGCCCCACGCCCACAGCGTCCCGTCGGTCTTCAGCGCCACGGTATGGAGACCGGCCGCAACCGACGCGAAGCCGCTTCCGATTTCCACTGGGGAGTTCTGCTGCGTCGTCGTGCCATTCCCGACCTCGCCGGCTCCATTGTCGCCCCAGGCCCAGAGTACCCCCGACGTCGTGATCGCCACCGAATGAACAAAACCCGCGGCGATGGATGCGAACCCACTGCCGATCTGTTGAGGCGAAGATTCGTTGTTCGTGGTGCCGTCGCCGAGCTGGCCGAAGGCGTTGTAACCCCACGCCCACAGGGTCCCGTCTGTCTTCAAGGCCAGCGTATGGAACCCGCCGGCCGCCACCGCCGCGAACCCACTCCCGACCTGCACCGGAACGTTCCGCTGTGTGGTCGTGCCATCTCCGAGCTGACCGTAGGTGTTGTCACCCCAAGCCCACATCGTCCCGTTCGCGGTCAGCGCCACGGTGTGTCGGCCGCCGGCCGCCGCGATGACGTAGCCGGGCCCGATCGCGACGGGGCTGCTCTGCTGCTCCGTCGCCCCGTTCCCGAGTTGCCCGAAGACGTTCTCCCCCCAGGCCCATAGCGTGCCGTCGTTGTCGATCCCGACGGTGTGGTCAAAGCCTGCTGCGACCATCTTCCAGGAGGCGGGACCGGACGAGGGGTCGCTCGCAACCGAAGCCGGGGTCCCGGAACCGCTGCACCCGGCTAGCACCACGGCGACGGCAACCGACAAGGCCCGACGGGTCTGCATGTCTTCTCCCAGGCGAAGAACCCTCTGCTGGTGACTCCTCCAGTTTCTAGAACTGAACGGTCACGGTGCCGCGCAATTGAAACGGCTCAGAGGGATGGACCTCGTAATCCCAGATTCCCTGTGGGTACTGGGCCGGAGATTCCCAGAACTGGCGCGTCTGATAGTAGTAAGTGATGTCATTCACCTTGGCGTTGAGCAGGTTCAGCACCTCCAGAGTTAGCTTCAGGCCCTTCGTGACCTGGTAGGACACGAGACCGTTCAGGAGCGTGCTCGGGGTGGACCAGATGGGAGTGGCATTGGCGGGGCCACCGGTTCCTCCACAAGTACCATCGGTGCAGAGCACTCGCGGGCCGAAGTAGCGCAGGAAGAGACTCGCCGACCAGGGACCGAGATCGTGGACGGTGACGCCAGCGGACACGGTCCATTCGATGGCCTCCGGGACAGGCTGGCCGGCCAGTTCGCCCGTGGCCGGGTCGTTCTGCGTGAAAACCGCCTGCGACCAGGCAACGTTGAGGTCGAGGATGAGCCAACGGAGGGGCTGATAGCTGCTCGCCCATTCCACTCCGAGTCGGCGAGTTGGGGCCGACGGGTCCGTCGTACCGTTGTCCGCGTCCCATACGAGCTCCGAGGACAGGTAGAGAACCCAGAAGTCGAGAGAGGTCTGGAGATTCGGAATGAACAGCGTCCGAACGCCGACCTCCGCTCCGAATGATCTCGGGAGCGCGGCGGCCGGTGCGATAGGCGAGCCGGTCTTCGCGTCTATCGTAGCGAGGACGCCGCGGGCATCGTTGGAGTGGTAGCCCTCGCCGAAGTTGAGGAACAACTCGGTCTTCTCCCACGGCCCAAACGTGACAGTCGCCTTGGGGAGAAGAAGGCCGGCTGTCTTCGTCCCGGAGTTTTGTGGGATGTTCGCCTGGACGTTGAAGTAGTAGAGAAGCCCGCGCAGGCCCAACAGCGCGTGCATCCATGGCGTGATGCGGCCCCCGACCTGGCCCCACAATGCGCCGTTGGCCTCCAGTACGTTGTCCAGGGTCCAGGTGTAGATCTGCTGGCGATCGACGGTGTGGAAGAGTCCAATGGGATCGATCTCGTCGACACGCCCTTCCCAGCCCGCCTTCCAGGTCACGTCCATACCGGCGACCGAACCCTGCCAGGTGAAGGTCCCCAACGTCCCCTCGAACCAGCGGCGCTCCATCTGCTCCATCTGGTCGCCGTTCACCGGGTCCACGAGGAAGTTCGTGAAATCAGAGAAGAGGTTCAGCTGGTAGTTCACGGCGAAGACGTTGGCGCGCAAATGCCCGCCGGCGGCTTCGCCGTCCCACGCGGCGGAGATGATGTAGCGCTGGGATGACCCGCCATCCGACGGGCTCAGCGTCCCGAAGTAGCTAATCGCCCCCGAGTCGATGGCCCGTTGTGCGACCTGGTTCGTGGCGTTCCACTGGCCGTAGTAGCCGCCTCCGAGGATGGATAGCGTTCCACTCCCGACGGAGCGGGTCCACTGCAGGAGCCCGTTGAACTTGTTGTAGTCCTGTGGGACCACAAAGGGACCGTCCTGGTGCATGTACTCGAAGGCGGCGAGCAGCTTCCCTCCACCCAGGTCTGGGGACGTCGCGCCCAGTGCCCGATAATAGTTGTACGAGCCAGCGGTACCGAGGACCAGGGTCCGTGGGAGCTCGGTGGCGTAGTAGATGTGCTCGGCTCCGGCCGAGGAAAAGTCTCCCTCTTCCGCGTAGTACGGACCCTTCACGTAGTCCGCATGGGTTATCAGCTCGGGGATGAGGTAGTTCAGATCCATGTACCCTTCACCGTGTGCGTTCGTGGGCAGGTTTACCGGCACGCCTGCGATGGTCGTCGAGAAGTCCGTTCCATGGTCGAGGTTGAAGCCGCGCAGGAAGTACTGGTTGGCTTTGCCGGCTCCGCTGTGTTGCGTGACGATCATGCCGGGGACGAGTTCTTCCACCTCACCGGGGCGAAGAAGCGGCCGGTCCTCGATGAGCTCGCTCGTGTAGCTGCCGGCACTCGCGGAGTCCGTGGTACCCGTGAGGTTCGTGTAGTGCCCCACGACCTCGATCTCCTCGCCGTACTCACCCTTCTCGGTCTTCTGATTTGAAAGCGGCGCCTCTTCCTTCTGCGCCTTCTTGCTGCTGGAAGCAGCCGCCTCCGGCGATTGAGGCGCCTGGGCCGTCGGCTGTGGGGACGGATCGCCTGCCAGGGCCGGAGCGGCGACTACAAGCGCGAGGAACGGGATCAGCAACCGTTCGATCATCCGGCACCGTCCTGGTGACGAAGGAGCTGCTTACATATTCTCAATTCGTGCTACGGACGGGCACTATATACGATTCCTAAAGATGTGCTACTGGGAAAATTTTGCCCGCGCCGCTCCCGAGCAGGCTTCACGACGGGCCGCTCCCGGCCGTCAACCGCTTCCATGTCGGGAGAACCGAACCCCCGCCGTCGCCGGGACGCCAATGGTCCCGTCCGGCCGCGCGGGAACGACTCCGCTAGCGCGACGATGCGCCGCGGCTGCGGGAGGCAGTCAGCGCAGCCCCTCCCCCGTGGTCGCGGGGACAAACTTGCCGAACTTCACACCCTTCGTGGCGACCAGGCCCTCGCCCATTCTCAGGACGGTGCTGGCCTTGCCTCGAAGGACGAGGACCTCGAGGCAGTTGTGGGCGTCCATGTGCACGTGCAGGGAGGAGACGACGGCTCGATGGTTCTCGTGCTGGAGGTGCGCCAGCTTTTGCGACAGGCTGGAGGAGTCGTGATCGTAGACGAGCGCGACCACGGCGACCTGCTCGGCGCCGGATCGGTGAGCGGCCCATTGCCGGTGCACCAGCGCCTCGCGGATGAGGTCGCGAACGGCTTCGGACCGGTTCTCGTATCCCTTGTCCTCGATGAGCTGGTCGAACTGCGCGAGCAGATCCTTCTCCAGGGAGATGCCGATCCTCTCGACCACGGGTGACCTCCTGACGCGAGCAAGTTCCCTGACCAGCGTACCCCGTCGGGATGAGCTCGAGGAAGCCCGTTCTGGCCGGCCCGGGCGACCCTGCAGGGGTGGCGATGCGAGCAGTACCGGGTTAGCTTTGAGCTAAACGCGGAGGTCGCGATGCACGCACACGAGCACGAGCACGTGCACAGCCACGAGCACGTCCATCCCGACGGGACGGTTCACGGGCATCCCCATTCGCACCGGCACGTCCACGAGCACCACCACCCGAACGGACGCGAAGGGGAACATGGTCACGAGCACGAGCCGGGGCAGGTCCACGACAAGGCGCCGGAGCACGGCCATTCTCACTGAGGGCGGTCTCAGCCGACTCCTTTGACTCGCTGCCGGCGCATCCCCTCTTGCTGCGCTGGCCCGATGGTGCTACGCACTCTGGACCCGTGCTACGAGGTCCTCGGTCGCCATGCACATGTCGGACGCGCTGGTCTCGCCCGCCGTAGCCGCCTCGATGTGGGCAGCCACCACGGTCGCCTCGGTGGCTTCTGCGCGAGCACTCGGACGGCGGCCAGACGACCGACGCGTTCCCCTCATGGGCGTGCTCGGTGCTTTCGTTTTCGCGGCGCAGATGGTGAACTTCTCCATCCCGGGCACCGGATCGAGCGGTCACCTGGTTGGCGGCCTGCTCCTCGCCATCCTGCTCGGTCCGTCGGCGGCATTGCTGGTCATGGCGTCCGTGCTCGCTGTACAGGCCCTCTTCTTCGGGGACGGCGGTGTGCTAGCCCTAGGGTGCAACATCTTCAACCTGGGGGTTCTCTCGAGCTTCGTCGCCTACCCCTTCGTGTTTGCCCCCGTCGCGGGAACGCAACCTACCCGGGGCCGCTTGGCACTCGCCACGGTCCTGGCCTCGGTCGTCGCTCTCCAGATCGGCTCGCTGGGCGTCGTGATCGAGACCGCGCTGTCCCAGCGGACCTCCATTTCTCTGGGCACGTTCCTGCTCCTGATGCAGCCAATCCATCTGGCAATCGGCGTCATCGAGGGGCTCATCACCGCAGCACTGATCCTCTTCATCCGGGATGCCCGGCCTGAACTCGCTCTCGGGAACCTTAATGCAACAGTTTCGAGGCCATCGCTGCGTCGGCTCGCTGTGGGGACTCTCCTCGCAGCCGCGGTCGTGGCCGGAGTCCTGTCGTGGTTTGCCTCCTCCGCGCCGGACGGCTTAGAGTGGTCGCTCGCGCGGGCCTCCGTCGGTACCCGGGCGGGAACCCAGTCCGGGGCCCCTCAGGGCCCCTCTCTCCGGTCCCCGGAACCCACAACCGTACTGCCCGCTGAGACTCAGCCCGGGCCTGAGAGCCAGGAACGGCTCCTGCACGCCGTCGGTCGAAAATGGCCGAAGATCGACGCTTCGGAATCTCTGTCCGGACTCGCCGGAGTTGCGATGACTCTTGCGCTCGGCGGCCTCCTGGCTGCCGGCCTGCGCCTCGTTCGGCGGAGTTCCCGCCCCACCCCGCCCCCGTGACGAGAACGGATGGCATCACCGCCGCGCTATCTCATCTCGGCCGCCTCGATGAGCTGGCCGGCGCGAACACGCCCATCGCGCGCGTCGATCCCCGTGCCAAGCTCGTCACCACAGCGGCCTTCCTCGTCACGGTGGCATCCTACGGCCGCCTCGAGGTGAGCGCTCTACTGCCGCTCGCCGCGTTTCCCTTGGCCCTGTTCGCCCTCGGCGACGTACCCCTGCGGCCCATCCTCTCGCGGATGGCGCTGGTCGCCCCGTTCGCGGTCCTCGTTGGCGCGTTCGAGCCGTTTCTCGACAGGCAGCCGCTCGGCACCTTCGGTCCCGTCGTGGTCACGGCCGGGTGGGCGTCGTTCGCGTCGATCTTTCTGCGCTTCGCGTTGAGCGTGAGTGCGGCCCTTTTACTGGTGGCGACGACCGGGCTCGACGCCGTGGCGGCGGCGCTGGCCTGGTTCAGGGTACCGAGAGTACTCATCGTCCAGTTGCTCTTCCTCTATCGCTACCTGTTCGTGCTCTCCGAGGAGGTGGCACGGTCGCTGCGAGCCCACGCCCTCCGATCTCCCGACCATCCGAGTCCCCGGCTCCGGATCGCGGGCTCCATGCTCGGCCAGGTCCTGCTCCGCACACTGGAGCGCGCACAGCGCATCCACGTGGCGATGCTGTGCCGGGGCTTCGACGGCGAGGTCCGGCTCCGCCGCCCGCTCCGGGCCCGCCTCTCCGACTTCGCGTTCATCGCCTGCTGGTGCGCCTACTTCGGGCTCTGCCGGGCCGCGAACCTCCCGCGCCTGCTCGGCATCGCGGTCCACGGGGCCGGGTGATGAGCCACCACCTGGTTCGCCTCGAGGACGTCCACTTCAGCTACCCGGACGGGACACCCGCGCTCCGGGGCGTCTCCTTCGAACTCCACCACGGGGAGTCCGTCGGGCTCGTGGGGGCGAACGGGGCAGGCAAGTCGACGCTCCTTCTCCACCTCGCAGGCGTGCTCTTCCCATCGTCGGGGCGGATTCGCGTGGGGGACTGGCCCGTCACGTCAGAGACACTCGGAAACGTTCGGCGGAGCCTCGGGCTCGTGTTCCAGGATCCCGACGACCAGCTGTTCATGCCCACGGTCGCTGACGACGTCGCCTTCGGGCCCCTCAACCTCGGGCTGCCGCTAGAGGAGGTCGCGACCCGCCTGAGCGGGGCACTGGAGCGGGTCGGGGCCGCTGGCCTGGGTCCCCGGCCTGCATACCGCCTGTCGGGAGGCGAGAAGCGAGCCGCGGCCATCGCGAGCGTGCTCGCGATGTCGCCAGACGTCCTGGTGATGGACGAGCCAAGCTCAGGCCTCGACCCGGCTGCGCGTCGCCGACTCATCGGCCTGCTTCGCTCTTTCGAGCACACGAAGATCGTCGCCACCCACGACCTCGACCTGGTCATGGACGTCTGCGCACGCACCGTGGTCCTGCGCGAGGGAGGCGTGGCGGCGGACGGTCCGACGGCCAGTATCTTCGGCGACTCCGCGCTGCTCGAAGCCTGTCACCTCGAGAAGCCACTTCGCCTACAGGGTTGCCCCCGGTGCGGCGAATAGGTCTCTCTGCAACCATCTCGAGGTTCGTGCAGGCCCTCGTTTCAGGCTCCGTCAACGTCTGCGTCCGGCCGTTCCTCGGCGCCACATTTGTCAGGCCTCCGAAGCCATCCGACTCGCGCCTTCGTTTCGGCAACAGGCTATCGACCCGGCAAGTCATTCCCGTTGTTGCGGTTCATCTCGTTCAGGACGATTGGGTGGAAAGCGCGGATCGGCGATCGGACATCGCATGGTCCGCGGAGATCGTCTCCGGCCGGACCAGGGCGGAGGGCATCGGGGCCCGCGTCGGCATCGTCCTGGCGCTCGCCGCCATCTGCCCGCCCACCGCCGACGTTGCACCGGCTTCCTTGCTGCTGGCGCAGCCGCTCGGCCAACTCGGCGAGCTCGCCTTCGCCCGGCGCGCGTTTCTACCAGAATCGTTCACGTTTTTTACCGCGGGCCGGGATCGGTAAGGACGGCGCAAGCGCCGCAAGGCCCACTGAGCGCGCAGGCGTCTGCGAAGAGCTACCCACAGGGTACTTGCCCAGAAGTCTGGTGTCGTCCTGGTGTCACGCTCGCGGTTCGGTATTGTTCGGTCAAGTTCAGTCCTGTTCGGTGGCTCATCATCGGAATTCGCCTGCGGGAGTGGGCTTTCGTGAGGATTGGTCAGTGCCGTCGCCACCTTAGCTATTCACTTGCCGTTGGGTTCGAATCCCTGTGGGGTCACTATTATTTTGCGCATCTAGAGCGTCTTTTCTTAAGGCTGGACCAAAACTGGACCAAGAACTTCGCGGCGCCGAGCGACGCTGCCGTCGGTCTGACGCAGTCGGACCTACTGCCGCTTAGGTGAGTCCATCTCGCCTTGCCGTAGTAACCAGTCGCCCCGAGTAAGGGACGCCCGAGTTTCCCTTCGTGGCAGGTGGGGAAGCCTCCTGCTCCGTAGACCTCGACGTTTCGGACGCCCTCGCCCAGCCGATGGGCCTTGACAAAGTCGAGGCCGATTATTATTTGTTCAGTCAGTTATGTCCCGTACGGCTACCATCGACAACGACCGTCTCCTCGAAGCCGCTCGCGCGGAGTTCCTCGAGCACGGGATGCGCGCCACCGCGGCGGCGATAGCCCGGCGCGCCCGCGTGTCTCCGGGCATCCTCTTCCATCGTTTCGGTACGAAAGAGGCCCTCTTTGCTGCCGCCATGAGCGAAGGAAACAGGCACAACGCTGCGCGCCAGGCGATACCCTTCGACTTTCGCGAGCGGGTCGGTAAGGGCTCGGTGCAGAAGACGCTGACCGAAATCGGCGAGATGCTTCTGGACAGGTTCTTCCTCGTGATCCCGAACCAGGTCATGGTCTGGGCCAACCGCGACGCCGACGGCGGGCAGAGTGTGGCCGAGCAGTTCCGTGAGAGGGGTATCCGGGGCCAGAGAATGTTCGTGGAGTACCTCCGAGCCGAGGCGCGACTGAAGCGAGTCCGAGTCGTCGATCCCTTTGTTGTCGCGCAAACGTTCAGCGGCGCCCTCTGGTTCTTCGCATTTGAACAGGTGACCGGGGCGAACCTGCGAGCCACGGACAAGCCTCCATCGCGTAGCGAGTTCGTTCGTCGACTCGTCGACACTCTCTGGAGCGGACTACAACCATGACAAACCTTCCGAAGAACATGCGCTTTTCGTTTGCTGCATTATTAATTGATCGGATAGTTATTATTGCTATACCGCTGAGCATCTTGCTTCTTCCCACCCGCGCGCACGCGCTTCAGCCGCTCGCCGACTTCCTTCGCCAAGGATCGCAGCGCAACTTCGACAATCGCGAGGCGCGCGCGACGGCCGTGCAGCGGGTCCGCGAGGCCAGCCAGGCGTGGAGCCGCCTCTTGCCGTCGCTGACGCTGCAGAGCGACTACATTCGCAACCAGTACCTTGGCGAAGCCTTTGTCGCCAATGGGCCGCCGGGATCCGGCGGCGTCCTGCCAACCCGCCAGATCGTTATCACTCCGATCAATCAGTGGGACGCCAGCTTCGTAGCGGCCCTCTCCCTCATCGACGTCGCCGCATGGGACAGCATCGGCGCCGCCGCAGACACCAGGGAGGCGCAGCAGGCGCGTGAGGCGGCTACCGCGCTGGAGGTGCAAAAGGCGGTCGCGCGGACCTACTACCAACTTATCGGCGCGGGCGCGCTCGCGCGCGCCGCTCGGCGCACCTTAGCCGCCGCCGAGGACAACGCCCATTTCATAGAGACGCGTACCGGGGCGGGCTTGGCTTCAGAGCTGGATCTGAAGAGGGCGCTCGCCGAGGTGGAGCGTGATCGCCAGGCGATCGAGGATGCCGCCTACTCCACGGTGACGCTGCGGCGCTCACTCGAGACCCTCACTGGGCTAACTCCGGAAGGAGACTCGGTCCAAGACGTGCCGGCGTTGCCAGTAGACGAACTTCGCGAGGAGCGGCCCCTCGCCGAATGGACGACCAGCGTCGAGGATCTGCCATCGGTGCAGGCGGCAGCACACGACCAGCGCGCGGCCGATCGCACTGCGGACGCTGCGCTAGCGGCACTGTATCCGACCCTGTCCGCGCAGTTCACAGAGCGGGCAACGAACGCGGTCGGATTTGGACAATCCCCCTACTACGCAGCGGAGGTGCTCGCCACGTGGAAGTTCGACCTCGCCAGCTTCGAATCGGCGAGCGCGAAGCGCGCCGCAACCGAAGCATCCGTCGTCCGCTATGACCGCGCGCGCGCGACCGCAGCAGACACGCTGTTTAACGACTGGCACTCTGTGCGAACGCAGATCGCCAAGGCCCGCGCGGCGCGCACCTCGCTCGAATCGTCGCGTCTGGCGCTCTCCGTCGCGCGTGAGAAGTACGGCTCGGGCAAGGCCACGCTCCTAGATGTCGTACAGGCGGCGCGTGACGCTTTCTCCGCCGAGGTCACCGACATCCAAGCAGAGGCAGATCTCGCCTCGGCGCGGGCCGCTTTGCAGTTGAGCGCCGGTCGTTCCTTGGTGTCCCCTTGATTGCCCCCAACGCATCGGCGGCGTCGCCCCAGCCCGCGCGCATCCTGCGCCTGCGTACCATGGTGCGCGTCGGCACGCGGATGATGTTCCACGACAAGCCGAAATTCGCCGGAACCCTCTTTGGCGTCATCTTCTCCGTCGTGCTCGTCAACCAGCAGCTGGGTGTGTTCCTCGGTCTGCTCTCGAAGAACACCATGTTCATCGACAACGCGGGCGCGGACTTGTGGATCGTGCCCGGCTCGACGGAGACCTTGCAGGCGGGCAAGCCAGAGCCCATGGCCGCGCTCTACCAGGCGCGCACGACGCCCGGCGTGGCCTGGGCCGAGCCGCTCCTCTTCGGCGGCGCTACGGTTTCGCTGCCGTCGGGTGGAAGCGAGCCGGTGACGCTCGTAGGGACCAAGGCGCCCGCCTGGCGCGGCGGACCGTGGAACCTCGTTGCGGGATCCGTTGAGGTGCTGCGCCATCCCGACACGATGATCTTCGAGGACTCGGAGCGCGACAAGCTGGGAGGTCTCAACCTCGGCAGCGTGCGTGAGGTGAATCACCACCGCACGGTGGTGGGCGGCTTCACC
>Ga0335077_10005772_pt1 | contig 15218 bp, 8 predicted proteins | sample Lox_Sample_31_FD_207151 | JGI IMG/M metagenome (GOLD analysis project Ga0335077, IMG submission 207151) | Soil microbial communities from Loxahatchee National Wildlife Refuge, Florida, United States - Lox_Sample_3.1 | ecosystem: Environmental > Terrestrial > Soil > Wetlands | place: USA: Florida... | reverse complement strand
CCGCCGATGCCCAATCGCTAAAGGTGAGGCCGCCCTTGAGGAGCGGTTTCTGGAGCTGCGGGATGGCAAAAGCTCCCAGCGCGAGTACCGGTGTGAGTTTCAACAGCTCCCGCCTGCTCATGGTCTTGAACTTGCGGCTATCCGTCCGTGATTTCATCATTCGATTCCTTGCAGGTGACACGAGAACCAAATGAGATTCGCGAGTCAGCAAAAGGTTACACGGAGATCATGATGATTGTCCTGGCCAGCTCAACGTAGGCTTTCGAATCTCCTCAGGCGGCCTGCGTGACCAGGTGACCTTCGCGGAAATCGGCCACCGGTTGGCGCTGCATCCATAACAGCACAAAGGCCATCAAGAGTGGACAAGCTGTCGGGGTGGCGGTGGCCAGAAGTGACGCCGTAATCGCCGGGAGCAACGCTATGTGGCCGCTTTTGTTTGTCACCGGCAGGTCGCCGGGGCATCCAATCTCTACGTTATGGCTAGAGAAGACATCTTTCCCATCGCTGACCTGTTCGAAGCCCATCTCACCGTGAGCGAACTCGATCGGGCCGTCGCCTTTTATAGGGACGTTCTGGCTTTACCGCTGGCGCGTTTGTTCCCTGAGCGCAGGGCCACCTTCTTTTGGATTGGAGCTCCTGGAAAGGCAATGCTCGGCCTTTGGGAGGCCGGAACTATGCCGATAAGTATCAGCCTTCATGTGGCCTTCCAAGTTGCACTCTCGGATCTGCATGAGCCGCCGGCTCGATTGCAGAAGGCTGGCGTTCAGCCGAGAGATCTAGCCGGTCTGCCAACGGAGGAGCCGGTGGTGTTGGCCTGGATGCCTGCGGCTGCGGTTTACTTTCGCGGCCCCGACAATAACTTGCTGGAATTCATATCCATGCGGCCGGATCCACCGAATCCCGGTCCTGGCGTACTCTCCTGGAGCGAGTGGATTCGCCAGGAAACTCAGCCCGGTTCGGCGCGCTAACTGGATTCTTTTAGCTTCTTCAGCGCGGACTCGTAGGTTGCGGTCCTATTGCTAAGGTTGGCAGGGACATGCTTCAAGACAATCTCCCAACTAGCGATTGCGTTCGTCTTGTCACCCAAGGCGGTGTAGCCGCGAGCCAGTCCCAACGAAGTCCAGAACTTCTCTTGCGGATGCTGCTGCTGATTAAAGAGAAACGCGCTCATAGCTTTGTCCTTCTTATCTTTACGGAGCAACCCCATGCCAAAAGCGTAGACCGAGTAGGCGTCGGTTCCGGGCAAATGCAGTGCTTTCTGCATCACTGTATCCGCCTCAGATTCGCGTCCCATCGCGTCCAGCACGGCGGCCTTGGTCGAGAGCGTGGAAAAATCTTCGTGCCCGATTGTGGCCCCACGGAACGGACCGTTGATTACCTTGTCGGCCCAGATCAACGCTTCTTCCAGATTGATCTTGTTGTCAGCACAGAATTGCGCTGCGCTTTGCCAGTCCTGGTAGTTGAACCCAGACCATGACTGGAGATCCTGGCGCATCTTTGCGACATAGAGCATGTTCACGTTCGGCACTGCAATCTTGAACGGTATACGTTGCTTTTCCCACTGTAGGTACGCCACGGCAGAATCCGGACGGCGCTCGTCGAACCCGTACGTCAGAAATTCTGTGAAGGGTGCTTCCTGCGGTGTCACCGGTACGCGCAGAACTTCATCCTGGGGATCGTATTGAAAGCTTCCCCATCCCAAGTGATTAGAAAAAATCCATTGCCAGGGGCCGTTTTTTTCGACGTCCAGGAAGAGCGCGTAAGTCCCGGCTTTCAGATCCTTACCTTCGACCTTTACGTCATTAGAGAAGGTAATGGAGGTGCTCTCGTTCGCGCCAGCACGCCATGGCGCGCCTTTGGTTGGCCCAAAACCTTCGTCAACGAAGCCGTAGTGAACTAGCTCGCCCCAGATGTGTCCTGTGCGATCGTTATTGGCTGGGTTGTGAACCTTGGGACTGTGGTAGTCGATGGAGATTCTGACGGGCCCAATCCATTGCGAAACTTCAGCGTGCTCATTGTCCCCGTTTGGAGGCGTGGATAGCTCTGCTGTTTCCTGGCCGGCAACCGTTATCGAGAACATCAGAAACATAACTGCGGCGACTGCGAATTTCATGGTGCCTCCGGTCGATACATAGCAGCGTCAAACACAGCGGTGGTGTTGGTCACACTTTGGAGCGGAGGATTAGACTCTCTTGCAACAGAAGTGTTAGCCGCCTCTATCAGGCGGTGCTGGTGCTGACCCGCGTTTTGTATTTCTAACCAGGAATCTGCGTCGCAATCATCGATGAAATTTCGGCATCCCGAGAAGCTTCAGGGTGAATCTTGTCTGGAACTACCGCGATCCTATTCAGGTCTCCGAGACCGTCGGGCGCTTTGTGGGGGTTATTGGGATCGTCGAGCCAGCGTCGGCTGTCCAGCAAAAACTTGTATGCATATCGCCCGGAAGACAGATGCACTGGCAATGTCCGCCAGTATCCCGGTTCCAGGGAGGTGGCCACAATTCCTGGCGCGCGCCAGTCATCCCAGCTTCCCAGTACTTGCACGCTGGAAGCGTCCGTGTTTCATCAGACCGTTTTCACCGCTCCATAACGGAGCGGTTTACTTGCCCGTTCCCATGAGATTCGACGTTTGCGGGGTATTGCCGGCGCTGTCCTGGACGATCAACCGACCCGTTTGTGTTCCGGTCTGTGTCGGAGTGAAAGTCACGCTAATCTTGCACTTCGTTTTGGCATTTAAGCTCGTCCCGCACGTCGACGCTGAAACCGCAAAAGGTCCTGTTGTTGAGATTGAGATTCCGGTCAGGTTTACGGATTGGCTGTTCGTCAATGTAAACGTCTTCGCCGTACTGGTCGTGCCGACCTTCTGCTTCGCATAGACGGCGCTGGCCGGCGTCAATGTCGCAGGTTCGACGCCCGTCCCCGACAGCGGTACCGTTTGCGGACTATTAGCGGCGTTGTCGGTAAAGGTGAGCATCCCGGTTCGCATACCCAAGTCTGTCGGCGTGAAGGTGATGCTCACCTTGCAGCTCTTCTTCTCAGCGAGCGTGGCACCACAGGTGTTCGCAAAGATCGCGAAGTTGCCGCTGGTCGTGACGCTGCTGATATCGAGCGTGGCCGAGCTTGTGTTTTTCAGCGTCACCGTCTTGACAGGGCTGGTCGCGCCGACCGCTACTTTGCCAAAACTCAGCGAGCTCGGCGATACATAGACCGGTGGCAGACCGCCGATGAGCGGTATCGTGCTGGAAATAACTGCGCTGTAGTTGCGATCGCCCGCATAGCTCGCATCAACGTCATGCGTTCCGGGTTCGACCGGAGCGATGCCGTTCACTGTCACCGTCGCGGTTTCGGTCGGCACCGTCAGCAGGATCGAAGCTGTATTGACGTTCTTGGTCAACATGGCCAAGTCGGACACGCCGTCAGCGTTGAAGTCGGCCGCGACGATGTCAAACGGACCGAGAAAAATCTGGCTTACCGCAGGAGTGGTGGATGTCACCGTAAACGTGCCATCTCCTGCACCAAGGAGAAGAACGATCTGAAGGTTGTAGTTATCGATTCCAGCGATATCGATCTTGCCATCGTTGTTGAAATCGCCCAGCTTAAGACGATAAAGCTCACTAGGAACTGGAATCGGGCTGGCCGCTGTTTCTATGAACGTTCCATCGCCCTTACCGAGGGCAATCTCAACTCCATTGAGGTCGGAGAAAGCTAAGTCGAGAATGCCATCGCCATTGAAGTCGGCGACTAATACGGAAGTGGGGAAGTAATCCAGGGTGAACGATACCTTGGAAAATGTGAACGTGCCATCGCCTTTACCGAGAAAAATGGTTGGGCTGCCACCGAATTCAAAGTAATTCGGAGTTACAAAATCCGGAATGCCGTCACCATTGAAATCTCCGGTTGCAATCAAAGCAAAATCCGCAGTCAGATCAAGGTTCGGACCCGCCGCCGTAAACGACGCGTCCCCGTTTCCAAGGAGAATCGTCACCCCTCCGGATGAAACGTAGTCGCCGACAACGGCGAGATCCAACTTGCCATCCCCATTGAAATCGGCGGCAGCCGACGTTCCTAGAATGACGTCGCCTCCAGTTTGGGGCTGGGCATAAACCTGACCTGTTATCGGAGTTGCGAATGTTCCATCGCCGTTGCCCGGCAGCACTGTGATGTAGCTGATCGAGTTTCCGTTGTAACTCAGCACAGCTAAATCACCCTTGCCGTCGCCGTTGAAATCGCCGCCAATCATCGTTGGGTAAGACTGGACACCTGCCGGTTGAACTGTCGGACCGGTTGTAAATGTGCCGTCGCCTTTACCGAACAAGATCGTGACGGAGAGTGGGCCACCGTATATGCTGTTGCTCCAGATAACCGCCAAATCCGGTGTGCCATCCCCGTTGAAATCTTCGGTCACCTCAGACACCGGGTTGCTGCCCGTGGGAGGCGTCTGCGATATAAGCCAGCCATTCCCGGTGGCGCCTGCGCCCAACGCAGCGGTCGCGAGCACACCATTGCCGAAGCTCGTATCGACGAACGAAACGTTTCCGGTGGGCGAGGCCGGGCCGCCATATCCAATGACGGTGGCCGTGAGGCTGTAGTCGCCCTGCGATCCACTGAATGAGATGGCAGCCGTATCGCTGTAGACGGGCGCGGGTGGAGGACCGACATTCAGCGGTGCAATGTTCGATGCACTCGCCAAGCCATAGCCGTCCTCGACGAATTGCGCCTGGTAGCTGTGCGTGCCTGGTCCGGGTACAAACTCGAAGGTCGCGGTTTCCGAGGTGTTCAGAGCGGACGAGGCAAGAATATGTATATCGGTGCAATGTGACGCGGAGGCATCGCAGAAGTTGACATGCCCGGCGGTTACTGGGCTAGTGCTGACGCTCACTTGAGCGGTAAGGAGCACCACGGTTCCTGGAGTGACGCTCGTGACCGGCGACCCTCCCGCCGTTAGACTCAATGTGGTCGACGTGGCGGGCAGAAGACCCCACAACGGGATCGGGCTGGAAACGCTGGATTTGTAGATGCCCTCGGCGGGAAAACTTGCCTCAGCCAAATGTTGGCCTGTGCCATTGACTTGAAGACTGGCGCTTGCGCTCGCCGTCTCCGTTGGATCGGTCAGGTATAGCCCCTGGGTATTGTTGTAATAGCCGCCGGCTACGATGTCCGGGTATCCATCCCCGTTGAGATCACCGACGCCAACTTCGAGATAGTAGGGAACTGTGAGGCCCGAAACTACCGGAAAACTCTTGTTGAGTGAGCCGCTGCCATTGTTCAAGAAAACCGTTGCACTGCCAGCCGAATCCGCCAGAACCACATCCGCAGTGCCATCCTGGTTAAAATCCGCCACCTGGACCCAGGTAACGCTCGTTGATGTCGGGGAGCCTGGAAATGGCGAATTGAAGGTCCCATCCCCGTTGCCTGTGAGTACGGTCACCGACTCACTCGCACCGGTGCCTGCCGCCACAACGACATCCATCTTGCCATCACCGTTGAAGTCGGCCAACACGATGGGTGAATTGGTGCTTCCTGAATTCACGGATCCCGACGATGCAAATGTCCCATCCCCGTTTCCAAGAAGAATGGCGATCGTACCGTTGTTCTGCGCGACGGCCAAATCCGTCTTACCGTCTCCGTTGAAATCGCCCGCGGCGAAGGTCTCTGGTATTCCCGAAATCGGAGGGTTGGCCTCTGCCGTAAAAGTCCCATCCCCATTGCCGAGGAGAATGTCCACTACCGAATTGTCGCTATCGATGACGGCCAGGTCGGGAATTCCATCTCCATTGAAATCTGCGTTGAGCACGTGCGTGATGTCGACGGGGAATCCCGGCACAGAAACGATAATCGGCGTTAGAAACGTACCATCCCCCTTACCTAGCACGATCGCTATCTCATTCTGGCCATACAAAGGTATGGCCAAATCCGGAATTCCATCTTCATTGAAGTCGGCACTGACGAAGGGATAACTAGTGGGTCCCTGTTGAACCGAAATCGTGGTCTTTTTGGTATAGGTTCCATTCGCCTTTCCCAGATAGATTGTCACCACATTGGAGCCCAACAACAGGTCAGGAATGCCGTCTCCGTTAAGGTCCACCACCAACACAAAATAGGTATCTAGTGTGTTCTGCAGCGATCCCGGATTTGGCCAGCCGACACCGGCGACCGCCGCTCCTAACAATGCGGTTCCCAAGACAGAATTCCCGTTGCTGGCGTCAACAAAGGAGATGGTCCCAGTCGGCGCAACCGTGCCTCCCGCCTCCGTCACGGTTCCAGTCAGCGTGTAATTCCCCCAAGCCCCCGTTTCCGCAATCGACGAGGTTGTGGCGATTGGCCCAATAGTTCCGGTCACGGTCAGCGGCGCCGCGCTCGAAGTACTGGAGGCATACGAGTTGGTCCCGACAAATACAGCCTTATAGCTGTGAGTGCCGATACCGGGGCGAAAGTTATAAGTGGCCGTGCCAGAACTCGTCAGTTGCTCGGTGGCGAGAATATGAATGTCTGTGCAATATGCCGCCGTGCCATCGCAGAAATTCACCTGGCCCTGCTTCACTTTCGTGGAACCCGCCTGGACCGTAGCAGTCAGCGTGACAAGGCTACCTGCCCTCACAGAAGTCACCGCGACGCCGCCCGAAGTTACAGCAAGCGAGGTGGTTGTCGTCGTACTGGCGAATGCCGAAAAACTTATTGCAGCTGTGCATACTATCAGCGCAATCCTCAGTAACAGTAATGGACGTCGAGCTACTATACTCACTAATGCCAATTGGAGTTGAAAGAACATGTGGTTCGACTCCTATAACTGCGCGACTCGCTCTCACACCCGCAGCATGGAAGAAACGAGACGAAAAAGGGGGCTCTCGACCTAACCGCCGATTGGAAACGAAAGTTGCGCCGTCGATCTTAAACTCAAGAACGCACAGGATTGTACTCCTATTTCATCAGCTAGTAACGTGTGAAAAGAGATGCAGATGAAGCTGGTTACGTATCAAAGGACGAGCAGATGCAGCGCGATTGCTTTTTCGATGTGGCGAACAACGCCTGCCCCAACGCAGGCATGTCGCGCAAAATCGTCCAAGGTCCGCTGGACTGCCCAATCGTCGATTGGCGAAACATCCTTAGCACTCACAAACCCCGAGAAAGGCGGATGAAATCTTTCCGGTTTGTCTCACGAGCTTGGTTTCTTTCTACCCGCGGCGCAATGGCAGTTCGGCTGAGTTCGAGTTCTTAGGCAGTTCATGAGCAGATTTGGCCGCGTCTTATCAGGAGTTCCAACGTCATCGTGAAGAGACGTTTGGCCCGCCCACGTTGACAATACCCGGCTCTGAAGGCTACCCGTCGCACACGTGGAATTTCCAAGGAGCGGAAATCGTTCCCTATATCCACGGCCGCTTCGGGCCAGAGGAACACGTCAAAAGTCGGAAGACAGGCGAACGCCTGAAATAAAGCTGCTGTGGTTGGTGAAACATCTCAATTGCGCTCATCGACACCGGTGGAAGTTTCTACGGCGGGCGAGAAGTCGGCTTCTGGGAAGCTGTGATTCAGGACTGTGATCGTTATTGCGCGCAAACTAGAAAGACTGATCGGAAGACGATTGATCGCCGACCGCGGGGTCGCTGAACTCACTTGTCGAATTGCATGGTCTGGAAGGGCAACCCGGGACGGCCTTGTAGCGGAAATCGGGCTGCCGCCGGGCGTGGAAGATCGCGAATCGCTGGAAGAAGCCTTTGCGGCCCGCACATGAAGGTCTTACCCGGCGCGACACCACCCAATGGCGGTCAAATGGCAAAACCAGGAAAAGTGAGATCGAGATTCACAAACCTTGAGCCGAGGAAGCGTTCACCTCTTATGACTGCGTCCACCGCGGCCAGCAGTTCGCTTGCCGCGTCTGCTTTGACGACATAGCCATATGCACCAACCCCAAAAGCTTCGCGCACCAGATCAGGGGAAGATTCCTGGCTCGCGAACAATATCCTTGAATTTGGAGAACGGGCGCGAATCCCTTTGGCGGCTTCCAATCCATCCAGTGCCGGCATCGCGATATCCAGCAAAACCACTTCTGGTTGCAGTTCTGTTGCTTTTGTAATCGCTTGCACTCCGTCCGATGCTTCGCCCACGACCTGCAATTCCGGTCTCTTCTGCAAAAGAGCAGAGATGAATTCCCGGAATGGCGCAAAATCATCTACCACCAAGACTCGTATTGACACACGCAGCTCCAGCCCTTCGATGTGCAGACGTACTGGCGGCGGCTGGGAGCTTCAAAATCCCGTCGAGTACAATCTGAGAATATACCAGCGTTTCCACGTCAAATCGGTTCCGAATTCCGTTTCATCCAGCTGCACGCGCCGGGCGATACTCCTCTCGGTGAGGTACCCGAGCACTGATCGTGGTGCCGCGGCCCGGCTCCGAGATGATTGACAGTTCTCCGCCCACCAGTTGCAACCTTTCGCGCATGCTAATCAATCCCAAGCCTCTGTGGGCCAAGGCATCTGGCAAATTGAAGCCAAGACCCACGTCACTCACAGTAAGTTGGATTTCCTTCGACGTGCCGCAAAGGACCACGCTGAACTGCCGCGCACCACTGTGTTTCACAGCATTCTGCAGGGCTTCCTGCAGCACCCGGAACAGTGAAAGTGAGGTTTCTTTCGGTATGTTGCGCGCAACATTGGATTGTGTGAATAGAACTTCCACTTTGTGTTGCTCTGAAAATTCCTTGCAGAAACTGCTGGAGGCCACGGCCAGGCCCAGGTAGTCGAGTTTCGAGGAGTGCAAGCGGTGAGAAAGGGCCTGTACATCCGTGCCGATCTCGTTTAGTTTCTGGCGTGATTTGCGAAGTAGAGTGGTGTCAGGAAACGCGGACTCAGGATATTGTTGGATCCAACTCTCCAGTTGGACCGACACGAGTGCAATTTGTTGATTGATGTCGTCGTGCAGCTCTCTCGCAATTCGAGCTCGTTCTTCCTCATGGGCCTGAATCAATTTTCCACTCATCCCGGCAAGAGCCTCCTCGGCGAGCTTGCGTTCGGTGATATCGAGGCACGAGCCGATGTATCCCGCAACTGAGTTGTCTAAATTCAATCGCGGAACTCCTGTGTTGAAGACCCACCGATATTCTCCGTCGTGTCGCCGGAGCCGATACTGCATCTCGAATGACCGGCCGTCATCGAAGGCCTGGGTATAGGCATCAAGGCAATGCTCCAGATCATCAGGATGCACTCCCTCCGCCCATCCATTTCCCAGTTCGGATTCCAGCGGCCTTCCGGTGAAGTCGAGCCAAGGCTGGTTGAAGTAGGTGCACAGTTTGTCGGGTCCGGACATCCAGATCATGACCGGGGCAGTATTGGCAACCAGGCGAAAGCGCTCTTCGCTTTCGCGAGCCCGCTGTTCCATTTGCATTCGATCGGTGATATCGACAGCCATGCCCAGCATGCGGACCGCATCACCATTGCTGCCATAGTAGAATCGCCCCCTGGCAGTAATCCAACGCGTGGACCGGTCCTTGTCTCGAATTACGCGGAACTCCGCGGTGTAAGGCTGGTGGTTATACCTGGCATCGGCCACCGCTTTCCAGACATGATCACTGTCTTCTGGGTGAAGACGGCGCTGGAATTCCCCTACCTCCCCCTCGTAGGTGTCGGATGGAATTCCAAACATCGTTTGCAGATCGCCAAACCACCGATCACGCCCATTCTTGACGTCCCAATCCCATCCCACTGATTTGCCCGCTTCCACAGCCAGGCGAAGCCGATCAAACGCGATCTCCAGCTCCGCCTCCGCTTTTCTCCGTCTTTGCCGCTGCCACAAGAGAGCGAAGATCAGCAGACCCTCCAGCAAGATCAGAGTGACTCCGGCGGCGATGTAATTCTTGTAAGACTCCCAGACTGATGGCTGCCGGTTCAGCACGAGGCTAGCCGGTGGAAGAGCGCTCTCGCTGAAGCCCCAGCGGCGCAGCGCTCGCCAATCGAACATGTAAATGTTGGGGCTTTTCACGATCGGAATGTCTTGTGGCTTTTCCCCATTGAGAATTCTTACCGCCATTCCGGCCGCAACCTGGCCAGTGGCAGCCCAGCTCAGCAGATCACCGCCCACGGTTCCGTCACGCAGATCCACGTCATCCACGACGAAGACGGGAGCATTTGCGGCCGCCGCGATCAGGGGAACAGACTGGCTGGCGTCAATGAAATGTGTTCCTGCGGCATCTTCCATCAGCGACGTATGAAAGACGATGGTGTCACTCGGCAGATGCTTCAGGCGCTCCAGGAGCGTCGGCATGTCCAGGTCGGTGAGAGACGTGAACTCAAACTTCGACTCGTAGCTACCCAGGTTCTTCTTGACGATGGCTTCGGTCTCGCGATCGAACGCTCCCACCCCGCCCACCACGACCACATGTTTCGTGCCGGGCTGCAAACGTAGAGCTATCTCCAGAGTTTTGTCCGGCTGTGCGACAGCCCAAACGCCGGTGACGTGAGGGTCCGCCTTCAGCCGCTTTAGCACTACCTCTGTGCTCCCGCAGAAAACAACTGGTACGCCGGGGAAAGATTTTTCCTGTGATTCGACCACGAACTGAATCGAGGCTCGACCGACGGCAATAATTACGTCAGGCTTGCGATCTGTGTACTTACGAAGCAACCATCGACGAAGCTCGTACTGCCAGGCTTCGTTCGGAAACAAGGTTGTTTCGAGATTTTCGCTATACAGTTCGATCTGGTAAGGCGAGTTCTGCAGGCCCTCAACAATCGCCTGATTGGTAAGAGCAAAGCCGGGCGAGGAGAGAGTATTCAGGTCATTGATGATGAGAACGCGCCGCACTTCTCTGACTTGGGAGGATACATGCGGCACGAGCAAGAGGAGAGTCAGCACCAGCGAAGTTGGCAGCTTTGGTCGCCTCATCGAGATTAACCCCTGCGCAAGATTCTTCGTTGCCGATTCCGACCACGATGCTTGCCGCGAGGGGAGAGAATGCAATCCTCTCCGGAGAAAATCGCAGAAGTCTGAATTCCAGAAACCTGACCAATCCAAAGGCAGACTGATAGCCTATCCTTACAGCCACGGTCCCCCCACTGTTAAAAGTAACAGGGGCCAGTTTGCAAGGCGTCAGTTAGGCTACCATCGCCGCCGGTGGAAACATACCCCAAGAAGAACGGTCGCGCGAGTATTTTCTTGTCGAAGCATTCAGGGGAAGCGTGAGGCTGGCTGTGTCAATTGCCCCGAGATCCCGCCGATGTCTTCTTTCCTGGTTGTGCTTTGGAATGCGTGCGATTACTTGGTTGTATGTCCTTCCCGCCCTGGGACAGACGGCCTCGAGCGGGGCTGTTAGTGGCATCATGCTGGACCCATCCGGAGCTGTCCTGGCTGGCGTGACAGCACAGTTAGTCCAACAAGGCGGGAATGTGCAGAAGTCCGTTACCTCGGACGAACGTGGGGCCTTCATCTTCCTATTGTTGCCACCCGGAAAGTATGAGATCCAGGCCAGCCCAACGGGTTTCGAACCTGTTCTCGCGACGATTGAAATTCATGTTACGGAAACAGTTCGACTGGAACTCCATTTCCGCCCCAAAAGACGCATTGAGCAAACACAGGTGTTTTCAGCTGCCCAGATGGTGCAATCAGAATCGTCTTCCCTGGGCAGGGTCGTCAATAAAGACGCAGTCTCCGATCTGCCGCTGGTCACGCGGAACTTTGCCCAGATCGCGAGCTTGGCTCCGGGTGTTTCGGCCGGCGTCTACAACGCAGGCGAGCTTGGGCTTGGCGGAACGGCGTTGTCGCAGATTGCCCAATCGAATGACGGAATCTACGTGCACGGCGCGCGTTCGTACGACAATAACTTTCAAATCGACGGAATCAGCGTGAATGATGTGCAGGGCAGCGCCTCAGGCAGCGGTGGAATCCCAATCCCTAGCCCAGACAGCATCCACGAATTCAAGGTGCAGACCGGGCTCTACGATGCAGCCTATGGACGCTATGGGGGGGCGAATGTGGCGGTGATCACGAAGTCGGGAACTAACGAGTTCCACGGCAGCGCATTCGAGTTCCTGCGTAATGAAGCTCTCAACGCAAACGACTTTTTCCTGAACCGCGTGCGGCAACCGCGCCCTGTCCTGAAGCAGAATCAGTTTGGCGTTGCACTGGGAGAACCGATCCTGCGTGACCGGTTGCTGTTCTTTGGCTCCTATCAAGGTACGCGACAAGTAAACGGGATCGCAGCGGGTCAATCGAGGGTCGCCTGCACCGGAAGTCTGTTTGAACCACCATTCACCGACGATCGCTCACCAGAGGCACTGGGGCAACTTTTTGGCGGGCAGAGCGGCGCGCACGGTGGCGTGGTGATCAAGAGCGATGGCTCCAACATCAATTCTGCGGCCGTGGCTTTGCTGAACCTTAAGCTTCCCGATGGCTCTTTTCTTATTCCAACCCCTCAAACCATCGACCCGACGAAAGAGCTCGTGCAGCAGGGATTCTCAGCTTTCTCCGCTCCCTGCCACTTCAGTGAGGATCAGTTTTCTACGAATCTCGACTATCAGGTTCGTACCAATAGCAAGATCGCAGCGCGGCTATTCATGGCGGACGACGATCAGACGGTCACATTTCCTGGCAACGGTCTGAATCCTTCTGGGAACGTTCCCGGGTTCCGCAGTCCGAGCCAATCCGATTTCACGGTGGCCTCTCTGGCCCACACATACACGTTCCAGAACTCGTGGTTGAACGAAGCACGCTTCGGATATGTCCGAACCGATACAAGAACGCAAGCTACGTCCCCATTCAAGTGGTCCGACGTCGGCGTGGCCGAAGGCACGATGAGCCACAATAACGACCTTCCCAGCTTGAGTGTTCTGGGGTCAATCAGCATGGCTTCTGGTTTCCCACGAACGATTACCCAGAACAGTTTCGTGTTTAGCGATGACCTCAGTTTCGTCCGGGGATCCCACATTCTGCGACTCGGCGGCTCGCTGACGAGGTTGCAGGACAACGTGAACCTGATAGGCCTGGGATCGTATTTGCGATTTCTAAGCTGGCCGGATTTCCTGCTGGGCCTTAGCGCCGCCGACAATGGCACCAACTTCAGTAATGTTTTTGCGTCGTTTGACGACTTCGGCCTAACCAAACGCGAGTACCGAGTCTGGGAGGGTTCGGCGTACGTGCAGGATGATTACAGGATCCTTAAGTCCCTCACGCTGAATCTCGGATTGCGCTACGAGCGTCTTGGCCAATTCGACGACAAGCTAGGGAGAAATGCGAGCTTCGATATCACGAAAGCGGATCCCGATCCGCCGCCAGATGGGAGCGTGGCAGGCTACATCGTTGGATCCAACTTTCATGGGTCGCTCCCCCCGGGTGTTTTACGGTCAAACAATCAATTCGCGAACGATGGTCTCGGGCAGAATACGGTCGCTCCGCGGATCGGTTTTGCCTGGCAGGTCATACCCACCTACAGGCGGTTGTTGCTGAGGGGCGGCTATGGAATCTATTACTCTCGCCCGACTGCACAAGCGTTTTATCAGAACGTTCTTGGCGCTCCGTTTTCCGTGTTTCGCCTGAACGCTGGGCTTTCCAACACAAGCGCTACCTTCGCGGCTCCATTTGCTCAGCCATTTCCGACTCCAGAGTCGTTTCCTTTCTTTCCTTCGTACTCCCCGACCAGCGCTACTACGATCTACTCTACTGCTCCTGGCTTCCAGCCTGCCATGATTCGGCAGTATTCATTGAACGTTCAGGCTGAGCCGTACGATGGATGGCTGGTGGAAGTTGGATACGCCGGTACTCGCGGCCTCCACCTGGTGCGTCAGCGCTCCTTGAATCAGGCACTCTCGAGTTCGGAGGGCAATACGATCGAGAACATTTCCTCACGAGTTCCCGTTCCCGGAGTGCCCCCAGATTCCCTTGTGGAAATGGAATCCGAGGGCAATTCCTGGTACAACGGGCTTGAGATGAGCCTGACCAAGCGGTTGAGCCACGGGCTTCAGTTCCTCGCCTCGTACACATTTTCCAAGACGTTGGACACGGATGGTGCCGACATTAACTCAACCTCATCGGGCAACGCACTGACGTTGGGAGACCAAAATGCTTCTCGGCAGCGTTGGGGGCGAGCCAGCTTTGACCGGGCACACCGGTTCGTCTTTAGCACTACTTGGATGATCCCGGGCCCTGTTGCCGGAATAGAACGAAGTGTGCTGGGGGGATGGTCTTTGGCGGCGATAGCCACCGTTCAGTCCGGCAGCGCTCTTACCATTGCAAACACAAATTCCACGAATGTCTTCGGCATCAGCGAGGACCGGGCTCAGCTGAGTGGTACCTGTTCGAAGAGCCAGCTGGTTCGCAGCGGGTCAGTCGAGTCGAAACTCGACGGCTATTTCAACCCATCCTGCTTCACAACTCCACCCGTAATCGGCGACGATGGTCTCGGGACGGGGTTCGGAAACAGTGCAACTGGCATTGTCGACGGTCCGGGCCAGGCGAACCTGGATCTTGCGATTTCGAAGACTACAGTTCTAGGTTGGCCGCGTGAAAGGAGCAGCTTCACATTTCGCGCCGAGTTCTACAATGCGTTCAATCATCCGCAGTTTTCCAATCCCGATTCCAATCGTGCCTCACCGACGTTCGGTTTCATCACTAGCACCGCAGTGAACGCCCGCGTCGGGCAATTGGCGGTGCGGTTCGAATTTTAAGGGTCTAACCCGGTCTGCTCACGCCACAACTCAGTCTTCGGCTCAACGTCTGCTCCCGCCAACACTCTCCCCACAAGGAGAGGTCATTCTCAGTCTTGGGCGAGAAATCTCTTGACATCTGAGCTAGTGTTATAGTTAAGTATAACAGCGTTGCACGAGTTAGAGATTCGACTGCCGATTGATTCGGGGTGAATCAACCTCGACCCGACATGTGAATGAAAAACCGAGCTTTTTCGAGGAGACTGAACATGAAATCCCTTCGTTTGTACCTGTTCATTGTTCTGCTGCAGCTCTGCCCCTTAAGTTTCGGGCAGTCTGAAGCGCAAAAGTCGACTGCGGCTCCGGCACCGTCGGAGGCGGAGAAGTCGTTCGCCACCATGAAAACCCTGGCCGGAGAGTGGGAGGGCCCCGTGACCGTCCCGGAGATGCCGGAAATGTCAGGCGGCAAACCGCTCCACGTTTCGCTGCGCGTGACCTCCCGAGGGCATGCGATCGTGCACGAACTGCAGGAAGCAGGAACGCCCCTGGACGCGACAAAGTACGATCATCCGGTCACCATGCTCTACCTGGA
>Ga0335077_10005771_pt1 | contig 15219 bp, 9 predicted proteins | sample Lox_Sample_31_FD_207151 | JGI IMG/M metagenome (GOLD analysis project Ga0335077, IMG submission 207151) | Soil microbial communities from Loxahatchee National Wildlife Refuge, Florida, United States - Lox_Sample_3.1 | ecosystem: Environmental > Terrestrial > Soil > Wetlands | place: USA: Florida... | reverse complement strand
TTCCTCTAGCGCGTAGCTCGTGAGATCCAAGGTGCCCGTGCGCACGGGGTCGCTAGCGAGGTGAAACAAGTTGATCTCGTCGTAGACAGACCAAAAATTTTCATTCGATCGCCGCACGCCAAAACTATCGACCAGCCGCTCGTAGTCAGCCGCTGACCTTATGCGTACAACGGCATCCGAAAACGCGCCGATCTCGGCCTCTGGCACCACGAAGAACATGTTGGGGTACGCGCTCAGCACACCAGCCCGCACGGTGAGCGAGTCTTCCTCCGGGGCGAAGCGCTCCGACTCTCCCAATATCCATGACAGGTTGATGTGCTCGCGGTTGTGCACGAGACTGTAAAGGTGCGCGCGGCCGTCTTTGCTGCGCACCAGCACGACGGCGAGTTCGGGCAGGAAACGCGCGAACGGTGAGGTGCTGGCGGCCTTGATTGAAGCAATCCGGCGTAGCGACAGCTCTGATGCGGTTAGCTCGGGCGCCGCCCCTTCGGTTTGGGGCACCTGCAACACCTTCCAATTAAGCGCGTCCGGCCGGCCCCGCACTTGTGGGGGCAGGTACTCATTCACGATCCGCCCAACCAGTTCCGCCTTAGTATTGGCCTCGTTGCGGTAGATCACACCAGTCGGCGCCGAGCTGGTGACGAGCGGAAACAAGTAACGGACTTTGATGTCAGTAAGCGGACCGCCGCGATACCATGACTTGCGCAGGCGAAAGCGCTGCGAAGGCGGCAGGAAAGCCAGGAACAGCTCCTCCGCTTCCATCCGGATCAAGTCCATGTACAGACGGGTCAATGATTGGTGGCCAATGTTGCCGAAGACATCGTAGTTGACGACGAGGTTGTAGACCAAGCGCTCAAATAGCGGGTAGTCGAGAACGAACAGCGTTTTCGGGAGATCGCCCGCCGCACCTTGCGTTACGACAGCGCTGTTGAAGTGCCGAAATACAGTCAGCAGCGCATTCGGGTTCCGGCCGTCACCGTTCCAGATGTCCTCGAGCGTGTACCCGGCCGGCCGCAACTTGTGTGCGCCCTCGGCCCTGAGTTTACGGTAAGCCTCTCGATGCGCGATCAGGCGGCGCAAAAAGGGAATGCTGTCAAGAATTGGCACGTCGCTGCCCCAGACACCGGGCAAGACCAGCAGGTCCTGGGCCAGTCGTGCATGCTCTGCCGACATGACCATGCTATCGGCGTCAGGCCTCAGAAAGAGGACATAGAACTGCTCTTGGATCGAATTGACAGCAATGCTGCCGTTGCACACCGGACCCTTGATGAAGGTGCTGATTTCATATTCGGCGTCGTCGAGCAGGAACTGGTAACGCGCGCGCACCGGGATGTCGGCAAACGTCACGAAGGGATTGCCGGCTGTCTCCTCGCTATAGCTGGGCAGGTTCTTCACGTCCCACAGTGGAGTAAGGAATGTTTGTCGAATCCGCTCGAGCTTCTGCGGAGAAAGATCGTAGGGAATGTGGGTCTTATCGACGATCGCGCCGTCGAGCCGGCTCAGGCAGTAGTGGAAGTCTCCAGCCCCCGGATCGTCGTTCGGTCGTCGCGTCGCGATCTCATTGACGCCCGCCTCGCACGGCATACGTGAGCGCACCAGACGGAAGAATGCCGGGCGTCGGAATGCCGACTCGGACGTGAAATGGAGATGCGCAAGGAACAGATGCTCATAGAGATAACGAGCCATAAGCTTCTCGCGTGGCGTGCGGCCATTGAGGAAGGCCTCCCAGGCGTGCACTTGAGGCTGCAATTCTGGTGGCACCTCACGGCGGCTCGCCAGGCTAGCGTCCGACGGACCGGGCGCCCCGTGTGCAATCCATTCGCTGATAGCCTCTATCTCAGTCTGCGACAGTGGCGGCAGTCCGTACGGCATACCGAGCTCGGGCATGTTCTGCGAAATGCGCGCCCCACTATCGCTGTCAGCCGCGCAGAAATTGCTCTCTTCAACCGGTTTTTTCGGCTGCAAGGTCGGATGCCTGGCCCTCAGATTTACCATCTGGACCAGCAGCGTGTGTGCAGGCTCGCTGCCGCCGACCACGTCGAAGAAGCCCTTTGCGCGCCAGTCGGAAACGTTCCGGCCATCGATGTTGAGCCGGGAGGGGGCGACGCTCTTTGCTCTTGAGCGGTCGTAGACGTTGAGTTTGGTGGCGCCGCGCGCCACACCCGAATAGCTTTGCAGGTTAAGTTGGCAGGGGGCGTTGTAGCAGCTGTGACATGCGATGCAGCGGCTTTCGAAGATCGGCTGGATGTGGGTGGTGTAGTCGTCGAGCGCAGGAGCAGGTTGCGAATGAGAGTTTTGAAAGCCGCCGATCAGGGCGAGGATCATCAAGCAATACAGGGGCAAACGAAACATGGCGCCGCCTACGATCAAAAGCGTATTCAGGCCAGCACTCCCTGATCGGTCTCGTCAAGTGGCGTGTTGTGTCACCGCGGTCTGCCTTAGTTCACAGCATAAAGTTGCCGCCGGAGACCGTTAGCGCGCCCGCTCTTATCAACAACCGCTATTGTCTGCGTTGTCTGCAAGTTATCAGGGGCGCATGCTGTTGCAGCACGGTTGGCGATTCGCACCAGCACGCCAAGAACGCCGTGGCCATCCTCAAGGTGGTCTACTGCCGTGATGGCGTCGATGTAGCGGTGCAGGCAACCATCCACATGATCTCCGTCGCCGCCGCTCTCCTTACTAGTGAATCCGGCCCAGATGAATCTCGCCGTATTGTCGAGCGGACAGCTAGTTAGCTTTTACATTTGATTTTTGGCACGGTATTTCGGACCGGGCCCGCGCATATAGTGCTGTTCGGGTCGATAAGGGTCACACAACATATGCCAAATTCGCTCCAACATGTGGGACGTCGCGCGTTGCAGTCGGTTTCTAATGCGTGTCATCGTCATGCCTCCCGCTAGGGCCGATCGCCTAGTATTGGAATGGAGACGATCACGATTACCAATGCCAGAACCGGCATGACTTCCATTGGATTTACCATGCACTTCTCCGTCATTGGCGCCGCCGCCAGCCCGCGAGCGGGTAGACATTGGCGCTGGTTCCTCCCCGCCTGATCAACCAACCGGCTGCATTGATAAGCGGGAAGTCGACGCCTCTAGAATAAACAGAGGGACCGCCGTCACCTTTAAATTGACGTTCAGAAAATAAAATTCGCTTTTAATGTGCGGTGAAACTAAATCGGCTTTACTAGGAGGGGGACTGGTGATGAGCATCGCCTTTCGGGTAGGAAGGCCTGAGCAGAAAACCTCGCGGTCCCCGGCAAGAAGCACAATCAGCGCGAGCCGACCGTCCCCTCTTTCAACTCGTCCGGCAGTTCGTCGACCTGTTTTGCGATCTCGAGACAGCTCAGTAATTCAACGTAGCTCGGCGCACGATCGAGTTCGGCAAAACCCGTGCAGTGAATGTGCTGTGCCGCGTTGTACCGAGCCCAAACCTGCTCGAGCTTGGTGCGGGCATCGTTTTCATCACGCTGGCATGACGCTGCGCCTCGTCCTGGCAAACCCACCGCGGCAGCAGGGCGGCAGGTACGTTCGACATCAAATTTTGGCATTGTGTCGGCAGCGAGAATGACGTGCGAGGCAGTCAAGATTATAGGCAAGAGCGGAGGCATGTCGTGTGCTCCATTATTCTTCGCGGGATACCAAACTAATTCTCGAATCTGTGCCGTTGTTGCACAGGGCGCTAACTGCGCGCGCCTTGAGGACTTCGAGAAAATAAAGCTGCGTGGCGTGACGCATTTCCTGTTCGGTTGTGTCATCAAGGCTTTTGACGAGGGCCTGCATAGCCGCCAGGCTCTTTTCAGCTTCCGCCAGGCTGCGTTCACATCCCGGCAGTTGCGCCCACGCCGGACGCACGGGCGGCGCCGCGACCAGCGCCAGCGTGAAGGCACCCGGCACAATAATCCCGGCAAAGGCAAGAGATGCAAATACAAAGCGTTTGAGCATGACCGCGACCTCAACACCAAACTAAATGAGCTCAGGAGCGATGCGCGACTAAATTCGGGTTTACAAATCTAAATTCCAATGGACCCCGCGGATGACATTAGGCCGGGTGGCGTATTCACGCGGCGATCGCGTCCGCTAAGCGCGAGAGCCAGCATTCCGCTGACGCCAATTCTAATGCGAGACTCGCGGCTGCGTCTGGTTATAACTTCCAGCGTAGATATGGACTTTGATTTGCGATGAACAACATTCAAGCAATTGTCGACTGGCTCGTGGACGGTGCGCAATCCGCTACAACCGCGGAAGGCGTGCTAGCGGAATTGTGCCGACGTATGGTCGAATGCGACCTGCCGCTCTGGCGAGTCGCTGTGTTTGTTAGGACATTGCATCCTCACATCGCTGGTCGTCGCTTCCTATGGCATGGCGAGTCGGAAGTATCGATATCTGAGGCACCGTTTGATCTCCTTGAAACAGACGAATTCCGGGGCAGCCCTGTGGCAGCGATTTACGAGACATGTGAACCGCTTCGGCGCTGTCTCTCCGATGGCAATTGCCCTGACGATTTTCCGTTTTTGCGCGACCTCCGTGGACAGGGAGCTACCGATTACGTCGGATTTCCGCTGCGTTTCACTGACGGGACGATCCACATCTCGACTTGGGCGACGCGACGACCGGGCGGTTTTACCCCCAAGCAATTTGCCGACATTCAGACGGCCATCGCGCCACTAGCGCGCGTCGCAGAAGTTCGGGCATTGCGCCGAACTGCCGTAAATCTTCTTAATACCTATGTCGGTCGCCAAGCTGGCGAGCGCATTCTGGCGGGAAGGATCCGGCGTGGACACATCGAGGAAATCCGCGCCGCCATTTGGCTCTCGGATATGCGTGGTTTTACGATACTTTCCGAGCAGTTGCCGTCGGAGAATTTGGTCGATCTTCTCAATCGATATTTTGAATGCCAAGTCCCGACAATTTTAAAGCACGGCGGTGAAGTACTCAAATTTATGGGCGACGGTCTGCTGGCGATCTTTCCGTTATCTGCGGATGGCACCGACACAAGCGAAGTATGCCGACGAGCTCTAACAGCCGCTCGCGAATTCGAAGTTCTTGTAAACGGCCTCAACTTGCCTGGTCCTGCCGCGAAGCACGACACTGTTCGTTTCGGTTTGGCGCTTCACGTTGGTCAGGTGAAGTTTGGCAATATTGGCGGCGGCGATCGTCTCGATTTTACCTGCATTGGGCCGGCGGTGAACCTCTCAGCGCGCCTTGAGAAAATCGCCGCCAAGCTCGGCAAGACAATTGTGGCTTCGGCAGACTTTGTTGGCGGGTGTTCGGACGAATTCGTACCACTTGGCAAGTTCTCGGTGGCCGGTTTTGCCGCGTCTCAACTGGTGTACGGACTACACGACAAATATAAAAACCAAGACATCGCGGAAACAAGTTGATCTAGCGCAAAGCCATCGAATACGGATATGGCATTTGGTTTCCTATGCCTGAACGGTTGAAAATGGTTGATCGTCTTTTGGCCGAGGCCGCTATGTGCGAAGAGGCGGCAAGCCTTTGCCGGAATCAGGAAATGGCCGTAGAGTATAAGAAATTGGCCAATGAGTGCCGACAGGCGGTATCGGAAATTCTTAAAGAGATATCGGCGCAATAAATGCGTACGGAGGTCTCCGGAATTCCGCCAAAAGCGCTACGCGTTCGGGAAGGTGGATGGGTCGGTGCTCCGTCTTTGCATGCGTGATTCGCATGCCTTGTGGCCTGGGTGATTAGCGAATACGGCTCAAACACTGATCCAGACACCAAACGTTACAGAACACACCCTATGGGACGCTTGGCTCCACGGCATCATTGTGATTATCTAACCGCGTAGATCGTGGCGCACTTGAGTTCGGGCGAAGCTCATGAAGACGCTGCAACGGATGCGTTTCCGACCTTGTGGCGGACGCGCTGCTGTGGCCCCTGTCTGTGGCAGGCAGCAGGTGATCGTTTGTCTGGGCGCAATTATCTTGGTGACTGCGATCGTTGTCGAAATGCCGGCCCGCGCAGACACAGTGCGCGCTTCGCCCGCGCCGCCGACGAATAACCAAACGGCACGAAAGATCAAAAAGAATACCGGCATATCCAGCCGTGCGGTTGCTCCGGCCGATTCAGCGAAAGCATCAGACAAACTCGTGGCTGCACCTTCCCCATCCTCAGCCGCTGACCTGGACAAGCTCTATGGCATTAAGGGATGGAACATTCGTTCACCCTCGTTCGGCGACACCCTCACGCAGGACTATGGTGGCTGGCGTGCTTGGCGAACTTGACACGCCTGATCGGCTTTTGATTCCCGAGAAACTGTACGGCCGAGAGCGCGAGGTCGAGACCTTGCTTACGTCCTTCGATCGCATCGTCAAAAGCGGTGCGCCCGAGTTGGTGCTTGTCTCCGGATACTCCGGTATCGGTAAGTCCTCGGTCGTCAATGAGCTGCATAAGGCGCTCGTTCCGCCGCGCGGGCTGTTTGCCTCAGGCAAGTTCGACCAATACAAGCGCGACGTTCCATATGCGACTTTGGCGCAAGCCTTTCAGGGCAGAGGCGCGCGGGCGCAATTGAGCACGATAGCTCTACAGACCAAGAAGGCATTGGCCTATCTGCTCATTGTGTCGAGTTTTCTTGTGGTGCCGGGGAGCACGGCTCGTGCCGACCCACTGGTTCTGGCGTCGCCCGACGCCCGGCCAACGACGTTCCTCGCTGACGGCAAGCCTACGGGCATCTTGGTGGATGTCGTCACAGAGGCGTTCCGGCGGACAGGCCGCTCGGTAGATATCAAGATCATGCCGTGGGCGCGATGCCTGAGCGAGGCGCGAAGCGGGGCGGTTGACGGCGTCTTTCCGATCTACCGGGTGCCGGAGCGCGAACAGTTTCTCACCTATCCAAATGAGGTCTTGCTTCCCCAACTCGTCGTTTTTTTCAGTCGGCGGGACACGAAGAATAGTTTCAGTGGTGAGCTTTCCGAGGTGCGTGACGTCAATATCGGAATCGTTCGTGGTGCAAGTTATGGCAAGAAATTCGATGCCGCTGTCAAAAATGGAACACTCCAAAATATCGATCTGGCGGATAACATCGAGCAAAATTTGATGAAACTGATGCGTGGTCGTGTCACCTTGATAGCGAACTATCGCTATGGCGTGTTGGAAGCTGCCGGACATTTGGGACTGCTGGCAGAGATAAAGGAAATATCGCCGCCGATTGAGTCGGTTCCAAGCTATCTTGCCTTCACTAAGCAACGAGATTTTGTGAAAGTTCTGGATGACTTCCAGGCCTCTCTGGCATCAATGAAACAAGACGGCTTCTATAATCGAATCATTCAGGAATACTTGCGCTGACATGATGCAGTGGTCGAGTGAATGCGGGATGGGCAAGCTCTGAACGTAAAAACAGAGAGGAGCGATCTGTGGCCTGGGTAGGGTGCGGAGGCAACAGGCGTCGCAGCAAGCGGAGTTGTTTGGCCGATCAAAGGTAGCTGCCAACGCCACTGGAGCAACATGTTGCGCGAAAACTTGGAACGCCGGCAGGGTTTCATCAGCACGCTGATTGTCCGTGGTCGCGAACTCTTGCGGTCACTCGCCGCGAGTCGCTACGGAATTGGCGCGCGCCTGCTGGTTGGCGTTTTGTTAGTGAGCAGCTTCATCACCGTCATCCTGGCCGCGCTTCAGCTCTACGCCGATTACCGTCACGAAGTCGCGGGCATCGAGACGCGACTTAGCCGAATTGGCGAAAGCTACCTGGACAGCTTGGCTGAAAGTCTCTGGAACTTGGACGAAAGACAGCTGCGGCTCCAACTCGACGGGATCCTTCGGCTTCCCGACATTCGTGGCGTCGAAATCCGCGAGGCGGGCAGCACGGGAAAAGTGCCCTTCCTCAAGCTCAGTAGGGATCCCGAGGACTCGACGTTCGCGCGCGAGTATCCACTGCACCACGTTGGCCAAGGGCCGGACAGAGTGATTGGCACGCTCCGCATCGAAGCCACGCTCGCCGGTATCTATCGTAGGCTTGCAAATACTGCATCGACTATTCTGGTGACCCAAGCGGTAACGATATTTTTGGTCGCTTTGTTGATCCTCTATCTTTTTCACCATCTTGTGACACGACATTTGTCCGCCATTGCAGCCGATGTCATCAGCCACCGCATCAAAGACGCCCCGCTCGGGTTGCACCTGCGGCGTCGTCCGCCGCCCCACGAGGACGAACTGCAGCGGGTCGTCACGGCCTTCAACGCAATGTCTCACAATCTTCACAGCGCTTATCGTGACCTCGCTGAACGCGAAGCGAAGATCAGGCGTCTGGTCGATGCCAACATCATCGGGATTTTCATTTGGCACTTTGACGGACGGATTCTCGAGGCTAACGACGCATTTTTGCGCATGCTCGGGTACGGCCGCGACGATCTCGCCGCGGGCCGCATACGATGGACCGATCTGACTCCACCGGAATGGCATGATCTCGACGCCCGATTGGTCGAAGAGAACAAGATGACCGGGCGCTTACCCCCTTTCGAGAAGGAGTATTTCCGCAAAGACGGCACCCGCGTGCCCGTGCTGATCGGCGTGGCAACTTCGGAAGTAGGCGGAAACCAGGGTGTCGCCTTCGTGCTCGATTTGACCGAGCGCAAGTTCGCGGAGGAGGCACTGCGGGCGAGCGAGGAACGCTTCCGCGATTACGCCGAGGTTGAATCCGATTGGTTCTGGGAGACTGGGCCCGATCATCGCTTCAAGGAATTTTCCCGGACGGCGGCAGACTTGGGACTTCCGTCAGATTTAATCGGGAAAACGCGCTGGGAATTCGCGGCAGACTGCGAGGAAGAGCCGGATAAATGGCGCGCTCACATTGCCACTCTCGATGCGCACCAACCGTTTCGCGGCTTCAGATACAGAATTACGCGCTCGGACGGATCACCCATATATGTCGCTGCCAGCGGCAAGCCGGTGTTCGGCGGCCGAGCAGAATTTCTGGGCTATCGCGGCGTGGCCACGGATGTCAGCGCAGCGGTGCGCGCCGAGAAAGCACTCCGCGATAGCGAAGAACGCTTTCGGACGCTCATGCAATTCTCCTTCGACGTCTACTGGGAGACCGACACTGAGCATCGCTTTATCCGGCAGGATTTCTCCGAGCGGGTCACCGACGGCCCATTGCCGGGTTCCGAACTCGGCAAGAGGCGCTGGGAACTGCCTTACGTGGACATTGACGAAGAAGGCTGGCGCAAGCACCGAGAGACCCTCGACGCGCACCTGCCGTTCCGCGATTTGGAGTACGGGAGGCCGACGCCCAATGGTGGCAAGCGTTGGGCGGCGGTCTCCGGGCTGCCGATGTTCGACGAGGCGGGGCGCTTCATCGGCTATCGCGGCATCGGTCGGCATATCACCGAACGCAAACGAATCGAGGAGGCACTTCGCCAGGGCGAGAAAGAGCTTCGCGAAATCGTCGAGACCATTCCAGCCATGACCGTCACGGTTCTGCCCGACGGGTCGGACGTGTTCATCGGCAAGCGGTTTTCGGAATATTCGGGTCTTTCCGAGGAGGAAGCGCGAGGCTCGGGCTGGAAAACCTCCATCCATCCCGATGATCTCGATCAACACGTGAGCAAGTGGCGCGCGTCGTTGGCGAGTGGCGAGCCGATCGAGATCGAGACTCGCTTTCGCCGCGGGGCAGATGGGGAATATCGATGGTTCCTGGCTCGCGCCGTTCCGCTACGGGACGAGGCTGGCACCATTTTGAAGTGGTATGAGGTTCTGACAGATATAGAAGATCGCAAGCGCGCGGAAGCAGTACTTCGTGACAGTGAAGCGCGGGTCCGGCGCCTGGTCGACGCCAACATCATCGGCGTCTTCACTTGGCAGCTCGGTGGCCGCCATGGGGCCCGGGACGCCGTCTTTCGGGATGTCAATGATGCATTCCTTCGGATCGTGGGATATGACCGCGAGGATCTTGTTACAGGTTCCGTAGGTCAACAGACTCTCACGCCGCCGGATTGGCAGGACCGCACCCGGCGTGCGATGACCGAGATGAAGCTAACCGGCGCCTTTCAGCCATACGAAAAGGAATACATCCGCAAGGACGGAAGCCGCGTGCCGGTGCTGGTTGGTGCGGCGCAGTTCGGCGAAACTGCGGAGCACGGCGTCGCTTTCGTGGTCGATCTGACCGAGCAGAAGCGTGCGGAGCAAGCGCTAAGGCGAAGCGAGACTTATCTAGCCGAAGCGCAAAGGTTGAGCCACACCGGCAGTTTCGCCTACGACCCCGGCAGCCGGAAAACGCGCTTCTGGTCCGATGAGTTGTTTCGAATTTTTGGATTGGATCCTCGACATGGCATTCCCGACTATGACGAGACTCGGCGCCTTGTGCATCCCGATGATCTCGAGACGGTTTCGGCAACATGTCTGCAGGGATTTCGTGAGAAAGCCGAATTTTCGCAAACTTACAGGCTGCTGCTGCGTGACGGAATCGTCAAGCACCTCCATGCAATATGGCATCCGATTCTCGATAAAACCGGAGAAGTCGTTGAATATGTCGGGACGGCGGCCGACATCACGGAGCGCGAGCAAGCCGAACAGAAATTCCGTGAACTGCTGGAGTCAGCGCCCGATGCCATCGCGGTTGTGAATCGTGAAGGCGAAATTATTCTGGTGAATACGCGGCTGGAGGAGCTGTTCGGCTATCAACGGCAGGAGATACTGGGAAAGCAGATCGAAATTCTGGCGCCGGACCGGTTCCGGGGCCGACATCCAGAACACCGCGCGGCCTTTGCAGCCGACCCCCGGGCGCGGCCAATGGGGTCTGGGCTAGAGCTTTACGGCTTGCACAAGGACGGACGCGAGTTTCCGGTGGAGATCAGCCTTAGCCCGCTGGGAACCAAGGAAGGCGTGCTGATTTCCAGCGCTATTCGCGATATTACGGAGCGCAAGCGGGCGGAAGCGGCGCTCCGCGAAAGCGAGGAGCAATGGAAGGCCGTCTTCGAGAACAACCCGGTCATGTACTTCATGGTGGATGCGGCTGGCACCATTGTCTCTGTGAACCCCTTCGGGGCCGAGCAGCTTGGCTACACGGTCGACGAATTGGTCGGTCGTCCCGTGCAAATTGTCTTTCATGAAGCTGATCGTGAGGCTGTGCAAAGGAACGCCGCCATCTGCTTCGAACAACTTGGCCGGGCCTTAAGCTGGGAACTGCGCAAAATCCGCAAGAATGGCGAGATGATCTGGGTTCGCGAGACGGCCAGAGCGAGTTTGATCAAGAACCGTCTCGTCCTCTTGATCGTGTGCGAAGATATCACTGAGGGTAAGCGCGCCGCGGAGGCGTTGAGTGAGGTGCGCACAGAGCTGGCGCACGCCAATCGTATCGCAGCGCTCGGACAACTGACAGCTTCGATCGCCCACGAAGTCAATCAACCCGTCACCGGTGCGCTCAGCAGCGGCCATGCCGCTTTACGCTGGCTTGAAAGATCCAATCTGGAGGCGGCGCGGCACGCAATTGAACGCGTCATCAGGGATGCAACGCGGGCTGGCGAGGTCATCAACGGGGTCAGGACCCTCGTCAAGAAGGTGCCGCCACGAGAGGAGAGCTTCGATATCAATCAAGTCATCCGCGAGGTGGTTGTCATCACCCGTGGCGAAGCGGAGAAGAACGGCGTCTCGGTTGAGACGCAACTCACGGAGGAACTGCCACTCGTTCTAGGACTTCGGGTCCGGCTGCAGCAGGTGATCCTGAACTTGGTCATTAACGCAATTGAAGCAATGAGCGGCGTCGGATCAGGACCACGTGAACTGTTGATCAGGACTAAATCCGAGCCGAATTCCGTTTCGGTTACAGTGCAGGATTCGGGTCCAGGACTTGATGCGGCAAGCTTCGAACGCGCGTTTGAGGCTTTCTACACGACGAAGCCGGACGGCCTGGGAATGGGGCTATCAATCTGCCGCTCGATCATCGAAGCGCATGGAGGAAAGTTGGCCGTGACAGCGAACGTGCCCCATGGCGCCGTCTTTCAGCTTAGTGTGCCGGCGCGCGGAAATGCGTCCGCGACTGCCAACGATACAGATGCTAGTCAAACGAAGTCGGGCCAATAAATTAAGTTTTTCTACGGAGGGCTGCGCACGGACTCGAACCTTGGATCAATTTTTTTTACTTTATTGTTAGCGTAACGACTTTCTCAACGCGTCGTAACCAGTCCGAGACTTTGCGCGCGCGCGACCGCCTGGGCTCGTTTCTCCACGCCCATTTTTACAAAGATATGTTTCACGTGTGATTTCACGGTTTCAGGGGCGATGGCGAGGGTCCGAGCGATTTCCTTGTTCGATAGACCTCGCGCAATCAGTTTTAAAATGTCCGCTTCGCGCGCACTGATTAATTCCGCGGTTGCCGATTTATCGGCTGGATCGACCTGAGAATGATAGCGCAGCCGCCAGCCGGCAATTAGACCATTCAAGCAGGGTGTAAGTTCACGAAACTTTCCTGTTCGCTCAATGCTTTCATGGACAATAGTAAGCAGAGGCCCAATTTTTAAGCCTTCATCCAAAATCATTTGATAGATACCAGCTTTTGCGGAAGCACTAAGAACACGGAGAAAACCGTCAATGGCTTCATCCGGCTGTTTTGCATCTTGACTAACGCCAGCGATATGAATTGCAACGCGCAGAGCAAACAAATTATTGTGCACGCGCTCAAGTTCGTGCTGTAGGTTTTTCAGAATTGATTTAGCCTCTTCATAGTTCTTTTGTTCTGATAGGAGATAAGCCCGCACGAGTTGGGCATGCCAATAAATTTCCGAGCGGGCACACGGCATCGATGTCGGATATTCCGCGGCAAGACGATCGAGGCGGTCAAAGCAAGCGGCACCTTCACTGGTTCTACCTTCAGCGAAATAAAGGCGTGCACGCTCGGATATCGACGCTGCCGTTAATCTACCCCACCCCTGGGTGATGCCCTGATTTTCAGCGGCTTCCAGCAAAGCATAGGCGCGTGCAAAATTGCCCCGGCAAACGGCAACTCTTGCAACAACGAAGTGGGCACTCCATACACACTCCAACATTGTGGCGGCGCTTATTATCGGCAGGCGATCAATTAGCATGGCCTCCGCTTGATCGAGCTGGCCCTGCTCGTAACGGAGTCTGGCAATTAGACTTAAGGGTAAAGATGCAGCAACGGAATTCGCTCCTACATATTGTTCAGCATGTCGCAATGCCTGGATGTAGTTGCGATTCGCTGCGTCAAGATTGAGCTGTTGGGCTTCGGCAAGTCCTTGAAGGCAAAATCGGTAAACAGATGCGAACACATTTCTACGATCCTCTTCGAGTGAAAAAGGCACCCAAGGCGTCGCATAAAATTTCCTTAAATCGCCCATCTTCAAATAACCGAGGCGAACAACATTTGAAGCAACGTTTGTTGTCCATGGATCGCTTGACCGATCTAAACAGTCTTCGGCGAGTTCCAAGGCCGCGGCACTGTCGTCTTTCAATGCTATTGCGACCGAGCGAATGACTTGACACTCGCAACTTAAGGCTGGGGCATCCTCAGACCGTTTGTCGCTGACATCCCGCTCGACCTCCTCGAGCAGTTGGAGAGCATCATCGAACCGCAAGGCTAGGGCTAACCCCCAAGCGATCGCTAGTCTGACTTCAAGCTGGCCTCGCATGAGCCTGTTTGGGAATAAATGTTGCCAGCTAAGCAAGGTGAATAGATCACCTTTCTTCACCAGGTTCATGGCACAATTTTTTATCCATTCTGCGGCCTGATCGTCATCTCCCGCGGCAATGGCGTGTTGAACGGCATCCGTCCATAATTCATTTGAAGCGTACCAAGTGGCGGCACGGCGATGTAACCCAGGGATGTCCGCGGCACGATCGGTTTTGAGTCTTTGTCTTAGATAGTCAGCGAGAAGAGTGTGAAAGCGATACCATTGCCCGGCATGGTCGAGGGATACCAAAAGCAACTGACGTTTCTCAATCGATTCGAGGAATTCTTGACCTGTAGTCGATTCTGTCACGGCGTCGCACAATGGCCCGGTGAGTTGGCGAAGAACGGCCGTATACAACATGAATTGAGCGATTTCGGTTGGGAGACCATCAAGCAGCTCAGCGAGATAGGCACCTATCGTCCGTTGTGTCCCTGAAAGGCCCAGCACGTACTGTCTGAAATCTTGACCCAATTGAAGAGACGTAGACGCTACAATCCGCAACGCGGCGGGCCAACCCTCCGTTTTCTCGAGCAAGAGCTTAACATCCGTCGGGTCTAAAATGCCGGGTCTCTCGCGCTGTAGAAAATCGTGGGTCTCCTTCAGATCAAATCGCAATGCTGAGGCATCGATCTCCAGCAGTAGATTCTCTGCACGCAGTGAAGCGAGCGGAAGAGATGGCTCACCTCTCGTGGTAAGGACAACGTGGCAATGCGACGGCGCATGTCTCAGGAAGTACGCAAGGGCCTCATGTATTGCGGGATCTGTCACCCAATTATAATTTTCCAAGAATAGATAAACCTCATCTTCTTCATCGATTAGGTCATTTATCAGGGAAGATATGATTGCATGTGACGCGATCAGAGAGCTTTCACTAATTAAATCAATCGCGCCTCTACCGACATCCTCACACGCGTTATGCAGGGCCTGAGCTATATAGAAAAGAAAACGCTGCGGCTCGTCATCGTCGGGATCGATATTTAACCACGCAACTGTATCTCCGTTTCGACGAAGTCGCTCTGCCCATGCCGTGGCAAGGGATGTCTTACCAAAACCGGCCGGAGCCTTGATCAGAACGAGACGTTTGGACCGGAATTGCGATATTTTTTCAAAAAGCCGCGGACGTTCGATCAGCCCCGCACACCGGGGCAAAATGACCTTGGTGGCGAGAAACTGTAGCCGGCTGTCGCGGGGCAGCAAGCTTTTGGAAAATTTCAATCCGCTCACCGAGCCCGTGGAAGTGGAATACGGCTCTATCAACGTCATCCCCCTGAAGCGCACTGCCTGAACCCCCATTTGGGGGATCGTATCAACGACAAGATTGTACAACTCTACGGCTGGGAAGATAGAGACGGCGTTGGAGCCGCGGCGCATTCGGGGGTTTTCTGGGACGCGCCGCCTGCTAAAGTGCACGGGGATAACGCATGAGCGACGAAGTGCCTCTCATTTACTTAGTCGATGACGACGTCTCGGTTCGCGAGGGCGTCGCCGACCTACTTCGTTCGGTTGGCCTCCGGGTTGAGGCATTCGCGTCGCCGAAGGAATTCCTTGATCGCAAGCGGCCCGACGCTCCGGGCTGT
>Ga0335077_10005770_pt1 | contig 15219 bp, 18 predicted proteins | sample Lox_Sample_31_FD_207151 | JGI IMG/M metagenome (GOLD analysis project Ga0335077, IMG submission 207151) | Soil microbial communities from Loxahatchee National Wildlife Refuge, Florida, United States - Lox_Sample_3.1 | ecosystem: Environmental > Terrestrial > Soil > Wetlands | place: USA... | reverse complement strand
CAAAAAACAAATCCATTCCTCTGCACTTCAGCCGGACAAAGGCGTGCCGGAAGCATCTTCGCCAGAGAAATCGCAAACGACTTCCATCTGCGAGAAAGCTGTGGCGGCTTCTACGCTTAGCACAAGGCTTGCACTTCCGTTGGGGTGTTGTTATCCACGTCGTAGGCGAGTGGACGCGTTCTAAAGTCTCCACTGCGAATACTAAGGGCCTGAGGCATTCAAGCCGATTTTCGTCACCTGCCGACAGCATATGCCGTCTTCAGCAGTAGTCCGGTATTTGGACCTGTCCACGGAATCTTAAGACTGGTCATTCACCTGTGCAATGCTCCTCTCTAGCCCAAAACAACAGCCGTTGGCTGAGGATCTCGATTGGATACAAGAGTGCAATCTAACTTGTGGAAGATTATCCGACATGTTAAGGGTCACAAAGGCCGAGCCGTGGGAACGGACGATCATCACGATTGAAGGGAAAGTCTCGAGCGACTATGTGGAACTCATTGAGACTAGCTGCCACGAAGCTCAATCAAGCGGCAAGCAGGTGTATTTGCTCTTGCGCGACGTTGGCGACATCGATGAGGCCGGCCGTGCCATGCTACGCCGGCTAGCCGCCAAAGGCGTGCAGCTAGTTGGAAAAGGGGTCTACACCTGTTTTCTAGTCCGGGCGTTGCGTCCAGCCGGTACCCAGGTGTCAGCCACTTCCGTGAACAATCCGAAATCGGACAGTGGCCCGACAGAGCAAGAACTATGAGCGCAACGGATGCACGTGTCAACCACACGAACGGAAAATGGGCCTTTGGGATCGTCACAAAAGAGGTATTTTCGCTAGGCGCGGCCATTCGGTGGCTCGCTCTGGAAGAGGCTGGACAGAAACCCCGATGGGCCTATCGAGATCCAGCAAGCGGAGACCTGCGTGCATGCACGACGACGCACGACGCTGAACTTGTTGATCCACTGCTGTTCCTCGCGGCAGAAGGGCCCGCCGGCCTTTATAGCGATGAGGGAGGCACAAATTCTCACCGCCTCCGATTCGTAGTGCTCGCTCACGCAGATCTCGTTCAGATCGTAGCCCGGTTAGGGCGGACCGCTTACATTACCGTGGCAATTGGCCCCGAAACGGATGCATATGCATTGGGTACGAGGCTTGCAAACTTGCTTGAGCAACAGAACACTTCGCCCGTGAAAAACGAGTGCACTCATATGGCTGCTCGGTCCGTGGGCCGATCTTACGGAAGCAGAAACTTGATAAAAGCGACCGGCACTTTGGCCGGAGAAACGGAGTAAGTTCATGAAACCAAACGGCAAGGTCATTCTTTGCGGAATCGGCATTTTGTTGGTTACGGTGACGGCAGGCTGCAGAAAGAAAGTACCGGCGACGACAGCGCCCCCGGTACCAGCGGCCGCACCCGCCGAAGTTCCCAAACCATCGGCACCCTCGGTTGACGCATTTACCATCGAACCGAATGAGATTCGACAAGGAGAGTCGGCCAAAATGCGTTGGGCGGTGCAGGACGCCACAGAGGTTGAGATCGATCAGGGAATCGGTGCAGTGAGTGCATCGGGCGAGCGCGAAGTTGCTCCCGGCGACTCCACAACATACACCCTAGTCGCGAAAGGTCCGGGTGGCACCGCCACAGCAAACGCAACCCTTAATGTAACTGTACCCCCTCCGGCACCAGTTGCCAAAACAATACCCTTTGACGAGCGGCTCAATGAAGTGCAGGACGTGTTCTTCGATTTTGATCGGGCCAATCTGCGGGACGATGCTACAAAAGCACTGGAGAAGGATGCCGATACTCTGAAAGCCATTATGAATGACTTCCCAACCGCTACTATAGTGATCGAGGGCCACTGTGACGAGCGCGGCTCAGCAGAGTACAACCTTGGATTGGGCGACCGGCGGGCGTCCGCTGCCAAGGATTTTCTGAACGAACTCGGTGTTCCGGACGAGAGGCTGGTCAAAATCAGTTACGGAAAAGAGCGGCCACAGTGCACCGAATCCGACGAGTCATGCTGGCAGAAAAACCGGCGCGTTCATTTCGTGCCTGGAGAAGTCCAGCAACCGAAGGTTACGAGTGAGTTGCAGGACAATGGGAACGAGACCAGACCTACACCGGAATTCAGAACGGAGAACGTGAAGTAATCGAGCGTCGCTGTGGTCGCCACTAGCCCGGAGGGTAAGCATGGAACAGGTTCTCGATAATTCAGCTCCCAGGCGGAACGCCCAGGCGGCCGGCAGCCAAAGCCGCGAGTTGAAAATTTACCTGCTTGTTTTCGCCGCCGTCGTTGCCAACACATTTGGCAATTTCCTGTTGAGCGTCGGCATGCACGCAATTCAGTTGAAACCTTCGGCATCACCCCTTGATTACCTGCGCATGTTCGCAAACCCGTGCATCGACGCCGGCGTTATTCTGCTGATCATCTGGTTCGCCTCACAGCTTTCGTTGTTGAGCTGTGCCGACCTGAGTTATGTCCTGCCAATCACATCGACCTCTTATGTCTTGACTGCGGTGGTTGGCAGGATCCTTTTGCACGAGTTCATTTCGCTCCAACGCTGGTCCGGGATTTGTGTCATTTCGTTCGGTGTGATGTTGGTCCTGCACACTTCTCCAAAAGGCAAAGTCAGCCCGCAGGGGATCACGTCATGAGTGCCTGGTTGTTGGTGATCGTCAGTGTCTTGTCGGGAACAGCAGGCGATCTGTTGAACGCTAAGTCGATGCGCAGTCTCGGTGAGATTTGTGACTTCCGGCCTGCTGCCGTGGCAGCCACGATTGTGTATTTGGCGGGCGACGTTTTCATGATCACTGGAATTCTGGCGCAGGCGGTGTCTTTCTTTTCCTTCGCCGCTCTGTTAGGCGTGGCAGACCTTAGCTTCGCCGTGCCGGCAACGGCGCTCGGAAATGTAGCCAAAACCCTCTTCGCAAAAATCTTTCTCAAGGAATACATCTGCTGGCGACGATGGGCGGCAGCGCTGCTGGTTTCGTTCGGCGTTTGGCTGGTCTCTCTGTGATGTCCTGGCCAAACCCGCTGCGTTTGCAGTGGCGATCTACTGCTTCCACCATTTAGCACTCTCGGACGCCGACTCACCAGATGCTGTTACGCCTTGCGGCGCCGCTGGCTGCGCGAAGGGCGGGCGGTAGGATAGACACACAGCGCTTGAGTCCACTCAGTCGCAGGCAAGGATAGACATGAGCAGCAGCGACAGCACACACCCCTCCGGCGGGATCGCCTGGCTGGCCCGCATCGCCCCAGGACTGCCGGCCTTGCTCCACTACGACCGGAGCAATCTCTCCTACGATCTGGTGGCCGGGCTTTCCGTGGCGGCGGTCGCCTTGCCGGTCGGGGTGGCGTACGCGCAGTTGGCCGGTTTCAACCCGGCTGTGGGGCTGTACTCGAGCATACTGCCTTTGGCGGCGTACGCCGTGTTGGGCACATCGAGGCAACTGATCGTCGGACCGGATTCGCCCACGTGTGCGCTGGTAGCTGCGGCAGTGGCGCCGCTGGCGGGTTCCGACGAGAACCTCTACCTGTCGTTGTCCGTCGCCTTGGCCTTCATGGCCGGGATCTTTTGCATCGGCGCGGGCTTCTTGAAGCTCGGCGGACTGGCGGATTTCCTATCGAGGCCGATCCTGGTGGGATTCCTGAACGGCATCGCGGTGAGCATCCTGCTGGGCCAGATCGGCAAGCTTTTCGGATTCCCCATCGAGTCGGGCGGAATCATCCCCCGCTTGCTGGAGTTTCTGGAGAAGATTCAACTGACGCACTGGCCGACTTTGGCGGTGGGATTGGTGAGCTTTGCCGTGCTGCTGGCGGCGTCCCGTTTCCTGCCGCGAGTCCCGGCGGGGTTGCTGACGATGGCAGTGGCGGCGGTTGCGGTCAAGTGGCTCGGACTCGACGAGCGGGGGGTGCAGACCGTAGGGGCGGTGCCGGCTGGCCTGCCGTGGTTGCACCTGCCTTCATTTCCTTTGCCCATATTGCCTAATCTGCTCGGGAAGGCGGTCGGGGTGGCGCTGATCAGTTTTTCGAGCATGATGCTGACGGCTCGGAGCTTTGCGGCGAAGAACCGCTATGAGATCGACGCGGACCGCGAATTTACCGCGCTGGGAGTAGCCAACATCGCCTCGGCTCTTTCGCAGGGATTCGCGGTGAGCGGCGCCGATTCGCGAACGGCCATGAACGATGCCTCGGGAGGACGGACGCAGGTGACAGGGCTGGTGGCCGCCGCTGCGATCGGCAGCGTAGTGCTGTTCTTCACCGGACCACTGCGCTACGTGCCGGTCGCCGCGTTGGGAGCTGTGCTCGTAAAGGCGGCGTTCTCGCTGATGGAGGTCGAGACGCTCAAGTTCTTTTATAGAGTGGACAAGCACGAGTTGGCCTTATCGGTCGTTGCCACTCTCGGGGTGGTGGCGATCGGGGCGGTTGAGGCGATACTTTTCGCGGTTATCCTGGCGCTGCTGCGATTCGTACGGTTGGTTTTGCGTCCCAGAGTGGAGATTCTGGGCTCGGTGAAGGGGATGGCAGGGCTGCACGCGATGGAGCGACACCCGGATGCGAAGGCAATACCGGGAATGGTGCTCTTCCGCTACAATGCGCCGATCGTGTTCTTCAACGCACCGCATTTCAAGCGGGAGGTTTTGGCTGCGGCCGATGCCGCCGGACCGGGCCTAAAGTGGTTTGTGCTCGACATGATCCCGGTCTCGCTGGTCGACGTGACGGGCCTGTCCGTCGGGATGGAGGTCGCCGACATTCTGAAGGCGCGCGGAGTCAGCTTCATCGCCGCAGGGCGGCAGACCGAGTGGCAGCATTGGGCCAAGAACCGTGGCATAGAGACGGGGCAGCTGGCCGATAATGCTTACCCGACCTTGAGGGCCGCGGTGCGAGCGTTCCGGCAAGAGGCCCGCCAGGGAGGCGAATCCTCGGCGAAGCAGGCGGACGGGGGCGCGGCAGCGGCTCCAACTGGTAGGCCATGACCTCGATTCCGGCGCGATGCTGGGATTGAAAGAGGCGGGATCCTGGAGGTAGTGAGGTTCCACCGAAGGGCGTGTAGGAAAGCGGAGAACATCTCCAACATTGAGATTTCAGTAGCCCAGGGAATTCGGAACCGAGAATAGTGTCCGATATTGACGCTTAGGGCTCGGCAACTCAAGCCCGTCTCCCGCCTGCCGTTAATCCCAAATCCGTCAGCTGCTCCTCGATTTCCTTCAACGCGTGTTGCTCTGCCGCGCCGAACGCTTGATCAAGGCCGCGACCATGTGTGATCGTGATTCGGTGCATACCAAGCCGCTGAAAATGCATTTTAGTGTCAAGGATGACGGTCGAGGCATATGGAATCACTTCAATCGAGCAGGAGTCGCACGCATTGATCAGAACCGTTTCAGCCAGTTGTTTTAGCACCTCACATGCGAATTCATATTCTGGAGAAGGCCACGATTCATCGCTCGTTCTAATGCCGTAAATGTCGATATCAAAGCCGGCTTGAATCCTGCGCGTGATAGCGGCAGCGTGCACTGGCCGTTCCTCCAGCACGATGTAGTGCGGTGTCACCTCGTAACAAGCGCGATGCTTGTCGATTAATTGGCGAATCTTTCCGGAGAGTTCCGGGAGTATTTTCTGTAGCGCCATGGTTCAAATCTCCAGCACTCGAAAGAGCACAGGGGACGAGGCTGCAAGCGACCTCTCCGTTTCTGGTTGCGAAGGCGTTTCGCTCAGGCCGGATTCCCATGGCACAGGATACTCGCGCCAGCATTTTCGGCATCGGTAGCGACCGTGAATCGGCCACGTTGTTGCCGGGTGCATCATCTTGCACCAGAATTCAGCGGCATGACGCCCAGAAGCTCTAATCATTTTCCTGCTCCCTTCACCCTGGGAACTGCAATGTAACCTCCAAAGGATTTCATCTTCATAATCAATGCGTTTCGCTTCTACGGGCTGAAGGAGCGTTGCTTTTGTCGGCAGTTGACGAATGCACATGCCGAACCACGGCTCGGTCTGCCATGTTGAATTTGATGTAGTCTACTCCGAGCCCCAACTCACTGGAAACTCGGTACGCGAACTTTACAACGCTCGTAACCATCTTCCTGTTCCGTTCGTGCCGGTGTTGGGCACCTGCCGCGTCAGACGATGAAATTCCCGTGAAACCAGGGCCTCCGAATGTGTGCATGCCAATGCTTCTACGAAGACAGACCAGTGTGGACGCCGGAATGCTGATTGAGGGTCAGATGCGAGATGGCAGCGGGACGAAGCCGCTAGCACCGTCGTGATTTGCTGAACCGCATCAAACTTTAAGGCGCCCGCTTGGGCGGCGCTGCTGCCGCAGCCCGAGGAACTTCTCCTCTCTTTGGGAACACTGGTGGCAGCGCCTCCTCGGCGTATCGGTGGCCCTGCGCCTGCAAGTCAAGCATCGAGAGGGAATCGGCAATGATACGAATTATGACGGCAGAGAGACCGGCACGCACAATCATCACCGTGGATGGCCTGCTGTCCGGCGAAAGCGTGGAGTCGGTCGAAACCTGCTGTATTCAAGCCCTCTCAAAAGGAAGACCGGTCCGGCTCTACCTGCGCGACGTTTTTGCCATCGACGAACGTGGCCGTTCAATCCTTCGGCGTCTCGCGGCAGAGGGAATTGATCTGACGGCCAATGGTGTTTACCGCTCCTACATCGTCGATAAGATCCAATCCGCGGGTCTGAGCAAACCTCGTTATTCGCCGTGACTCCGCTGAAAAATCAACAGGTGTCTCGTCATTCTGTCGGGCAGAGCATTTTTTCTGTGTGAGTAAGGTCGGCTGAGTTTGCTTTCCAAAAATAAATATGACCAAGACGATTTCTAACAGCCCGTGCGGTCAGAGCATCAATAGGGTGTCCTGCAGGTTCTCCGGCGAACAAAAACGGCAGCAGATTCTGAAAGCCGCTGAGAAGCAGTTTGCCGCAACCGGGTTCGGGTCCACATCCACAGCCACCGTTGCGAAAGCAGCGGACGTTTCTGAGGCAATGCTGTATATCCATTTCGGCACCAAACAGAAGCTGTTCGAGGAGGTGTTAAAGCGCAATACTCAGGATCGTCTGGCAGCCCTGCGAGAACGGTTTTTCTCGATCCCGAGCATGCCTCCTCTCGAATGCATTGAGAGCATGGCGGAGTCAACGGTACTGGCTTGTGTTGACGATATCGGCAGTGCCTCCGTCATGGCGCGGGGACTGATGGAAATGCCGGAATGCGCGGCCGACGTCTACCGTGTGGAGATTGGCGCTACTGAAGCGCTGTGGGCTAGCGAGATCGGAAAGCGCTTCGGAAAGTCGCCTGTCCGTACCCGGCTTTCCGTCCACCTGGTGCCGTATGCCGTGCATGCCTGCATGGCGTTCGGGCTTTGGCTGGCTACCCTGCGTCACAAACCCGCGACGGCGGAGGCACACGCGCGCCAGTACGCCGGTGGGATCGGGGACGTGGCGCGGGCGGCGCTGAGGCTCCTCTCGGAACCGTTTGTTGCGGCGGCCTCCCGAAGCCGGGACAATAGTGAATTTTGTACGATGAAGTAGCTTGTACGGCGGAGTGGGCCACGATTGGGGGACCAGCCAGTTACTCGGTCCGAGATGTGACTTCAGGTGGCAGGAGCATCTCCGTGATCACCACCTCGGCGCGACCCAATTGCGGAAGTGCCAAAGCCGCGTGCGTGACGCGCGCATAAACAGATCCGTTTGCCATCTTGGTATCGCGCACAATGTCGATCGGCTGCGCAGTCGCGGGCAGGTGCAACAAATGTCCAGTCAGCATGATTTCATGGCCCGTGGCGGAGTCTATCCAAAGCCGGCCGATCAGCATGCCGGGCCGGTTCTTCTTCGGGGTAATGTCGTAGATGTATGCCCCGCCTCCTTCTGTTTGCACCTCGCCGGCAAAGTGAAATTTGTAGTTGGCGGGAGTGATCGCAATAGAAGACAGCGGCAGCGAATCGAACTGCTCGCGCAGCATGAAATAGCGCTGGATCACCTCCTCTACTACGGTTCCGTCACCTGCAATCTGAAGAACATGGACTTCGCCTGGCTCGTTTGGGCGTTGCGTGCGGACCGCCAACAAGCCAGCCGATTTGTAGAGCTCATCCAACGACGCCTCAATCAGAATTCCAACGGGTTCGGATTTCCTGAAAGGATCGCGCTCTTCGAGCGCCGCGAGGTATCGGGCAAATGCGACATCCCGTGAGCAGGGCAGCACCTGAATGAAGTCGCCGGCTCGCGAATTTGGTGCGATGAATAGGATCAGTAGAAAAAGGCTACATATATGCTTATGCGTCGTTGAGAAATGGAAGAATGGCTGCATACCCCTTGCAGTGCAGCTTTGCGGCCAGACTGTAATTTGTATTTCGCTGCGGAATCATGGAGTTTCCGCACTCGCTTCAGCCATGCTTCCCGCCACTGCCGAGGCAAGTGCCTAGATTCGGCAAGCTTTCGGCACAGATGCCTGAACCCGAATTGCTTCATCAAACATAGAATCAGTAACTTATGTTCTTTGACCCGGTTCGGCTGTTGCCCTAGCACCAAGGTGTAATAGATTTTCCCTCCTCCCTGCTGTTATTAAAGAAATGGGAATCCCAATGGCACCCCTTGTCGCAGTGGTCGATGACGACATCTCTGTCCGCGAATCGCTTGAAAGCCTCATCAGGTCCAACGGCATGGAGGTGCGGTTGTTCGCCTCAGCGGAAGAGTTCTTGAAACCAGGCCGCCCTAACGGGGCGGACTGCCTCATATTAGACGTGCGGCTGCCGGGCATGAGTGGCATCGAACTCAACCGCCACCTGGTGGCACGAAATCACAGAGTGCCTGTTGTCTTCATTACCGCACATGGATCTGACGACCGTGCGAGGTCAGAAGCTGCCTCGGATTGGACGGTTGCTTACTTGATTAAACCATTCAGTGAGGATGAATTGCTTGATGCCGTCAACGCGGCGCTGAAATGGAAACCGGGCGCTCGGAGAAAGCCGGTTTAAACCAAGGAGATCCCATGAACTGCACAGGAGATTTGGTTTATATAGTGGATGACGACTTCTCCGCCCGCGAAGGGTTGGCGGGTCTGATTCGCTCCGCTGGAATGATGGCACAAACGTTTGCGTCAGGGGAAGAGTTCCTGGCTGCCCCACGAACGAAAATGCCGAGTTGTTTGGTGCTGGATATGAATCTCCCGGGGCTAAACGGACTCGAGCTGCAACAGGAGCTTGCCAGATCGGGTTCACTCATCCCCATCGTATTCCTCACCGGCCACGGCGACATCCCCATGACGGTGCGCGCGCTCAAAGCCGGTGCAGCAAACTTTTTGACGAAACCTTTTGACGATGAAGACCTGTTGAGTGCCATCCAGCAATGTATTAGCCGCCAGAAAGAGGACGAGATCCGCTCCGATGTCGGAAACATGGTGGGCGAGAGCGCGGGGTTCCAGGCTATTCTAAGAACTATCCAAGTAGTGGCCCCGACCGATTCGACCGTCCTCATCCAAGGAGAAACGGGTACGGGCAAAGAATTGGTGGCGCGCGCCATTCACGACCTGAGCAGCCGGAAGAAGCGGTCTTTCGTCCAGGTAAATTGCGCCTCAATCCCGGCCACGCTCCTGGAAAGCGAGCTTTTTGGTCACGAGAAGGGTGCGTTCACGGGAGCGTTCGCGCAAAAGATCGGGCGCTTTGAACTGGCACATGAAGGGACCTTGTTCCTCGACGAGATTGGCGAGATTCCGTTAGAGCTGCAGCCTAAGTTGCTAAGAGCACTTCAGGAGCGCCAGTTGGAACGCCTGGGCGGCAACCGGACCATAACAGTGGATGTCCGTATTATCGCCGCGACAAACCGCAATCTCAAGCAAATGGTCGAAGAACAGAAGTTCCGGAGTGACCTCTATTTTCGTCTGAACGTTTTCCCGGTGACCGTTCCACCGTTGCGCGAACGGCGCGAGGACATCCCGCTGCTCACGCGCTACTTCGTCCAGAAATATGCCAAGCGCATAGGCCGTAACATTGATACGATTCCGGAGTCTATTTTGGAAGCACTCACGAACTACGATTGGCCGGGCAACATCCGCGAGCTGCAGAATGTGCTGGAGCGATCGGTCATCCTCACCAAAGGGAGCGTGCTGGAAGTGGCGGTCCCCGAACTCATCGGTAACCCCAGTGCGCTTCCAGTGTGCGGAAAATCGTCGCCGGAATCGTACAACGGGGAACGGGAGAGAATTCTGAAGGCACTGGGGGAAGCAAGAGGCCTGGTCGGAGGCCCGGACGGCGCGGCGGTGCGCCTGGGACTCAAGCGAACGACCTTGCAATCTCGCATGCGAAAATACAACATCGCCCGGCAGTTTCGTTGAGCAAAACGGAACCTGATTTCAGCAACATCAACTCGACGCCAATAGCCGAACAGTTGCCGACGTTACCTGAACTGCCGCTCGATATTCAGTTTCTTCATGCGGGATTGCAGCGTGGTGCGCCTCAATCCAAGCCTTAGGGCAGCGCCCCCAGCGCCCGACACTTTCCCACCGGAAAGGCGCAAGGCCTCGAGGATTTGCTCGCGCTCGGCGTTTTCGTCGTTTCGCACGGTTGCCGGTGGTCGTGGGCGCCCGGAGGCAGGATCAGGAACGGCAATCTGCAGCACCCGGCCCGGACTCAGGATAACGGAACGCTCCACCAGGTTCTGCAACTCGCGGATGTTTCCAGGCCAATCATAATTGGTGAGCGCTTCGAGAGCAGTGGAAGGAATCTCCTCGATCGCCCGGTCCATCCTGTTCGCGTATTTCTGTGTGAAGAACTGGATCAGCATCGGGATGTCTTCGCGGCGTTCGCGCAGGGGCGGCACCGTCAGAGGAAAAACCTGCAGGCGGTAGTATAGGTCGCTGCGAAACTTGCCGTCTGCGACCATCTGCTTCAGATTGCGATTGGTGGCCGCGATGATGCGAACGTCAACCCGAATTGTCCGATTGCCGCCCAGCCGCTTCAGTTCCTGCTCTTGAAGCGCCCGCATCAGCTTGGGCTGCAGCTCCAGCGGGATTTCGCCGATTTCGTCCAGGAAGAGCGTGCCCTGATGCGCCAGCTCGAACCGTCCGAGCTTCTGCGCGAACGCGCCCGTAAACAAACCTTTTTCATGCCCAAACAACTCACTCTCCAGGAGCGTGGCTGGAATGGCGGCGCAATTTACCTTGATAAATGAACGTTTGCTCCGGCTGCTCAGGTCGTGAATCGCGCGCGCGATCAATTCCTTGCCGGTACCCGTCTCGCCCTGAATGAGAACGGTTGCGTCGGTAGGAGCTACTACTTGAATGGCCCGCATGATCGCTTGAAAGGCGGCGCTTTCGCCGATCATGTTTCCCACGTTCTGGTCGAACCGGATCTCGTCTTCGAGATAGAGCTTCTCCGTGACCAGCCGATCCTTCAGTTCCCCGAGTTCGCGGTAGGCGAGCGAATTGGCGACTGCGGCCGCGACCTGGCGCCCGATTTGTACGAGGAGGTCTATCTCTTCCTCGCTAAATCCATATTCATTTTTGCGGCCGAGCTGCAGCGTGCCTAGTGGGCCGTTTACGCCAATCAATGGGATGGAACAGCCTGAGCGAAATTGGGCTGCCCACTTTTGGGACAGCGGAGACGGAAAGCGTTCGAACTCATGGTCCGTCATCACGACGGGCTTACCGGTGGCTAACGCCTCGCCCGGTGGAAGGCCCTCCGGCCGTACGGCAGTCTCGTCGACGCTGACTAGCATGCCCCCTGGAGCATGCAGACCGCTGAGCCGAAGCTCGCCAGTGTTCTTGTCGAGAAGCGTTATTACAGCGAAGTCGTGCGCTACAACGCGGGAGAGTTGTTCCGAAATCGCCGAGAACAGTTCGTCCAACGGCAGCTTCGAGACCAGGGCTTCGGTGATCTCAGACAGTACCCGCAGGCGGTCGCGATCCTCTAGAAGAGCCTTCCGCGTCAGAAACGAGTCCACAGAAACGGCGATTTCCGACGCCACGCAGCCCAGAAACGCCTGCATTGCGTCATCGGGTTTTGCCTCCGGGGTGAACCCAAACCCGAGTATCCCGAGCCGGCGATCGCCGGCAGACAGGGGGACGAGGATGATCGATTGCAGCTCACTCTCCGGGACCTCTTTCAGGAGTTCGATCCACGGCTCTCCCGCCTCGCAGGGGTTGAACATGACAGGTTTCTGTTCGCGCCAAACCCGTGCAAACTCATTTTCCCCAGTTACAGGAAAAGCTATCATCCTGAGATCGTGTGGTCCGTTCGCGGCCACGGCGTGTAGACTTAGTTCGTCGCGGCGGGCGTCGTGCAGCACCAGGCCAATCCACTCGAATCGGACCACCCGACGCAGCGACGCCGCAAGAGCGCCGCACAGGGTTTCAAGGTCTGAATGACCGCTAATGACCTGCGACAAGTCGAACAGCGCCCGATAAAGTTCACTGTCCGAGCATTCCGCGTTGCTGATCGTATCACCCACTGATTGGCTCGGCAATTGCCACCGGCATTTGCCAAAAATCGGCGCTTGCACAACATTTTCAGTATCAGTCATTGGCGAGGTTCGCAAGACACTGGCCCCTTCGGCTGATCGGAGGAATTCCCCAGGCCAGTCAGGAGGTTAAGCCGCATTTCCATTACTCCGCGAAACCCGCACGAATGCTGTGACCGGGCGTTCGCTCAGCGTCTTACAACCTGTCCTTTCTCTCTACGAAAGTGCACTTCGGATTCCAGGGGGCAAGGAGCAAATTTCAGCGGGCCGACTTCGTCCCAGACACCCACTTGATTCGCAGTAGAGTTCGGCTCCACAGCGAATGCGGCACAAGGAGATTTGGCCGCGGCATTGCACATCAAATCCGCAGCGAGCCGCTATGGACATGTACCAGCACGACAGCGTCGACAACTTCCGGTTTGTCCTAAAAGGCGAATTGTCGGAGACCGACGCGCACGAACTCAAGTGGGCATGGAAAACCGCCAAGTCGATACTGAACGGCAAAGATCTGATTATTGAAGTTTCGGGAGTTACAAAAGTAGCCCCTGCCGGCATTGATCTGCTGTCTCGCCTCCGGCAGTCAGGCGCCCGCATAAGCGCTACGCATCTGCCGGAATGCGAAGAACTCCTCCGGCTCTTAGTATGTTGTGAGAGCGAGATGAGTGGCGCGATTTGAGAGGCACGTGTGGCAGCCGACGGACGATTCGCTCCGGGAGAATAAGCAGGAATGAGCACCGCACAATTACAAGAACTTACAGCCGCCGGTACCCTTGAGGAAAAAATACTTACACGCCAGGCGAAGGTCGGAATCGTTGGTTTGGGTTATGTGGGCCTGCCGCTGGCCGTCGAGTTCGCCAAGGCCGGATTCGACGTCACCGGCATCGACTTAAGCGATTCCAAGGTCGGACGCATCAACGCTGGCTATTCCTACGTGGGCGATGTTGCCGACTCCACCTTGGACCCGCTGGTCAAGGCCGGTAAGCTCAAGGCCACGTGTGATTTCTCCGCGGTAGCCGATCTCGACACCGTAAACATCTGCGTCCCCACGCCGCTGCGCAAAACCAAAGACCCCGACATGAGTTTCATCGTGTCGGCGTGCGCCGAAATCGCGAAATTCTTCCATCCCGGGATGCTGGTCATCCTGGAATCCACAACTTACCCCGGCACAACCGATGAACTCGTGCTGCCGATGCTGGAACAGGGCGGTTTGAAGGCCGGGCAGGATTTCTTTTTGTGTTTTTCGCCCGAGCGCGTCGATCCGGGCAACCCGAAATACAATACCTCCAACATTCCAAAGGTAGTTGGCGGTATCACACGGGCTTGCTCAGAAATGGGCAGGCTCTTTTATTCCCAAGCGCTTTTGAATGTTGTCGCAGTCAGTTCCACGCAAGTCGCCGAGATGGTCAAGCTACTGGAAAACACTTTCAGAATGATCAATATTGGCCTGGTGAACGAGATCGCGCTGATGTGCGACCGCATAGGCATCAATGTCTGGGAAGTGATTGAAGCAGCAGCCACCAAGCCGTTTGGTTTCATGCCCTTCTATCCTGGTCCTGGCCTCGGCGGGCATTGTATACCGATCGATCCGTTCTATTTGTCGTGGAAAACCAAGCAGGCGGGCATCGAAGCGCGGTTCATCGAACTGGCCGGTTACATCAACGGGCAGATGCCCCATTTTGTAGTGGATAAGATTCAGAATGCCCTGAACGACGCGGCCAAACCGTTAAAGGGATCGCACGTCCACATCCTGGGTGTCTCGTATAAGAAGAACATCGACGATGTACGCGAATCGCCCGCGCTCGACATCATGCTGCTGCTGAAGCGGCGCGGCGCACGGTTCACCTACTCGGATCCGCACGTACCACAGCTTGACCTCGAGGGAGAAGCGCTTCGATCCGAGGGCACGGAGCTGGTGGCGTCAGCGGATTGTACGGTCATCGTGACTGACCACGCAGCTTTCGACTATCGAGCGATCGTTAAGGCCGCCAAGCTGATTGTCGACACCCGGAACGCGCTCAAGGGCATCTCGTCTGCCAAGATCGTACTTCTATGACGTATCGTCCTTAGTGCTAAATTGCCTGGCCCGGGGCCACGGAATTGCCGTTTGATTCTCTTGTGTCACGCACTACTCATGGCATAACGATTATCCTGGCGGTTGCAAGCCTCGCACCCGCCGCCCAACTGAAGCCCGGGGCGACCAAAGCCTGACCTTCGCAGCCGGGTCGGCAGGAACGGACGTATGGCTGTCCGCTGTCAAGATCGTTTAAGCAAAGCTACAGAGAAGGCTTTACCCCTTGGGGCATTGGCAAACCCGATTTCAATCTTGTGCAAACCGCCACGACGATTGCCCATAGCTCCATGTCGGGCATTGGACATCGGCTGCAGAACTGGCCATAACACAGTCTGGCTTTCGCGGCAGGGCTTCGAGGTATTTGGCGTTGACGCATCCGAGATTGCAATAGAGAAGGCCAAAGCGAAAGCATCGGAGGCCCTTTCATAGACCCACTTCGCCATTGGCAAAGCCGGCACATGTCCTGCTGAGATCGTTAGGTGCGAGCCTCTCGAATCCGCTTTGCGGGCGTACCGGCGGACCACGTGCCAGACTGCCTTTTCCGTCACACCGGCACCCCAGGCCTTCCCGCGTTATTTTGCAGCGCCGGGCCGCTTAACCTTTTCTATCGGAACTATGGGGAACTTTCAACCGGAGTTGGCAATTTAGCGACAATCGACTGCAAGCCCGCCTAATGTCGTACATCGCATTTCCTAGATGC
>Ga0335077_10005768_pt1 | contig 15221 bp, 16 predicted proteins | sample Lox_Sample_31_FD_207151 | JGI IMG/M metagenome (GOLD analysis project Ga0335077, IMG submission 207151) | Soil microbial communities from Loxahatchee National Wildlife Refuge, Florida, United States - Lox_Sample_3.1 | ecosystem: Environmental > Terrestrial > Soil > Wetlands | place: USA... | reverse complement strand
TCCGGCGGTGGAATTGAAGGCGTAGTCGGCGCCCAGGTGGATCTCTTTGATGCGCACTTCGAGCACGTCGCCGGGCTCAGCGCCCTCGATCGCGATGGGGCCGGTCAGGGGATGGCCGCCCGGTCCGCGTTCCGAGCGGGGGATTTCCTTGTAATTGCGCAGGATCTCCGGTTCGATCTGATCCTCACGCAAGCCAGCGCGCTCGAGCGCCTGCGGATTGCCCACCGAGACGCACTGGACCTCAACGGTGTCGCCGGACTTGATGGTCAGGACCGGCTTCGCGCCGGCCCAGTAATAGCCCCACGCGATGGTCTGGGGCGTGACTCTTAGTTGATAATCGGCCGCCGGCAGCGTAGCCGCGGCGGCGAAGGCGAGTAGAGCAAATCGCGTCATTTGGGATATCGTGACACAATCCGGCCGCCATTTGTGCGTTAACAAATTTGGGAGTAGAGTAGCTGGATACGGAGGCTTGGAATTTATGGCATTCTGCCCGAACTGTGGAACGCAAGTGGACGGAAAATTCTGCGCGCGATGCGGCACGCCGGTGGCCGCCGAAGCCGTGCCGCCCGGAGGCTACGCGCCGCCGCCGGCCGCGCCTGTTCAAGCCAGCGGAATGACGGACAACCTTGCGAGTGCGCTGTGTTACGTGCTGGGATTGTTCACCGGAATTCTGTTCCTCATCCTGGAGCCGTACAACAAGAACAAGCTGATCCGGTTCCACGCGTTTCAGTCGATCTTTCTGCACCTGGGTGTGATCGCGGCGGCAATCGTGCTGAGCGTCTTTTTCGCGGTTTTCGTTCGCCTGCCCATCCTGGGAGCACTGGTCGCCATGATGATGTGGCCGATCTTCGGCGTGGCGTGCCTGGCGCTTTGGCTGATGCTAATGTATAAGGCTTACAACAACCAGAAGTGGGTGCTGCCGATCATCGGGCCGCTGGCGGAGAAGCAGGCTTAATCTTCGCGCCTGTGGCGCCGCAGGTCAGATGAACATCTCTTCGTCGGCGGTCGCGTGAACGCCGCCGTTGCCGCGCCCGCGCGCCAGGAAATTCAGCGCCGCGCGGATGCCCGCGGTAATGCCCTGAATCTCGCGCAGGGGCTTCATGATGCTGTGATGTACCACGGCCACGGTTTCCTGCGCCCGGTTCATGGTGTCGTCGAGCACCATCTCCGCGCGGTCCATCTGCACGCGCGCGCGCGCCACGGCGTCTTCGAGCACCTCGTCCACCCGCGCCAGTTGCTTGCGCGTCGAATCGAGCACGTCGCTGGTCCTCACGCTGATCTCGTGAATCTGCTTGCGGCTTTCCTCCACGGCTTCGCGCGAGCTCTCCATCAGAGCGTCGAGCTTGGGGATCAGCGGCATGACCTTATCTTCCATGTTGCGCGTAGCCTTGTATAACGCGAACAACATTCCCGCCTGGATGCACAGCGCGATGGCGGAGACGAACACGAAAACCGCGAGAATGATCAGCAGACTCTGATCCATATGTTTGCCCGAGGGGCCTTCCTTTCCGTCCGCTTCCGGCGTTAATCGGTCGGATTAGTGGTCGCGTCCCGATACGCCTGCCTGCCTGCCTCCACTGCCGCGCCCAGATTGTCCTTGTGGCGCGAAATCGTCTGTTTGCCGCGCTCGATGGCGTCGGAAGCCTGGTCGCGCAGCTCGTTGGCGCGGCGCTTGGCGTAGTCGGCGCCTTCATTCGCTTTGTCGCGAATCAGGTTGCGCGTTTCCGCTCCGGCTTTCGGAGCGAACAACACCCCAACCGCTACTCCCAACCCCAATCCGAGGAAAAAGTACGACAGCTTGTTATCATCCTCCATAACGTTACTCCTCCTCTTCGAGTCTACTCCACGCCCGGCTCCATTAGTTTAGACGCGCGTGACGGGTCGGGCGCAACCGGACGCCGATACGTTTCCGCTACGCTAAAGATCATGCGGCGCCCGCCGAAACCGCTGGATTTTGACGCGCTGACCGCTTACGCGGCGCGGATTCTCTCCGCGCGCGCGCAAAGCTCCTCCGAGCTGCGCGAGAAACTCAGGCGGCGTGCGGCCCGCGCCCAGGACGCCGACTTGGTGATCGCGCGCCTCAAGGACGCCGGCTACCTGGACGACAAGCGCTTCGCCGAATCGTTCGCCAACTGGCGCCGCGATAACGACGGCTTCGGCAAGGCCCGCGTACTGCGCGACCTGATGAGCCGCCGTGTGGCTCCCACTGTTGCTCACCGCGCGGCCGAAGCCGCTTTCATCCAATCCGATGAGCCCGCGATGATCGAGAATTTCCTGGCGCGGAAGTATCGCGGCAAGAATCTCGGTGCGCTCCTCGCCGACCCCAAGCACCTCGCCGCGGCGTTCCGCAAACTTCGCCTGGCCGGTTTCGGCGCGGCCAATTCCATTCGCGTTCTAAAGCGCTACGCCGCCGATGCCGCCCGGCTGGAGGAATTCGAAGAACCCGAGGAGGCGTAGCAGATTGCCGATCCCACCACCTCCGCGGGATTCCGCAGCTCGCCGATCTGGTCGACGCGGATGCTTACCGAATCGCCTGCCATGAGCGCGACGTTCTCAATTCGGACGCCCGTTCCGGTCAGCAGCACCGACCCCGGCGGCACCGGATTGGCTCGCATCAGAAAATCGAGCATGCGGCTCAGCGCCAGCCGCTCGGTGGAAATCTTGCCTTCGAAAATGGTCGCTCCGGCGCGCACGATGGTGCACGAAACCGTCAGCCCCAGCGGATCGGCGATCTCGTCGGCGGTCACCATAACGGGACCCAGCGCGCAGCACGCCTGAAACGTTTTCGATTGCGACAGGTACAGCGGGTTCTCGCGCTCGATATCGCGCGCGGAGACGTCGTTGGCGAGCGTGTAGCCGAGCACGCGCCCCCGGGCTCCCAGCACCACCGCGATCTCCGGCTCGGGCGCCGTGAAGCGCGAATCGGAGCGGATGCCGATCGGCTGCCCCGGTCCTACACACATGCGCGCCGTGCCTTTGAGAAAAATCCGCGGCCGCGGTTCGTGCGCAAGAATCTCCTCGCTGGCCCACACCTCGCGCGGCTGGAGCGGAATCAGCGGCTCCGCGGCAACGGGTTTGGGAATGGAAAGCTCCTCGGCGAGATCGGCGAGCAGCGCGCCCTGCTTTTCCGCACGCGAGATCAGCTCGCACAACGTGTAATCAGGGATCGGTCGGGCCGACGAGTGATTGAAAATGGCAGCCGTCACGCCACCGTTCCATTTGATCTGTCCTAATCTCATGGCAACGGTCGATTATAACCGTTATGCCGCAGATTTGCAGCTATCGCCAGTACCGGTATCTTGGTAGTGGGTATTTGGACCTTGCCGACCGGCGTATTTCCGTCAAGATCCGGGAGCCTTCAGACCGACATGCAGCGCGACCGCGCCACCCGTCATCCGCTCGAACTCCACCCGCTCGAATCCCGCCGCGCGCATTTCCGCGGCGAGATCCTCCGCGCCGGGAAATTTTTGGATCGATTCGGGCAGATAGGAGTACGCCTCGCGCGATCCGGAAATGAGTCCGCCGATCCGCGGCAGCACCCGCGTTGAAAAAAACCCGTACAGCGCGCCGAAAACGCGATTCGACGGCTGTGAAAATTCCAGAATCGCGAGCGTCCCTCCCGGCTTCAGCACGCGCTTTAATTCTTCCAGCCCGCGGCGGTAATTCGCCAGGTTCCGAAACCCGAACGCGATGGTGACCAGGTCCAGCGATTCGGCAGCGAGCGGCAGCGTCAGCGCATCGGCCTCGAACAGCGCCGATTTTACCTTGCGCCGCGCCTCGATCAGCATGGGATGGCAGAAATCGCTGCCGAAGGTCGCGCATGGTGTGACGCGTTCCATCGACTGGAGAACGTCGCCGGTGCCGCAGCACAGATCCAGCGCGCGCACCTCGGGCCGCGCCAGAATCTCGCTTACGCGCTCGATCATCCGCGCGCGCCAGCGCCGATCCAGATTGAACGAGAGCAGATGGTTGAGAAAGTCGTAGCGGTGGGCAATCCCTCCGAACATGCCGCGCACCCATCGCGAGGCTTCCTGCTCCGTATTGGCGCCGCGCGGCGTGGTCCCGGTCATCGCAGCGCGTCTTCGATCGTTTCGAGCACTACGCGATCCTCGATTCCCGAAACAATCTTCACTTCTCCGATGCGCACCGGCAGCACGAAATGCACTCTGCCCTGGATGGTTTTCTTGTCCGCGCCCAGCCGCGCGGCCAGCGCGGGCGCAGCGACACCGTCGAGCGCCGGAATCGGTCCATAACTCGCGATGACGCGCTCGATTGACGCGCGATCGGCCGCCGCCAGCCCGACCGTCCGTTCCGCTAGCGCCGCGGCCGCGCGCATTCCGAACGCGACCGCTTCCCCGTGCAGAAAGCGCTCATAACGGGTTTCGGCTTCGAGCGCGTGCCCCATCGTGTGGCCGAAATTCAGGATGCGGCGAAGATCGCCTTCGCGCTCGTCGGCGGAAACCACCTCGGCTTTGATCCGCACCGCGGCGGCGATGATGCGGTCCACCACGAGCGCCTCGCGCGCCAGCACCGGGGCGGGACACTCCTCCAGGACGTGAAACAGCTCCGCGTCGCGAATGATCCCGCACTTGACGATTTCGTACAATCCGGCGCGATATTCGCGATCGGAAAGTGTGGCGAGCACCTCCGGGTCGATGAGCACGGCCAGTGGCTGATGAAACGCGCCCAGCAGGTTTTTTCCGCTTACCAGGTTCACCCCGGTCTTGCCGCCGATCGCGGCGTCCACCTGCGCCAGCAGCGTGGTGGGGACCTGGATCACTGGAACGCCGCGCATGAAAATCGCGGCCAGGAATCCGGCGACGTCATTCACGATGCCGCCGCCCAGCGCAACCACGACGCTCGAGCGGTCCGCCCCACGCTCGACCATCTGCTCCGCCAGCCGTTCCACCTCCGCCAGCCGTTTGCGCGATTCGCCGCCCGAAAAGTACAGCACCTCATCGACGCAGGCCGCTGCCGCGCGCCCGTGCAGTTGCCAGATACGCTCCTCGGTGACCACGAAAATTTTTCCCGCGCCGCGCGGAATGAACTCCGCGATGCGCTGTAGCGATCCGCGCTCCACGATTGCGTCGTAGCTCGATTGCGGCGTGGCGACGCGAAAGCTGGGCATACGTTCGTTGTACCATGAGGCGTTGCGGCAACCCGGCGTTTACCCCGTCCTTTTCGCATTCCTGCTGGTTGCCGCGCCTCTTCGCCAAAGCTCGCCGGCCACCATTCTCTGGACCGCGCCGGCAATCCTGATTTCCGCGCTGATGATCGCGTGGGCGGCCGAATCGGCGCAATATTTCATCGCGCAGGGATTCGCGCTGGCGATTCTGGCGTGGCTGCAAACGCTGCCCGAGTTCGCGGTCGAAGCCGTGCTCGCCTGGAAACAGCAGGTTCCCCTGCTGCTGGCGAATCTGACTGGTGCGCTGCGCCTGCTTACGGGGCTGGGATGGCCAGTGATTTATCTCACCGCCGCGCTGGCCCATCGCCGCCGGTCGAAGACGCGTCTCCGCGCGATCCGCCTGGAGCGGCATCACTCGATCGAAGTCGGGGTATTGTTCGTCGCGCTGATCTATATCGCGGTCATCGCCGCGAAGGGAACGCTGGCGATCCACGACGCTTTCGTTTTGATCGCGATTTACGCGGCGTACCTGGCGGTGCTGAGCCGGCTTCCGGCGGAGGGCCACGAATCCGTCGACCAGCTCGAAAGCATTCCGCGCGCCATCGTCAAAGCGCCGCGGGCGCGCCGAATTGCGCTCATCGCCGTTCTGTTCGTCGGAGGCGGCACGCTTATTTATTACTCGGCGGAGCCTTTTCTGGCGAGCCTTCTCGCTCTGGCGACCCTCGGCGGCATTCCCGCGTTTCTCTTTATCCAGTGGATCGCGCCGATCGTCTCGGAATTTCCGGAAATGGCCTCGACCGTGTACTTCGCCCGTAGGCCCAGCCGCGCGTCAATGGCGCTGATGAACATGGTCTCGAGCAACATCAATCAGTGGACGCTGCTCGTGGCGATGCTGCCGGTGCTCTATTCGATCAGCGTGGGTGCGCCCGCAGTGATTCCGCTCGATGCCGAGCAGAAAATGCAGTTGCTCATGACGCTCGGCCAGGCCGTGGTGGGCATGATGTTTCTGATCAACATGGAGCTGGCCTGGTGGGAAGCCGCGATTTTGCTGGTGCTGTTCGCGGTCCCGTTCGCATATCCTTCGTCGGCCGAGCCGGTGACGATCGCGTATTTCGCGTGGGCTGCAATCGAGCTGGCGCGAATCCTCGCCGGGCAGCGGAAACCGGTCGCCCTGACGGCTTTCGTCGAAACCTGGAGAGCGCGGGTGCGTTAAAGCGGCCTATGCAAAGACTTTATATGCACTCAAAGGCTTTAGGCTCTCGGAATCGTGCACATCGATGGACGCCGGCAGCTTGCCGTTGCTGCTTACTTAGTGCGCACGTTTTTCGATAGTGCTCTCGGAGGCAGGAGCAGCCGCGGATCTGGATCCCCCGGTTCCGCTCTATCCCGAAATCGAAGTGCTCAGCTAGACCGCCTTGCACGCCGTCCGCGGCTTGGGTATGCTGGCATCCGGTGACCGCCGCCGCTCTCCCGAATCAACGTCCAATCGCGGTGACCATCGTCGCGCTGCTCTATATCGCAGTCGGCGTCGGCGGATTCGTCAACCATTTTCACGGACTGCGCGAGGGCAGGCTGGTCCGCTTCGACGGCGCGGGCATTGAATTGGTGGAATTGATGGCGCTTACCGCCGGAGTTTTCCTGCTGCGCGGCCAAAACTGGGCGCGCTGGCTGGCCCTCGCCTGGATCGTGTTTCACGTGATTTTGAGCGCCTTCGGCGGCGTCGCAATGCTGGCGATCCACGCCGCGTTCTGCGCCGCCATCGCCGGGATCCTGTTCCGCCCCGACGCATCGCGTTACTTTCGGGGCTCTCCGATCAAAGCGGCGTGATCGCCCGTTGCGAATCGATTTTCGCTCCGCTATCCTAATCTAAAAGGCCGGGGCCTATTACGGGCCGGCTTTCTCTCTAGAAGCGTACAACGCGTTTGCGTGGCCTTCCAATAAATGCGCCGCGCGACATTGTGCGGCCAAGAGCTAAACGATTCAAGTGGAGGCTTTTTCGGAATGCAACTGAGCGCCCTGTTCGCGATGGCGTGTGCCGCTCTCAAGCGCGCGTTCCCCGTTCTTGTCCTGGTTCTTCTGGCCGCCGGCGGTTCCACGCCGCTGTTCGCCCAAGGTGGCGAAGCGCAATTGAAGCTCCCCGACCTTCATAGCGCCCTGTTCCTCAACGGAATTTCGGGACCCACGCTGCTGTACGCGGGCCTGGGCGTCTGCGTCCTGGGCTTCCTGTTCGGCCTGATGATGTACCAGCACCAGCGCAACCTGCCGGTGCACGAAACCATGCTCGAAATCTCCGAGCTCATCTATGAAACCTGCAAAACCTACCTGATCACGCAGGGCAAATTTCTGGTGATTCTCGAGGTTTTCATCGGCGCGGCGATCGTCCTGTACTTCGGTGTGCTCACGGCAACCCCCGCGCTGCACGTGGTGATCATTCTCGCCTTCAGCGTGCTCGGCATCTGCGGAAGCTACGGCGTGGCGTGGTTCGGCATCCGCGTCAACACCTTCGCCAATTCGCGCACCGCCTTCGCCAGTCTGCGCGGAAAGCCGTATCCCTGCTACGCGATCCCGCTCCAGGCCGGCATGAGCATCGGCATGCTGCTGATCTCGGTCGAGCTGTTCATGATGCTGTGCATTCTGCTGTTCATCCCCGGCGATTACGCGGGACCCTGCTTCATCGGTTTCGCCATCGGCGAATCGCTCGGCGCCGCGGCGCTGCGCGTGGCCGGCGGAATCTTCACCAAAATCGCCGATATCGGCGCGGACCTCATGAAGATCGTGTTCAAGATCAAGGAAGACGACGCGCGCAACCCCGGCGTCATCGCGGACTGCACCGGCGACAACGCGGGCGATTCGGTGGGTCCCTCGGCCGACGGTTTTGAGACCTACGGCGTCACCGGCGTGGCGCTGATCACCTTCATCCTGCTCGCCGTCAGCAACGATCTGATCAAGGTTGAGCTGCTGGTATGGATTTTCGCCATGCGCGTGATGATGATCATCGCCAGCGGCCTGTCGTACTTCGTCAACAGCGCGATCGCCAAGGCGCGCTACGAGAACGCCGACAAGATGAACTTCGAGGCGCCACTCACTTCGCTGGTCTGGCTGACTTCGTTCATCTCCATCGCTCTCACCTACCTGGTTTCGTACCTGATGATCCCCGATATCGGCGGCGACAGCAGCATGTGGTGGAAGCTTTCGAGCATCATCACCTGTGGAACGCTCGCCGGCGCGATCATTCCGGAACTGGTCAAAGTGTTTACGTCCATGGATTCGCGCCACGTGCGCGAAGTGGTGACCTCCGCGCGCGAGGGCGGTGCGTCGCTCAACATTCTGTCCGGTTTCGTCGCCGGAAATTTCAGCGCCTTTTGGCTGGGACTGTCGATGATGGCGCTGATGGCCATCGGCTACGGGGTCAGCCTGAACGGCCTCGACACGATGATGCAGGTCCCGGCGGTATTTGCGTTCGGCCTGGTCGCCTTCGGATTTTTGGGGATGGGACCGGTAACCATCGCGGTCGATTCCTATGGCCCGGTCACTGATAACGCACAGTCGGTGTACGAGCTGAGCCTGATTGAGCAAGTCCCCGGAATCAAGAAGAGCATCAAAGAAAAGTACGGCTTCGAGGTCGATTTCGAAAAGGCTAAGCATCATCTCGAAGAAAACGACGGCGCCGGAAATACGTTCAAGGCGACCGCCAAGCCGGTGCTGATCGGAACCGCCGTGGTCGGCGCGACCACCATGATTTTCTCGATCATCGTCTCGCTGACGCAGGGCCTCAAGACCGAGCTTTTGTCGAATCTCTCCATTCTGCACCCGCCGTTCCTGCTCGGGTTGATCACCGGCGGCGCGGTGATCTACTGGTTCACCGGCGCTTCCACGCAGGCGGTCACCACCGGCGCGTATCGCGCGGTCGAGTTCATCAAGGCGAACATCAAGCTCGAAGGCGCGACGAAGGCGTCGGTCACCGATTCCAAACGCGTCGTCGAAATCTGCACGCAGTACGCGCAGAAGGGCATGTTCAACATCTTCCTGACGGTGTTCTTCGCCACGCTCGCCTTCGCGTTCTTCGAGCCGTACTTCTTCATCGGCTACCTGATCTCGATTGCGCTGTTCGGCCTGTACCAGGCGATCTTCATGGCCAACGCCGGCGGCGCGTGGGACAACGCCAAGAAGATCGTCGAGGTGGATCTCAAGGCCAAGGGCACGCCGTTGCACGACGCGACGGTGGTCGGCGACACGGTGGGCGACCCGTTCAAGGACACATCTTCGGTGGCGTTGAACCCGATCATCAAGTTCACCACGCTGTTCGGATTGCTAGCGGTGGAACTCGCCGTTTCACTGTCTGAAAAGCAGGGGGCGGGGTTCAGCACCGGCCTCGCGGTCGCGTTCCTGCTGGTCGCGCTGTTCTTCGTCTACCGCTCGTTCTACGGAATGCGGATCGAGAGCGCCAAGAATTGAGAAAAATGGCCAGGAATGAACGCCGATGAACGCAAATCATGATTCGCGTTCGTTTAGGTTCATTCGCGGCCGATGATTTCAATTCGCGACGGTGCGGACTCTGCTCCCCGGCAGCATACCGATAAGAAATATTCGCCCGGCTCCATCGACGCGGGCAGCATCGCGTTGATCTGGCGATAACCGTTCTTGTCCGGCTCGCCGAAAAATACGGCCGGAAGATCGGCGCCGTCGAGACGCAGCGTGATCTCCGATTTTTCGAGATCGGCCGGCAGCTTCCGTGCCCACACCGAAACGCAGCTCTCTTTTCCCGCGCGGACGCGATGGGACTCGTACGTTTTTCCGTCGGTGATCCCGGCGATTTCGACGTCCAGCCCCGGTGCGGCCGACGCCCGTCGCTGCGCACGTGTCAGATCGATCGGAATGCGCGCCGGCTTGCTGAACGGGCTGTCCCCCGCGGCTACGGTCACGTCGAACCATCCGTGCGACAGCCCCGGCGCGAGCTTTGCCACCGCGTGCCACCCGCCTTCGCTGACCTTCGAAACTCCCGCCGGCCGGCATGCATACGGCCCCACCTGCAAATATACGTTGTCACAATGTAAGTCGGTGCGTGGCGTGTTGAACCATACGCTGAAGTAATGGTCGCGATCGCTGCGGAAGTTGTGATCGCGGGTCCACGCGTTTTCGACGCACACAATCTCCGGCGCTTCCCCCGACCGCGCAATCTGCGGCCATTTCCGGTACGCGACCACCACCCCGCGCGTGTCGTGCACTCCGATCAGCCGCGCATTGACGAACCCGGCCGTCCGCACGAACGCCAGCAGGCACGACGTGTTCGGCGCACACCAATTGTCGTACTGGCCGCCCAGCTCCGTGGTCTCGTAAAACTCGAGGATTGGCCGCTCTTCCGGCCGCGCCGGCTCGTCGATCACCAGCGTGTCCATGCACAACATGTCCGTGCACAATGCGCACAGCCTCTCGAGCGCCAGCAGCGGGTGCTTCAGATGATACAGCACGCCAAAAAACAGAACGATATCGAAATATCCCACCTGCTCCGGCGTTAAATAGCAGACATCCTCCACCAGGTACTCGGCCTTCGATCCGAGCAGCTTCTTCGCCTCGAAAAACGTCTCCTGGCGCGCGGAATCGACCGCCAGGACCTGCGCGCCGCGACGCTCCATCTCGAAGGTGAACCATCCGTCCCAGGCCCCGATATCCAGCACGCGTTTCCCGGTGAGATCCGCCGGAATCGGAAAGCGTCCGATGCGTGTCTTCAACTGTTCAAGGGTCAGCAGGCCGGGAATCACGCGCCCATCCGGCAGCTCAATCGAGTGATACCATCCCAGCTCGTTCAGCTTGCTGATCAGTCGCGAGATTTCCTCGTGTGTTTCCGCGGTGTAGGCGCGATGCATCTTCTCCCAAGTGTAGCGGCTGGCGCGTTATCTCTCCGACGATCCCCGCTGCACCACGCGATGCCCGGCGGAGGCGAGCGTCTTTTCCTGCCGCGCCAGCTCCAGGTCGTGATCCACCATCATAGCGACCAGCTCTTCGAATCCAACGCGCGGCGTCCAGCCTAGCAGTTCGCGCGCCTTGGAGGCGTCGCCGCACAGATTCCCCACTTCAGTCGGCCGCAGATAACGCGCGTCCTTCTCGACACAGCATTGCCAATCGATCCCGCAGCGCTGCGCCGCGAGCTCCAGAAAGTCGCGCACCGAATGCGATTTGCCCGTCGCAATCACGAAATCCTCCGCGCGCGAATGCTGGAGCATGCGCCACATGGCTTCGACGTAATCCCCCGCGTAGCCCCAGTCGCGCCGCGAATCGAGATTGCCCAGGTACAGCTTTTCCTGGAGCCCCAGCTTGATGCGCGCAAGCGCCCGCGTGATCTTGCGCGTGACGAAGGTTTCTCCGCGCCGTGGCGATTCGTGATTGAACAGAATTCCGTTGGCGATGAACAGCCCGTACGCCTCGCGATAGTTCACCGCGTACCAATGGGCGGCGGCTTTGCTGACCGCGTAGGGGCTGCGGGGATAAAAGGGCGTGGTCTCGTTCTGCGGGGGCGGCGAAGCGCCGAACATCTCCGACGATCCGGCCTGATACAGGCGCGCCGTATGGCCTCGCGAGGCGTACTCGCGCAGACTCTCGAGCATCCGCAGCGCGCCGGTGGCCACCACATCGGCGGTGTACTCGGCTTGGTCGAAGCTGACGCGCACGTGCGACTGCGCCGCCAGGTTGTAGATCTCGTCGGGACGCGCCTTTTCCATCACGCGCAGAAGTCCGCCGCCATCGGAGACGTCGCCGTAATGCAGAAACAGACGCGCGCCAGGCTGGTGCGGATCCGCATAGATCGAATCCAGGCGCTCGGTGTTGAACGTGGATGCGCGGCGGATGATTCCGTGCACCTCGTAACCCCGCGCGAGCAGAAATTCCGCCAGCAGAGACCCATCCTGTCCGGTGATCCCGGTGATCAGGGCTTTTTTCATGTGTTTCCGGTGATTCTTCTCACACCGCGGTAGCCGCGGGAGCGCTCTCGACCGCCGCGCTACCGGCGGCCGAACGAGCCGCAACCAGGTTGGCGGCACGCAGCAGCGACTCGAAGGTCCCCGCGTCGGTCCACCACCCCTCCAGAATCGAAAACGTCATGGTGCCTTCGCGGATGTAGGCGTTGTTGACGTCGGTGATCTCCAGCTCGCCGCGCGCCGACGGTTTCAGGGTTCGGCATTTGTCGAACACCGTTTGGTCGTAGAGATAGATTCCCGTCACCGCGTAGTGGCTCTTGGGGCGCTTGGGTTTTTCCTCGATTCCGGCGATGCGCGCTCCATCAAGCTCGGCCACGCCGAAGCGTCCCGCGTCGGGCACTTCCTTGAGAAAGATCCGAGCGCCGCGCTCCTGGCGGCGGAATTCGTCCACGGCGGCGCGGATGTTGCCCTCGATGATGTTGTCGCCCAGGATGACGCAGATCTGGTCGCCGTCGGCGAAATGTTCGGTGAGCGCCAGCGCCTCGGCGATTCCACCTTCGCCCTCCTGGTAGGTATAGTTCAGGTGCTTGAGCCCGAACTCCTTGCCGTTGCCGAGCAGGCGCAGAAAATCGCCCGAGTTGCGCCCCCCGGTCACCAGCATAATGTCGCTGATCCCCGCCTCCACCAGCGTCTGAATGGGGTAATACACCATGGGCTTGTCGTAGATGGGGAGCAGGTGCTTATTGGTGATCTTGGTGAGCGGGAACAGCCGGCTTCCGGTGCCGCCGGCGAGCACGATGCCTTTCACGTCCACAGTGTATCATCGGCCCGGCCGCGCATCGAACCTTTGGTTGATTTTCCCCCTCATGCTGTGTTACTTTTGAGTTTTCAAGAGACTGTCAGCGTAACACCGTCTCGCGTAGTTCCCGTTCCCTTGCACAATTCCTGAATGGAACAGACGATCCAAGCCCTAGGTGGGTTGATGCAGAAGGCCATCCCCACCATCATCCTTCTGATCATCGTTTTTTGGTACTTTCGCGCGATGCTGTTCGCGCCGCTCGCGCGCGTTTTGAAACAGCGCGAGGAGCTCACCGAGGGCGCCCGCAAGGCTGCCGAAAAAAGCCTCGCGCTCGCTGAGGATAAACAGAAGGAATACGAGCAGAAATTCGACGACGCGCGCGCCGGCGTGTACCGGCTCCAGGAGGAAACCCGGCGCAAATGGCTGGAGGAGCACGCCGCGCACGTCGCCGAGGCGCGCGCGCGGTCCGAGCAGATCGTGCGGGAGGCCACCGAGCGCATCTCGGCCGAGGCGGACCAGGCGCGCGCCGGCCTGACCGGGTTGAGCGCGGAGTTAGCCGGCGAAATCGTCTCCGCGATTCTCGAACGCCGTGCGGGGAGCGCGGGATGAAACGTGTCCTGACCGCCGTCGTAATCGAGCTGCTGCTGGTGTGCGCGGCCGCAAACGCGCAGGAAATCGAAGCTCCGCGCGACCTTATCGGCTGGAAGTGGACCAACTTCATCCTGCTGGTGATCGGGCTGGGGTGGCTGACGGCGAAATATCTTCCGCCGGTGTTCCGGACGCGCGGCGAGGAGATTCGGAAAGGAATCGCCGAGGCGCAGCGACTCAAGAGCGAGGCGGAAGCGCGTGCGGCCGAGATGGCGCGGAAGCTAGCCGCCCTCGGCGAAGAGATCGAGAAGTTCCGCGCGCAGGCCCACGCCGAAATGGAGCAGGAGAGCGCGCGTCTGGCCGAAAGCACCGCCCGGCACATCGAAAAATTGCAAAAGCAAGCCGAGCTGGAGATCGAGACGGCCGGAAAAATCGCGCAGCGCGACCTGCGCGGACATGCGGCGCGGCTGGCGCTGGAACTGGCCGAGGCGCGCATCCGCAAATTGCTCGACCCCAAGACTGACGCCGCGCTCATCCAGGATTTTGTGCGCGAGCTGGAGGCATCGAAGAACTGATGATCTCCGCTGTGGGCGGACGATACGCCAAAGCTCTGCTCGATATCGTAACGGCGCGCGGCTCGGGTCTCAACCCGGATACGGTGCTGAAGCAATTGCGCGCGATCGAGGACCTGATCGACTCCTCGCTCGCGCTCACGCATGCGCTGCTCTCGCCGGCGGTTTCTCCGGCGCGAAAGCGCGCGGTGATCGGCCGCCTGCTCCAGCCGCTGGAGATCCCGCTGGTGGTGCGGAATTTCATTTTTGTGACGATAGACCATCGCCGCATTTCCCAGCTCGACCAGATTGTTGACTCCTACGAGGATCTGCTCGACCAGCGTCTGGGATTCGTGCAGGCCGAGGTGACCAGCGCATCACTGCTGGGCGAACCGCAGCGCGCCGCGCTCGAAGCCGAGCTTTCGCGGCTGGCGGGGAAGAAAGCCAAGGCCGCTTACGCCATCGACCCCGACCTGATCGGCGGGGTGGTCGCGCGCGTGGGTTCGATTTTGTACGACGGCAGCGTAAGAGGACAGTTGGAGCGGATGAGGGCGAAATTGGTGAGCGGGTAGTGGGAACTGGGAACTGGATAGCGGAAGCACCCAATACCCAGTCCCCATTAGAAGGATTTTATGGCTACGATACGGGCGGATGAAATCTCGCGCGTGCTGCGCGAGGAGATTGAGAATTACGAAAAAGCGGTAGATGTCGCCGAGACGGGATCGGTGATCTCGGTGGGCGACGGAATCGCGCGCATTTACGGCCTCGAAAACGTGATGGCCGGCGAGCTGATCGAGTTTCGCAACGGCGTTTCCGGAATCGCGCTGAACCTGGAAGAAGAAGACGTCGGCGCGGTGCTGCTGGGCGAGTATTCCGAAATCAAGGAAGGCGACGAGGTGCGCCGCACCGGGCGCATCATGTCGATTCCGGTGGGCGAGGCGATGATCGGCCGCGTGGTGGACGCGCTGGGCCAGCCCATCGACGGCAAGGGTCCCATCGACACCAACGCGTACAATCATATCGAGCGCATCGCACCCGGCGTGGTCGATCGCCAGCCGGTGAAGGAGCCGCTGCAAACCGGCCTCAAGGCCATCGACGCGATGATCCCTATCGGCCGCGGGCAGCGCGAGTTGGTGATCGGCGACCGGCAGACCGGCAAGACTACGGTCGCGCTCGACACCATCATCAATCAGAAGGGCGGCGACGTGGTGTGCATTTACGTCGCCATCGGGCAGAAGCGCTCCACC